>Ga0209058_1001327_pt1 | contig 21132 bp, 23 predicted proteins | sample GraSoiAngelo_147_FD_185904 | JGI IMG/M metagenome (GOLD analysis project Ga0209058, IMG submission 185904) | Grasslands soil microbial communities from the Angelo Coastal Reserve, California, USA - 14_1009_05_40cm (SPAdes) (version 2) | ecosystem: Environmental > Terrestrial > Soil > Grasslands ... | reverse complement strand
CCTGCAGCCTCGACCATGGCCCCGATCTTGCGGGTCGTGGAGATTCCGCCGATGAACGTGCAGTCCGGCTGGTAGACGTCGAAGCAGCCCTTCTCGAGATACGTCTTGATCTCCTCCGGCCCGCGGCTCAACTCGCCGCCTGCGATGCGGAGCGTGGTCGTGTGGCGTTGCACCTCGGCGAAGCCGTCGTAGTCGTAGGCGTCGAGCGGCTCTTCGAGCCAGTACACGCCGTGCTCTTCGCACGCCTTGACGACGCTAATCGCGGTTTTCAGGTCCCAGCGGTTGAGCTGGCGGTCGGGGGCGATGCGCCAGCCCCAGTTGCCGTCCACCATTATGTCGATCTGGTCGCCGATCGCCTTGCGCACTGCGGCAAGCGTGCGCACGTCGTCGCGCCAGTCGGGGCTGTGGAAACGCAGCTTCACAGCCTTGAACCCCGCGGCGACAGTCTGCTGCGCTGCCTCGACCCGCGCCCCCAGCGGGCGCAGCTCTCCGGTGGATGCGTAGGCCTTGAGCTTCTCCGATCCGCCGCCGAGCAGCTTGTAGACCGGCTTCCCGGTTGCCTTGCCGATGATGTCCCAGAGGGCAATCTCCACGGGCCACGGCCGCCCCACGAAAAACGCCATCGAGCGCAGGTTCGCGACGTGCTGCTCCAGCGCGAACGGATCCTGGCCCATGAGGAAGAGGCCCGCTACTTCCCACCGCACCGGCACCCCGCCCGACCCGATGCCGGTAATCCCCTCATCCGTGTGAATCTCGACGACGTGAATTCGGGCGGCGGTCGTCGGCACCGGCTGCCAAGTCGGGTGGAACGGCTTTGGCATCGCGTACTCGAAGAGGCGGACCTTAACGGCGGTGATCTTCATGGGCGTGCTCCTTGGCTGATTCGGTGGCATCGTAAGGGAAGCCGGAATCGGGAACAAGGAACCTGGACTGGCGCAATACGACCAGCTTCGGCCTCATGCGAAAATAGTCGCGATGCTCACGATCCTCGCGGTTGCTAACTACCGGTCGCTGCGGAAACTCGTCGTTTCCCTCGGGAACCTCAACGTGGTGTCCGGCGAGAACGGCAGCGGCAAGTCTAATCTCCACCGCGCATTGCGACTGCTAGCAGAGACGTCGCAAGGGGATGTCGTCGCTTCGCTGGCCCGTGAGGGCGGTCTCGCTTCGACGTTGTGGGCTGGGCCTGAGACTTTCGGTCGAGCGGTGCGACGCGGCGAGTTCGACGTGCAGCCCACTGTTCGGCGTGAGCGAGTCAATCTGCGCCTGGGATTTGCGAGTCAGCCGCTTAGTTACTGCATCGATCTCGGCCTGCCGGCTCCCAGCAACTCAGCCTTCGCACATGATCCGGAGATCAAGCGCGAATGTATTTGGGCCGGTCCGCACTGGCGTCCGTCATCGCTCTTGGTGGATCGTGATGGCCCCCTAGTGCGGGCGAGAAAGACTCGGAGCGACTGGAACATCCTGACGTCAAACCTCGCGAGCTTCGACAGCATGCTCACCCAAATAGCCGATCCCAAGCGCGCTCCTGAAGTCCTCGCGATACGCGAGCAGATTCGTTCGTGGCGTTTCTACGATCATTTCCGGTCCGACACGGACGCGCCTGCCCGCCAGCACCAATTGGGCACTCGCACGCTCGCCTTGAATAACGATGGCCGGGACGTGGCAGCCGCGCTTCAAACGATCAGAGAGATCGGAGACGCCGACGGTCTTGATCAAGCTATCGAATCCGCATTCCCTGGCTCAACACTGAAGATTACCAGTGATGGCGGTCGGTTCACCCTTGAACTGGCCCAGCATGGCCTGCTTCGCCCGCTCACATCCGCTGAGTTGTCCGATGGGACGTTGCGCTACCTGCTGTTGATCGCCGCGTTGCTGACGCCGAGGCCGCCGGCTCTGATGATCCTGAACGAGCCTGAAACGAGCCTGCATCCGGACTTGCTTCCAGCATTGGCGGAACTGATTAGGCGTGCCGCCGAGCACACGCAGTTATGGATAGTCTCGCACTCGACGCGCCTCATCGGGTTACTGGAAGTCGATCCAAAGTGTAGACCTATCGTGCTCGCGAAAGACTTAGGCGAGACCCGCGTCGTCGGCCAAGCTCTGCTTGATAAGCCGGTGTGGCACTGGCCTGACCGCTGAGTGCATCGAACCGCTTAGGGCGCGGCTTGTGCCCCTATCTACTCGTGCGACGAATCCAGCTTGGCCTTGAGTACCGCCTTTTGGCTGTCGAATTCCTCGCGGGCCTTGGCCTTCTGCTCCGGCGTCAGGTCCAGGCGATAGAAGTCGTCCTTCCACGACGTATCTTCCGCCCAGCGGTAAGGCGATTGCACCGTCGTACGCGGTGCGTTCGCGGTCTCGAGCAAGTCGAGCGCCATCGCGACGAGACCTCGTTGGCTCGCCAGGTCGCCCGGCTTGCCGCAGGAGTTTCCCAAGGGGAAGTCGCTGAAGAGGAATCGCGCAACACCGGCATGCTCGACAATGTCACGCGCGCAACCCATCACGACGGTGGGGATGCCATGTGCTTCGAGGTAGCGGGCAGTCAGACTCACGGTCTGGTGGCAGACGGGTCACGTCGGGACCAGAATCGCCGCGTCGATCGCATCCTCGCGGCACAGCTCCAGTATTTGCGGCGCGTCTCGTTCAGTCGTTAGGCGCTGGCTGCGCAGTGTGGGTACCCCGTAGAACCGGCTGTTGAGCTCGCCGATTCGCCCCTCGGCGGCGGCTTTCTTTATCCGCTCGAGCGGAAAATAGGTGTTGATGTCCTCGGCCGAGGTGTGTTTCCGATCGTAGCCGAGGTGGGAGATGCGAAGGTCCGGCGGCGGCTCGATGGGCATCGAGTAGACTTCGGTGAACTTTGCTGATGCGTTATACGGCGCCCACGGGCCCTGGTCCCCAGCGTCCGGCTTGAGCGGCGCAGCAGTCGTGATCAGGGCGACGCGGCTCTGCGTCAGCGGCTTCGTCAACGAGGCAAACGGCACGTCGACGTTGTGAGCCCAGCGATAAGGATTGTCGTAACCGAGAGCGAGGTAGTAGGCCCGGGAACGGTCAATGTAGCGAATGGGCAAGTCTAAAGCGGCTTCGATAGTGTTTCCAGGCTGCTGCTCGTTCATCGGCGCGGCACCTTCAACGGATGGTCTGTTAACGGATACTCTAACGGATTAGTGGATGCGCGTCGTGCAGTATGATCTGTTAATCCGTTGTACGAATCCGTCGACAGATTCATCCGTTCGCCAGGAGGAACGACCATGCCCGGACCACTACACGGAATCCGCGTCCTTGATTTCACGATAGCCCAGCAGGGGCCGTACGCGACGCTCCTGCTCGCGGATATGGGTGCGGAGGTGATCAAAATCGAGCCTCGGGAGCGGGGTGAAGTCGGGCGCCTGCTTGGCATCGACCGGCGGACCGGCTTTAGCGCCTACTTCCTAGCAATCAATCGCGGCAAGAAGAGCATTACGCTCGACCTCAAATGCGAGAAGGGGCGGGAAGTAGCGCTACGGCTCGCGCGCGATTGCGATATCGTCGCGCACAACTTCCGGCCGGGCGTGATGGAGAAGCTAGATCTTGGCTACGACGCCTTCCGCGTGATGAACCCCCGCGTCATCTACGCCGGCGCGTCCGCCTTCGGGACGAAGGGCCCGCTCGGCCGCAAGCCTGGAAACGACATCCTCGCGCAGGCCATGAGCGGGCTGATGTCCGTCACCGGCGAAGGCACCGCACCGCTCCCCGCAGGGTGCGCGATCGCCGACCACACGGCGGCCCTGACCTTCGCGCTCGGTATCGTGAGCGCCCTCGTCGCGCGGGAGCGTACCGGCATCGGGCAGGAGATCGAGTGCTCTCTGCTCGGCAGCATGATGGCGGCGCAGTCGTGGGAGATGACCTACTTCTCGATGATCGGCGAGAACCCGCCGCCGGCCGGTCGCGGCCACACGAGCCTCGCCTGGCAGTGGTGGACGTACCGGACGGCCGACGGCTGGCTGGCCATCGACTCGGCGCGCTGGCCCGGCTTCTGCCGCGCTATCGGGCGAGAGGACCTCATGACCGACGAACGCTTCGACAACGCCGGCAAGCGCATCCGCGAGCGCGAGGCGCTCAACGCCGTAGTCGACGAGCACCTGATAACCCGCAAGACGGAGGAGTGGCTGCCGGAGCTCGAGGCGAGGACATCTTCTGCGCCCCGGTGCTGAACTACCAGCAGGTCCTCTCGCACGAACAGGTGCGCACCAACGGCTACACCGCCGAGATCGACCACTCGCGTGCAGGCCGGACAACGGTCGTCCCGACGCCGATCGCCTTCAGCGAAACGCCCGTGGACTCGACGCGCCCGGAGCCGCAGCACGGAGAGCACACGGAGGAGGTGCTGCGGGATTTCGGGTTTTGGGGCGGGGAAATCCAGGAGCTACGGCAAAGTAGGGTTGTGTAGGGGCGGGTTTGGCCGCTTCTGCGTGCAAGCGCTGAAGCAAAACGAGCGCGTTGTTGCCGGGAACAGGGTTGTCGCGAGAAGGAAACCCGCCCCTACCTGGGGTCCGCCGCCTTTTCGAGCCTCGCCTCGTGCTCCCGAATCCGCCCAGCCGGCGACGGCAGCGGTCCGAACACCACCTCCGCCTCCCGCAGTGAAGCGATCTCTTCCGCCGATAACCCCAACAGCCCCGACAACACGGCGTCCGTGTGCTCACCCAGTGCGGGCGGAGGGCCCTGGATGCCGCCGGGCGTCCGGCCCAGCCTCACCGGCGTGTCCGCGATCCTCAGCGAGAAGCCGTCCGGGTGCTCGACTTCCACAAGCATCTTGCGGGCTTTGACCTGCGGGTGCGCGGCGGCGCTCGGGATGTCGTTCAGGGGGCCGCAGGGCAGGCCAATGGCGTCGAATTCGCGCAGCCATTCGGCGGTCGTCTTCTGGCGCAGCGCCTCGTTGAGGACAGGCTCGAGCTCGGCGTGGTGCTTCGTGCGCAAGCCCGGGGTGTCGAAGCGCGCGTCGCCGATCAAGTCAGGGCGGCCGATGGTCGCGCAGAACAGCTCCCACTGGTTCTCGACGCCCCACGAGAGCGCGACTACAATCCAGCCGTCCTTCGTCGGGAACGCCTGGAACGGCGTCGCGAGGGGATGGCGTGTGCCGATCGGCCTCGGGACATCGCCTGTCGCGAAATAGCGGGCGAAGGCATTCTCAAGGATCGCGATTTGGCAGTCCAGCATACTTATGTCGAGCATCTGACCTTTGCCGCTCCGCTCCCGCTCTTGCAGTGCGGCCAGGATGCCGATCGCCGTGTAAAGGCCGGCCGTAATATCGCCCTGCGAAATGCCGGGGCGCACGGGCGGCCCGCTCGGCTCGCCGGTAATGCTCATGATCCCGCCCATACCCTGCACGATGATGTCGAGCGCGGGGCGGTCCCGATCGGGACCCGTCTGCCCAAACCCGGAAGTCGCGGCGTAGATCAAACGCTGGTTGCGCGCGCTTAGCGTCTCATACCCAAGGCCAAGTTTGTCCATCGTGCCCGGCGTGTAGTTCTCCATCACGACATCGGCCTTCTCGACCAGGCGGAGGAACAGCTCTCGGCCGTCCGGCTTCTTAAGGTCGATGACAATGCTCTTCTTGCCGCGGTTGATCGAGAAGAAATACGTGCTCCAGTCGCCAATGTAGGGGCCAGTCGTGCGCGCGACATCCCCATAAGGCGGCCGCTCAACCTTGATGACGTCGGCACCCAGGTCGGCGAGAACCATCGAGGCGAACGGTCCCGAGAGCACCCACGTAAGATCGAGAACGGTCAGGCCCGCGAGAGGGCCGCGGTGAGTAGGTTTCATGACACGACAATGATACGCAAAATGAAGCGGGGCGCCGTTATCGGCGCCCCGCGCGTCTATTCGGTTGTTCGAGCTACCAGCTGCCGCCGGAGCGGGCTGGCTTCATCTTTGAAAAGCAATCGCTGCAGTACACCGGCCGGTCTTGCCGCGGCAGGAAGGGCACCTGGGTGTTGGTGCCGCAGTTGTCGCATACGGCGTCGTACATCTGCCGGGAGCCGCCGTAACCACCTCCGCCGCCACCGCCGCGGTCCTGACGCCGGGCCTGCCGGCAGGAAGGACAGCGCTTGGGCTCCTGGTAACCCTTGCGGGCGTGAAATTCCTGGTCGTCTGCGGTGAACGTAAAGCTCGCTCCGCACTCGACGCAGGTAAGGGTTCGGTCGGTGTAAGCCACTCGATGACCTCCTTTGTGGCCCTGGTTAATGTCCGGTCATCGAGCGGGAGGCTGCGGGAAGAAGCCGACGCGGGACTTTAACCTCGTCTGCAGCGGAAAAGCGCCGCAGAAGGTAAACGCTTTGCATCGGGGCGTATGGTAACACACCCTTTTCAGGCTGACAACGCAAGAATTTCAACTTTCGCAAGCGTAATTTCGTTCACCGGCGTCCACCTAGACGCAAATGCCGGGGGCTTCAGCCAGGCTTGAACGCGGGCCTCCCGTCATTTTCCGGCGCAATGATCACGGGCTCCGCGCCCACGAGCTGAGCGACAAGCACGGCCAGCTCGTTCATATCGTCCTTCGCGAAGCCGTGAGTGGCGAAAACCGTGCGGCCGATGGCATTGTTTAGAAACAAGCTCGGTGTCGCCGCAGGGTCATACAGGCGTGATACAGAATAATCCGGGGCGTCGATCAGTATCGGGTAGGTGATTCCCTGGCTTCGAGCGTACTGCGCCGCCTCTCGCGGCGAGTCCTGCGCGATCGCCCACAACCGCCACCCTTCGGGATAAGTCTCGCGAAGCCGGTTGACATACGGAAACGCTGTGTCGCACGTCCCGCACGTCGTTTTGAAGAAAACGAGAAGAGTGGGCTCCCCGCCGGCGTCTTTCGGAAGGGAGTACTCCTTGCCGTCCACACCAAGGAGGGTGAAGTGCGGGGCCAGCGCGCCGGTCTCAAGCAATCAACAGCTCCTCACAGTCATCTTACACATTCGCCGCCGGCGGCCATGCCACTCGTCGGGGCGCCTTCGTCAGTCTGAGAACGTCGCAAGAAGGGCCTCTCGGAAATGCTCCGTTTCTCTTGGCTCGATGAGCTGGTCCGGGGGTGACAGGCAGATGCTATCCGCCAGCTGCGCATATTCCCCCACCTTGCGCTTGACCTCGCCCGGAGGTCCCGCCACGGCAAACGTGTCCACCATCTCGTCGGAAACGGCATCCACCATTCGGTACTGGTCGCCGCTCATGAGAGCCTCACGGATGTTGGCCACCTCTCGAGCGAATGGGGCGAACAGCGGCTCGTACGTATTTACGGTCGCGTAGAAGGCGATCGTCGCCGCCGCCGCCCGCCGGGCGATGGACACGTCGCGATCCACGGCGCAGCAGACCGCCAGGCAAAGCTCGAAGTCTTCGCGACGCCGCCCGCTGTCGCGCAACCCCCGAGACAGTGACGGCAGGACGACATCATTAATCCAGCGAAGGGAGTAGATCGGGTGGCCCAGCAGCCCATCTGCTACCTCCGCCGCAGTCCGGATCATTCCCTCGCGCACACCCGCCAGGTAGATCGGTATTTTGGCGCGTATCGGCGCGAGCGGGCGCTGCCAGCCCTGGATGTCCACCTCGTAATAGTGGCCCGAGAAGCGAATCGGCTGACCGGTATGCGCGCGCTCGGTGATCAGCCGGATCAGCTTCACGCACTCGCGGATGTGGGGCGTTGGCTTTCCGTACGCGACCCCGTGCCAGCGTTCATTCAGCCGTTTGAGGCCCGTGCCGAGGCCCAGTATGAACCGTCCGCTCGACAGCACATCGAGGTCCAACGCCGAAAGTGCGGTCACCCAAGGGCTGCGCACGAAGGCAAGAGCGATCGATGTCCCGAGCCCGATACGTGACGTGCTCGAAGCCGCCGCCGCCAGCGGGAGGAACGGATCGTGGAACATCTCCGACGTCCACAGCGCGTCGAACCCGGCGTCTTCAGCCCGGCGCGCCAACCCCGCTAACTCAGCGGCGGGCGCTATTCCCGTGGCGATCGAAAGGCGGCTCATGTAGCGGACGAGGTGGTGTATTCTTGACTCGTCAAGCTTATTACGTTTGGCGCTGTGCGTGACGGAAACAAGCGATCAAATGCCTGAACAACGTGAACTTGTGTCCCTCGCGGCGGACCTGCTGGCGGTTCTCAAACAAAGGCGGCGAAGGCTGGCGGTTGCCGAATCGTGCACCGGGGGCCTCGTCGGCCATCTCCTGACCGAAGTCCCGGGCAGCTCCGATGTTTTTGTCGGTGGCGCGATCACTTACGACAATCAGCTCAAGCGGCAGATCGGCGTGGACGAGGGGCTCCTCGAGAAGGAGGGCGCGGTCAGTTCAGCCGTCGCCGAGGCGATGGCGACGGGGATACGGAAGCACACTGGAACATCCCTGGGACTCGCCGTTACCGGCATCGCCGGACCGAACGGAGGGAGCGAGGCCAAGCCTGTAGGACTCACCTACGTAGCCATAGCGGACGACGATGGAGTCGTGAGCGAGGAACACATCTGGCAAGCAGACCGGTCCACCAATAAGCAGCTTTCGGCCCAGGCAGCATTACGGCTGGCCCTAAATCGCGCCCGCGGGCCGTCGTGATGAGCGGACAAGAAGACTTCCGCCGGGCGATGGGCCGGTTTGCGACCGGCGTTACCCTCATCACGACGCGCCTCGGCGATGAACTACACGGAATGACAGCAAACGCTGTGACGTCGCTCTCGCTCGACCCGATGCTGGTACTAGTCTGCGTTGATAAGACCGCCGATACGCACGATATCCTCGCAAGAGCAGGCGTGTTTGCGGTCAATATCCTCAACAAAGAGCAGGCCGATGTCTCCAATCGTTTTGCCAAAAAGGAGTTCGACGGCGCACACGGTCTCGACAATCTGCCGCACGGATTCGCGGTTACCGGGGCGCCTATTATTGACGGCGCACTTGCTTACCTGGACTGCCGGACCATCACGGAGCACCACGGCGGAGACCACACGATCTTCATCGGCGAGGTAGCGGAGGCAAGGGAACTTTCCGATGAGGAACCGCTTGTCTTCTACCGCGGCAAATACGGCCGATTTCGCGATTCTGGTTCGTAGGGGCCGATTTCGTTTTCGCGGCAACTCATTAGCCCAGGAACCCAAGCGGACGGTGGGTCCAAACGCCTTGGACCGAGATCAGACCCGCCCTACCGCGGCGCCTGAATCAGCGGTTTCACCAACCCGTCCGTCACCAACACAAGGAAGTCGACGCCACTGTAAAGGCCCGGTGAGAAGCCTCGCAGCGCGATTGTCGCGCCCTCGTCTTCCAGGCGCGGGTAGTAGCCGAGGAGGACGAGGGCTGTAAGCTCGGACTCGCCCGCGCGCAACAACGGGACCTCCTCGCCGAGAATGCGGCGCAGGTTGCGGCGAACCGCGAGGCCCATGTCCCTTGCCTCCGAGGCAGGAACCGCGAAGATCGTCGTCCGCCCGTCCTCGCTGATGCGTTGCACTGTCCATGCGTCAATCGTCTCGATTTCCGCCAACCTTCCGGCCTCTAATTTGGACGAGCGTTCAACAACGATGTCGATCAGCCCATCGAGGTGCTCTTCTGAATCCTGCAGCCGGTGGAGGCGCGTCGAATCGAGGTCGAACGTGCCGTTGACCCGTCCGGTGAACCGCGCCCAATGCGGGTTCAACCCACCCGTTGCCGAGATAACACTCCCGCTCTCGGCTGTTTTTCGGAGAAACAGCGTGATCGGCAGAGGGACGTGCGAGCGTTCCTGCGGGCCAAGCTTGGTCGCCACGTGCCGCACATGCTCGACGAACTCCGACGCCGAAGGTTCCCCCGACGGCAACTCGGCCCCCGCAGGCGTCCAAACGGCGACCGGCGCCGGCACGGCCGTTGCTATCCGGTCTTCCAGCCGCCTCCGCGCGGCGAGCCATTCGGCATTGTCAACGGGACCTAGGAGGGGGCGGATTTCGATGGCAAGGCGGCGGGAGTCCTCAATCGCCAGAGCCCCAGCGTCACGCTCCTCAGTGATCCGGAACGTGCGGTCGTGCGTGTCCTTCAGCCAGCGGAGGAAAAGCTCCAGCGCTACAGCGATTTCTGACATGTAATATCGCAACCAGATGATAAACCGATCAGCGGGCGCGAACTCGCACCGAGCCGTCAACCTCAGCGCCGATCGTAATTGGGAGTAAGGAAGCTAGGCCGCGTTCTCCACGATCATCGCGATGCCCTGACCGCCGCCGATACAGAGCGTCGCGAGTCCCCGCTTCGCCTCTCGCCGCTTCATCTCGTGAAGAAGCGTCACGAGAATGCGCGCGCCACTCGCGCCGATCGGGTGGCCGAGCGCGATCGCCCCGCCGTTGACGTTCACACGCTCCCAATCCCAGCCCAGCTCGCGGCCAACAGCGAGCGACTGCGCAGCGAACGCCTCGTTCGCCTCGATCAGGTCAATCTCATCGAGCGCAAGGCCGGACTTCGCCAGTGCCTTCTGCGTCGCAGGTACCGGGCCGATGCCCATAATCCGCGGTGGCACTCCCGCGCTGGCGTAGGAGCGGACAGCTCCCATCGGCTTCACCCCTAACTCCTCGGCCTTCTTGCGAGACATCACGACCACCGCCGCTGCGCCGTCGTTGATTCCCGATGCATTTCCAGCAGTAACAGAGCCATCCGGCGCGAACGCCGGCCGCAGCTTGGAAAGGGCCTCGATGTTTGTGTCGGGCCGGAAGTGCTCGTCCCGGTCCACCGTCACCGTGCCCTTCCGCTGCTTGACTTCGACGGGCACAATTTCGTCAGTGAAACGGCCGTTGTCCCAGGCGGCGGCCGCCTTTTGCTGGCTCTGCACCGAAAACTCGTCCTGATCGGCCCGCGACACCTCGCGCTCTAGCGCGATGTTCTCCGCCGTGTTCCCCATGTGGCAGTCGGTGAGAGAGCACCAGAGACCGTCCTTGATCATGTGATCGATCACTTCGCCGTGGCCCATGCGATAACCGTAGCGCGCCTTCGGTAGAAGATACGGCGCGGTCGACATCCCCTCCATCCCCCCGGCGAGCACGACGTCCGCATCACCCAGAATGATCGCCTGCGTCGCAAGAGCAACGGCCTTAAGACCCGACCCGCAGACCTTGTTGATCGAGGTCGCCGGAACGGTATCTGGAATGCCCGCCGCAATAGCAGCCTGCCGCGCCGGGTTCATACCCAGCCCGGCCGACAGCACGTTGCCCATGATCACCTCATCCACCTGGTCCGGCTGCACCCCCGCGCGCTTCAGTGCCTCGCGCAGCGCGACGGCCCCGAGTTCGGTCGCAGGCGTGTCCACAAATGAGCCGCCGAAAGTGCCGATCGGCGTCCGCACAGCGCCTGCAAGTACGACTTCATTTGTCATGGTGGCCTCCTGTCTGGCCAGATCATCATATCGTATCGGGAACGAGCAGGCCGAGTTAGCCCCAGCCTCCATACCCGCGCCGACTCTGCATCTCTGCCTCCGCCTATGCCTGCCGAAGCGTCTTGCACGTGCTGCTCGCCTTCGCGACAAGGCGCCCGTCCTCGTCCCGAACCTCTGCCTCGACATACCCGAGCGTGCGCCCGCCGCTCACCACCCAGCCTTCGGCGATGAGCAGGCCCTCCTTCACGGGCCGCAGGAAGTTGATCTTCAGCTCGACGGTTGCAAACGTCTCACCCTCGGCGAGCGTTGAAGCGTACGCGATACCCATCGCGGCGTCCGTTAAGTCGCAAAGGATCCCGCCGTGAAGCCCGCCCAGCGGGTTCCAATGCTGTGGTCCCGCTTGCAGATCAAGGACGGCTCGCCCGGGTTTGACAGACCGCAGGTTAAAGCCGATGAGCTTCGCCACCGGCGGTGGCTCGATCTTTCCAGAGATGATCCCCTCCGCTACGGACAGCATCCTGATGGCTCCTTTCCGAACAGTTCTCCCAGCGCGAAAGAATCGTGACACTAACTACTGAACTATATAGTTACTATCGATGTTGTACTTGATTAAACAGATAACTGTCAAGGCATCGACGGCGCATTGTGACGAAGGTCACACTTTCGGAAGCGATTGGACAGCGAGGAAACAGACTCTGTCGGCGGACTGTTACGGCGCCCTAGGTCTCAGATTCGGCCGGTGGTTTATAGCCCCGCCCTTGCTCCGGTAACTCGATGCCGAGCGCCCGCCACATGTACCACGTACCAGCGCTGCGATATGGGCGCCAGGGTTCTGCGATCCTCCGCATTTCCTCGGGCTTCGGCAGCTCCGGCAGGCCGTAGGCGACCTGCATACCGCGCCGCACGCCCAAATCGTCCACAGGCAACACGTCTGGCCGCCCGAGTGAGAAGATGAGGAACATCTCCGCAGTCCAGCGACCAATTCCCTTCACGGCCGAGACACGCTCGATAACTTCCTCGTCGTCGAACTCATCCAGTATCCCCTCACTGAGTTCGCCGGACGCGAACTTGTCCGCCAGGTCCTGGAGGTAGGCCATCTTCTGCCGGGACAGACCGGCCGCGCGCAGCTGCTCATCGCTCGCGGCGAGAAAGGCAGCGGGCTCGTACCAGGTCTCGTCGTTCGCACCCAGTGTCGCCAGGACGCGGCCAAGAATGGCGCGGGCAGCCGGGCCGGCGAGCTGTTGGAAGAAGATGGCGCGGGAGAGCATGCGGAAAGCCCCGTCTCGCGGCTCCAGCGTCAGCGGGCCAACGGTCTCGATGACGCGCGCGAGCACAGGGTCCGCGCGTCGCAGATGTTCGACGGTTTCGGTTGGGTCGTAACTCAGCATCGATTATGTAAGATGAATGTAATGCTCAATTCCCGATTTCGCAGTTACCCTGATCACAAATTCCGGGTTACGATTGCATTAGGTTCGGACGGTTCACGAATCGGTCTGTCTCACGGGAGCGGATACCCTTAAGACCCTGCCGAGAGGATACCGTCCGAATTCACTTTCTGCCCAACAAACTAGCCCGATTCCCAAGCCCATCGGTCGTCGCCTTGTACTAACGCTCGCAGGTGATTGATCTCACCGGCGTGGTAGTCGTCGTGCCGGATCATGTTCGCGATAATCCATCGCGTTTCTCGTCGGTCTCCCTCAGGCGGCTGGCGCGGAACGACCAGCTCGGAATCATCCAGGTCCGCGACATGCTGACGGAGGCGGCGATGTCCTTCCTTCAGCCAATCGTCGACGGGCGCCCATTGGTGGCTCTGGATCCAATTTCCTCGACTGCAAGTCTCCCATGCTTACCCTTAGCTCGCCCGCCGGGTCGACCCACGTCATGCCGCCGTCTCCGAACGGGTGGTTGTCGTACATGTATTTGCAGGCGCCGATGTGCCCGACGATCTGCCTGATAGCGCGCACGCACCCGGAAGGGACGGCTGCCCACTCGACCTCCGTGACCGAGCGCAGGTTGCCGAGCAGGTCCTCCTCGTCGCTGCCCTCAAACGCCTCGTCCATAAGATAAAGAAGTTGTTCGACCGCCGTCCCATCGCGCACGTCGCCTCCCTGCCTGGTTCCAGACTCCTTGCTCGTGGCGCTCATTATTGCATGTACATTCCGCCGTTGATGTTGATCTGAGCGCCCGTAATGTACTCGCCCTCGGTCACGAGGAAGCGACAGATCCGCGCCACTTCCCCAGGCTGGCCAAAACGGCCCAGCGGGATCTTGGCGAGCAGCGCCTTCTGAACGTCCTCCGTAAGGTTGATCACCATCTCCGTCTCGATGAAGCCGGGACAGAGAGCATTGACCGTAATGTTGAACTTCGCCAGCTCCTGCGCCGCCGACTTCGAGAAACCGACGATCCCGGCCTTCGCCGCCGCGTAGTTCGACTGCCCAAGGTTCCCCATCTGCCCGACGATCGACGACATATTCACGATGCGCCCACCCCCGCGCTCGATCATGTGTGGCACGGCCGCATACGTACAGTAGAAGATGCTGTCCAGGTCCGTCGCCATTACCTCGCGCCACTCCTCGACGCTCATGCGCCGGATCGTGCGGTCGCGATTGACGCCAGCGTTGTTCACGAGAATATCGAGCCCGCCAAAGCGCTTCACCGTCTCTTCGATCAGCCGGTTGCAATCGTCGGGGTGAGCGACACCGGCCTGGACGACGATCGCCTCCTGGCCCTTTCCTTTCATCTCGGCCAGTAGCTCGTCCGCCGATTCCTGGTTCGTGTAGTAGTTCAGGACAACCTTGGCGCCGTGGTCCGCGAGTTCGCGGGCGCAGGCGCGGCCCAGGCCGCGGGAGCTGCCGGTGACGATGGCGACTTTGTCTGTCAGGCAGGACACAAAGCTTTCCTCCGCTGTTGCTGTTGCTGCCGCTTCAGGGCGCACGAACGGTTATATCACGGCGGCAGCCAGACAAACCAGCAACCGGCAAACCTACAACCGACAAACGGGACAAGCGGAATGACGGGCAAGATGGCGCGTAGGGGCGAGCCGTCCACGATACGCCACTGTCGTCTCGCCAAGAAAAGTCAGACTAAATCAGTAACGCCTGTTGCCTTCCTGGACGGCTCGCCCCTACCGTTGTCTTCGCCGATTACGCCCGCTAGCGAGAGCGCCAGGCGTCGACCGTACGGTTGATCTGGCCGATGTGCTCTTCGAGGTGCTCGCTGTAAATGCGCAGCCAGTCGGAGGCGGTATAGCGGCCCGACTCTGTATGAGTGCCCTCCTTCGCCCACGCCTCGTTTGGCAGCCTGCCAAGTATGGGCGCAGTGTTGCCGCGAACGGCTTCGACGGTCGCGAGCGCCGCCTCAAGTGGGTGGTTCGCGTAGTCGAACTCACGCGCCCAAACGTCGGGATCGTATCCGACGATGACCGGCTTCTCCTCGGTCAGAAGATATCGGATCCGCGAGTAGGCGTTGGTCTCGGAGTCGGCGCAATGGGAGACGATCTCGTGGACCGAGAACTCGCCCGGCTCGGGGCGCCACTTCATCGCTTCCGCCGGTACGCTTGCCAGCGCTTCCCGCAGGCGCTCCGGCGCGCTCGCGTACTGTTTGATACGGCGGCCGCGTTCTTCGCCGGTCAGCGGCGTCGTCATACCGCCGTCGGCGGCTGGTAGTCCCCGAAGACCCGCCGCATCACGCCGCAGATCTCCCCGACAGAGGCGTAGGCTTTCACTGCCTCCATGATCGGGTGCATCAGGTTCCCTGCCCGTCCGGCGTCGCCCTCGCGAGAGACTTCTTCGAGGCGCGATAGCGCCGCATCTACTAACGCCTGATCACGCTCCTTGCGAACGTGGGCGAGGCGCTCGATCTGAGCACGTTCTGCCTCCGGGTTCACGCGGAAAATCATCTGCGGCTCTTCATTCTCGTTCGCAAACTTGTTCACACCGACGATGACCTTCTTCCCCTCGTCGATCGCCTGCTGGTAGGCGTACGACGCCTCCTGGATCTCACGCTGGACGTAGCCCGACTCGATCGCCGCGATGGCTCCGCCCACGTCCTCGACACGGCCCAGATACTCCCAGGCTTTGCGCTCGAGCTCGTTTGTCAGCCACTCGATGTAGTAGGAGCCGCCGAGCGGGTCGGCGGTGTTCTCCACACCACTTTCGTAGCCGATAACCTGCTGCGTGCGGACCGCTATGCGCTGTGCTTCCTCAGTGGGTAGTGCGAGCGCCTCGTCGTAACACGAGAGCGCAAGCGACTGCACGCCGCCGAGGGCCGTCGCGAGCGCCTGGAGGGCTGCGCGCACGATGTTGTTCTCCGGCTGCTGAGCCGTGAGCGTAGCGCCTCCTGTTTGGACATGCGTTCGGAGCATCCAAGAGCGCGCGTCCTCGGCCTTGAACCTCTCCCGCATGATCTTCGCCCACATACGGCGCAAGGCGCGGTACTTCGCGACCTCCTCGAGGAAGTTGTTCTGCGTATTGAAGATCCAAGAGATGCGAGGCCCGACATCGTCGACGCTGACACCGCGCTCGAGCACGCCGTCGACGTATGCGATGGCGTTCGCGAAGGTAAACGCCATCTCTTGCGCCGCTGTGCAGCCGGCTTCTCGCATGTGGTAGCCGCTGATGCTGATCGCGTTAAAGCGCGGCAGCTCGCGCGCGCAGTACGACATCAGATCGGCGGCGAGGCGGAGCGATGGCTTCGGCGGGTAGATGTAAGTCCCGCGCGCCACGTATTCCTTGAGTACGTCGTTTTGCGCAGTACCGGCGATCCGGTCCAGCGGGACCCCCTGCTTCTGGCCGACGACGGCGTACATCGCCACAAGGACGGAGGCCGGCGCGTTGATCGTCATCGACGTCGACACCTGGTCGAGCGGGATGCCGTCGAACATCGTCTCCATGTCCGCGAGAGTATCGATCGCCACGCCTACTTTTCCCACTTCGCCCACCGAGAGCGGGTCGTCGGAGTCGTAGCCGAGTTGGGTGGGCAGATCGAACGCAACCGAGAGCCCGGGCTGGCCCTCCTTCAGCAGGAACCTGAAGCGCTTGTTGGTCTCTCCGGCGGTACCGTACCCGGCGTACTGACGGATCGACCACAGCCGGCCGCGATACATCGAGGCCTGGACGCCACGCGTGTACGGGTACTCGCCGGGGTAGCCGATGTCGCGGTTGTAGTCGATGTCGGCGATGCCTTCGGGCGTGTATAACGGCCGTACCTCAGCGCTGCTGGTGCGAAAGTCCGTGTCCTTTCGCTCGCCGCCGCGGTCTTTCGCGTTGGCGTAGGTCGTCTCGAGCCAACGCCTGTGTTCGGCGTGGACGTCACCGTTCTGCGTCATATCGTCCCCATTCTATCGGGTAGGTTGACAAAAACCTAGCCGTTGCTTAGCGCCAGGCTAGGCTGAGAGCGCGGGTGTATTCCAGCGAAGAGAGTACTGCCATGGAGCATATCGATCATCCAGTGCAGGTCTCACACACAGCCATTGCCATCGCATTTCTGATCCCGCTTGCAGTCGCCGGACTCACGGCAATCCTTCTCGCGGAGGCCGGGCCCCACGAAGTCGTGCTCGCGGGGGTGCCTCGAGGAGACCTCGGGCGGCTGGAGGCGGTGCCTGAGAGTCTAGCCAAGATTCCGAAGGCGGAGGCGGTTTCGCTCGCGGTACGTGCTATCCCAGGAGAAGTGTTTGATGCACGCGTACGGGAGGTGGCGCTCGCCAGACATGCTGGAAATTTTGAGGGCGATCCATCGCGCGGTCGACTCGTCTGGGTGGTCAATTTTGCCAACCCCGACGATCTTGGCTCCAGGTTTATCGGCGGGCCGCATGACCGGGACCGTAGCTGCGATTGGTCGGTGCATTACGATTACGTATTCGTCATGATCGATGCCGAGACCGGCGACTTCATTACGTCCGCCGAGCGTGGTGCCCTTGACCCGTCCAGGGCGCCTCGCTCGAGCGGATTCCAAGTTACCGCAGCGGAACGCCTGCGCTGCGAGCGGTTACTTGAACAGCAGCGGGCCCTAGCCGAATCCTTGACCCCCTGACACTAAGGTTCCTATAATCCCGATCGCACCATGGAGACCCACGCTAATGCGTAACCCGAGGGCTTTTAACCGCCCGCTAGCGGTCGGCGCGCCGCAACCGCCGACGGAGGTCCCCGCGCGGCCCTATCGGATGATCCATTTCTTCCCGCCGCAGAACGAGAAGGTCCGCGCTAAGATCCCCGAGCTCATCCCTCAGGTCGACGTCCTGCTGGGCAACCTCGAGGACGCTATACCGGCAGCGGACAAGAAGGAGGCGCGCGAGGGGCTCATCGAGGTCGCGCAGAAATACGACTTCGGAGGCACGGCGCTGTGGACGCGGATCAACAGCCTCGACAGCCCGTGGGTCCTCGACGACATCCTGACGGTGATCCCGGCGATTGGCGACAAGCTGGACGTCGTGATGGTCCCGAAGGTCGAAGGGCCGTGGGACATCTACTACGTCGACCGCCTGCTCGCCCAACTCGAGGCGAAGTACGGAATCAAGAAGGCGCTGCAAGTCCACGCCATCCTCGAGACGGCGCTCGGCGTCTCGAATGTCGAGGAGATTGCCGCCGCCAGCCCGCGCATGCAGGGCATCAGCCTGGGGCCCGCCGACCTCGCGGCCTCGAGGCGCATGAAGACGACGAGGGTCGGCGGCGGGCATCCGGCGTACCAGGTGATCGCCGATCCCGACGAACAAAAGCCCGATGCGCCTCGACCATCGGCCCAGCAGGACCCCTGGCATTACACGCTCGCCCGTATGGTCGACGCCTGCAACTCAGCAGGCATTCTGCCTTTCTACGGCCCGTTTGGCGCCATCGAAGACCCGCTGGCGTGCCAGTTTCAGTTCCGAGCCGCCTTCTTGATGGGCTGCGTTGGCGCCTGGACGCTGCACCCTTCGCAGATCGAGATCGCCAGGCGCGAGTTCAGCCCGACGGTTCAGGAGGTCGAGACCGCCAAGCGCATCATCGAGGCGATGGGCGACGGGACCGGCACAGTGATGCTCGACGGCAGAATGCAGGACGACGCGACGTTCAAACAAGCACAGGTCATGGTGCAGACCGCCAAGATGATCGCCCATCGCGACTCCGAATATGCCAAGCTCTACGGTCTGTGATGCGAGTCTTGCACTAGGGTACCGTGATGCGCTTCTACGAATTCGAGTGCAAACTCCTCCTCGCAAAGCAGGGCGTCCCTCTGCCGCATGGCGGCACGGCGAATACTCCCGAACAGGCACGCCAGCTCGCGTACGAGCTTCGCGGGCCGGTCGTCCTGAAATCGCAGGTGCTTTCCGGGGGACGGATGAAGGCGGGCGGCGTCAAGTTCGCCGATACGCTGGAGGAGGCCGAACAAGCCGCCGCCGAGATCCTGAAGCTCCCCATCCGTGACCAGCTTCCCGTCTGCGTCTCCGTCGAGGCCAAGGCGGCCATCGCGAAGGAGTACTACCTCGGCGTGACCTACGACGCGCTCGCCAAGAAGCCGGTCATGATCTTCAGCGATATGGGTGGCATCGACATCGAGCAGGTCGCCGAGGAACACCCCGACCGGGTCGCCAAGCAGCACTTCTCGACGCTCGTGCCTTACACCGACTTTCGCGCGAAGGAGCTGATCGCTTCGCTGGGCATTTCCGGCGGCGAGTTGACGGCGCTCACCGGCGTCGCGACGAGGTTGGTGCGGCTGTTCCAGCAGTACGACATGACGCTCGCCGAGATCAACCCGCTCGGCAAGCTCGAAAACGGTTCGTTCGTCGTTCTCGACTGCCACCTCGACATGGAGGACGAGGCGCGAGAGCGCCATCAGGCGATCCTCAATGAGCTCGGCATCTCGCCGGACGAGACCCGCCAGGGGCGCCCACCGACGGAGTTCGAGATTCGGGGCGCGCAGGTCGACGCCGTCGACCACCGCGGCGTCGCGGGCCGCGTCGTCGAGTTCGACGGTAACCTCGGGCTCGTCATCGGCGCCGGTGGCGGCTCGCTGACGATCTTCGACGCCGTCCAGAAGTACGGCGGCAAGCCAGCCAACTACTGCGAGATAGGCGGCAACCCGAGCGTCAAGAAAGCGATGGAGCTGACGAAGCTCATCCTCAGCAAGCCCGGCGTCGATAGGATCGCCGTCATCATGAACGTCGTCTCGAACACCCGCGCGGATATCGTCGCCCGCGGCGTCATCAAGGGCGTAGTCGAGTCCGGCCACGACCCGGCGCAGAAGATCAGCATCTTCCGCATCCCCGGCTCCTGGGAGGCCGACGCCTTCAAGATCCTCGGCAAGTACGGCGTCGAGTACTGCGACCGCTCGGTCTCGATGTCAGAAGCGGCACGCCGGGCGGTCGAGAAGACGGGTACTTAGATGCCTGCGTACGTGATCGCCCAGTTTGACGTGAACGACGTGGACATGTACTACGAGTACGCCTCGAAGATATTTGAGACGACGAAGGGATACGGCGGGAGGATTCTCGCGGCGAACGACGCGGAGGTGCGTGAGGGTTCGATCCCGCACTTGCGGACGATCGTCGGGGAGTTTCCGTCGCTCGAGAAGGCACGCGCATGGTATGAGTCGGAGGGGTATCAAGCGATCATCCACCTGCGGCGGAACTCGACAACGGGGCACCTGTTCATGGTGGAAGGCCTTACGATGCCGCCGCGTAAGACGCCCGGCGAATAGCTGCGATGTCCGACGAGGTTATGCTGAGCCCTCACCCCCGCCCTGCGGGCGACCCCTCTCCCGCGTCCGCCATCCCCACCCCGCCACCCGGGAGAGGGGTGAGAATTCGTCGGGGCCCACCGGGGCAGCCACGCACCGTGTTCCCGACCGTTAAGCAAGCGGCGCGCGACCTCAGATCACGTTCGACTACCTCAGAGCAAATCCTTTGGCAAGCGCTGCGCGGCGGGCGGTGGTTAGGCTTGAAGTTTCGCAGGCAGCACCCGATTGATCGTTTCGTCCTCGATTTCCACTGTCCGCCGATTAGGCTCGCAGTCGAAATCGACGGAGACATTCATGACGCGTGCCCCGTCGCAGACGAGCAGCGACAAACCATCCTCGAGTCGATGGGAATTCGCTGCGTCAGATTGTCCGCGAGTCTCGTTGAAGAAGATCTCATCCTCGCGCTCGCCAAAATAGAACAGGCCATCTCCACCCCTCTCCCGCGCCACAGGCGTCCCCGGGAGAGGGGTCTCCGCAAACGCGGAGGGGGTGAGGGCCAATGTCCATCCTGATCGACGAAAACACAACCTTCATCATTCAGGGCATCACCGGCCGCGAGGCCGTGAACATGACCCGCGAGTGCCTCGATTACGGTTCGAAGGTCGTCGGCGGCGTGACGCCGGGGCGCGGCGGGCGGGACGTCTACGGCGTGCCCGTCTACGATACGGTCCGCGAGATTACGTCGAACCAGCGCGTAGACGGCTCTGTGCTCACCGTCCCGCCCGCATTCGTCCGCGACGCGGCGTTCGAGGCGCTTGAGAACGGCATCCGCCTGCTCGTGATCGTGACGGAGCGCGTGCCTCGGGCCGAGGTCGCGCAGATCGTTGAGTTCGCCGACATGAAGGGCGCGCGCGTCATCGGCCCGAACTGCCTCGGCATTATCTCACCGGGCGAGTCGAAGATGGGTGGCATCGGGGGCCCAGCGGCGAACACGAACCAGGCTTACCGGCTGGGGCATATCGGCGTTATGTCACGCAGCGGCGGCATGGCCACCGAGATCTCGAACTCGCTCACCGCAGCCGGTTTCGGTCAGAGCACGACCGTGAGTATCGGCGGCGACGCGATCATTGGCTCGACCTACGCCGAGCTGATGCCGTTCT
>Ga0209058_1001324_pt1 | contig 21163 bp, 21 predicted proteins | sample GraSoiAngelo_147_FD_185904 | JGI IMG/M metagenome (GOLD analysis project Ga0209058, IMG submission 185904) | Grasslands soil microbial communities from the Angelo Coastal Reserve, California, USA - 14_1009_05_40cm (SPAdes) (version 2) | ecosystem: Environmental > Terrestrial > Soil > Grasslands ... | reverse complement strand
CATCCGGCGAGGGCGCGGAGCGCGCCAGACTTGATGTGCGGCAACACCACCGCCGGACCAGACGCGAGCGCGTCCACGTGACCGCCCAGGACCGCCGTGAGGGCGGGCCCGGCGCCGGCATACGGCACGTGGCGGAGCTTGACGCCGGTCGCGTGCGACAGGAGCTCCATCGCCATGTGGAGCGTGCCGTAGACCCCCGAGGAGCTGTAGGAGATCTGGCCGGGCCGTTTCTTCGCGTCCTCGATGAAGTCCTTCGCGGTCTTCCACGGCTTGCCGGCCGGCACCACGAGGATCGTGGGATCGGCGGAGATCAGCGCGATCGGCGCGAACTGATCGACGGTGAACGCCGGCGGCCGCTCGAAGAGCTTGTCGGCCTCCGGGATGATCGAGATCGACGACAGCGCCAGGAGCAGCGTGTAGCCGTCCGGCTTGCTCGTCGCGACGAACTGCATCCCGACGGCACCGGCCGCTCCGGTCTTGTTCACGACCCCGACCGGGTTCTTCAGCGCCTTCTCCATTGCGGCGGCGACGGGACGCGCGGTCAGGTCGGCGACGCCGCCCGGCGGAAACGGCGCGACCATCGTGATCGGGCGCGTCGGATACGGCTCCTGGGCGCTCGCGAGCGACGCCGGCACGGACCAGAGGACGATCGCGGCGAGGGCGCAAACGCGGATGAGTCTCATGGATGCTCTTCTCCCTTCTCGGCGAGGGCGAGCCGCGCGCGCCAGTCGAGGCCGCGCGTGACCAGCGGCCGCAACGCCAGCAGCACCAGCACGAGCCCCACGCCCAGGAGCGTGGCGGAGATCGGTCGGGTCACGAAGATCGCGTAGCGGCCGTCCGACATCGCGAGCGACTGGCGCAGCGCCATCTCGATCATCGGCGCCAGGATGACGCCCAGCACGATCGGCGCGGTCTCGAAGTCGAGCTTTCGCAGGACGTAGCCGAGCGCCCCCATCAGGAGCATGATCCACACGTCCACGACGCTCCCGTTGACAGCGTAGACACCGAGCACGCAGAACACGAGGACCGACGGGTAGAGGATCGGGTACGGGATCCGCAGCAAGTTCACGAACAGGCCGACCAGGGGCAGGTTCAGGATCAGCAGCACGACGTTGCCGACGTACATCGACGCGATGAACCCCCAGAACAATTCGGGCTGCTGCTTGATGAGGAGCGGCCCCGGCGAGACCCCGTGGACCATCATGGCCGCGAGCATCACGGCCGGAATCGGCCCGGACGGCACCCCGAGCGCGAGCATCGGCACGAAGGCGCCGGAGGTGGCGGAGTTGTTCGCCGACTCGGGCCCGGCCACGCCCGCCACCGCGCCGTGGCCGAACTCCTCGGGGCGCTTGGAGAGCCGTCGCTCGATCGCGTAGGCCACGAAGCTCGCGATGATGTGAGCGGAGCCCGGGACGATGCCGATCAGGAAGCCCAGCACGGTGCCGCGGCCGATTGGCCACGCGGCCGCCCGCCACTCCCCGCGCGTCGGTAGCAGGTCGCGGAGCTTCGGCTTGATGACTTGTGGCGGCGCCGGAAGCCCGGCGGTCGCCAGGATCTCGGCGAGGCCGAAGAGCCCCACCGCCACCGGGACGACGCCGATTCCGTCGCCGAGCTCGACCACGCCGTACGAGAAGCGGAAGAAGCCGGTCATCTGGTCGATGCCGATCATCCCGAGCAGGAGGCCTAGCGCGGCCATCGCGAGCGACTTCAGCATCGAGCCGCCGCTCATGTACGCGAGGACCAAAAGACCGAGCACCAGGAGGGCCACGTTCTCGGGCGGCCCGAAGCGCAGCGCGAACGACGCGAGCGGCGGCGCGAGCAGCATCAGCCCGACGACGCTCGCGGTGCCGGCGACGTACGAGCCCACCGCGGCGATCGCCAGCGCGGCCCCGGCGCGGCCCTTGCGCGCCATCGCGTAGCCGTCGATGCACGTCATCACCGACGCGGCCTCGCCGGGGATCCGCATCAGGATCGAAGTCGTCGAGCCCCCGTACATCGCGCCGTAGTAGATGCCGGCCAGCATGACGATCGCGCGCGTGGCGTCGAGGCCGAAGGTGGCCGGGAGCAGCAGGCTGATGCCGGCGAGCGGCCCCACGCCCGGCAGCACGCCCACGAGCGTCCCGACGACGCAGCCGACGAAGGCATAGAACAGGATCGGGGGCGAGAGCGCGATCGAGAAGCCGAGGACGAGATTTTGTAGGGTCTCGGCCATCAGAGGCCGAACGGTCCCCGCGGCAGCGGCACGCGGAGGATCGTGTCGAATAGCAGAAATGTCCCGGCGGCGAGCCCGAGGGAGAACACCGCGGTGAAGATCGGGTCCCGGCGCTCGACCACGCCCAGGAGAAACAGGAGCGACAGCGCGACCGTCGGCCGGAAGCCGAGCCGCTCCAGCGCCAGCGCCGCGAAGGCGCACACCGCGAAGATCGCGATGGCGTGCCGGCCCTCGGTCCACGCCAGCGTCGAGAGCGCCGGCGCCTTTCCCGAGAACACGACGAGGAGGAGCCCGAAGAGTAGCAGTACCGCCGCGAGCGCAACGGGGACGAAGGCGGGGCCGGGAGTGCGGAGGCTGCCGAAGGGCAGGCGCCGGCTCTCCCACACGACGAACAGGGCCAGCAGCGCGAGCGCCCCGCCCGCGACCCGGTCGGTCGTGAGCATCGTCCCGCTAGCGGCCCGCGGAGAGCGCCCGCCAGATGCGTTCGGGCGTGAGCGGCATGTCCAGGTGGCTGACGCCGAACGGCGAAAGCGCGTCGACCACCGCGCTCACCATCGCGGGCGGGATCCCGATCGTCCCGGCCTCGCCGATCCCCTTGGCGCCGAGCGGGTTGCGCGGCGACGGGCTGTGGGCGTGCCCGATCTCCGCGTGCGGCACGTCGTCGGCGCGCGGGATCGCGTAGTCCATCAGCGTGCCGCTCAGCATCTGGCCGCCCGGGTCGAGCGCGACCTCCTCCATCATCGCCTGGCCCCAGCCCTGCGCGAGCGAGCCCTCGAGCTGGCCGTCGGCGAGCAACGGATTGATGATCGTGCCGGCGTCGTCGATCCAGACGATGCGCTCGGGCGTCACCGTGCCCGTGTCACGGTCGATGCGGATCGCCACGACGAACGCGCCGGCGCTCCACACCTCGCCCTCCGGGCTGAAGAAGCGCGTCGCCTCGAGGCCGGGCTCGCTGCCGGGCGGGAGGCCTTGCCCGCGGTACGCGAACTCGGCCACGCGCGCCAGCGCGACCGTGCGCCCGGGCGCGCCGACGACGCCGAAGCCGCCGTCCACCGTGACGACGTCGTCGACGGCGGCCTCCAGCAGTGAGGCGGCGAGGCGCCGCGCCTTCTCGCGCACGTCGCGCGCGGCGAGCGCCAGCGCCGACCCGCCGAGCGCGGTGCTGCGGCTGCCGAACGTGCCGATGCCCTGGGGCGCGCCGTGCGTGTCGCCGTGGCGGACCGTGACCGCTTCCGGCGCCACGCCGAGCTCGTCGGCGACGATCTGGGCGAACGTCGTCTCGTGCCCCTGGCCGTGCGCGCTCGAGCCGGTGATCGCGAGCACGGCGCCGGTCGCTTCCACACGGATGAGCCCGCTCTCCCAGCCGAGGCCAGAGGGCTCGACGTACGCGGCCACCCCGACGCCGACGATCTCACCGCGCGCGCGCCGCGCGGTCTGGGCCCGGCGGAGCCCGGCATAGTCGGCCGCGGCGAGCGTGCGCTCGAAGAGCGCCGGGTAGTCGCCGGAGTCGTAGACTTGACCGGTCGCGGTCTTGAACGGAAACCGCTCCGGCGGAATCAGGTTGCGTCTTCTGAGCTCGGCCGGATCGAGCTTGAGGGTGCGTGCGGCTTCGTCGACGAGGCGCTCGATCAGATAGGCCGCTTCCGGCCGCCCGGCACCACGGTAGGCGCCGACCGGCGGCGTGGTGGTGAAGACGCCCACCGACTCGATGTCGACGTGCTCCACGAGATAGGGACCGGGCAGGCACCGCCCGTAGTTCAACGGCGTTCCGCCGACCGTGACCGCGAGCGTCGGGCCCAGCGGCTGGCGGATCCGGGCGCGCAGCCCCCTGATGTGGCCCTCGGCGTCGAGGGCCAGCTCGCCGGTGGCCCGGCCGCCGCGGCCATGATTCGTCGTCAGGAGATCCTCGGCGCGGGTCGAGATCCACTTCACGGGCTGGCCCAGACGCCGCGCGAGCACGGCCACGAGCACCTCTTCGCGATAGGGTCCGCCCTTCACGCCGAACCCGCCGCCGACGTCAGGTGCGATGACCCGGATGCGCGCCTCGTCGAGCCCGAGCATGCGCGCCAGCGACGAGCGGATCCTGAACGGCGCCTGCGTCGAGGTCCACACCGTGAGCTCGTCCGTGCTCGGGTCCCAGCGGGCGAGCACGCCGCGCGGCTCCATCGGGACGCCGGCCAGCCGCTGCTGCTGCACGGTCACCGTTACGCGGTGGGCCGCGTCGCGGAACGCGCGCTCGGCGTCGCCGTGGCGCCACGCGATGGCCATGGCGCGGTTGTCGCGGCTGACCTCGACCGCCTGGGGCGCGCCGGCCGAGAGCGCCGTGTCGGGATCGGCGACGCCGTCCAGTGGCTCGTAGTCGACGACGATTCGCTCGACGGCGTCGAGCGCCGCGTAGGGGGAATCGGCGACGACCGCGGCGACCGGAATGCCCTGCGCGCGGACGACGCCGGCCGCGAGCACGGGATAGTCCGGGACCACCGTGCCCGGGACCAGCCGCATGAGCGGGATCGGCCCGATCGGGCCCAGGTCCGCGGCGGTGATCACGGCGACCACGCCCGGCAGCGCTCGCGCCGCGCTGGTGTCGAGGGAGCGGATCCGCGCGTGAGCGTGCGGGCTGCGCACGAGTACCAGGTGGCGCACGCCGGCGACGCCGAGGTCGTCGACGAACCTGCCGCGCCCGGTGATGAGCGTCCGGTCCTCGCGACGACGCATCGGCTTTCCGACCCAGCTGCCGGACTTGGTCTCGGCGTCCATCACGTCCTCTCCGTGTATGAGCGCACCTCGGCCGGCGGGGCCCCAGCCCCGCGACGGCCTGCGGCGCGCACTGCTATGGACGGTAGCCCACGAGCTCGAGCAGGTTACCGTCAGGGTCCTGGAAGTAGATGCAATCGTGGTCGCCCCAGTCGATCGGCGCATGATGCGGGACGCCGCGATTCGAGAAGAGCGCCTCGGCGGTCTTCAGATCTTCCCAGGCGACCTCGAAGGCGTGATGGCTCTTGCCGAGCGGATGCCTCACCTGCTCCGGATCGGCCGGCGCGCGGCCCGGCCGGAGGAACAGGGCGCACGCGCCGTCCCCGTGGCGCAGGAGCACCTGGTCGGCCATGCGCATCTCGACCGTCATCCCGAGCACCTCGGTGTAGAAGCGCTCCGCGCGCGCGAGGTCGGCGACGTCCACGCCGAAGTGATCGAGCCGCTTCACTCTCACGGCGCGGCGAGCCGATCGAGCGCCCACGCGGCGGCGCGGCGCACGACGTCGTCGTGGTCGTCGAGCGCCCGGGTCAGGGCGCCGACGGCGCGCCGATCGCCGCGGTTGCCGAGGACGAGCGCCGCGTTGCGCAGGAGCCCGGCGCGCTTCGTGCGCGCCAGCGCGGTGCCACGGAACCGCGCGCGGAACGCCTGGTCGTCGAGGTCGAGCAGCGCCTCGAGCGGGCCGAGCGCGGCCGACGGTTCGAGCGCGGGCTCGTGTCCGGGCTCCGCCTTGCGGTTCCAGGGACACACGTCCTGGCACACGTCGCAGCCGAACAGCCACTCGCCGATTCCAGCGCGAAGCTCACCGGGCACGTCGCCGCGGTGCTCGATGGTCAGGTACGAGATGCATCGCCGGGCGTCGAGGATGTACGGCTCCACGAACGCGCCGGTCGGGCAGGCGTCGAGGCACGCGGTGCAGGTGCCGCACCGATCGGGCTGGCGCTCGTCGAAGGTGAGCTCGGCGGTCGTGAGGACGACGCCGATGAAGAAGTAGGAGCCGAGCGACGGGGTGAGGAGGTTGGTGTTCTTGCCGATCCAGCCCAGGCCCGCGCGCGCCGCGAGGTCGCGCTCGAGGACCGCGCTCGTGTCGACGGCCGCGCGGCTCGTGACGTCGCCGCCCGCGGCTTCTCGGATGTATTCGCCGAGGGCGCCGAGGCGCGGCTTGAGCACGTCGTGGTAGTCGCGCCCGCGTGCGTAGCGCGCAATTTTTTGTTTGGCCGTCGGGGCGCATTCGCGCCCGACGGTCGGCCCCTCAGCGCCGGTGGCCGAAGCCTCGTGGTTGTAGCTCACGGCGGCGGCCACGACGGAGCGGCAGCCCGGCAGGAGTCGGGCCGGATCGAGACGGTCGGCGCGCGTGCGCTCGAGATAGCCCATCTCGCCGGCGTAGCCTGCGTCGAGCCAGCGCTCGAACGCCGCGCCGTGCTCGGGGCGCTCCGCCGGGCCGATCGCGATGCGGTCGAATCCCAGCTCGAGCGCGCGGGCTCTCACCGCCTCGCCCAGCGCGCGGGCGACCAGCGTCACGCCTTGCGCGCCTTCACGACGAGGTGGGCGTGGGTGAGCGTGCGCCCCCCGTCCTCCAGGAACTTCACGTAGCGGAACCAGCGGCCGTCCGCGCGCCACTTCTCCTGCAGCCCGATCGCGGCGGCCAGCCCCTCTTCCACGGAGGCGAAGGACTTCACGTCACGCTCGACGGCCAGGTGCTCGACGCTGAATCCGTTCTTCTTCAGAACCCGACGGGCGGCGGTCTCCGCGTACGCGAAGCGCGACGGGCGGCCCGTCTCCTTCCACTGGTCGGGGTGCAGCGCGACGAACGCGAAGATCTGGCCCGGCCGCAGCGCACGCCCGGCCCGCTCGGCGATCGCGTCGGACATGCAGAGATAGGCCGTGACCAGCTCGGGCTTGAACGGCGTGTACTCCTCGACCTCGATGTCGCCGACGACGAAGCGGACGTTCGAGAGCCCGGCCGCCGCGGCGCGCCGGCGCGCCTCCTCGATCGACCTGGCCTCGCGGTCGACGCCGACCACGGCTCGACAATGCGGGGCCAGCGTCAGCGCGAGCCGGCCCGCGCCCGTTCCGGCGTCGAGCACGGTGAGCGTGGCGAGCGGCTCGGCCTTCAGCAGCTCCAGGAAGACCGGGCTCAGCTCGTGAGTGGGATCCTCGGGCCGGGCGTCAACCCGTGATTTCTGATTCACCGTCGGGGCACCTCCGCCGAGCCTCCGGTGCCCGACGTTCGGGCACTAACCCGTGACGGCGCCATCGGATGCCGACGAGACGAGGCGGGCGTACTTGGCCAGGACACCCCAGGTGTAGCGCGGCTTGGGCCGCTTCACGGCCTTGAGGCGTTTCTTCAGCTCGGCCGCGGAAAGCTCGACGTCGAGCTTGCGCTTCTTGATGTCGATCACGATCGTGTCGCCGTTGCGGAGCGCGGCGATCGCGCCGCCTTCGGCGGCCTCGGGCGCGATGTGGCCGATCATGAACCCGTGAGTCGCTCCGGAGAATCGTCCATCGGTCATGAGCGCAACCGTGTCGCCAAGGCCGGCGCCCTGGAGCGCGCCCGTCACGTGGAGCATCTCGCGCATCCCCGGCCCTCCCTTCGGGCCCTCCCAGCGGATCACGATCACGTCGTTGGGCTTGATCTTCCCGGCCTTGACGGCCTGGAACGAGTCCTCTTCCCGGTCGAAGACTCGGGCCGGCCCGCGGTGGAAATCACGCTTCTGTCCCGAGATCTTGGCGACGCATCCCTCAGGCGCCAGATTACCTTTGAGGATCACGAGGCCGCCCTCGGGCTTGATCGGGTCGGAGAGCGGCCGGATCACCTTCTGACCGGGCGCCTCGCGGGCCGCGCGAGCTTCCTCGCCGATCGTCCGGCCGGTGACGGTCAGCTCGTCGGCGTAGAGCAAGCCAGCCTCGAGCAGTCGCTTGGCGACGACCCCCATGCCGCCGGCCTCGTGCATCTCGGGCGCGGTGTAGTTGCCCCACGGCCGCATGTCCGCCAGCAGCGGCGTCTTGCGGGAGATCTTGTCGAACTCGTCGATGGCGAGCTTGACGCCGGCCTCCTTGGCGATCGCGAGCAGGTGCAGGACGGCGTTGGTGGAGCCGCCGGTCGCCATCACGCCGGCGATCGAGTTGTGGAGCGCCTTCTTCGTGATGATCCGGCGTGGTAGGACGCCCTTCCTCAGGAGATCCATGACCAGGCGGCCGGTCTCGAAGGCGACCTCTTCCTTGCGCGGGTCGACCGCCGTCACGCCGTTGAAGCCCATGGGCGACACGCCGAGCATCTCGAACGCGGTCGACATCGTGTTGGCGGTGAACTGTCCGCCGCAGGCGCCGGCGCCGGGACAGGCGCGGCCCTCGATCTCGTTGAGCTCGCGGGCGTCGATCTTGCCGGCGTTGAACGCGCCGATCGCTTCGAAGACTTCCTGGATCGTGAGTCGGCGGCCCTTGTACTCGCCGAAGGCAATCGAGCCTCCGTAGAGCATCACGCTCGGGAGGTTGAGCCGCGCCATCGCCATGACCATCGCGGGAATCGTCTTGTCGCAGCCGGAGATGCCGACGAAGCCGTCGAAGAGGTGGCCGCGGACCACCAGCTCGACGGAGTCAGCGATCGTCTCGCGACTGATGAGCGAGGCCTTCATCCCCTCGGTGCCCATCGAGATCCCGTCGGTGACGCTGATCGAGTTGAACTCGATCGGGGTCCCGCCAGCGGCGCGGATTCCTTCCTTCACCTTCTCGGCCATCTTCCGGTGGTTCCAGTTACAGGGCGTGACCTCGATCCAGCAGTGGGCGACGCCGACCAGTGGGCGCTTGAGGTCCTCGTCGGTGAAGCCGATGGCCTTGAAGTACGAGCGGGCGGCGGCGCGGTCGGCGCCGTCGAGGAGGATCTTGCTCTGGTGCCTCGGGTCGAAGGTCATGACACTGCCTCCTTGGGTCGCTTGGCCACGAGAAACGTGAACTTACCCTGCTGCACGACCTCGCCGCGCTGATCGACCAGCGCGCGGTCCTCGACCACGAGGCCGCCGTCGCGCATGGGCCGCTTGGAGCTGATGCGCGAGCGGATGTGCACCGTGTCGCCCACGTGGAGCTCGCGCACGATCTGCCACTCGAGCCCGACGAACGCGAGCACCACCATCGGCGGCTCCTTGGTGCGCCAGCCCAGCCCCACCGAAAGGCACAGGGGCAGGATGTCCGGCACCGCGCCGGGCGCGAGCGCCGCCTCGCGCGTCACCCCGTGGTACATGGCGACGTGGGCCTCGGTGACGGTGATGGCCGGCGTGTCCTGGATCCGCTCGACCACGACGTCTTCGAAGAACGTGCGGCTCACGCGCGCTTCTCCACGATCAGGTCGGTCTCGCCCTGCTGGACGACCTCGTCGCGCTGGTTGAGCAGCGTGCGCTCGAGCGTCACGAGCCCGCGGCCGGGCTCGGAGAGGTCCTTACGCGCGATCACCTTCGCCCGAAGCCGGATGGTGTCGCCGATCTTGACCGGCGCCTTGAACTTCCAGCGGAGTCCCACGAACGCCAGCGTGGCGTAGGCCTGGGTGGCGCGGCCGAAGAGGCCGGACTGGATTGCGAGACCGAGCAGGCCGTGCGCGATGCGCTCGCCGAAGATCGACTGCTTCATGAACTCGGCGTCGGTGTGGAGCACGTTGTAGTCGCCGGAGAGTCCGGCGAACATCACGATGTCGGATTCGGTCACGGTGCGCCCCGGTGATTCATACTCTTCGCCCAGAGCGATCTCGTCGAAGAATCGCCGCTGCTCGGTCATCTGAAGGCAGAGGATATCACGCGCGTACGCCGAGCTCCGCGCGGACCAGCGCCGCGCCGGCGGCGAGCGCCCGGAGCTTGCCGCGGGCGACGCCGCGTTCGAGCGGCACCATCCCGCAATTCGTGCACGGGTAGAGACGCTCGGGCGGCACGAACGGCAGGACGCTCCGGATGGTCGCGGCGACCTGAGCCGGTGTCTCGATCGCGTCGGTCGCGACGTCGATGACGCCCACCAGGACGTCCTTGCCCCGCAGCAGCCCCAGCAGCGAGACCGGCACGTGCGAGTTGGCGCACTCGACGGAGACCTGGTCGATCCGGCTGGCGGCGAGCGCCGGGAACGTCTGCTCGTACTGGCGCCACTCGCCACCGAGGGTGGCCTTCCAGTCGACGTTGGCCTTGATCCCGTAGCCGTAGCAGATGTGCACCGCCGTCTTGCAGGTGAGCCCCTCGATGGCGCGGTGGAGCGCGTCGATCCCCCACGTGCGGACGTCGTCCATGTAGACGTTGAAGGCGGGCTCGTCGAGCTGGAGCACGTCGAGGCCGAGCGCGACCAGCTCGCGGGCCTCCGCGTTGATGACCCGGGCGAACTCCATCGCCAGGCGCCGCCGGTCGCGATAGTGCTCGTCGGCCAGCGTGTCGACGATCGTCATCGGGCCGGGGATCGTGAACTTGAGCCTCTGCGCGGTGTGGGCCCGCGCGAACCTGACCTCGTCGGCGTGGACGGATCGGCGGCGGACCAGCGGCCCCGTCACCGTCGGCACCTCGGCCTTGTAGCGGTCGGCCCGGATGCCGATGGTGACCCGCTTCGCGAAGTCGACGCCGTCGATCGCTTCGAGGAATCCGTGGACGAAGTGCTGACGCGACTGCTCGCCGTCGGTCACGATGTCGATGCCGGCCGCTTCCTGGTCGGCGAGCGCCAGCCGCACCGCGTCGCGCTTGCCCTCGGCGAGGGCCGCGCCGGTCAGATTCCACGGCGCCCACAGCACGTTGGGCTTCGCGAGCCAGGCGGGCTTGGGCAGGCTGCCGGCGATCGTCGTGGTGAGCATGCTGCGTTTCTAGCAGACGGGCGCCCGCGTGTCCACGCCGCGCGTTGACCCGCTGGAGCGCCTCGTGCTATGAGGTGAGCGCCGTTTCATCTCCTCGTCCAGGAGCCCGATGCTCCGAGAGCTCGCCCGGAAGATCGACGCGTTTCAGGAACGGTTCGGCCAGGGCGTGTCGTGGATCATGCTCCTGATGGTCCTGGTGGTCTTCTTCGACGTCATCATGCGGTACGCCTTCAACAAGAGCAGCGTGTTCACGCAAGAGCTCGAGTGGCACCTGTTCGGGCTCGTCTACCTGCTGGGGGCCGGCTACACGATGCTCTACAACGAGCACGTGCGGGTGGACATCCTGTACTCGCGCTGGTCGCCGCGGAAGAAGGCGTGGTTCGACTTCGTCTGCTACCTCATCTTCTACTACCCGTCGGCCGCGATGATCATGATCACGACCTGGCCCTTCGTCAGGAACTCCTACGTGGCGCTCGAGGGCTCGCCCGACCCAGGCGGCATCCCGCTCCGTTTCCTGCTCAAGTCGGTGATCATCGTCGGCTTCGCGCTGCTGACGCTCCAGGCCTTCTCGCAGTCGATCAAGAACTTCTACTGGGCGATGGGCTGGGAAGAGCCCGAGTCGCGCGCGGCCGAGATCCACTGATGCCGCCGGAACAAATCCTCGCCGCGCTCATGTTCGCCGGGATGATCGCGTTCTTGTTCTTCGGTTTCCCGGTGGCGTTCAGCCTGACCTTCACCGGCCTCTTCTTCGGCCTTCTCGGCGTCAGCCTCGGCTACCTCCGGACCAGCTTCTTCGACATCCTCCCCTTGCGGATCTGGGGGACGATGACGAACTTCACACTGCTGGCCGTGCCGCTCTTCGTCTTCATGGGCGTGGCGCTCGAGAAGTCGGGGCTCGCCGAAGAGCTGCTGGAGACGATGGCGCTGCTCTTCGGCAAGCTCAAGGGGGGGATCGCCATCTCGGTGGTGGTCGTGGGCGCGATCCTCGCGGCGTCCACCGGCATCGTCGGCGCGAGCGTGATCACGATGGGGCTCATCTCGCTGCCGACCATGCTCCGCCGCGGCTACGACAAGCAGCTCATCTGCGGGACCATCTGCGCCTCGGGCACGCTCGGTCAGATCATCCCGCCGAGCGTGATCCTGATCCTGCTGGGCGACATCATGGGCGTCTCGGTCGGCGACCTCTACATCGGCGCCGTCATCCCCGGCCTCGTGCTGGTGGCGCTCTACATCGTCTACCTGGTGATCCTCTCCCACGTGAAGCCGCATCTGGCGCCGCCCATTCCGGCGGAGGAGCTGGCCGCCTTCCGCGGGGACGCGTTCAAACGGGTCGTCCTCGCGCTGATCCCGGCGCTCGTGCTGATCGTGGGGGTGCTCGGCTCTATCTTCGCGGGCATCGCCTCCCCCACCGAGGCCGCGTCCGTCGGCGCCGCCGGCGGGCTGATCCTCACGATGGTCAAGGGCCGCTTCTCGATGCCGATGCTCCGCTCCGTCATGCAAGCGACCACCCGGATCACGAGCCTGGCCTTCATCATCCTGGTGGGCGCCAACTGCTTCGGCCTGGTCTTCCGCGGCCTCAACGGCGACCATCTGATCCAGGACTTCCTGAAGGGCCTGCCCTTCGGGTCCTACGGCGTCCTGGCCGTCGTGATGTTCGTGATCTTCCTGCTGGGCTTCTTCATCGACTTCTTCGAGATCTGCTTCATCCACGTGCCGATCCTGACGCCAGTGTTGGTGACGCACTTCGGCTTCGACCCGGTCTGGCTCGGCGTCGTGATCGGCGTGAACCTCCAGACGTCGTTCCTGACGCCGCCCTTCGGATTCGCGCTGTTCTACCTGCGCGGGGTCGCGCCGCCCGAGATCAAGACGGTGGACATCTATCGTGGGGTGGTGCCGTTCGTCGCGCTGCAGCTCATCGGGCTGACGCTCGTGATCGCGTTCCCCGATCTCGCCAGCTGGCTGATCCGCGCGCTGCGCTGATCGCGGCTCCGTGAGACGCGAACGGGGCGGAGCCGCTCGGCTCCGCCCCGTCGCCGCGCGCCGTCCCGACCGGTCAGGCGGGCGCGACCTGAGCGTGGTAGGCCGCTTCAGAGATCAGGCGCCAGTCGTTCAATGACGCCTCGAACTTCTTGACCGAGGCATACGCCTTCTTGGCCTGGGGGCTCTTCTCGGATTCCTCCTTGATGACCCCGTCGGCGAGCTTCTTGAGCTCCTTCAGCGTCGCCTGCGAGAGCTGCACGATCTCCACCTTGCTCTTGAACTCGGTCTTGAGCTTCTGCAGGGCGACGGTGTTCTTGTACTCGTACTCCATCAGCGTGTGGACCTGGGTCGACTGGCACGCGTAGTCGACCACCGCTTTCAGGTCGGCCGGCAGCGAATCGTACGCCTTCTTGTTGAAACCGAACTCCGCGGTCGTCCCGGGCTCGTGCCAGCCTGGATAATAGTAGTTGCGGGCCGCGTTGTGCAGCCCGAGCTTCATGTCGTCGTGCGGTCCGACCCATTCGGTCGAGTCGATGACGCCGCGCTCGAGCGCCGTGTAGATCTCGCCGCCGGGCGTCAGCACGACGGTACCGCCGGCCGCCGCGACGATCTTCCCGCCCAAGCCCGGGATGCGCATCTTGAGGCCCTTGTAGTCGGCGATGCTGTTGATCTTCTTCCTGAACCAGCCCGCCATCTGCACGCCCGTGGAGGGGCCGGGGCGTGGCACGAGATTGAAGGTGGCATAGGTCTCCTCCCACAGCTTGAGACCGTCGCCGTGGAGGTACCAGGCCATCATGCCCTGGGGGTTCAGGCCGAAGGGCACGGCCGAGAACCACTGCAGGCCCGGCTCCTTGCCGGCCCAGTAGTAAGGTGCTCCCATGAAGGCCTCGGTCGTGCCCTGGGAGGCAGCGTCGAAGCAGCCGAACGCGGGCATGAGCTCGCCGGCGGCGAACACCTGAATCTTCAATCGCCCGCCGCTCATCTCGTCGATGATCTTGCCGAGGTGCTGGGCCGATCCCTGCAGGACGTCCAGCGCCGGAGTCCAGGTCGTCGACATGCGCCACTGGAATTTCGGCTGGGCGATGACGTTCGGCGCGTCGATCGCCGCCATGGCGCCGGCCGCAGCCAGGACGCCGCCGGCCTTCACGATGAATCTGCGTCGCTCCATACCTGCCTCCAGTCGAAATGGAAAGATCGTTTCGGTGAAATCGGCTGGAGAATAGCATCGCCGCGTCGTTCCCCGGGCAGGAAACCTCGACACCCCTCGCCGCTGCTGGCTATAATCCGACCGTCGGCCTGCGGGCCGTTCAATGTTCCGCCGACGAGGCGTGGAGGTGAGCACCTGCATTTCGCCGACGAACGATTGATCCCCGTCTGGAACCACGTCCAAGCCGGACAGCGCCTCACTCGCGACGACGGGCTCCTCCTCTTCGAGACCGAGGACTTACTCGGTCTCGGCCGGATGGCCGACTACGTCAAGTCGTCGCGCGAGGGCGATCGCGTCTACTTCGTCCTCAACCGCTACATCTCGCCCACCAACGTTTGCGTGCTCTCGTGCTCGTTCTGCGGCTTCGCGCGCAAGAAGGGCGAGGCCGGGGCCTTCGAGTACTCCGTCGAGGACATCATCGGCATGGTCAGCGACGAGGTCCGCGAGGTCCACATCGTCGGCGGCCACCATCCCGATTGGCCGTTCGAATACTACGAGCGCGTGATCGGCGACCTCCACGCCGCGCGCCCGGCGGTCCAGATCAAGGCCTTCACCGCCGCCGAGATCGACTACCTCTGGCGGCGCTGGAAGATCGAGCCGCGCGAGGCGCTGACGCGGCTGAAGGCCGCGGGGCTCCAGACGATGCCCGGCGGCGGCGCCGAGATCTTCTCGGCGCGGATCGCGAAGCAGCTGCACTACACCGGCAAGGCCGACGCCGACCGCTGGTGCGAGATCCACGGCATCGCCCATTCGCTCGGGATCCGGACGAATGCCACGATGCTCTACGGCCACGTCGAGACGCTCGCCGAGCGGGTCGACCACCTACTGCGCTTGCGCGCCCAACAAGACGCCTCCGGCGGGTTCCTGACCTTCATCGCGCTGCCGTATCAGGTCGGCACCACGAAGCTCGTGCCGCGCTCCACGCCGCCGGCGGACAATCTAAGGACGATTGCCGCCGCGCGCCTGCTCCTCGACAACTTTCCCCACGTCGAGGCGTACTGGGTGCTCCTCGGCGAGGACACCGCCTCGGTCGCGCTGCACTTCGGCGCCGATGACGTCAACGGCACGCTCGAGGACGAGCGCGTCCAGCACATGGCGGGCGCCGAGACCCCGGCGGGCCTCGCGCGCGAGCAGCTCTTCCGCATCATCCGGGACGCCGGCAAGACCCCGGTCGAGCGCGACGCGCTCTACAACGTCGTGCGCGTCTGGGATGTGGCAGCGTGAGCCGAGGCGGTGCCTCCGCCGAGGCGAACCTTTCAATGATTGAACGGATTCGCGACACACTGCTCGACGGCAAGCGGCTCGATCGGGCGGAGGGCCGCTGGCTCCTCACCGACGCGCCGCTGCTCGAGCTGGGGGCGCTGGCGGCCGAGGCGCGGTTCAGGCGCTTCCCGGAAAAGGTCGTCACGTTCGTGATCGACTCGAACCCGAACTACACGAATGTCTGCATCACGGATTGCCAGTTCTGCGCGTTCTACCGCAAGCCCGGCGATCCGGAGGCGTACACGCTGACGGTCGACGAAGTCCTGGCCAAGGTCGAGTTCGCGGCGTCTCGCGGCGCTACGACGGTGCTGCTGCAGGGCGGCCACAACCCGGCGCTGCCGCTCGACTACTACACCACGCTCGTGCGCGAGACGCGCCGGCGCTTCCCGCAGGTGACACCGCACTTCTTTACCGCCTCCGAGATCCGCACGGTCGCCGACGTCAGCCGCCTGACGATCGTCGACGTGCTCGAGCGCCTGTGGGAGGCGGGCCAGCGGACGCTGCCGGGCGGCGGGGCCGAGGTGCTCTCGACGCGGGTGCGGCGGCGCATCGAGCCCAAGAAGGGCGGGCCGGACAGCTGGCTCGAGGTCCATCGCGAGGCCCACCGCCGCGGCTTCAAGTCGACGGCGACGATGATGTATGGCCACCTCGAAGAGACCGACGACCTGCTCGACCACCTCGACGCGATCCGCGAGCTCCAGGACGCCTTCGGCGGCTTCACCGCGTTCGTGCCGTGGTCCTTCAAGCCCAACAACACCCTGCTCGCGAAGTGGATCAAGCACCCGAAGGGCCCGAACATGTACCTCCGGATCCTCGCGGTCTCGCGCCTCTACCTCGACAACTTCCCCCACGTCCAGGCGTCGTGGTTCTCCGAAGGCAAGCGCACCGGTCAGATCGCGCTCCACTTCGGCGCCGACGACTGGGGCGGCACGCTGCTCGAAGAGAACGTGCACAAGGCGGCCGATTTCGTGAACACGATCGGCGTCGAGGAGATCGTGACGCTGATCCGCGAGGCCGGCTTCACCCCCGCCCAGCGCACCACCGAGTACGACATCCTCAAGCGCTACTGATTTAGATCGGGGGAGCGAGCGCCGCTCCCCCCCACCGGCCACCCCGCGCCGTCCGACTTGTCGACCCGATTGCGCCGGCAAAGCCGGCGCTCGAACGATGTCTATAACGCCAGAATGGGGGGCTTGGGGGGCCCTTCGGGGCCCCCCAAAACCGCATCGCCAAATCGAGGCGCGCCACGGCTCTGCCGGGGCGTGTCCGAGCGCGGGAGGGTATGGGGGGCCATTTCGGGGCCCCCCATCTAATCAGATCGGGTCGATTGCGGGGATCGCGGGGATCAGGCCCTGGGCGTGGGCCATCGCGAACAGGCGCTCGATCGCGGCGCGCCCGTCGCGGCCGAGCGCCAGCGTGAAGTCGTTCACGTACATGAGGACGAACCGGCGGCAGGTTTCCTTGTCGATCCCGCGTCCGTAGCGCATCGCGTACTCGAGCGCCTCGTCGACGTTCGCGTGAGCCCATGCGATCGAGTCGCGGAGCCCCTGCGACAGCGCGCGGTGCAGGTCTTCGCCCAGATCCCGGCGCATCACGTTGACGCCGAGAGGCAGCGGCAGGTTCGTGTCGCGCTGCCAGGCCTCGCCGAGGTCGAGCACCTTCACCAGGCCCATCGTCTGGTGGGTGATCTGGCCCTCGTGGATGAGCAGGCCCAGATCGGCCTGGCCGTCGAGCACGGCCTGCGGGATCTTGTCGAAGGCCACCTCGATCAGTGGCGGATCGCCCACGTAGAGCCGTAACAGGAGCGCCGAAGTGGTGTGCTTGCCCGGGCTCGCGACGACGTGGTTCTCGAGCTCGGACCGAGGAATAGGCTCGCGCGCGACCAGGATGGGACCGTAGCCGAGCCCCATCGACGCGCCCGGATCCATCATCCGGTACTGATCGGCGATCAGCAGATAGGTCGCGAAGGACACCGCGGTCACCTCGAGCTCGGCGGTGCGCGCCCGTCGATTGAGCGATTCGATGTCCTCGAGCACGTGCGCGACGGTGACGCCGGGGATCGTCACCTTCCCGGCGGTGAGGGCGTAGAACATGAACGCGTCGTCCGCGTCGGGGCTGTGACCGATCCTCACCGTGGGCATCTGATGCTCCCGCGACTGCGCGTGCTCGAAACGAGGGACTGACTAGTCGGTGGCGAAGCCCAGCCGGCACTCACCCGCACGGATCGCGCGAATGATCGCGTCGCGCTTGCGCGGGGCGTCGACCTCGATCCACGCCTGGCCGAAGTGGATGGGTCCGTGGGCGTCGTCGGTCGCGATCTTGGCCAGCGGGATCGCGGCGGACTCATAGATCCGATGGCGTCGGCCGGTCTCCGTCACCTCGATCGCGTCGAGGGCGATCCCACCCGCGCGGATGCGCCGGATGCGCTCGATGGTCTGGGCGACGTCGAGCCGATAGCGCGCCGGATGGTTCAGCACGTGGAGGGTCTCGCGCTCGCCGATGACCTTGCCGATGTGCTGATCGAACCGCGGCCAGTTCAGCTCGATGCCGTGGAACAGCAAGAGATTCGACGTGAGCCGAGGCAGCGCCTGCCAGTAATCCTCTTCTTCGATCCAGTTCTCGTGGTCGGTGATGGCCAGGAAGTCGTAACCGAGCGCCTCGTACGCCGCGATGAGCTGGTTCGCGTCCTTGACGCCGTCGGACCAGGTCGTGTGGGCGTGGAGGTTGCCGCGGAGCCAGGGCATCAGCGGGGCCCCTTTCGGGCAGAGCCCGAAGTCATCGGCTCAGGGGGCTAGAGCGGGCGGTCGAGCGGGCGGCGGGCCGTCCCAGGTCATCGAAAAGCCCAGCGCGAAATACCCGGTGACCTCGCCCCACCCGGAAACGGGAGAGCCGACCGGCGTGTTGGGAGACACCCAACCTGCTATGCCCACGCGCCCGGTCGACGTCGGCGTGGAGCGGCGGCTGGACAGCGGCCCGATGAAGGCGGGGTCGTGCTCGACCAGACCGCCCCGCGGATAGTGATCCGCGTCGCTCGGTCGCGTCTGGTCGGAGAGGCTCGGCGTGATGACGTTGGGCTCGCGGTCGCGTGCCGTGGGTGGGGACGGTTTCTGGATCTCGACCTGCTGGGCCAGCGCCGGCGCCGCGACGAGCAGCAGGAGCGTTGCGGCGACGATGTACTTCATATGGTCATTGTACCGGATCGCCGGCCCGCCCACTAGCGATTGGCAATGCGTCTGTCAACGTCCGCCAATTCCGGAAAGGGCAGCCGTTACGCGCGGCACGCACGCATGAGCGCGGAAACGTCGGCGAGCGAGTCGAGCGAGAGGGCCAGTCGCGCGAGCCGGCGGGCCAGTGTCACGGCGCCAATGATACGCTTGCGCCGTGCCGGGGATTCTGGCAATCGTCGCGCTCGCCGGTCTCCTCACCGCGTGCGCCGAGACTTCGCCGCGGCGCGAGGCGATTCCCGTCCGCGCCTCCGATTTCAGGGCGAGCGAGATGCGCCAGCCCGTCGTCTTCGCCCAGATTCGCTTCGGCCCCGGCGAGTACAGCGGCGAAGAGCGGAAGTCGATGGAGCAGGAGCTGGAGGGAGCACTGCTCGAAGAGCTGAACGCGCGCGCGCTGCTCGCAAAGGAAGTGCGGGTGTCCGTCGCCCGCGGCGACGCCGAGCGCGATCCGGGGCCTGCGCTGGCGCGCGCCCGCGAGCTCGGCGCCGACCACGCTGTCCTCGCAGAGCTGCGGGTGAGCCGCGGTCCTCAGGTGTTCTGTCAGGGTACTCGCAAGCGGTTTCACGCGAATGCGACGCGATGGGAGCAGACGGCCGAGGTCGTGCGCGCCAGCGACGGGAACGTGCGGCTTCGGGTCGTGCCGGGCTCGATCCTCCCGGTGCTCGACCTCGACGCCGACTGCGACAACCCACGGGACTCGCGCCGCCTCACGTCCGGCGAGGCCGTCGCCGACGCGGTCAAACGGATCCTGACGCGGCTCCTGTCGCCGTAGCGCGCCGGCGCGCCGCAGGCCGTCGCGGGGCTGGGGCGCCGCCGGCCGCGGCGCGGCTTCAAGCGTCGAAGGGGTGGGTCGGCCGGGCTAACCGGGCAGCGCGACGTTGCCGTCGGGCTCGCGGACGTTGCCGTCCCGCTCGCGGGCGCGGATCGCCGTGACGCTCCGGCCCTCGGCGTCCTTGACCTCGAACACCTCGGCGAGCCCCGCCTCGATCAGCTGCTGCACCAGCGCCTCTCGCTCGGCGCCGACCGGGGGAAGCTGGTGGGACTTCCAACGCATCACGAAGTAGCCGCGGCTCACGTGCGGCAGCCGCGCCTCGGCCCGCTGGAGCTCCTGGAGCGCGCGCTCCAGCACGATCTCGGAGGCCGGTAACGCGGCCTGAGGGGCCAGCCGTGACGGCGCCAGACGAGTCGGCGCGCGCTCGAACGTGCGGGGACGCTCGACCCGGAACGACCCGACGCCCTCGCTCAGATGGATCTGGCCGAAGCAGCGGACGCGGAGGTCCTTGGACAGCTCCTCGGCCGACCACGTCGCCACCCAGACCTGCCGGCCGAGGGCGTTGACCGCCTCGACGGCCGGCACGAAGTCGTCGTCGCCGGAGACGAGCACCGCGACGTCGAACGCCCCGATCGCCGCGTACTGGATGATGTCGGCGACGAGCCGCGTGTCCACGCGCTTCTCGGTCGTGTATTCGTAGTCGCCGCCGCACGCCGGGCATCGCCCGGTGCGGCGCACGCGCGGCTCGCGCTTGACGAAGTAGCCGGGCCGGAGCTCGAGGCCCTTCAGGAAGCCTTCGACCAGGGGCGGCGCGTCGGCGGAGAGACCGACGTAGTAGTAGGCCCCGCCGAAGATCGCGGTCGCGCCACCCACGGCGTGGGTGATCCAGGCGGCCAACCGATCGTAGTCGACACGGAGGGCTTCGTCGTAGCGCTGAAGCGAGCGATAGAAGTTCTGCCCGTCAAAGAAGATGCTGACCTTCATCCCAGCTCCCGAGCAATCACATCGTGGTGATTAATAGTGGACGATATTGGACTCGAACCAGTGACCTCTGGCATGTGAGTCCAATACGTCGGTACCTCTAAGTGGGCGGAAGTATGCACACGCGAAGGGAACTCCGCAAGTAGGTGTTGTGCCTACAGATATCTCAGAGTGCCGGGTGGCGACTGCGGCGCACCGGCCATCAGACCCGCGACGTGTTCGACCGCTACAACGTCTGGGACGAGCAGGACGACCGCCGAGCGGTTGAGCTGCTCGCCAGGCGCAGTGGCGGTCACCGCCGCAGAGTCGAAGAGCACCCCGAAATCTGCGCTGCGGCTGGTCAGGAGTGGCGCTTAAGTGCGGAGGTTAGGTGGTGGACGATACTGGACTTGAACCAGTGACCTCTGGCATGTGAGGCCAGCGCTCTGCCAACTGAGCTAATCGTCCGTGGTTTGGGAAGTTAACCACTCAGGCGAGCCCTGTCAAGCGCGGGGTGTATGCCCGGCCAATCGCCCGAGCGCACGCGCGCGAGAAAATCCTCGACGCGTAGCCCTCCCTGTCGTAGACGAAGATCCGCTCCGCCCGGTCGATCCGATCCAGATGCGCGAGGATGGCGGCGCGCGCCTCGTCGCCGGTCATCGTGACGGGGTCTCGATGGAGCTCGGGCGTCGGGCACTCGAGCATCTCGGCCCAGTGTCGGAAGCTTCCGCAGAGACACACGGTCTGGGCCATGGCGCCGCCGAGTCTACTCCAAGAGGCCTACCGAGAGGGCATCGCGCGCCGGGGCCATATATCACACGGTGATGGTCCAGCCATCACGCCGTGATACAGTGCTTCGGTGCCTGCTCGCATCCGCACGCGCCCCCCGGCCGCCGGGCGGGTCGACTACGAGACGCTGGCCGATCTGCGCTATCAGGTGCGCCGCTTCCTGCGGGTCCGCGAAGAGCTGGCCCGGGCCTCGGGG
>Ga0209058_1001317_pt1 | contig 21243 bp, 19 predicted proteins | sample GraSoiAngelo_147_FD_185904 | JGI IMG/M metagenome (GOLD analysis project Ga0209058, IMG submission 185904) | Grasslands soil microbial communities from the Angelo Coastal Reserve, California, USA - 14_1009_05_40cm (SPAdes) (version 2) | ecosystem: Environmental > Terrestrial > Soil > Grasslands ... | reverse complement strand
CCGCATCGGCGCCGACTTCTTGAACGCAGGTCTCGGCTTCGGTGGGGCTTGCCTGCCTAAAGACCTGAGCGCACTCATCAGCGTCGCTGAGGAGAACGGCGTGGACATCCGGATGCTCCAAGAGGTGGAGCGCATCAACAGCGCGCGGGTCGACCGGTTGCTCACCAAGATCGAGCGAGCGTTGTGGATCGTGCGCCACAAGGTCGTGGCGGTGCTGGGCGTGGCCTTCAAAGGGAACACCGACGATATCCGCGGTGCCCCGAGCCTGACGGTCGTCCCGAGGCTTCATGACGCGGGGGCAAGTCTCCGCATCTACGACCCGGCAGCCATGCCGAAGCTGCAGGCCCGATATCCGCCCGATGACCGACTCGTCTACGCCGAATCGGCGATGGATGCCGCCCGCGGCGCGAACGCGTTGGTCATCCTCACCGACTGGGACGAGTTCCGGCACCTTGACCTCGACCGTCTCCGTTCAGTCATGCGCAGCCCGATCATCATCGACGGACGAAATCTGTTCAGGCCGGCGCAGTTGGAGGCCGCCGGCTTCGAGTACTACAGCCTCGGCCGCGGTGATGTCACGCCGAGCTCGAACGGACACCGCGGATCGAGATGAGCACGGAGTTTCGATCGTCGCCGCAGGTGCTCATCACCGGGGCGGCCGGGTTCCTCGGCTCGCACCTCTGCGATCGCTTCCTTTCGCAGGAGTGGCGTGTCGTCGGGATCGACAATCTCCTCACCGGGGTGGCAGGGAATCTGGACCACCTTCTTGGAGATGATCGATTCCGATTCACACAGCAAGACGTCACGACGCCCTTCACCGTCGAGGATCGCCTTGATCTGATCCTGCACTTCGCGTCTCCCGCCAGCCCGCGCGACTATTTGAACCATCCGATCGAGACGCTCGAGGTCGACAGCGTCGGGACGCTCAAGACGCTCGCGCTTGCCGACGCGCACCACGCTCGTTATGTGCTCGCGTCCACCAGTGAGGTGTATGGAGACCCTCAGGTCCATCCACAAACCGAGTCCTATTGGGGACACGTGAACCCGACGGGTCCGCGAAGCGTGTACGACGAGGCCAAGCGTTTCGCCGAGGCCCTCACGATGGCGTACCACCGATCGCGTGGTCTGGATGCCCGGATCGTCAGGATCTTCAACACGTACGGTCCGCGCATGCGCGCGACCGACGGTCGTGTCATACCGCAATTCATCACGTACGCGCTGTCGGGCGCTCCGCTTCCGGTGCACGGCGATGGTCAGCAAACGCGGAGTTTCTGCTTCGTCGACGATCTGGTGGAGGGCATCTACCGCCTCGCCACGTATGACGGCCTCGCGGGAGAGGTCATCAACTTGGGGAACCCGGAGGAGGTCAGCCTTCTCGAGCTGATCGATAACGTCGCGTCGCTGCTGGGATGCGAGCCGGAATTGGTCCATTTGCCGCTGCCCGAGGACGATCCTGCGCGGCGGCGGCCGGACATAACGAAGGCAGAGGCGGCGCTCGGATGGACTCCGACCGTGACGCTGCGCGATGGACTGCGGCGGACGATCGATTGGTTCGCCGACGCCGGCGTTCCCGATTCTCGGGCCCTGACCTAGGCGATCGATGTCGATCCTCGAACGGGAGTCAGGCGCGCCGGTCGCGCCTGCGCCCTCAGAGATCGTCAGGTCCCGTCTCGCGAGGACCTTTCTCAGGCCGGAGGTGCGCGGCAAGTTCATCTTCATTGGCGACGACAAGTTCTTCGTGCGCGGTGTCACCTATGGGGCGTTTCGCCCAGATCGTGACGACCGCGAGTACCACGACTCCGCCATCATCGAGTCGGACTTCGCGCAGATGGCCGCGAGTGGCATCAACGCAGTCCGCATCCCGCACACGATGCCTCCACGCTCCCTGCTCGACGTCGCACGTCAGCACGGCCTCCGCGTCATGGTGGGCCTGTCCGCCGAGCAATACCTCGGCCTGCTGATCGACAGGAAGAACTCGCTCGCCGACATCGAGTCGCTCGTCCGCGCGAAGGTCCGGGTGTGCGCTGGTCATCCCGCGTTGCTTTCCTATGCGCTCGGGAACGAGATCGCTGCGCCGATGGCGCGCTGGCTGGGTCGAGCCAGGATCGAGCGCTATCTGGGGAGGCTCGCACATGCCGTCAAGACCGAAGATCCGGGCGGCCTCGTCACGTACGTGAACTACCCCACGACGGAATACCTCGAGCTGCCCTTCCTGGATCTCATCTGCTTCAACGTCTACCTCGAGTCCCAGCCGCGGTTCGAGGCGTACCTCGGCCGCCTCCAGAACATCGCGGGCGAGCGTCCGCTCGTCATGAGCGAGCTCGGCCTCGACGGCCTGCGCAACGGCGAGGAAGCTCAGGCGCATGCGGTGGACTGGCAAGTGCGCACGGCCTTCGCCGGTGGATGCGCGGGCGCCTTCGTGTTCTCTTGGACCGACGAGTGGTACCGGCAGGGCCACGACGTTGAGGATTGGGGCTTCGGGCTCACGCGCGCCGACCGCTCGCCGAAGCCGGCGCTCGACGCGGTGCGGAACGCGTTCGCTGAGGTGCCGTTCGCGCCGACGCGTCCCTGGCCGCGGATCTCGGTCGTCGTGTGCAGCTACAACGGAGCGCGGACCATCCGCGATTGCCTCCAGGCGCTCGAGCGGATCACCTACCCCGACTTCGAGGTCATCGTGGTCGACGATGGATCAACCGACGCGACGGCCGCCATCGCGGCCCGGTACGACTGCCGGCTCATCCAGACCGAGAACCGCGGCCTGGCCAGTGCCCGCAACACCGGCCTCGAGGCGGCGACCGGCGAGATCGTCGCCTACACCGACGACGACGCCTACCCCGATCCGGATTGGCTCACGTATCTCGCGTCGACCTTTCTGACCACGACACATGCGGGAGTGGGTGGACCGAATCTCGCGCCTCCCGGGGACGGCGCGATCGCGGACTGCGTCGCTCGCGCGCCCGGCGGTCCGATCCACGTGCTGCTCTCGGATCGCGAAGCGGAACACATCCCTGGCTGCAATATGGCGTTCCGCGCTGCCTCGCTTCGCGCGATCGGTGGCTTCGATCCCCAATTTCGGATCGCGGGCGATGACGTCGATGTGTGCTGGCGGCTCCAGGCATCCGGCGCGAGCCTCGGCTTCGCTCATGCTGCGGTCGTCTGGCATCACCGCCGCAATTCGGTCCGCGCGTATTGGAGGCAGCAGCTTCACTACGGTCGGGCCGAGGCCATGCTCGAGCGCAAGTGGCCGGAGAAGTACAACGGCGCGGGCCACGTCAGCTGGTCGGGCCGCCTCTACGGCCAGGGGCTCCCACAGGTTCTAAGCCGCGGCCGCATCTACCACGGGGCCTGGGGCAGCGCTCCCTTCCAGTCGCTCTACCAACCCACGCCGGGGACGCTCTGGTCGCTGGCCGGGACACCGGAGTGGGTTCTCGTGATCGCCGCTCTCGCCGGACTGTCGCTCTTGGGTCTGGTCTGGCGTCCTCTGCTGCTCGCACTGGTGCCGCTCGCGATCGCGGCGCTGCTGCCCCTGCTCCATGCCGGTCTCGGCGCCGCCCGGGCGACGTTTCCGCTCTCGCCCTCGCCCCGCGAGCGGCTCGGGCTGCGCCTCCGCACCGCGTTCCTCTACCTCATCCAGCCGCTCGCGCGCCTCCGGGGACGGCTTCAGCTGGGACTCACGCCGTGGCGCGAGCGGCGAACGGCCGGACTCGCGCCACCTTTGCCGCGGACGATGTCGCTCTGGAGCGAGCGCTGGCAGGATCTCGACCAGCGGCTGCGAGCAGTCGAGGCAACGCTAAAAGCGGGCGGCGCCGCGACTCGTCGCGGCGGCGACTACGAGCGCTGGGACCTCGAAGTTCGCGGCGGACTTCTCGGAGCGGCCCGCCTGTTGGCCGCGGCCGAGGACCACGGCGGCGGCGCCCAGCTGGTCCGGTTTCGCTGGTGGCCGCGCTTGTCGCATATCGCGATCGCCCTCGCGTTGCTGTTCGCGTCGCTCACCGGCGGCGCGACGTTCGCCCAGGACTGGACGGCCGCGGCGTTCTTCGGCGCGGTGACCGCGCTGCTCGTTCTCCGCGCAGTGCTGGAGTGCGCAGGCGCGTCGGCCAGCATCTCGCGCGCGGTCCGGCCCGGAAGCGTCGCCTAAGCGATGGCCGCCTCTTCGGACGTCCTCGTCTTCAAGCGGGTGCTCCGCGAGGCGCGCCCCTGCTGGCCATTCATCGGCGGCCTATTCCTGCTGAGCCTGCTCGCGAGCCCGCTGGCGCTGCTCGCGCCGCTTCCCTTGAAGATCGCGGTCGACAGCGTGATCGGCGCGCGCCCGCTGCCCGGTGTCGTCGCGCCGTTCGTGCCCGATGGGATCGCGCATTCCCCCGACCTCTTACTGGCGTTCGTCGTCGGCCTCCTCCTGATCGTCGTGCTGCTCAGTCAGCTTCAGGCGCTCGCCGTCGCGGTGCTCGGCGCCTTCATCAACGAGAGGCTCGTGCTGGCCTTCCGGAGTCGGCTGTTCCAACACGTTCAACGTATCTCGCTCGCTTACCACGACACGCGAGGCACCGCTGACACGACCTACCGGATCCACCACGACGCACCCGCGATCCAGAACATCGTGACCGACGGCGTGATCCCGTTCATCGCGGCGGCCGCGACGTTCGTCGGGATGGTCTACGTGATGGCGCGGATCGACTGGCCCATCGCCGTGATCGCCCTCGGCATCTCACCTGGACTGATCATCGCGGCACGGCTCTTCCGCCCACGCCTGCGCCGCCAGTCGCGAGCGCTGAAGAAGCTCGACAGCCACGCGCTCGGGATCGTGCAGGAGATCTTGGGTGCGCTGCGCGTCGTCAAAGCGTTCGGACAAGAGGAGCGCGAGGAGCAACGCTTCGTGCGGCGTTCTCGAGAGGCGATGCGCGCCAAGCTGCGCCTCGCCGGCCTCGAAGGGACACACCAGCTCGTCGTGGGAATGACCGCGGCGGTCGGCACGGCCGCGGTGCTGCTCATCGGCATCAGCCATGTCCTGTCGGGCGTGCTCACCCTCGGCGAGCTGCTGCTCGTGATGGGGTACCTCACCCAGCTGTACGAGCCGCTCCGGACGATCAGCAGGAAGGCAGCCTCGCTGCAGCTGCACATCGCGAGCGCCGAGCGCGCGTTCGCGCTTCTCGACGAACCGTTGGACGTCGAAGAGCGGCCGCGGGCACGGGCGGTGTCGCGTGCCAGCGGCGCGGTCGCCTTTCACCACGTCTCGTTCGCGTACGGTCCCGGACGTCCCGTCCTGCACGACGTCTCATTCGCCATCGAACCCGGCACTCGGCTCGGCATCGTGGGCGCGTCCGGCGCGGGCAAGACCACGCTGATCAGCCTGCTCACGCGGTTCTACGACCCGACAGCCGGACACATCGAGCTCGACGGCGCCGACCTGCGCGAGCTTCGCCTCGCCGACCTCCGCCGGCAGTTCGCCGTCGTCCAGCAGGACCCCGTCCTCTTCTCCACCACGATCGCCGAGAACATCGCCTACGCCAGGCCCGGGGCCGACGAGGCGGAGGTGATCGCGGCGGCGCAGGCGGCGAATGCGCACGAGTTCATCCTCCGGCTCCCCCGCGGTTACGACACGGAGGCCGGGGAGCGTGGGATCCAGCTCTCGGGAGGTCAGCGCCAGCGCATCGCCATCGCCCGCGCGTTCCTCGCGGACAGCCCGCTGCTGATCCTCGACGAGCCAACGAGCGCCGTCGACGCCGAGGCGGAAGCCGCGATCGTCGACGCGATCCAGCGGCTGATGCGCGGCCGCACGGTCGTCTTGATCACGCATCGCTCGAGCCTGCTGAACAGCTGCACGTCGCTCGTCACGCTCGAGGACGGCCGCGTCGTCTCTAAAACGACCTCGCTCCCCCCGATCGTCGTCTCACGTCGAGGGCCATCTCCGGCTCGGACGGGTCAGGCGAACGTGATGAGTCACCCGGCCGTTCAGGCCTGGCGTCAGCTGTATCCGGACTCGCAACCGGATCGCATCGCGCCGCTGCGGGTCTCGGCGCGGAAGCCGACGGTGTACCGGCTGGAGGGGGCAGGCCCTGCCGGCGTCTCCATCATCGCCAAGCGATCCCGCACAGCCGACGCACGCATCGAGCGCACCGTCTACGAGGAGATCCTTCCGACCCTGCAAGTCCCCTCGCTCCGCTACTACGGCTTCCTCGAGGGGCTGGACGGGACATTCTGCTGGTCGTTCCTCGAGGAGGCGCGTGGCGCGCGGTACTCGACGCTTCTCGGCGCAAACCGCGAGCACGCTGCCCGCTGGCTCGGGATGTTGCACACATCGGCGGTGGAGTCCGCGGCCGCGGCACGGCTTTCTGACGCCGGCCCGAACCGCTACCGCGAATTCCTACGCGCCGCATGCGAAGCGATCCCGCGGCAGTTCGGCAATCCCGTGCTGACCGCGGACGATGTCGAATTTCTCGAGAACGTCCTCATGGGTGTCGCTGAGCTCGACGCGCGCTGGAGTGACATCGAGAAGCTGTGCGCGGGAGCGCCGGCGACTCTGGTGCACGGAGATTTCAACGGCAAGAACATCCGCCTTGGCTCGGCGGGCGGTGGCACCACCTGTCTGGTCTTCGACTGGGAAGACGCCGGGTGGGGTGTCCCGGCCGTCGACCTGGCCCAGCAGGCGGTGCCTGCGAGCAATCTATCGGCGAGCCCCGACCTCCCCACCTATCTATCGATCGTGCACGAGCGGTGGCCTCGCATGAGCGGTGAAGACTGGCTGCGGCTCGCCTATTGCGGAAGCGTCTTCCGCACGCTGGCGGCGCTCTACTGGGAAGCCCCGGGTCTAGCGACCGAGTGGGCCTCGACGAACGTCGCAAATATCCGCTTCTACCAAGCCGAGCTTGCCAATGCGCTTTCGCGGATCGGATGGGACGGATACTCGGCGTCCCGATCCGTCGCCGATCTGATCGCGACGGGAGGACCATCGTGAGCACGGCAGTCTGCCTCGCCCCGGCTCGTACGGTCGCGTATCCGCAGGGCGGCGGGCACCTGTGGGTCTATCTCCAATGGGCCCTCGGTCTGCGAGCGCTGGGGTGTCGGGTGATCTGGCTCGAAGGGATCGACCCGAGCGACTCCGAGCTTGACTCCCGGGAAAAAGTCGCGGCGCTCAAGCTCCACCTGCAGCCGTACGGCCTCGCGGAATCGCTCGCGCTCTTCTCGCTGAACGGCGGACCCCTCCCGCGCGGAGTTGCCGATGACGCGATGGATCTCGAAGCTGCCGCCGAGGCCGATCTGCTCCTGAATCTGTGGCATTCGCTCCCGGCGTCGGTGGTCAGCCGGTTCCGACGCTCCGCGTTCGTCGACACGGACCCGGGACTGCTGCAGGTCTGGATGGCGCGGGGCGACCTCCAAGTGGCGCCGCACCACATCTCCTTCACCATCGGCGAGACCGTCGGGACTCCGGAAGCGCGCTTCCCCGACTGCGGCCTGCGCTGGCACCACACCCGGCCGCCCGTCTTCTTGCGCGAGTGGCCGCCGGCCCCAGTGGGCCCGAGCGCGCCATACACCACGGTCACCCACTGGTGGGGCAGCACGTTCGAGTTCCAGGGACGGATCATCAACGAGGAGAAGTACATCTCCTTCCTCGAATACCAGGACCTTCCCTCCAAGACCCCCGTACGGCTCGAGTTGGCCATCTGTCTGGCCGAGCGCTACGAGGAGTGGCGCGCCTGCATGGAACCGCTCGGATGGAGGATCCGCGAGGCCTGGGAGGTGACCGCGACGCCCGAGCGGTACCGCGCGTACATCCAACAGTCGCGAGGGGAGTTCAGCTGCGCGAAGCCGTCGTGCGTGACCCTCGCGAACGCATGGATCAGCGACCGGACGCTCTGCTATCTCGCCAGCGGCAAGCCCGCCGTCGTGCAGCACACGGGCACGAGCCGCATCTTGCCCGATAACGAAGGTCTCTTCCGCTTCCGCAACATGGACGAGGCTGTCCGGGCGCTGTCCGCTGTGGAATCGGACTACGGGCGCCATTCGCGGCTCGCGCGCGAGCTCGCCGCGCAGTTCGACGCCCGCGATGTCGTCGCACGCGTCCTCGAGCGAGCCCTCGCCGCGACGGGCTCCGACCGGGAGCGAGCGGCTATCGCGGGGGCGCGCGCATGAAGTGGCTCATCGTCAACGGAGACGACTTCGGCCTGACGTCCGGGGTCAACCTGGGGATCGTGGAGGCGCACCGTCTCGGCATCCTCACGAGCGCGAGCCTCATGGTGAACAGGCCGGCGAGCGAGGCGGCAGCCGCACTCGCGCGTGAGTGCCCGGGCTTGAGCCTGGGGTTGCACCTCGAGCTCGCGAGGGACGACGGCGGGCGCGTCGACGCGGAGATCGAGGGGCAAGTCGCGCGGTTTGTGGAGCTCGTCGACGGATCACCGACCCACCTCGACGCGCACCACAACGCGCACCATGATCCGGAGCTGCTCCCGTACGTCCTCGCGTGGGGCCGGCGCTGCGCCGTGCCGGTGCGTGATCATTCGGAGATCCGGCACGTCTCGCGGTTCTACGGGCAGTGGGGTGGTGAGACGCATCTCGAGCAGATCGGGGTCGAATCGCTCCTCCGCCTTCTCGACGAGGACGTGCGAGATGGCGTGACCGAGATCGCCTGCCATCCCGGTCACATAGAACCTGGGTTTCCCTCGAGCTATGCCGCCGAGCGCGAGGTGGAGCTCGAGACGCTGTGCGATGCGAGGGTGCGCGAGGCCATCCACGCGCGGGAGATCGAGCTCGTGGGATTCCAGGATCTCCCGCGACAGGTGCCTGTCAGATGAGGACAGTGCGGATCGGATTCTTGACGCGATCGTTCAGTCCCCAGACGCGGAGCTCCGTGCCCCTCGTCATGCAGGCGCTCGTGGAAGCGGGCGCGATCGTCGACGTCATCCACCCGCTGGCCGACACGACCGAGCTCTCGCAGCTGCGCCCCCAGCACGACCTCTACGTCCTGAAACAGCTGAGCGGTCTCGCCCTCAGCATCGCCGGAGTCCTGCATTCCCAGGGCGCCACGATCGTCAATCCGTATCCGGTCACGCTGACGTTGAACGACAAGATCGTCGCGTTTCGAATCCTGCAGCGCGCGGGTGCGCCCGTGCCGGACACCTTTCTGACCTCGCAGCCAACGACGTTGGCGCCGCTGCTCGAGACCGGACCGCTGATCGTGAAGCCGATCCATGGCTGGGATGGCCACGGCATCCGGGTCATCTCGACGGCGGGCGAGCTCGCGGATCTTCCCGCGGGCAAGGAGCCGGTCTTCGCCCAGCGCTACATCGCACCGGAGGGTCCCGAGCTGAAAATGTTCGCGATCGGCGGCCGCGTCTTCGGCGTGAAGAGAGAGGTCCAGCTGCATGCCAAAGACGGCCGACCTGGCAAGCCGTTCACACCCGGAGTGGAGCTGTGCCGGGTGGTGCTGCGCTGCGGCGAGGCCTTCGGCATCGGTCTCTACGGCGTGGACGTCATCGAACGCGACGGGACCCCGTACATCGTCGACATGAACAGCATTCCCGGCTTCAGGGGCGTCCCGGACGCGCCGCTCCGCGTGGCGAGATACCTGTACGCGGCCGCGGAGCGTGCCGTTCGCGGCGAGCCGGTATTCGGGTCGGCCCCTACACCGGAGCCGGCATCGACGGCGGGACTTCCGTGAGCGTCACGGTGTGCCTCGCTCCTGCACAAACGATCGAGTACCCGGAAGGCGGCGGGCATCTCTGGGTCTACCTCAACTGGGCGCTCGGCCTGCGCGCCAGCGGATGCCGCGTCATCTGGCTTGAGGGGGTCGACCTCGGCGACAAAGCGACCGCGCGGCGACGGCGACACGGCACCGATGCGCAGCAGTGCCTCGCCACGCTGAAGAGACGACTCGAGCCCTACGGCTTTGCGGACGCGATCGCGCTCTTTCCGTTGAACGAGAAGCCGCTTCCCCTCGACCTGACCGAGGGCTGCATGGACCTGGATGCCGCCGCGAGTGCTGACCTTCTACTCAACCTGTGGCATTCGCTCCCGGCGAGCGCCGTGGGCCGATTCCGGCGGTCCGCCTTCGTCGACACCGATCCCGGACTGCTGCAGATCTGGATGACCACGGGCGAGCTGCGCGTGGCGCCGCACGACGTGTACTTCAGCGTGGGAGAAACGGTCGGCACGCCGGCGGCGGCGTTCCCGGACTGTGGCCTCAGATGGGAGCACACGCTGCCGCCCGTGTTCCTTCCGGAGTGGCCGCCGACACAGGCGGAGCCAGGCGCGCCGTACACGACCGTCGCGCACTGGTGGGGCGGGACGGTTCGCTTCGGCGAGAGAGAGCTGAGCAACGACAAGCTGACCGGGTTCCTCGAGTTCGCGCGGCTGCCGGCGCAGACCGCGGTCCCGCTCGAGCAGGCGATCAGCCTCGGGCGCCGGTATGAGGAATGGCGCGCGCGCCTGGCCCCTCTCGGCTGGCGGCTCCGGGAAGCCTGGGAGGTGAGCGCGACACCCGAGCAGTACCGCGCATACATCCAGCGTTCTCGCGGCGAGTTCAGCTACGCGAAGCCGGTATACGTCGAGCTCCTGACCGGCTGGATCAGCGACCGCACCGCCTGCTACCTGGCGAGCGGAAAGCCCGCGGTCGTGCAGGACACGGGTCCGAGTCGCTTCCTGCTCGACGCGGAGGGTGTCTTCCGCTTCAGGACCGTTGACGAAGCCGCGCGTGCGCTCGCGCGCGTCGAGTCCGATTACGAGCGGCAGTGCCGCTCGGCGCGTGCGCTGGCTGAGGAGCATTTCGACGCGCGCCGCGTGGCCGGGCGGGTGCTGGAGCGCGCGCTCGCGGAACCGGTCAGGCAGCGCGCGCGAGCCGTGGGGGTCTGATGGGACCGGCGGTCAGCATCGATCAGCTTCGCTCCGCCCTGGAGGAGCGCGAGGAACCCGGCGTGGCCGAGCTGCTCGATGTACTGGGGACTGTCATGGGCGACGCGGGTGCCGCCGGATGGTCCGAGCCCATCCCGTTGAAGCGCCGCGTCTACCGGCTGCGATTCAACGGCGGTCACGGAGCGCGCTCGGTCATCCTCAAGCGCAGCGAACCCGCGGTCGCTCAGCGCAATCGATGGGTCGCCGAGCGCTGGCTGCCCGCCCTGGGACTCGGTGATCACTGTGCGACGCTGCTCGCCAGCGCGTCGGAGCGCGAGGGTCAGTGGCTCTGGCAGATCTACGAGGATCTTGGGGAGGACACGCTCGAACGACAGCACGACCAGCCGCGCGTCGCGGCGACGACAGACCTCATCGCCGAGCTGCACGTTCGTGGCGCCGGACACGCGCTGCTGCCCGAGGTCCGGAGTTACGGCAGGGACTTTGGTATCTCTTTCTTCACCGCCAACGTCGGCGATGCGATCCGTGGCCTCGACCGGATCGACGGCGAACGTACGCCCCAAGAGCTGCGGTCGCTCCGCGCGCGTCTACTTCGGCGGATGTATCCCCTACTCGCCGACATGCCGAGACGTGCGGAGGTTCTCAATGAAGCGGGCGGCCCGGACACGCTCCTGCACGGTGACCTGTGGCGTGACAACGTCTTCGTCACGCTCTGGTCGGAGGCTGCACGTGTCCAGCTCATCGACTGGGATCACGTGGGTGTCGGGCCGCTCACCTACGATCTCTCGACTTTTCTGCTGAGGTTTCCGTCGGCCGAGCGGCGGTGGATCCTCGATCGGTACCGAGAGAAGGTGTCCGGGGCCGGTTTGCGGCTGCCTCCCGAACGCGAGCTCAACGTGTTGTTCGAGACTGCCGAGTACGCGCGCTTCGCCAATCGCGTGTCCTGGGCCGCGATGGCCTGGCTGCACGAGGGCGCGGAGTGGGTCGCGATCGAGCTTGCCGAGATCGAGCGCTGGTTCGACGACTGGCGCCCCACTCTCGCTGAATGACGGCCTCAGACGTTTTCGCGGGTCTGAGAAGGAGCGGCTAGTTGCGGGTCCTGGTCACCGGGGGCGCGGGATTCATCGGCAGCCACGTCGTCGACGCGCTGCTCGCTCGCGGCGACCAGGTCCTCGTGGCCGACGATCTATCGACAGGCGACCGCGCGAACCTGGACAAGCGCGCGGAGCTACGGATCGCGGATATCTCGAGCGCGACCGCGCTCGCCGAGGCATTTCGCGGCGCGCGCACGGACGCGGTCGTGCACTTCGCCGCGAAGACGAAGGTCGTCGAGTCGATGGAAAAGGAGGCGCTCTACCGGCGGGTGATCGTCGATGGCACGCGGAACGTACTCAACCTCGCGGAGACGCTCGGCGCGCGCACGTTCGTGAACATCTCGACAGGCGGGGCGATCTACGGCGAGACCCCGGTGTGCGCCGCGGAGACGGCTCCGACGGCTGCCGTGTCAAACTACGGCCGGTTCAAGGCCGAGGCCGAGAGGCTCGTGGCCGCGAGCCGCCTCCTCTCGATCACTCTCCGCCTCGCGAATGTCTACGGCGCGCGCCAGCGCAAGGATCTCGAGGGCGGCGTCATCGCCATCTTCGTCGGCTGCTGGGCGCGCGCGGAGCCGATCACCGTCTACGGCGATGGCCGCTACGAGCGGGACTACGTTTACGTCGCGGATGTCGTCGAGGCCGTGCTCGCGGCGCTCGGGGGCAAGCACCGCGGCATCTACAACATCGGAACCGGAGTTGCGACGAGCGTCAACGAGCTCGTGTCCGCGCTCACGGCGGTGCTCGGACCCCCGGCCGGAGTTCGCCGCGCCCCGCCGCGCGCGGGAGAGGTCCTCCGCGCCTGCGTCGATCCGTCGAAGGCTGGACGGGACCGTCTATGGCGGTCCCGGACGGCGCTCGCCGACGGGCTTCGGCTCACCGCGCTGGCGGAGGGTGCTGATCTACAGTCGGACGCCGCGCCGTCAGTAGGAGGCGCGGGCTCAGGGGGAGAAAGCCGATGAGAAAGCTCGTCGTTGCGCTCGTCATGCTCGCGGGTATCACGATCACCATCGGTCCGGCAGACCGCGCGGCGGCGCGCCCGATCCTGCCCGAGGGCGGGATGGCCACGAAACGCTCCATCGATGCGGATGTGGCCGGATTCGACAGGCAGCACGGTCCGCACTCACAGATCGAGTGCACGGTCGCGGCGGGCGGCGCGTCGAACGTCAGGCTCGACTGCGACGATCCGTTCCCGAACAACGAACCGGATATCGAGGTCGACCCCGACGACCCCTTGCACATGATCGCCAGCTCGAACGACTACGGGACGTGCTGCGATCAGTTCTATACGACGTTCGACGGCGGACAGACGTGGATCACCGGGAACATGTCGCGGGAGAAGCCGCTGAAGATCGGCAGCGACCCGGTCACTGTCTTCGACCGGAAGCACAGGGTCGCCATTCATGCGTCGCTCAGCTTCTCGGTGCAGCACGCCAGCGGGACGCAGGCCTGCGACGGCGACGTCGTCGCCTCGATCTCGCGCGACGGCGGCAAGACGTGGGAGATCCCGGTGCTCGTTGACGACGGTCAGGGCTGCGACTTCAGCGCGACGCAGCTCTTCAACGACAAAGAGTGGATCGTCACCGACAACAACCCCACCTCGCCGTTCTACGGCCGGACCTACCTCACCTGGTCGAAGTTCGAGTCGCACAACGGCATGTACGCGTCATCGGCGATCTTCGAGGCGCAGAGCGACGATGGCGGCGACCATTGGTCGACCCCACAGAAGATCTCCGGATCCAACCCGGCGCTCTGCACCGCGCAGGTCAGCGGGCCGGCCGGCGAATGCGACGAGAACCAGTTCTCCGTCCCGACGGTGCGCCCGGACGGGACCGTGTTCGTCGCGTTCCAGAACGAGCAGAACGAGGCGCTCTGGGAGCGCGGCGAGCAGTTCGACGACCAGTACCTCATCGTGAAGTCCACGGACGGCGGTGTGACCTGGTCAGCGCCGTCGTTCGTCGTGGGGATCGAGGACGGGAATCGGGACTACCCGCTCAACGTGCTCGGCCGACAGACCCTCAGCGGCTATCAGTTGCGGGTGAACTCCGGCGGGAACATCGTCGCGAGCCCACGGACCGGCGAGCTGTTCCTCGTGTTCTCGGACAACCGGAACGGCAGGCACGACAGTGACCGACCCGTCACGAACATCGACGTCTTCCTCATGCGCTCGTCTGACGGCGCCAGTTGGACGGGACCGACACGCGTCGACGCGAGCGGCAGCGACCAATGGTTTCCCTGGGTTGAAGTGAACCCGGCCACGGGAGCGATCGGCGTGCTCTACAACGACCGGTCGACCGCCGACCCCACTCTGTACAACGCGGCGCTCGCTCAGGGCACGCCGGGCGCTCTGTCGAAGACGATCGTGAGCACCGCGGCATCGCACCCGACCGAATCACGCTTCTTCCGTGCCGGGATCGCGGGCTGCGAGAACTGCGCGACCTTCCACGGCGACTACATCGCGATCGCCTACGGGAGTGACGGGAAGGCGAACCTGACGTGGACCGACATGCGCGACGTCGATCCGCAGATTCCCACGCGGTTCGATCAGTTCATCTACTTCGCGCAGCGCTAGAACGCACATCGCGCGGGGCCGGCCCGAGTGGGGCCGGCCCCGTCGGTAGCGCCTAAGTCCCAATACCTGAGCTAGCCGCGCCTCCGTTCGCGTACCGCCGCGAGGATGTGCGCCGTCAGCTCAGCTCGCGAAGCGACCAACGCTGTTTCCGGCGACGCGATCTCGTATGCGCGCACGATGTCTCGAAGATGTTGGGGGTCGAGCGCTGCGAGCTGATCGATAAGGAGATCCTCTCCTTGCGCAAACACGGCGTACGGATCAAGGATCGCGTCCGGCTTCGGTCCAGCAACGATCACTTTGCGTATGAGGGGCGCCGGTGTCTCGAACAGCGGAGGCGCCACTTCCGTTGCGATAGCGATGGGGCGTTCGCGCGCACGCTCGAGTGCCCCTTCGAGGTATGTCGGAGTGATGCCTGTTGCCCACTCGACAGCCGACTCACGATCTCTCTGTGTCGTTTCACGAGGGGTTCGCACAGGAAACTGGCCGGCGCTGAGTGGGATGAACTCGATCCACGCTTCCCATTTTTCCTTTAGGGGCCGGCCGCATGCGCGTGCGGCCCACACGCTCGCATCTTTGCCGTTGACGTTCTCGTACTCGACGAGGACTTCCGTCATGACTGATCCTCCCCGGACCCCGCCGGAGAGTCCGGCGGGGTCCCAAGGGATCACTCGCTGTTGCGACGGGTCAGTTGGCCACGATCTCGATGGGCGTGCCCGGCTGGATGCCGAGCTCCGTCAACGTGCGATCGAAGTCCTGTTCCCGGTACTCCTTGCCCGCGACGCGGAAGCGCACCCCACCTTGCGGGAGACGCTGGCCGCCGGTCTTCCCGACCTCGCCGATGACGTCGCGAAGCGTTAGCACGGACGGGTCGCCCTGTACCTTGTGCGACTGACCCTCCGGGCTCTTCACCGTGAACTGGGATTGCTGCATGTCGTTCCTCCACCGACGCGGCGGTGTCCGCAGGAAGAGGAGCCGCAGGACACATGCCGCACGCGCAACCCGCGGGCGGGCTTGGCTCTCATCCGCATGCGCGCGCGAGCACCGCGTAGGCGCCCAAGCGTCGGAAGGTATGGGGACAGACCGACCTCGGTGGTGCGCCGACCTTCAAGGGAGCGTTTGACGCTGACCGCTCGCGGCGGCCGTCTCGATCGCGCTCAGCATGCGATGGCGCGTGACTGCGTCTTCAAAGGTCGGGCAGAGGCGCGTTCCCTGGCGATAGTCGCAGGCAAAGCGCGCCCACGCCTGCGCGACGTTCGTGCCAAGACCCGGTTGCGGCGGCGCCCACCGATACTCCTCCGGCACGGGCAGGATCTCGAGCGAGGTCTGCGCTCCCTTGCCGCCGCGCACGGTCATCTCGAAGAGCTGGGCCTGGCCGCCGTCGGCGGTCAGCTGCAGATCGCCGTCGGTACCGTTGATCTCCCACAGCAGGTTGGTGCCGCGCGAGCTCCCACCGCGGTAATGGATCGAGAATGCGGCCCCGCCTTCGAGCAATCCGCTCACGGCCACCTGATCATCCACGGCCATCGGCTTACTCTCGCCCATCCCCGCAACGGTGAAGGACTTTCGGCGCATCGTCATGGTGGCCGAGAGCTCTCGGATCTCGCCGAGGCAGTGACAGAGCGCGTCTGCCGCGTGGCCGAGCGCGATCGAGAGCATCGTCGCGCCGTTCTTCTTGTCGTTGAGGTACGCGTTGAACGGCTCGACCGTCGGTCCCCAGCCCATTCCCGAACCGATCAACGTGGTGGACAGCACCTCACCGACGTAGCGTTGCTTGATCAGGTCCCGCACGTACGCCACCGACGGCGCGGAGCGGGCCTGCAGGCCGGACACCGCGAGGACGCCCTTTTGCTTCGCCAGAGCGGCCAGGGTCTCCGCCTCTTTCAAGCCGTTGCCGAGCGGCCATTCGCAGTACACGGCCTTGCGCGCATTGAGCGCCGCCGTCGCGAGCTCGAGGTGATGCGGCACTTTCACGGTGACGGCGACGACGTCAACGCTCGTGCTGTTCACGAGCTCTTGATGATTGTCGTAGGCGAGAGGCACGCCAAAGAGCTTGCTGGCGGCGTCGGCAGACTCGCGTCGCGTGGTCGAAAGCGCCGTGATCTCAAAGTCATCGGACAGCGACTTCAACGCGGGAATGTGCGCTTGCTTCGCCCACCCGCGATCCGGATCGGCGCCGATGATCCCGACACGGATCTTCTTGGACCGGCGGTTGCCCGTCGCGATCTGGATCAGACCGCTCAAGCGACCGCGGCCACTTCAGCGGCCTTGAGCATTTCGACCTCGAGCGCGAGCTTGACCTCTTCGCCGACCAGGAAGCCGCCGGTCTCGAGTGCGACGTTCCAGGTCAGGCCCCAGTCCTTGCGGTTGATGCTCGTGTGCGCGCTGAAACCCGCGTGGACGCCACCCATCGGATCCTTCGCCTGACCTGAGTACACGACGTCCAGCGTGACCGGCCGCGTCACGTTCCGGATGGTCAGGTCGCCGGTCATCCTGTACTGATCGTGAGCCGCGCGCTCGATGCGCGTGCTCTTGAAAGTGATGGTCGGGAACTGCTCGACGTCCAGGAAGTCAGGCGACTTGAGGTGCGCGTCGCGACGCGCATCGTTGGTGATCAGCGAGTGGGTATCGATCGTCGCTTCCACCGAAGAGGCAGTGAAGTCATCCTCGTTGAGATCGATCGCTGCCCGCACCTTGGTGAAATGCCCTTTCACCGTCATGAGGCCCATGTGCTTGGCGGAAAATTCGACCTGCGTGTGCATTGGATCAACGGTCCAGCTCATGTCTCTGTCCTCCCAGCCGGGTCGGCTGATCAAGAAACTGTGCGCTCAACAATAGTTGCGAAGCGTACTATCGTCAATCGTAAAGATCCTGCGTGAACTGTCCGCAGCACAAACAATGGCTTAGGTTTGAGCCGTGAGCGTGGTCACGCGGAAAGCCCCAACGCGGTCGGAGCGCAAACCTTCGCTGAGGCCACGGGCCAAGGATCTGGAGGTTACCGAGCTCGGCCGAAAGCTTCTGACCCTTCCACGGCTGAACGCCTGGGGCGCTTTCCTGACGGCGCACAAAGCGCTGGAAACCATCCTCAGTCGGGAGCTCGAGTCAGCGTGTGAGCTGCCCCTCACGTGGTTCGATGCACTCGCCCAACTACGTATGGCGCCAGCCCAGCGCCTCATGATGACCCACCTCGCCACCGCCCTCTTGTTCAGCAAGAGCGGGCTGACGAGGCTCATCGACCGGATGGAGGAGGCCGGGCTGGTCCAGCGACTCGCCCGCCCGGGCGATAGGCGGAGCTTGCACATTGCGCTGACGGACACGGGCGAACAGAAGTTCCGGAAGGCGCTACCGATCCACCTGGGCCACGTCAAACGCCATTTCGCGACACACATTGAAGACGACGAAGCCGCCGCCGTCGAGTCAGCGCTGGTGCGGATGGCCAACGCCGTCCGTCGAGAAAGCTCGTTGATCCAACTCGGTGGGCAGAGAGGGAATCGAACCCCCACAGCCAAAGGCGGCTGATCTACAGTCAGCGGAGCTCACCACACTGCTCAATCTGCCCGGGACACACAGATTTTAGGGCTTTCGCCTGCGGCGGACCACCCCCACAGAATCAGCACGTGGACGAACGCACCCTGCGCATCGCGGTCCTTCTTTCGGCTCACGTCATCTTCCTCTCCGCCGCTGCGCTGCGCATCATTCGCGGTCAGCGCGGCCACCAGCTCGTCGCAAGCGCGCCGTGGGCGATCCAGTACTACCCGCCCCTCGTCTGGCTGCCCTTCCTGGTCGCGTACATCCAGCCTTTCGCGGTGGACCTCGACCGCGTCGTCCGCTACGTCGGCTTCGGCGTGTGCATCGCGTCCGCGCTCTTCGGGGCGTGGGCGATGTGGTCGCTCGGACGCAGCTACGGCATCCGCCTCGACATCTTCGCCGGTCACGCGCTGAAGACCGACGGACCGTACGCGATCGTGCGCCATCCGATGTATCTCGGGATCGTCGTCTTCAACCTCGGGGCGTCGCTCGCGCTCGCGAGCCCGCTGCTCCTCGCCGCGACGGCGCTCGTCGTCGCGCCGTTCACCGCGCTGCGCATCTCCTACGAGGAGCGCGTGCTGCGCGAGGCGTTCGGCGACCGCTACGCGACGTACCAGCGGACGACACCTACCCTCGTGCCCTTGCTCTCGTGATGCCCGCGCGCGCCGCCGTCGCGGAGGGCTGGCCGGTCCTGCTCACGAGCGTCGTCGTCGGGATCACTTACGGCGTCGTCGCGCGGCAGTCCGGCCTCTCGGTCGCCGAGGCGAGCGGCTCGAGCCTGCTCGTGTTCGCCGGCGCGGCGCAGTTCGCCGCGGTCGGTCTCCTGCGCGAGGGCGCGGGCACGCTCGAGGTCGCAGCAAGTGTGCTGCTCATCAACCTGCGCCACTTGCTGATGGCCGCGTCGCTGCGTCCGCACTTCGCGCGCGCATCGCTCGTCGAGCGTCTCGGGCTCGGCTACATCCTCACCGACGAGGCGTTCGCGATGGGCATCGGCCATTTCCGCCGCGGGCACGGCGACCTCGTCTACTACGCGACGTTCGGCACGCTCCTCTGGCTGTGCTGGAACATCGGGACGCTCGCCGGTGCGATCTTCGGCGCCGGCCTCGAGCATCCTGAGCGGTACGGCATCGACTTCGCGATCACCGCGACGTTCCTCGCGATCGTCGCGGTCGGCGTACGCCATCGCACCGATCTCGTCGTCGCGGTCGCCGCGGGCATCGTCGCAGGCGCGCTCCGCCTCGTCGGTGCGACCACGCTCGCGGTGGTCGTCGCGGGTGCGGTCGCGCCGATCGTCGTCCTCCTCGCGCGCGATGAGCCGAGCGACACGGCGGAGTCGCCGTTCCGCACGCGATGAGCGTGTGGCTCGCGTTCGCCCTCGGAGGACTCGCGACGTACGCGACGCGCGTCGTCCCGCTCGTCGTCACGCTGCGCGGCTCGCTGTCGCCGTCGCTGCGCCGCTACCTCGACGCGCTGCCGGTCGCGGTCATCGCGGCGCTCGCTGGCGCCGGCGTCGCGATGCCGGACGGCAGACCGACGGGAGGGGCGGAGATCGTCGCCGGCGCGGCCGCGTTGGCGCTCGCGCGATGGCGGAAGAACCTGTTGCTCGCGGTCATCGGTGGGGTGATCGTCGCCGCGACGGCGCGTGGCGTCGGACTCTAGCGGCGGAAGCTGCGACCGGTCCGCAGCTCGGCGAGCCGCGCGGACGCGGTCTCGACGAGGCTGGCGAAACGTGCGAGCACGTCGTCGCTCAGGGGTTCGCTCGCGGTCTGGAGGCTCACGACGCCGATCGTCGTCTCGCCGTCGCGGATCGCGTACTGCGCGGTGTGGACGGTCACGTTCCGGTCGCCGATGCGCACGACGCGCTGACCGCGCGCCCAGTCGTCCATATGCGCGACCGCGCTCTCGGGGCCGTCGTTGAGCGCGTCGCGCCGGAGGGCCGCCCCGACTGCGTCCTCCGACGCGACGCGGTAGCGATAGACAACTTCGTCGCGGCTCTCGTGATGAAGCGCGAGTGCGAACGATGCGGTCTCCGCGACATCGGCGAGCACATCGCGCAGGATGCGGCCAACATCCCGCGCGCTCGGCGCGATGGTGATCGCTGCGCGCGCGTCCGACCGCGGCTCCCGTGCGGCCATCTCGTGCTGCGCGACGCTCTTCATCGCTGCCGCCAGCTCGCTGCGGAATCGCTGCTCGAAGCTCGTCTGCCACTCGCCGAGCATCCGCTCGATCTCAGTCTTGAGCGAATCCATTTCGGTGTGGTGCTCGATCTCCATCGTCTTCTCGATCTCGCCGCGGCGCTCCGCCACCCACTCGGCGAGTCGACGCTCTTCCTCCTCGCGTCGACCCTTCGCCCAGATCGCCAGACGCTTCTCCTCTTCGGTGCGCGCGTGCTCGATCGTCTCTCTCACGAGTGCCTCGGCGTTGCGCATGCGACGCTCCAGACGCTCTTCGAATGCGGCGTCACTCATGTCGCTGCGTTTGGTCGGAGTCGGTGTGGTCGCGACAGCTGGTGCGCTCACGACGGGCGTCGGAGCGGGCGATATGGCCGGGTGTGCGTAAGCGGTCGCGTTGGATGCCAATGACGATGTGGTGGCGACGTGTGCCGGTGCTGGAGCAGCGCGTCGAGGCGCCGGCGCGGGGGGATCGCGGCGCGGCGCCTCGTTGTCGCCGATCATCGTGGGGCGCAAGCCGGCCGCCGTCGGGGCCGGCTTTACCGCCGGTGCTTCCGACTCGGGAAACGTCTCTTCGAACTCGATGCCGTCGCCGAAAGAGCTCGGCACCGTGTCACTCGATATCGCCACCGCGCAAAGTGTGTTCGCGAGACAAAGTCGGGGCATGGTCACAACGGGGGAATCGCGGACACCTCCCCCGCTGGAGGGAGACGGCTATTTGCGTCTACGGCCGGTCCATGCCCTTGTTCTTCGATGTCGCTGTGGCGGCGCGCTCGGTCACGCCAAGCGACGGCGCTACGGAGTTGTCAGCCGATCGAACGCGGAGCTCATCGCGGAGAGGACCTCGGCGGTCATGTCATCGCTCAGGCTGTAACGCACAACATTGCCTTGTCGACGACTGCGGACGGCGTCTGCGTCACGCAGGATGCGCAGATGTTGACTTGTCGCGGACCTGCTGCGCTCGATGACAGCAGCGATATCGCCAGCCGCAAGCTCCGTGGCCTGCAACGCGCGAACGATCTTGAGGCGTGTCGGGTCGCACAGA
>Ga0209058_1001316_pt1 | contig 21245 bp, 18 predicted proteins | sample GraSoiAngelo_147_FD_185904 | JGI IMG/M metagenome (GOLD analysis project Ga0209058, IMG submission 185904) | Grasslands soil microbial communities from the Angelo Coastal Reserve, California, USA - 14_1009_05_40cm (SPAdes) (version 2) | ecosystem: Environmental > Terrestrial > Soil > Grasslands ... | reverse complement strand
CAGTGTGTGCATGCCAACGCGGCCTTCGATCAACTTTGGGCGTAGAAAGTTATCGATTCCGCCCACAATAACGACCTGACTTACAAAGAAGATCAGTGCATGACCATAGGACCCGACGGCAAGCAAGTAAAGCGTCCAGGGCACCCAGACCGAGGCTGAACCGATCACAGGTACGAGGGAGAGCAAGGCGGTCAATGCGCCCCACAGAATCGGATCACGCAGGCCAAGCACAAGAAAAATCACCCCGCTGAGGATTCCCTGGACCAGCGCCGTGACCAGGGTTCCGAGGACGGTCGCCTTTGTCACCACGCGGAATCGCTCGACGAACAGGTCTTCCTGCCTCTCCGACAGCGGACTGATCCAGCGAACACCTTCGGCAAAATACGCCGAATCGCGCAGCAGGAAAAACAGCACAACGAGCATGATGAAGTAGTCCATCAGGAAATTGAACGCACCTGTCGCAAACGTGGCAGCCACGGCAAGAGCAGCAACTCCTATGCGCTGTGCCTGAGATCCTAACTCCGTCCCGATGTCGAAGTTCTCGAACCGCAACGAGCTCGGTAGCCACAGTTCAATCCTTTTCAGTACCGGATTCCCCGCCGGGTCTAGCCATGCGGCAATTTTCTTAACCGTTTCCGGATCCCTGAGACTCTGATAGGTGTCGTTCGCCTCGCGGGCAAGTGAGATGGAAAGAAAAAGAACAGGCAGCACTATCGCGACCGTAAGACCGAGACAAACACCCAATGAGGCGAGGGTGTTGCGGTTGCCCATCCTCCGGGCGAGTGCTTCATAAATCGGATCCAACAAAGTAGAAAGGATCAGCGCGAGAAAAATCGGCATCAGAAAGGGCTGAATCATGCGGAGACACAAGTAGATAACGACGCCGAAGATGGCGAGCAGCAACCACTGCCCCAGAGTCTTTCCCGTGACTAACATCGATTTATTTATGAACGAAGATTTTAAACCGTAGATTATGCGAATTACGAGGAACTGTGGCTCCCTATTCGGTCTAGGAATTCCTTTGTGTCACCAGAAGGGGCACAATAATGCCGGCTTTGGGAGCACGATGCGAATCATTTCCGGTAAGTTCAAGAGCCGCCGTTTGAAGGGGACGCCACCTCCGGGCGTTCGGCCGACAAGCGACAAGCTGCGGGAAACGTTGTTCAATGTTCTGGGGACGCGAGTCGAGGGAGCGATATTCCTCGATGGTTGTGCGGGAGCCGGCGCGATCGGGATTGAAGCTCTTAGCCGGGGTGCCGGGTTCGTTTTTTTCATCGAACAATCCCGAAAGGCGTGCCAGATCATTCGAGAAAATTTGAAAGCGCTCGAAATCCGCGAAGGATTCAAGAACATGGAGACGGATCTCATAAAAGCACTGAGTGGCCTTGATATGCGGTTCGATATCGCGTTTGTCGATCCACCCTACGATCGGGAAGATCTCTACGAACGAGTGTTAGACATGTTTGGAAGCACACCGCTTCTTGCCGCAGACGGTCTTCTAATTCTCGAACACTCGAAGCGCAAGATGCTGCCGGAAACTTCAGGTAGACTCGGGAAAATTCGATCCCTTGTGCAAGGTGATGCCGCGCTGGCATTCTATAGCTCTTTGGAGGACGCGTGACCAGAGCCATTTATCCCGGATCGTTCGACCCGCTGACATTTGGCCATGTCGACATCATCGAGCGCAGCGCCCGCCTGTTCGATAATGTGGTCGTCGCGATTTTGACAAATCCGCAAAAAGCGCCGTTGTTCACGGTCGAAGAACGTATTGAAATCATGAACGAAATCCTGAAGCCGCGCTTCCGAAATGTCGAAGTCGACGTCTTCCACGGCCTCCTAGTGGATTACGCGAAGCAGAAAAGGGCGCAGGTCATCGTCCGCGGAATTCGGGCGGTCACCGACTACGAATATGAATTCCAAATGGCGCTCATGAACCGCAGGCTGACGCCGGATATCGAAACCGTTTTCATGATGCCCGCCGAAAATTATTCTTATTTGAGCTCGCGGCTCGTGAAGGAGATCGCGGAGTTGGGCGGATCCGTAACAGGTCTCGTGCCCGAGACCGTCGAAAGGCGTTTAAAACAAAGATTCAAGAAAGAGACATAGATCATGAACCTCGCAACTAGAATTTCGCGTATCTCCGTATCGAAGACTATGGCCGTTATGGAAGCTGCCATCAAACTGCGCGATCAGGGTATCGATGTCGTGGACTTCGGCCCCGGCGAACCCGATTTCCCGACCCCCGAAAACGTAAAGCAGGCCGGCATTCGCGCCATTCAAGCCGACTTTACGAAATACACAGCGATCGGCGGAATCAAAGAGCTGAAAAAAGCGATCGTCGATAAACATGCCCGGGAGTTTGGATCGAAGTACGATGTTTCGGAATGCGTCGTCAACATTGGCGGTAAGCATGCGATTTTCAGCATATTTGCTGCCGTGGTGGATGAAGGAGATGATGTCATCATTCCCACGCCGTATTGGGTTACGTTTGCGGATATCGCGCGCTTCGTAAATTCCAATCCCGTTTTCGTCCCCACCAAAGAGTCCGAGGGGTTCCGTCTGACCGCCGAAGTTCTCCAACGCGCGCTGACGCCAAAAACTCGGCTCGTCGTCGTGAACTCACCCAATAACCCGAGCGGCGCGATTGTGGAAGACGCGGAGTTCGGAAGGATCGCGAGGCTGTGCAGGGAACGTAATGTCTATCTCCTCTCCGACGAATGCTACTCGCATTTTCTTTATGATGGACGAAAGCCGTTTTCCGTTGCCTCGTACACGGATCTCAAAAGCCACATCGTCATTGCCGGATCGCTTTCGAAAACGTACTCCATGACGGGCTGGCGCATCGGTTATGTACTCGCTCTGCCCGAGATCATTGACGGGATCGTTAAACTGCAAAGCCATTCCACCTCGAATCCGACTTCGGTTTCACAGAAGGCGGCGCTCGAGGCCCTCAGCGGTCCACAGGAATCGGTTGGTGTGATGCTTGCGGAATATGCCCGTCGGCGGAAATTTGTGTTGGAACGATTGCGCGCAATTCCGGGAGTCAAATGCGCGGAGCCCGGCGGGACATTCTATGCATATCCGAACATATCCGCAGCGTTTGGGCGCGGCGGTATCCGCGACAGTGTCGATTTCTCGGCCAGGCTTCTCGAAAAAGCTCACGTAGCCGTCACACCGGGTGAAGCGTTCGGAACCGCCGAGCACGTCCGGATTTCCTATGCCACCTCCATGGAGCAGCTCGATAAAGGTCTCAAGCGCATCCACGAATTCATGGCAAGCCTGTGAGTGGCGCGCGCCGGCCCGCTGGCTGTCGCGCCGCCCTCTCAGGGGAGAGGGACGTATTCCAAATTTTTTTTGTCAAAGAGGAAATCGGAATCCGCTCAATTTCTTTCCAAACGAAATCCTTCGTCTCAAGCTTTCCCTCATACACGCTCACGTCCAAACGATGGTGCGTGATCGTGTGACGGCATTGGCCGATTTTGTTGAACGATCGGGGGGGCAGTTCGGGAAACATCGGAAATTCCCACATGCCGTCGACTGGTTTCATCAGATAGCGGCTACCCCTTCGATGAATGACGGCGAATAAATGCACGTGCACCACGGCCGGCCGCTTTTTTACTGGAGGAATCTTGTCCTGCATTCCTGTTTTGAACGCTGCACACGAAGTCTGGATCGGGCACAGTAGACAGCGCGGCGATCGGAATGAACAGATCTTCGCGCCTAACTCCATTAAAGCTTGATTGACAAGGCGAGGTTCGCCTTCGCGGACAGCGCCCCCCGCCGCGTCCCACAGTGCTTTAGGATCGTCTTCGGTCCATCCGTAGAGGCGCGAGAGCACGCGCCTGACGTTTCCATCGACCACCGGATAAGGTTCGTTGAACGCGATGCTGAGAATCGCGCCGGCCATGTATTGGCCGATTCCGGGAAGCTGGAGAAGCGTTTCGTAATCGGCCGGGATCTTTCCGCCATGCTTCGCAGCGATCTCCCGCGCCGCCGCGATTAGATTTTTTGCGCGGCGGTAGTAACCGAGGCCGGCCCACAGCTTGAGTACTCGTTCCTCATCGGCTTTCGCGAGAGCATCAACGGAAGGGAATTCACGGACGAACCGTTCGAAATAAGGAAGGGCCGTCTCGACTTGAGTCTGCTGAAGCATGACTTCCGAGACCCACACCTGATAGGGGTCGTAAGCCGTTCGCCACGGCAAAGGCCTCTGATTTTTCTCAAACCATTCGATGAGCGGCTCGAGCACTGTCTTTCATCTCGTTTTCGATTTTTTTGATCTGAACGAGGTGGGTCGGATTGAAAGCGAGAGAAGGGTAGTAGCAGTTGCTTTCATGCGTGCAGAAGCAGCCGTTGGCCACCCGGTCGCGCCGGGCGTCCATTGCAGGCGAATACCAAAGCTTCGAGAAATCCCAATTGTAGTCACGCAAATTCGCAACCGAGTCCAGGATCTCGCAGCTCGACACCGTGCCCTCGTCGTAAATGACCGCGCCCGCACTTCCGGCCCAGCACTGAAGCTGCGGCCGGCCTTCCAGCGCGGTCTTCGCGATCAGTTCGTGCATGTAGATGTCAATCGCCGCTTTGAAGAATCCCGCATCACCTGTGTAGTTATTCTTGATGAGCGCATGACGTGAATCTTCGCCGATCCGATGGCAGAGTTGGTCATATCGGGTTTTATCGATGATCAACTCCTTCGGGCGCGCCGACGGTGGCCGGATATAGTTGATATTTACTTTGTCCGGCTTCAGTTCGTACTTCAGAAAGTCGTACCACTCGAAGATCCGGTCCTGGTTGCTGTTCATGAAGCAGGTGCAGGTCTGTATATCGAGCCGCGGGTACTGTTTCTTGACGGCCTGAAGCTTGCGCGCGGTGTCGATGACGATGTTCCAGCTTCCCGGCTTCTGACGAATCGCGTCGTGGTCTTCCTTCAAGCCGTCGATACCAAGGGCGACCGTCACGTTCAGTCTCCGACATTCGTCCAGGATGCGTGTGACGTCGGGAATGATCCGCTGCTGGATCTGGCCGTTCGACATCAGGTAGATCGATTCCAGCTTGTTGTTCTCGTGGAAAGCTCGCGCGATTTCGGGAAGGTCCTTTCGTGTAAACGGTTCGCCGCCCGCAATGATCAGAACGCCGAGATTGGCTCCAAGCGTTTCGCTGATGCGCGCCACCTGCGCCGTGGTCATCTGGAGTTTTTTGCGAGGTTTGTCGTCCAATTCATCCGTGAAGAAACAATGAACGCAGCGCATATCGCAGACGGAAGTAATGAGGATATTCAGAAGGATTGGCGCAAACGGACGGCCGGTTGCCATCCGCGCGTACCGCTTCAGAATTTCTTTGTGGTGGAAATCCATACAGCTCGAAGCGAGCAGTATAGCAGGTTTACTGGTTGCTGGAGACCGGCTCGGCTTTTGGAGCGTAGTAGCCTTGTTTGGTATGCCAGGTGATCTTTCCCAAACTCTTTGGCGGATTCACTTTGACCCCGATTTCTCGGTAGCTTCCATCGAGCTTGGCATTCGTGGGTGTGTAGCTGATCGTGTAATCGTTCCGCAGATCGTGAGCGATGTGCTTTACAAGCTCCTCCACCTCGTCGAGATTCTTCGGAAAGAACGCCTGGCCGCCGGTGATCTCCGCGAATTTTTGGAGGTCATCCTTCGCTTTTTTTGAAGGCGGTTTCTTGAACAACCCGCCGCGCTGATCGTTCTCTTCGAGCAGCCCGATCGTGTAGAGCGTAACCTTCGACTGTTTCAGGGTCTCGATGACTTTATTGATTCCGTACTTGCTGACGTTATCTTCACCGTCTGTGATCAGCAGCAGGGCTTTTTTATCTTTTTTCCCGTTCTTCGCGTGTTCCGCGGAAAGGTAGATGGCGTCATACAAAGCCGTTTCACCTCGCGCATCGATGTTATCGAGCGCGTCGATGAGATCGCCGATACTGCCGGTGAAATCCTGTTCGAGGTACGCCGAGTCGTCGAAGTTCACGATGAAAGTTTCGTCATCGGGATTGCTCTCACGCACAAACGCAAGCGCAGAGCTGTTCACGCGCTCGCGCTTATTGCGCATGCTGCCGCTGTTGTCGATGATCAGCCCGAGGCTCAGAGGAATATCTTCGTGCTTGAACGTCTTGATCGTCTGCGGAACTTTGTCTTCGAAAATCTGAAAATTCTCTTTCGTCAACCCGTTAACCGGACGGCCTTCCCGGTCGAGTACGGAAATGGGCAGCTGTACTTCGAGCGTTTCGACGCTCAACGTGTAGCCTTTGTCGCTCTGGTTTTTCTGAGGCTGAGTCCGTTCCTGAGCGAATACGACAAGCGAAAATAAAACGATGGCTACGCTAAAAGCGGTTTTACGGTACATGTATGGACTACTATTAATTCTTATTCGAGGCGGCAGCCGCGTCGGCCATCGGCGCATAGTATCCCGATTTGGATCGGACGTTCAGGTGTTGAATGCCTTTCGGAGGATTGATCTTCAAGCGAAGCTTGCGCCACTTTCCGTCCTTGGCAGCATTGGTGGAATGATATCCGATCACGTACTGGTTCTTGAGCTCCACAGCAATTTTCGTACAGATGTCCTCTAGCTCATAGACTGAATCCGGGAAGAACGAGCGTCCTCCGGTGAGGTCCGATAATTCTTCGATCATCCCACGGCCCGTATGACCCGCGCCCAACTGCGAATTCCACTGATCGACAATGCCGATGGCGTATATCTGCACATCCTGCTCTTTGACAAACTCTTTGACGTTCTGGAACGTGTAACGGCTACGATTGTCCTCGCCGTCGGTGATCAGAAGAAGCGCTTTTTTCGGATTGCTGCCCGCCTTCAGTTTTTCAAGCCCTACGTACACAGCATCGTACATCGCCGTCATGCCCTTCGCGGGCGTGAAGATCAGCTTACTTTGGAGTTTGGAGACATCCGTGGTGAAGTCGGAGGCGACTTCGGGTCGATTCGCGAACTCGACAAGGAAAAATTCGTCTTCGGGATTGCCTGTTTTCAAGAATGTTACCGCGGCATCGCGGGCTGTTGTGATCTTGTCCTTCATGCTGCCGCTGACATCGAAAATCACGCCGATGCTGATGGCGACATCTTCGGAAGAGAAGTAGGCAATCTTCTGCTCGAGTTTGTCTTCCCAGATCTGAAAGTGTTCCTGGCCAAGGCCGCTAACGTAGCGGTTTAGGGGATCCGTGACCGTAGCGTTGACGAGAACCAGATCGACGTCGACCTTTAATGTTTGGATTGACGCCTTGTCGGCAGAGGCCTCTTGCGATTTCTGGATGCGTCCCGCGCGGGCGGCGACCAACACAGGTAGCGCGATCACAAAGAACGCAGCCGCTATGAAAATCCAGCTCTTGCGAGTCATTAGCCCATCTCCCAGGGTTGCCCTGCCGGGTATCTCCTTAGAAGCAACGTCATTATATTACGGAGGCGCTCTTCTGGAAAGTCCCGGATCAGTCACCGATTTTTGAAATCTCCACCAAGCCTCACACCCCCGAGGTGCAAGTTTTCTGCCAAAGGTCCTGCGGTGTCCTGGAGCTCATGTTAAGATGAATTGCGGTGTTTGATGAAGGTTGACGCCGCAGTTGCAATCATCCCCGCCCGCTACAATTCCACTCGTTTCCCCGGAAAACCACTAGCCGAAATCGAAGGAAGACCATTGATAGAGTACGTTTACAGGCGGGTGGAGAAGGCGCGTTTGATAACCAGGACCGCCGTTGCCACCGACGACGGGAGAATCGCCGAAGCCGTTGAGAGGTTCGGCGGGACTGCTATCATGACCCGGAATGACCATCCCAGTGGTACCGACCGGTTGGCGGAAGCCGTTCATGGAATTTCCGACGACACACTCGTCGTCAACGTTCAGGGTGACGAACCCATGATCGATCCAGCCGACATCGACCGCGCAATCTCAGCAGCACGAACGGGTAGCGCCGAAATCGTTACTCTCATGACAAAAATCGGCACGACCGAAGCCGCCGATTCCAACCGGGTCAAAGTGGTTACGAATTGTAACGGAATGGCTTTGTATTTTTCCCGTTCAAAAATTCCTTCGAAAGGGACCTGTTTTCTCCACGTCGGCTTGTACGTTTACTCGGCCGGTTTTTTAAAAAGATTTACGAAACTCGAGAGGACGCCACTTGAAGTGGCAGAAGGACTGGAGCAGCTGCGGGCGCTGGAACACGGGTACCGCATTCGCGTGGTCGAGGTCGAAAGCGAGTCTTGGGGCATCGATACACCAGAGGATCTGGAAAGATTTCGGGAGAATCAATGGATAAAAAATTTATCTTCGTGACTGGCGGGGTCGTCTCATCGCTGGGTAAAGGGTTGGCTTCGGCGTCCATCGGCTGCCTGCTGGAGAGCCGCGGGTTCACAGTCAATCTGCTGAAGTTTGATCCCTATTTGAATGTGGATCCTGGGACCATGAGCCCTTACCAGCACGGCGAGGTCTACGTCACCGACGATGGCGCCGAAACAGACCTCGACCTGGGTCATTACGAGCGCTATACACACGCGCAACTCGGCCGGAAAAACAATCTGACCACCGGCCGCATTTACGAGACGATCATCCAGAAAGAGCGGCGCGGTGATTATCTGGGCAAGACCGTTCAGGTTATTCCGCATGTGACGAACGAAATCAAAGCCGCCATTCATCGCGTCGCCGAAAACGTCGATGTGACCATCGTGGAGGTTGGCGGCACCGTGGGTGATATTGAGTCCCTGCCTTTCCTGGAAGCCATCCGGCAGATGCGGCAGGATGTCGGCCGCGACAATTCGGTCTTTATTCACCTCACGCTCGTACCATTCATACCAACCGCCGGTGAGTTGAAAACGAAGCCTACCCAACACAGTGTGAAAGAATTGCTCGAAATCGGCATACAAGCCGACATTCTGTTGTGCCGCACCGATCGGTTTCTTTCACCAGAAATGAAAGCGAAAATTGCCCTCTTCTGCAACGTGTCGGAACGGGCCGTCATCACTGCCAAAGATGTCGCCAGCGTATACGAAGTCCCGCTGGTATATGCGCTTGAAGGTCTCGATGAGCAGATCGTGCGGCTGCTCCATCTGCCTCAGACCGAGCGCCGCATGCGGGATTGGGAAGCGCTTGTCGACCGCATGCACCACCCGATCGACGACGTATCGATTGGTGTGGTCGGCAAATACGTCGAACTCGAGGATGCGTACAAGAGCCTGCGCGAAGCGCTGGTCCATGGCGGACTCGTGCATAATCTCCGGACGAAGATCGATTGGATCGAAGCGGAAAGCCTTGAAAAAGGCGAAACCTCCAGGCTCCGTCAGTTCGACGGAATCCTGGTTCCGGGCGGCTTCGGCAAGCGGGGTATTCCCGGAATGGTTCGTGCTATCCAGTTCGCGCGCGAGCAGAAGGTTCCCTACTTCGGCATTTGCCTGGGAATGCAGTGCGCGGTCATCGAATTCGCCCAAAATGTTTGCGGGCTGCGGCAGGCGAATAGCACGGAGTTTGATGCGAACACGCCCTATCCGGTGATTTATAAACTCCGGGATCTGCTCGGCATCGACACGATCGGCGGGACCATGCGCCTGGGGGCTTATCCCGCGCAGCTCAAAGAAGGTTCCCTTGCCGCCCGTATTTACGAAACCGATGTGATCTCGGAGCGGCATCGCCATCGATATGAATTCAATCGGCAATTCGAACAGGTCCTGACGGATCACGGGCTGGTGATTTCCGGTGTTTCCCCCGATAAGAATTTTGTGGAAATCGTCGAGATTCCCGACCATCCGTGGTTTCTCGCCTGCCAGTTCCATCCCGAATTCAAGTCGAAACCGCTGGCGGCGCATCCGTTGTTCTCATCCTTTATTGATGCGTCCTATGAGCACCGATTAGCGCGGACCAAGACCGGACAGCTGGCGATGAAATGAGATATTCCATACCGGACTTTGGTATCGACCTTTCCCATGATCTTTTTCTCATCGCGGGTCCTTGCGTTGTGGAAAGCCGGGAGCATGTGATCTTCATGGCCTCCGAGCTGAAGAAGATCACGTCCGCCTGCCGTGTTCCGTTGCTTTTCAAAGCCTCATACGACAAGGCCAATCGCACATCGATCAAGTCGTTCCGCGGTCCCGGCCTTCGCGAGGGATTGAAGATTCTTGCTGATGTGCGCGAGAAAATCGGAGTACCCATTCTGTCCGATGTGCACGAACCTTCTCAGTGCGAGGCCGCGGGCGAGGTCCTCGACATTCTTCAAATTCCCGCATTCCTCTCGCGCCAGACAGACCTCGTTGTTGCGGCCGCCCGGACCGGAAAGATCGTGAATGTGAAAAAGGGCCAGTTTCTGGCGCCATGGGAGATGAAGAACGTCGTCGAGAAAATGCGCGAGGCGGGCAACGATCGACTGTTGCTGACGGAGCGTGGCGTGTCGTTCGGATACAACAATCTTGTGGTCGATTTCCGCAGCTTTCCCATTATGCAAAGTTTGGAATGCCCGGTGGTGTTTGACGTGACTCACAGTTTGCAGCTCCCCGGCGCTCAGGGGCAAAGCTCGGGTGGGCAGCCGCAATACATTCCGCATCTTGCGCGAGCTGGCGTTGCCGCCGGTATTGATGGCCTCTTTATGGAGGTTCATGAGGATCCGGCAAAAGCGTTATCGGATGGTCCAAATGCGCTCACACTTTCGCTTCTGCCGGCTCTCCTCGAGCAACTGGTCGAGATCCGCAAATGCCTGAAACCGACCTAAAAATCTCAAATCCGAAATCCGAGATCTTAAATTGGACGGTCAACGTCAACTGCGAAGTCCAATTCGAAATTTCGAAATTTCGGATTTGAGATGCAGGATTCGTCCGATTTCAAAATTTCTTCCGTCCCTCTACACCTCGATCCGGGCCTCCATCGTGATCTTCGCATTCAGGAGCTTTGAAATCGGGCAGCCGTTCTTCGCATTTTCCGCCGCTGTCTGAACTTTGGCGCGATCCGCACCGGGCGCTTTGATCGTCACGTCTAGATGGCTCGTGGTGACTGAAAAACCGTCTCCAACCTTTTCCAGCGCCACAGTTGCGGTGGCCGAGATGTTCTGCGCCTTGATGCCCACGCCATCGAGCTGGGCGGACGTCGCCATCGCGAAGCAGCTCGCGTGAGCCGCCGCAATCAATTCCTCAGGGTTAGTTCCTTTTTCTTCTTCGAATCGTTTTGAAAATGAATAAGACACATTCGACAGCACACCACTGTCTGTGGAAACCGTGCCCTTGCCGTTTTTCAAATCCCCTTGCCAGGCTGCAGAAGCTTTACGTTTCACAGAGTACCTCCTCATATTGAGATCAATCCCATTAGCTTATATATTCTTATGGATTATGAAAACCCATCTTGCCACCACCTTATGTCTGGTCCTGAGTCTGTCCGCCTGTACCGCGCCGACCAGTGGAAGCGACGCCGGCGTGGTCACCGGCGCCGGCGCGAAGAAATTCATGGACGACGTGAATGAGACTTTACTGAAGTTAGGAATCGAAGGGAGCCAGGCGGCATGGGTTTCCGAGACCTACATCACCGACGACACGTCGGCTCTGAACGCCCGCGCAAATCAGCGCGTCATCGATGCCACAGCGCGGTTCTCAAAAGAATCCGTGAAATTCGATAAGCTCGATTTGGCGACTGATCTTCGGCGAGAGATCAACCTTCTGAAGGTCTCTCTCGTCATGGCCACGCCTTCCAATCCCAAGGAGGGCGAAGAACTCACCAAAATTGCGGCCAATCTCGATGCGGCCTACGGTAAAGGCAAGTGGTGCCCGGATCCGAAGAAACCGGAGACATGTCTCGACATCAATAAGATCACCGACATCATGCGCGAGTCTCGCGACCCGAAAAAGCTGCGCGACGTTTGGGAAGGCTGGCACACGATTTCGCCCCCGATGCGTAAAGATTACGTTCGCTTCGTGGAACTTTCCAACAAGGGTGCGAAAGAACTCGGGTTTGCCGACACGGGCGCCATGTGGCGTGCGAAATACGACATGCCTCCGGACGAGTTCACGAAAGAGCTCGATCGGCTGTGGGGTCAAGTTCGGCCGTTGTACCTGAAGCTCCACGCCTATGTCCGCATGAAGCTTCGCGAAAAGTATGGCGACATCGTTCCTGTAAGCGGCCCGCTTCCTGCGCATCTTCTCGGGAATATTTGGGCTCAGGACTGGACCAATATTTATTCCTTGGTTGCGCCGGCTAATGCCGATCCCGGCTACAACCTGACGGACATTCTGAATCGCCGCAGAACGACGCCCATGGAAATGGTCAAGGCAGGAGAGCGCTTCTACACATCTATCGGGTTCGCGCCGCTGCCGCAGACCTTCTGGGATCGTTCGATGTTCGTGAAGCCTCGTGACCGCGAAGTCGTTTGCCATGCGAGCGCCTGGGATATTGATTCCGTAGAAGACGTGCGCATCAAGATGTGCATCCAGCCTACGGATGAGGACTTCAAGACCATCCACCATGAACTGGGCCACAACTTCTACCAGCGCGCATACAAAGATTTGCCCGTGATCTTTCGCGACAGCGCGAACGATGGTTTCCATGAAGCAATTGGAGACACGATTGCTCTTTCGGTCACTCCGGAATACCTGGTGAAAATCGGACTGATCGATAAAGCGCCGGATGCCTCGCGCGATATCGGTTTGCTCCTCGATAAGGCCCTCGAGAAGATCGCGTTTCTTCCTTTCGGATTGTTGATCGACCAGTGGCGGTGGAAAGTTTTCTCTGGAGAAATCAAGCCCGAGGATTACAACAAATCCTGGTGGGATCTTCGCTTGAAATATCAGGGGGTCGCGCCCATTGCCGGGCGCGGCGAGGAATTTTTCGATCCCGGAGCGAAATATCATGTCGCAGGAAATGTCCCATACACACGGTATTTTCTTGCATTCATCCTTCAATTCCAGTTTCATCGGGCTCTCTCGCAAGCTGCCAACTGCGCGCTGCCGATTCATCGCTGCTCGATCTATGAGAGCGCGGAAGCCGGCAAGAAGCTGAATGCGATGCTTTCGATGGGCCTTTCGCGTCCCTGGCCGGAGGCTCTGGAGAAGATTGCCGGGACGAGGGAAATGGACGCGACTGCCATTCTGGACTACTTCAAGCCTCTTGATTCCTGGCTGGATGAGCAGATCAAAGGAAAGCCGGTCGGCTGGTGAAATGCGAGCCTCTGTCGAGGATCTTCAAGATTTAATCGTCGATGCCCGCACGCACACCTTTGATCTCGTGCGCGATCTCTCGGATGAGCAATTTCGCGTGCCTCTGCTGCGAACGATCAACCCCTTCCTTTGGGAGATCGGGCACGTCGCATACTTTCAGGAATACTGGGTTCTGCGGCACGCCGCGGGGCGTCCTCCGATACGTCCCAACGGTGATGGGTTTTACGATTCGGCTAAGGTCGCGCACGACACTCGCTGGAATCTGCCGCTGCCCTCACGCGCCGAGACACTGCACTACATGTTGGAAGTTCGTGACCGCGTCATGAATTATATGTACAGGAGTTCTTACGATCCTTCGCGGGACGCCTACTTCGTGCTTCTGTCCGTATTCCATGAAGACATGCACGATGAGGCTTTCTTCATTACGCGTCAGACTCTGGGCTACCCCTTTCCCGCTGCGCTCCAAGGAAGGGATGCGCCGCCGGTACCTGTGCTGGAAACGAGTGAAGTGTCCATTCCTGGAGGTGAGTACACGATCGGATCCACAGCCGATGAGGGGTTCATCTTCGATAACGAAAAGTGGGCTCATAGCGTCAGCGTTCCCGCGTTTCGGATCTCCCGCTCGCTTGTCGCCCAAAAAGAGTTTTTAAACTTCGTGGAAGCGACCGGGGCACCGCCTCCTGTTTACTGGAAACGCGCTGAAGATGGCAGATGGCTGCGCCGCCATTTCGCCGAATGGATTCCCTTAGAGCCGCACCGGCCGGTCTCTAATATCTCCTGGTTCCAGGCGGATGCTTACTGCCGCTGGGCCGGCCGGCGATTGCCCACCGAATTCGAATGGGAAATCGCTGCACGCCACGGCGGCTGCAATCAGATGTTTGGCAGCGTGTGGCAATGGACATCGAGCGACTTCCTTCCATATCCGGGTTTTTCCGAGGATCCCTACAAAGAGTATTCCAGCCCCTGGTTCCGTACGCACAAGACGCTGCGAGGAGGCGCCTTCACGACGCGTTCGCGCATGATGCGACCCGCATATAGGAATTTCTACACACCGGAACGATCCGATATTTGGGCCGGATTTCGCACCTGCGCGCTCGAATCGTGAATATCGTCATCGTCACGCCCGAGGCGCCGCGCTCCACACTCGGAAACGCTGTGACGGCCAACCGCTGGGCGGATCTTCTGCGTGAGTTGGGTCACAACGTCGTGGTAGCAATGGAGTGGGCGGACGGCGCCGCTGGAGATTGCGATCTCCTGATCGCCTTGCATGCTCGCCGCAGTTACCCGAGCGTCGAGCGGTTCCACCGAACCCACTCCCGTTTTCCATTGATCGTCGCTATGACCGGCACGGACCTTTACGACGATCTACCGGCTGGAAATCCCGAAGCCGAGGGATCGATCGAACTCGCAACCCGAATCGTTGTTCTGCAGGAAGCCGGACCCGAAGGATTGCCCGAAACAATTCGGCCGAAGGTTTCCGTGATCTACCAATCGGCGGTAGCGCCGGCGAACCCGCGCCCATTGCGGCAAGATTGTTTAGAAGTTTGCGTACTGAGTCATCTCCGCGATGTGAAGGATCCCCTTCTGGCTGCAAACGCTGCCGGCCTGTTGCCGGATGAGTCACGCGTCCGAATCGTTCATGCCGGCCGCGCGCTGAATTCGGATTGGGAGGCGGCTGCCCGTGAACAGGAGCGCAAGAATCCCCGATACGAGTGGGTTGGCGATCAGTCGCACGACCAGGCCATGCACCTGTTGTCGGGTTCGCGATACCTCGTCCTCTCCTCTTTGATGGAAGGAGGCGCCAGCGTCATTGCCGAAGCTGTCGCCTGCGGCGTCCCCGTTTTGTGTTCGAGAATCCCCGGTAATATCGGAATGCTCGGGATCAATTATCGGGGCTACTTTGAACCTCGCGATCTCGTCGGCCTCACCGAAAAGCTCCGCTTCGCGGAGGCCTGCCCCAGTATGCACGAAGACCTCCGCCGCGACATTCTCACCCATCAACCCCGTTTTTCTCCTCAACAAGAACGCGCTTCCTGGCGCCAACTGCTCGCCAGGCTCTGACGCCCTCTCCCAGCGGGAAAGGGGGCTGCTACTTTCCTCCGACTACCGCGATCCCTTGCACCTCCACGAGCAAGCCCGGAACCGCCAAGCCGGTTACCGTGATCAATGCACTGGCCGGAAAACACTCTTTAAAAATTTCCTTGCGGATAGCGACGAACCGATCCCCGTTCCGCGCATCGGTGATAAACACGGTCATCGTCACCATGTCCTTCAGGGTCCCGCCTTGTGCCTTCAGCGTCTTCTCGATCGACGCAAACACATCCCGCACCTGTGCATCAAAGTCCGCCACCGGTGGCAGCGACGCGGTCTGTCCTCCGAGCCAAAGAACCTTTCCGCCTTCCGTTGTCACCGCGCGCGAGAACGCGCGTTCCTGCGCCCGGGCATCGGGCGCATAACACTGCTTGGCATTAACGGGCGCCGCCCAGAAGACAACCATAAGCCCTGCTGCAGTTCCTACGAAGCGACTGACCTGCCCTGTCGTCATGCGATCCTCCTGTTGAATAGGTTTATGCGATTGTAAATGAGCCCTACCGGCCGCAGCTATTCAATTGCTTTGTGATTCAGAAGCTTTGCCGAATGCCGAAGGTACACAAAAGGCACAAACCGCTTGATAGTTTGAATGAGCGCTGATAACGTTCACGCAACGCCAAACTAATGGGAATCCAGCTCAAGGAGGCATCCGTGAAGACAAGTGTGTTGGTAGCTTTGTTATTGGTTTTGACATTGACGGCAGGCACTGCGGCCGCGCAACAAGCCCCCTTCAACGAGGTAGGGGTGACCATGGGTCACTGGCACATCGCCTCGAAGGATGTGGAAGCAAACAAAAAACTCTTTCTTGCCATGGGCGGCAAGTTGTACACGCCCGGCGGAAACCCGCTGATCATGTTCCCCGGGGTCTTGATTAATTTGAACCTCGGAAATGAGAAGGGAGAGGGCGGCACTCAGGGTTCTGTGGTAAACCATGTTGGGTTCATCGTCAATAACGTCCAGCAGCGAGTCGCGCAGTGGAAGGCCGCCGGCGTGCGGGTGCTCCCGGGCAACAACAATCGGTTGGACCAGGCCTTCGTCGAGACGCCGGACGGAGTTCGTATCGAAATCCTGGAAGACAAGACGCAGTCCATGCCGGTCCGCAATGAACATGTTCACTTTTTCCTGCCGGAAAATGAAATTCCCAAAGCACAAGCATGGTATGCGAAGACCTTTGGCGGCAAACCGGGCACCCGCAATAATGGTCCGGTCGTGGATCTTCCGGGAGTGCAGCTCCGGTTCAACAAGGCCGACGCGAAACAGGCGCCCACGCGAGGGCGTGTGCTGGACCACATCGGTTTTGATGTGAAGGATCACGAAGCGTTCGTGAAGAAGATCCAGGTGGAAGGTATCAAGCTCGATGAGCCGGTTCGCAAGTCTCCTACCGGCAGCACTATCACGTACATCACCGATCCTTGGGGTACCCGCATCGAGATTGTCCAACGGGCACCGTTAGGACCGCAGGTGCAACAGCCGTAGCCTGATCAGCGGGGTGTGCGCCTCTGCGCGCACCCCGCCGCTACAGTTGTTTGCACTCTCGCCGATCTCTTATGTTTGAAGGGACAATTTACCAGCACACGTGACCGGCGGCGTCGCTGCTCGCGAGATCGCTGGGCGCTTCGTGATGTCACTCTCGGTTCTCTTCGATCAACCGTTGCGGCAACAGACAAATTCGACCTCTTCGCCGCGGCGGTCGGACTGGCCCTTTACCGCGAAGGCTGGCAGCTCGACCACGAACCCCGATACGCGACTGGATGATTTCGTTGGACGTTCAAAGCATCGTGCTGCGACAATACGATGCTGTGGGATACGTCGAGAACAACCTGATTATGGGCGAGACCATCACTTACCGCGCCCGGTTACATTGGATTCTTTTCGTCAAGCCGAGTCTGATCGCCCTCGCGATTCTCGGCGTTGGTGCCCTGATTTTCTATGCAGCCGATTTAGCCAGCGTCCTGTCGACTATGGCGATATTGCTTACGTGGGCTGTCTTGTTGATCGTCGCCGCAATACCTGTGCTCGCCGCCACTGTCAACTGGCATTCTGCAGAGTTCGCTGTCACCAACAAGCGAGTCATCCTCAAGATCGGCTTTATCCAAAGCAAGACCGCCGAAATGTTCTTGAACAAAATCGAAAGCGTCGGCATTGATGAAACGCTTACCGGCCGCGTGCTTGGCTTCGGCAGCATCGTGATCCGCGGTACCGGAGGGTCCTTAGAGCCGTTCCATCAAGTCGCCGCACCACTGGAGTTCCGCAAAGAAATCCAGGAACAAATCGGGAAAACGTTCGAGGCGATCCCTCGCCCCGCACCTGCCGGCTCGTCGAGCAACTGAATCGACCCCCCCGCGTGACATAATGAGGAGGTGTTCGACCTCCGATCAAGAAAAAGTCGAGCGGAACTGGTTGCGTCGCGGATTTAGTTGCGGCTTATGGAACGACCCAGCCGGCCGGCGGTGGGAAGACTTCGTTCACAATACCGATGAAGTCGTCATGGTTGTCAACCATCGTGAAGCTCGTGTAGCTTTTCGCGTACGGCTTGAAGCGTTTGCGCCAGGGATTCGGCATTTTTCTCCAAAGCCTTCATTCGTGAATCCCGCGCAGACTTCCGCAGATTTTGTAACTGTTCAATAAGGCCGGCCACTCGCGCCTCAAAACCGGGGACGTTGGACGTCAGCTTGGCGCGATCCTCGCCGGTCAGGCGATCGCCGCGCGCGGGACGAAATCGGCCGATGGCTGCGGTCAGTTCGCGGACTTTTTCACCCAAAACGCGGAACTGCTCCACTTTTTCGTTTCGCTCGTTCTGGCGGATGTTGAAAAGCTCGGCTTGGCGCGACACTCCTTGCGCCACTGCTTCGGCGCGTGCTTGCGCTTCGCGAAGTTGCGTGGACAAGTTGGTCACTTCCTCGGAAATGCCCTTTCCGCATTCCGTGAAGCGAGTCATGAGCTTTTGAATGTATTCACCGTCGAAGTCGGAACCCATGTCCGTACCATTGATCTTCGTGCCAACACGCTCGAGGTCGCTCAGGTAGCTATCCAAGGCGAGGACGGATCGGACTAATGGAGAACCCCGTTTGTTCTTATTCGACATGATGTACGCACGGCTGCCGGCATTGGTAGCAGTAGTATAGGTTATGTGCCGGATATAACTTTGGTTGAAAGCAAACGTCGCAGCATAAGATCAAAAATTTTCGAAACGAAGTTTAAGATGACCCTTTATCCGCCATCTATCCCAAAAGCCGAAACAAGCTTCCGGGTTGTGGTATATTGCTTTTCGTCTGGGTGTGATCGCCCGGACAGTTCGTAAAGCAGGTTTTGTAGTCGTTCTTAGATCCAGTGAACAGCAGGCGGGAGTAATTCAGCGGTAGAATGCCAGCTTCCCAAGCTGGACGTCGCGGGTTCGATCCCCGTCTCCCGCTCTTTTCTTTTCAGTCAGTTGCAGCTATTACTCATTCGTAGATTCGCCAAAGTCGGCTGTTAACTGGGTAGAAATTGGGTAAAAAGCCTCCCGTTGTCGATCAACTTCTTCATTCTTAATGGCCCTGCATCATTAATGAATGCCAGCGGGATGCGTTGGCATTCTTGGAGGGAAACTACCTACACAAGGACGGCGGTCTCGAGTTGGCGACAGTTCAACTCGGACATAAGTGAATGACGACGACCGACGAGCATTACGACGAACGTGACATGGATGATTTGAAGACGGCGACAGAGGTGTGATCGAAAAAGCGTTCGGGACGAGTTTTGCCCCGGATTGAACGAGTGATGAAGAAGATGGCTTGTAACTCGGCGGCTTATTCAGCCGCCCTTAATTGCGGAGGAAGGAGGTGAACCTCCGACCTTTGGGTTATGAGGACAACCGCATATTTGCTCGCTCTTTCGCTTCAATCATTTGGCTCGTTCTTGTTCATTCGTGTTTCCTACTGTTTGGGCGTTTCTGTGGTAGGACGTGTGGTAGAAGGTTCTCAGAAGCTTCCAAACCAAATGGAACCATTCTCATTCTTTCGGGTCCGAAGCTTCGCCGGTTGAAATTCGGCAAGACTTGGGAGGCCCATCATTGTCTGGAGCGCTGCGCTCCTGCCCTCGTCAATTTCACCTTGAGTGCAGAGGCTGCGGCAGACTTTGAGTCTGCTGCTACTTTGCGCGAAATATTACGAAAACCTTCGTCAATAGCGAACTTGCCCGGGTTTTCGTCGCTGAGACCTCGTGCAATCTGACGAAACACCCTAGTGCACCATATACCGGACCGATACCGACATAACGTACGACACTTCGGTCTCTTGGCGCCTCGGCTCAAGGCGCGCAGTCATGACCTCATCTTCAGGCTTTTGGACCAAGAGAGGCTCGGGAAACCGAAACATCTGCCCTGGGCTCGTTCGCTGCGAAAGCACTTTGGAATAGATCCACTGATTGATACCAACGGTCAGCGAATGCGTTGGCTCCGTCGCGTTCCGCCAGCGACAACAATTCGGCGCACTGTCTAGCTTCCAGTTTCCTCGGTGACATCCAAAATTTAGCCTTGGCGGATTTCACAGTTCACATCAATTGGGACTCGAATTTCGCGGATTTTCTCCTTTGACTGCCCAGCGGTCTGGAGGCCGCTCGCTGTAGAGAATTGACCCGCCCTCCACCCATCCGGCCTTGCCGAAGATTGTTGCGCGAATACAACTCTGTAGCCTTAATGGAGTCTTGTGCGTGCGTTCCAGCCTTGTCATACGAATAACCTAACCTTGCGAGCGCGTATCTAGAAAATGGATTTTTGATTTTCCTAGAGATCGAGAAGGAGGCGGGACCGAAATTCGCCAGCTATGGCCTCAACTGGCAATATGCGTTCCAATCAAGCTGGACAGCGGTTTAGTGAGAGGTGCACATTGAGAAAGGAAGGTAAAATGAAAACTTCTGGGGAAGCGCCCGAACTTGCCTTTGTACGAGCTTGATTCGATAAACAAATGATAGTGAGCACGTGACTGTAGAAGCCCAAACCAAGCCTTCGACGCCGGTTCGCCGAGGCGTGCGCCGGATGCTGGCGGCCTTCGGTTATCGCGACTTCCGCGTCCAGTGGATCGGCGCCTGCAGCTCGGCGATCGGCACGTGGATGCAGATCATCGCGCAGAACTGGCTGGTCCTCTCGCTGACCAATTCCCCGTTCTTTCTCGGCCTCGATGCGTTCCTGCAGCAGCTCCCGATCATCATGTTCACGCTCATCGGAGGCGTATTCGCCGATCGCTACGACCGTCGCAAGACGCTGCTGGCGTCGCAATATATCCAGATGTTCACGTCGGGCACGCTCGCCGTCCTGATGTACATGCAGGTCGTCCAGGTCTGGCACATCATGAGCCTGTCGTTCATTACGGGTGTCGCGCAGTCGTTCGGAGGCCCGGCGTATCAGTCCTTGCTGCCCTCGCTCGTGGCCGAGAAAGATCTACCGAACGCCATCGCGCTGAACTCGATCCAATTCAACCTAGCGCAAGTGCTCGGACCGCTGCTGTTCGCCGCGACGCTCGCCACGTTCCTGAAATGGGGTTACAACGAACCGCAGGCGATGAACGCGGCCTTCTTCCTCAATGCGCTGTCGTTCCTGATCGTAATCGGCACGCTAATGTCGCTCCACGTAAAGCACGTCCCGCCGACGCACACCAGGCGCATGCGAGAGGAGTTGCAGGGCGGGCTCCACTACGTGCGCAACCACGGCAGCCTTGTCGCCCTCATCGTCCTCGCGGCGGCCACGACGTTTCTCGGGTTTGCGGTCCTGACCTTTCTGCCGGTGTTCACGCAGCGGGTGTTTCGAGGAGGCGCCGGCACGTACAGCCACCTGATGGCGTTTTCCGGCACCGGCTCTATCGCCGGCGCACTCGTCGTGGCGTGGCTTGGAAAATTCAAGCGGATGGGTGTGACTGCGCTGACGATGCAGGCCATCTACGGTCTGCTGATTCTGGCGTTCTCCATGTCGCACACGATCTGGCTCAGCGAAGTTCTACTCCTCTTCACTGGCGCGTCACTGATGATGGTCTTTTCGACAATCA
>Ga0209058_1001309_pt1 | contig 21289 bp, 22 predicted proteins | sample GraSoiAngelo_147_FD_185904 | JGI IMG/M metagenome (GOLD analysis project Ga0209058, IMG submission 185904) | Grasslands soil microbial communities from the Angelo Coastal Reserve, California, USA - 14_1009_05_40cm (SPAdes) (version 2) | ecosystem: Environmental > Terrestrial > Soil > Grasslands ... | reverse complement strand
ACTAGACCGCTATCGAAAGGCCGCGGACCGGCTCCTGGTCCCCGTGGCGTCGCGCCTGATTCACGTCAACCCCAACGTGGTCTCATGGATCGCCTTCCTCGGCGCCGTGGGCGCGGGCGTCTCGTTCTTCCTCGGCGGCGCGGGCTTCCTGAGCCTCGCGCTCATCCTGCTCTTCGCCAACTCGTACCTCGACGCCCTCGACGGGAGGATCGCGAGGATGGCCGGGAAGGCGTCCGCCCGAGGCGACTTCCTCGACCACGTGCTCGACCGCTATGCCGACGTCGTAATGCTCGGAGGGATTGCGTTCAACGCGGCCTACTGCCATCTGTCGGTCGGCACGCTCGCCCTCCTCGGCGTCCTCCTGACGTCCTACATGGGGACCCAAGCCCAGGCGGTTGGGCAAGGTCGCGCCTATGGCGGCGTCCTCGGCCGGGCGGATCGTCTCGTGCTCTTGTTCCTGGGCGGCCTGATCCAATTGATCGTCGCGCCGTCGGGAGGGGTGACGTTCGGTGCGGGCCTCCTTACGTTCGGACCGCTCGAATGGTTCCTGGTGTTGTTCGCGGTCCTCGGCAACGCGACGGCGATCCAGCGCGGCGTGAAGACGTGGCGGGGGTTTTCCGGCTAGGTCGCGGTCGACGCGCTCTCTCCCCGGGGACGTTGCTCGCGGCCCTTGACGCGGTAGTACTGGAGGGGATGCTTGATCGTCAGGCAGATCCGGTCGGGTCCCGGACAGATGCCGTACGACTTCATCGTCGCGCACTCCGGTGGGGTGTATTCCGTCGGACTCGACGTACCCGTGATGTGCTCAATCTGATACTTCGTCACGTCGGCCGCGAAGTCCGGCACGTCCCCGAAGACGCGGAAGATCTCCTCGTTCCCCAAGCCGATGTGATGGAGGAAGGCGACGATCGCGAAGCGGCCCATGTGCGGGACGTTCTCGTGGTTCTGGATCTGCGCGAGGAGGTTGTACATGCACGGCGGGAACCGGGTGATGCTCACCTTCCCGATGTCTTCCGCCTTGAACGTCGCCTTCTTCGCCTCCAGGATCCCGCGAATCTCGCGGAGGTCCGTCCGGAACGCCGTGACGATGTCTTCGTTCACCGGGAGGGGCAGGCCTTCCTCGATGTGCCGCTGAATCGCGTTTCGCATGACTCGAAGCGCCTTGGCTCGCTGTAAGATCACGTACCCGCGGTCCACCCGCTGGTTGATCAGCTTCCATGGCGTCTCGCGCATCGTGTTCGTGAAGCGCAAGAAGTCCGTGAAGTGAAGGCGGAAGCCGCCGTCCTCCCGCCGCAGGTCCATCGCCAACTGCCCGGCCATGTGGATCGCGAAATCGTCCGACTCCGATTCGAGACGTCCTTCCGCGGCGATTGCCTCGCGCAGGGCGAACCTCCGGATCAAATACGTGTCCTCCAGGGCCGATACGAGGATCCGGGACACCGGGTACGCGAGCAACTGGGCGAGCTGGTCCGCCGGCACGATCGCGACTCGATCGGACGCAGCCCCGCGCTCGAGCGCCTCGAGGACCCGCGCCTTCCCGAGGTTCCGGGCCCGGGCGTACGCCGGTTCCTGCAGGATCTCTTCGAGGCTGACCTTCTCCGCGCGAATGAACGCGGACGCCTCCCGGAGGAACGGGTACTTCGCGAGGGTGGCTAGCTCCACGTCCGAAGGAACACCGCGGAGCCATAAAAGGCCGACGCGGGGACCTGCGAAACGGGAGCTACGGATTCCGATGGGACCTTCACTCGGTCTCCGGTGCGCCAGGCGGAGGCGGCGCGACCCCCAGCTGCACCATCAGGCCCGCGACGTCCCATTGTCCCCAGTGCTCGACGCTCTGGCCGTTCTCGAACCGCGTGATGTCGATGCCCGAGATCGTCACTCCCTTCCCGGTCGCCGGGATGCCCATGAACTCGCCGCTGTGGGTGCCCGTCATCGTCCCGCGGACGACGACCTTGTCGCCTTCCGCGATGATGTCATCAATCGTCGTGCGGCCGTCGGGGAACGCGGCGCGCAGCATGAGGAACCATTGCTTCTCGCCTTCGCGGCCGGGTGGCATTCCCGGTGCGGCGGTGTGGTCGACATAGTTCTCGGCCGTCACCTTGTCAATCACGCTGATGTTGCCTCGGTTCAAAACCTCGTCGTAAAACATTCTCGCAGTCGCTTTGTTCTCCTCTTCTCCCATGTTGTTCTACTCCTGGAAACCCCTATCGTCCGCCCCAAGGACCGCTTGCTATATAACGACGCCCGTCCGCCGCTCGCACCGCTCACAAGATCGGTTGGTTCCTCGGCATCTCGGATGTCTCATCCGAAGGTCTTTGTGGAAGCGGACAATGAGTCGCCCGATGGAGGAACTCCGCGGATACTTCGCGGTTCACTCCCAAGGTCTCGGTCATGCGACTCGCGCCGTGGCCCTCGCTCGCGGCCTCCTCGAACGCCGGCGGGATTTGTATCTGCTCTTCCTCGCCGGGTCGCCGGCGTTGGATCTCGTCGTGGCGAACGGCTTCGATGCGCTCACGATGCCGCCCGCGCCCGATTGGCGGACGACGGATGGAGTCCTTGCGCCGGTGTGGCGGTGGTACCGAGACTACGGTCGATATCTGCGGATCGCCCGACGATTCTTGGACCGGGAGGCCGACTGGGGCTACTACTGCTTCTTGCTCTCCGACAGCGAGTTGGCTTCCGCGGGCGAGGCGATCCGACATCGGATTCCGACGGCCTTGATCCTCGATGCCACCCGCCACGACTTTGCCCGGGATCCCTTGTCCCGTTTCGTCGAAGGCCCCGCGAACTTCTGGGCCTCTCGCATTGCGCGAAAGGCCGAGCTCGTCCTCGCCGCGGAGTCCGCGCCAGACTGGCCGAACGTCCGTCGCATCGGGCCCATCGTCCGAGGGTTCAGTGCGTCGCGCGAGAAACTCCGAGAGGATTTTGTGTTCCGGAAGAAGACGATCCTCGTCACCGTCGGAGGCACCGCGGTCGGTGAATTCCTGATTCGCGAGGCGGTTCGCGCATTCCACGCGTTGAAACTGGAAGATGTCTCGATGGTCGTCGTGAGCGGCCCGAAGCTGAAAGTGGACTCGGAATCCGGCGTGTACACGTACGGATTCTTGCCGAACCTCCAGGACTACGTCCTGGCGGCGGACCTCGTCATCACGACCGCGGGCAAGGGAACGGTGAACGAAGCGCTCGCCGCCGGGACCCCGGTGATTGCGATTCCGCCGGAGGGCCACGCCGAAGCCGAACGAAATGCCGCGGCCCTCGGCTACCAACACGGTGACATCCACCGTTTGAAGGAGCTGATTCCCCAGAAGCTCGCCCTCGGGCGTCTTCCGCCGCAGCCGACCGGCAACGATCGGGCGATCGGATTCTTGATCGACTTCCTTGAACGAATGGCGAATGCCTAGCCCGCCCGTAGGACCAGGCTTGACTCGATATCCTTCAGTGTCGCGCAGCCCGCAAGCGCCATCGCCGTGTCGAGCTCCGTGCGCAGCTCGTCCAGCACGGCCCGGACTCCATCCGCGCCGCCCAAGGCGAGACCCCAGAGCACCGGACGACCGACGAAGACCGCCTTCGCCCCGAGGGCGAGGGCCTTCAACACATCCGTGCCGCGTCGGATTCCTCCGTCGAGGTAGACTTCGATCCGTCCCCGGACCGCCGCGACGACCTCGGGCAACGCGTCGAGGCTCCCCAGGGTCGAATCGAGTTGTCGGCCGCCGTGGTTCGATACGACGATCCCCGCGATTCCGTGGTCGACCGCGAGGACCGCATCTTCCGCCGTCATGATTCCTTTGACGACGAGCGGGAGAGGGCTGATTGATTTCAGCCAATCGACATCGTCCCAGGTGAGCGATGAATCGAGGAGATCCGTCACGTACTGGGCAAAGGCGGAGCCTTGCTCTACCTCCGGCATCCCATCGAGACCGGCCGGTTTCAGATTCGCGATTCCGAACCCCGGCGGAAGGGTGAAGGCGTTTCGCTCGTCCCGCTCGCGACGGCCAAGGACCGGTGTGTCGGCTGTGAGGCAAAGCGCCTTGTAGCCCGCCTTGACCGCGCGGTTGACGAGCTCCTCCGTGACGGCGCGGTCCTTATACACATAGAGCTGGAACCATCGAGGAGCGTCCGCCGCGGCGGCGATCTCCTCCAAGGGTTTCGTCGAGACCGTGCTGGCGATGAGAATCGTTTCCGCGGCCGCGCTCCCCCGCGCAGTCGCGACCTCGCCTTCAGGATGGACCAGGGCGTGGAACGAGGTGGGCGCGACGCACACCGGCATCGACACCCGCTCTCCGAGGAGGACGGTCTTCGTGTCGCGCTTCCGGACGTCCCGGAGGACCCGGGGCCGCAGCGCCCACCGTCCGAACGCTTCGCGATTCCTTCGGAGGGTCACCTCGTCTTCGGCGCCGCCCGCAATGTAATCAAAGATCGCCCGAGGCACCTTCGCCCGTGCCATGTCCTCGAGCTCGAGGAGGTTCGTGAACCGGACCGCCACGCCGACGCGAATCGGTCCGCGCCCTTAGCCCTTTGTCCCGGACCTCGTCTAGGGGAATTGGGCACCGCAGTTCGAGCAAAACGTTGCCGTCAAATCGCTCCTCTTACCGCAGGATCGGCAGAGTTTTGGCGACCTTTCTCCGTTTCCATCGATTGTCCTGGCGGACCTCGGTCCGGGCGCGCCGCCGCGCTGACTGTTGCCGAACAACCCGATCAGCAGTTCGATGGGACCGAAGATGAGGGCTCCGATGCAGATGAACGGGAAAGACGGGGTCATTAGCGTCACGAGCCCCGCGATCGTGAAGAAACCTCCGATGAGGACATGGCGGACGATCAAACGCTCCCCCCGATGTGATGATGGTCGAGAGACGAGATGAAGCCTTGCCCCGCCTATCCCGTGTACGTCGGGTGCTCCGGCCTCTTCCTCTGTTTCTGCTGCGCCCAGACCGCCATCTGGTAGAGGAGAGACGAGAGGCGGTTCATGTACCGGAGCAAATCCGGATTCAGGGCCTCTTGTTTGGAGAGCGCGACGACCCGACGCTCGGCGCGTCGGGCAACCGTGCGGGCCCAGTGAAGTCGCGCGAGTGACTCGGAACCGCGCGGGAGGATGAACTCTGTGATCTTGCCGACATCGAGGGCCTCGATGGCGTCCTCGAGTCGCGCCACGTGGATCGACGTGATCTGGGGGACCTTCGTCCGCTCCGAGGACCGGGTCATCGCGAGCTCCGCGCCGACCGTGAAGAGGTCGTCCTGAATCTTCGAGAGGAGGTCCCGGGTTCGCCGGTCGCGCTGGGCGGCCATCGCGAGGCCGATCACCGCATTGAGTTCGTCGACGGCCCCCATCGCCTCGATTCGCGGGTCATCCTTCGAGACGCGTTCCGGCCCGAGGAGACCGGTCTCACCGGCGTCCCCGCGACGGGTGTAGAGCTTCGCCATCAGCTCACCCGCGCCGCCGCGGCGGCATCCGGTGGCTTCGAGAAGAGCTCTGGCTGCACGATGCGCGCGAGGATCTCCAATCCGTCGACGAGCCTCGGCCCGGGTCGGTTGAAGTAGCTCGAGCCGTCCACGATCCACACCCGGTCGGCGCGCGCCGCGGGTAATTTGGCCCACCACCGGGCCGCCGTGACGACCGGGGCCTCGTCGCGTGTCCGATTGAGATCGAAGCCGCACGGCATCAACACTGCGACGTCGGGCGAGGCCATCACGATCGCGTCCGGTTCCACTCGGCGGGATTTCTCTCCCGTCCTCCCAAGGAAGTCAATGCCTCCCGCGAGGGCGACCATCTCCGGCACCCAGTGGCCGCCGAGGAACAGCGGATCGAGCCACTCGAGGCACACGGTCTTCGGATGGGCGAGCGCGGTCGACGCACGTTCGAGCACGCGGTCGATGCGCTCTCGGAGCGCCGCGACGAGTTCGACCGCTCGCGCTTCGATCCCGCAAGCGCGGCCCACGCGGAGGATGTCCTGGAGCATGTCTTCCAACCGATGTGGATCCAGGGATTCGATGACGGGCGTCCGAGGAAGTCGCCTCGCGACGTCCTCGACATCGCCGAGCGTCGGGGCGCAGACGTCGCACAGGCCTTGCGTGAGAATCAGGTCGGGGCCTGAGGCGCGGAGCGCGGACTCGTCGACTTGATACAGGGCGCCGCCGGAACGGATCCGTTCTCCAACCATGCGGCTCGTGTCACCGCTCGTCTTGCCGTCATATTGCAAAAGGGCATGGCTTACGATCGGTTTCTCCCGGACCGCATGCGGATAGTCGCATTCCGGCGATACGCCGACGAGGTCATCGCCGAGGCCCAACGCGAAACAGATTTCGGTCGCCGCGGGGAGAAGAGAGACAATCCTCATCGGAGTCGGCGGGCCGGATAGCGGACGGACCCCTAAAAGGGTTCTTCAAGGTCGGTCGACGGATGCCGCAAGGCGACTTGCCTAAAGGCGTTCACTTTCTTGAATCCCAAGAAGAAAAGAAGGAAGGGCCGGGTTGATTCACCCGGCGTTATTTGCGTTGTGCTGGTGCTCGAACCGTTTCGCAGACGCGGTCACGACCCCGTGCTCGATTTGCGTCTTGCCACCGTTGACGCCCTCGATCGCCTGCGTGGAGAGGGCGATGGCCTGCTCGACGCCGATGTCCGGATGGTACCCTTTCACGATCGTGTCGAGGGCCTCGTCGGCAGATTGGCCGATCGCGAACGCGGAGCCTTTGAACGTCGTGCCGCTCGGATCCACCTGGATGAGCTGCACTCCGAGCGCGTCGACGCCCGCGATCACCACGGATGCGCCGAACGGACGGACCGCGTACATGGTGAACTCATGCAGGTATTCCGAGAGGTTGCGGGAGAGCGTGCCGACATCGATCGGTTCGTCGTACACGAGCCGGTGGCGCTGCGCCGCGACGCGCAGTTGGTCGAGGAGCGTCGTCACGTCTCCGATGTAGCCGCTTCCCGTCGCCCCGATGTGCTCGTCCACCACGAAGACCTTCTCCGCGGGCTCCATGAGGGGCCGCGTCGGCTTCACCTGACTCGAGAGCAAGGCGAAGTCCTTCGTCTTCAGGCCGAGCGTCGTCGATCCCCGGCTGACCGCTTGCAGGGCGTAGTCCACTTGGACGAGCCGACCTTCCTGGTTGTAGAAGAACGGCATCCGTCCCATTTCCGTTGCCATCTCAGTTCACCTCCAGCGAGTGCCCGTTCGGGATCGCGAGCACATCCACCCCGTTGCCGCTTCCAGGATCGCGTTCCATCGCCGCGCGCACGGCGGCTTCGGCGAGCTTCCTCGCCTCGTCGAGCGAGAACTCCTTGCGGAATCCTTGTTCGAGGACGCCGTACGCGATCGGCGAGCCGCTCCCCGAGGACATGAAGTCCTCCGAGGTGATCGCGCCACTCATGTCGCTCGTGTACACATGCGGGCCGTCCTGGTCCACGCCGGCGACGACGAGCTCGACGTAGAACGGGTTGTAGCTCTTCATCGACGAGTAGACGATGTTCGAGATCAGCTTCGCACTCTCCTTGACGGACACCGGGTAGCCGCGACGCAAGGCGAGGAGCCGCCGTTCGGCCTTCGCCAGGTTCACGAGGTACTCGGCATCCGACATCGCACCGGCGATCGCCACCGCGGTCGCGCCATCGAGGGAGAAGATCTTCTGGACCACTTTCGATCCGACGAAGAACCCCTTCGAGGCGCGCTTGTCCGCCGCGAGGACGACGCCGTCCTTGCTTCGTATGCCCACCGTTGTGGTCATGTTGAACCTCGGATCCCTATGTGGGCGGTCGGGTAAGTTGATTCAAGTTCCGGAGACCAAGTCACACGATGGCCAGCACGGTCGCTCGAGACGACGGGCTTTCTAAACTGACCTGGGGGTCAGGTCCGGGCTCAGTGCTTCCTCGTCCGAAGCGCCCAGGCGACCAGGAAGAGCGCGCCGAAGATCCCCGCGGGGACCGCCACGAGGAACCCCAACGCTTTGGCGTCCATTCCCGCCGGTCCCCCGCCAATCGGTTCCGAAATCGAACGGACTTGGACTTGGTGTTCGCCGCTCGACGGATCCCTCACTTCGTTGCCCCACCGATCGTTCGCGAGGACGTGATACAGAATCGCGGGCGTGACCGGCGTGGAAGCGATGCTGGGAGAGCTGAGGACGATCAGGACGGCCAGGACCCAAAGCGGAGCCTAGGGTACAATCCCGACCTCGCGGCGCAGCCTCCCCTTCCTCGCCGTCATCTCCCATTTCGTCATGGGTCCAGGCGGTATTTCTCGATTCCTCCGATCGGCTTGCCAATTGCGATCACATGATCGCTATGTAACTGCGGGTTTCATCCTCTTCGTTCCGGAAGTCTTCGCAGGCGTGTCAGGAGTCGTTCCCTCGCGTCGGGGACGAACAGGAAATAGAGGAGGGCCATCCGAAAGAGGCTCGTCGTTTTCATGCCTCCCATCTGCAGAACCGAGCCTAGTTCGGGAAAGCAATCGAAGAACAGATCGTGAGCGAGTGCTTCATGGCCCACGGTTTTCATGGTCGTCAAGAGCGATTTCATTTCCGGCTCCGACATCGTCCAACGTCGATCTTTCCGAGGCATGACAATCCCCGGATTTCACAACGAGGAGCGCGCCTTAAAGCGACGAGCCGCTCGAAGACCCAAACCACAGTGTCGTGTCAAGAAACAAGTGGTATTTTGCGTAAGTTGACACGGGGCAGGCCGACTCACGCGCTGATTCCGCGATCCGCCTTTGAGGAAATCTCTCGCGACACGTGGTGGAACAGCTCGTAGCCGAGTCGCGTCGCCTCGTCGAAACGGCCGGGCGAGTCCACCTTCGCGGTCATCGTGAGTTGACCGGGCCGGACGAGGATCTCGATTCCGATCGTGTCGTCCTCGAGCGCCCAGCCCAGCCGAAGGCCCTCGTCCGACTCCGAGAACCCGTACCAACGCAACGGGCCGATCCATGTGCCGCGCAGCGCGCCGACCAGCCCCCGCAGGTCGACATGAGCCGGGAGCGAGGTCTGGAGAATCGTCGCGTTCGGCCCGACGGGCTTCAGAGAGCTCGGACTCAAGAAGCCGAGGGCGCGCCGCGAGACACGATACCCGAGGTCCGTCCGCTCCACGAGTTCGCTGTCGGCGAGTCGGTGGAGCGCTCGGGAGAGCTGCTCCGGATGGATGCCGAGGCGTCGCCGTAATCCTTGAAAGGCGACCTGAGAATCCGGATCATGGGACAGGAACTCGAGGACCTCGCGGTCATGGTCGCGCAAGTCGTCGAGAGCCTCTCGCGCCGACGGGTCCACGGAGGTCGGTACCATGGTGAATGGACACACGGCGGCGGTTTGCTTTAAGGCTGAGGGTCACGCGTGTCGATGTTGAGAATGATCGGCTCAGCGCTCCCCCGGAACGATTCTCGCTGATGGATGGTTGCGTGATGGCCTTCAGGCCGCGAGACGTCCCTTGTCCACGACGACTTTCGTCCCGACGCGCACGGTCGCGTTCGTGAGACGGCCCTGGAAGCCGAAGTTAGAATGGTTTTTCCCGCCATATTCGGAGTTGTCGCCGATCCCGATCTCGACCGCGCCGGAGACGAGATCGTCTTGGAGGAATCCATAGCTCGCCGCCGGGTTCAAGCCAATCTGGAGCCAACCCAATCGGTCCTTCGCGCCCGTCGCTCGGTCGTACTGGCTCCGGATTGACTCCTCGTTCGTCCCGGCGCTCCAGGTGGCCTTGCCGTCCTTGAACTGGAACGCGACATCGGTGACCTGAAGTCCCAGATAGGGCACGGGCCGGTCAAATCGAACGACGCCCTCCGCGGATGTCTCGCCCGGGCACACGATCACATATCCCGGCGGGACGTTCGTCATGAACTCGCCCTCCTTCACGTCTTGAGCGTCGACGATGCCATCGTCCGACTGCGCGGCGCGGCCTTTCAACTCGCAGACGAACCGCGTGCCGTTCGGGGCGCTCACCTCGACCTCTGCGTCTTTCGAGAGGAGTGCCGCGAGCTTCTTCCCCTTGCGCGAAATTGGATTGAAGTCCACGGAACTCGCGCGGAGGATCATGTCCCGCCACGCATCGAATTCAAAGCCGTACGACCGCGCGCGCTCGCGGCTCACATAGCCCAAGAGGACCCGCGCGCCGCGGAGGCCCGCCCGTTCCGCGCGGCGATACCAGTCCGAGTTGTACGACGTCGCGGCTTGGGATTTCTCCATGTTCTTCCGGTACCGGGCAATGTCCGCGGGGCCCGGGAAGAAAACGTATGCGTCCGCCTTCGACAGCGCAGCCCATTCCGCCGCGGAGACTTGCCCGAGTTTCGTGGACGGGAGGTTCTCGACGGATTTCCAGTGCGTCTCCTCGTCCTCCAGCAGGAGCATCGGACGAGCGCCGACGGCGCGCAGTTGGTACACGACCTCCTTGGCGGCATCGAGGCCGTGATTCCAGCACTCGACGATGACGTTCTCTTTCGGTTGGATGTGCAGGCTTCGACGGACAACATTCTTCGCGAGCGCTTCGTAGTCGGACGTGGCCATCGCCCCAGCGCCGACGAACCCGGGTCGCGGATAAATAGGTACGCTCTCCGGGCGAAGGGACCTTAGGACCGTCTTCCGTTCCGGTCGCGCGGGAGACGAGTTGTTTGGTCAGCGCGGAAACGCTCTCGACCCGGGAGAGCGCCACGCTTCGGCTCCTCGCCGACACCTTGGTGCCATCGCTCGCGGTGGAACCGGATTCAGATGGTTTCTACGCGCGCAGGGCGAGCGATCTCGCGGTCGACGGGGACGTCGCCCGCATCATCGAGCGTTACGTTTCCCCGCAGCAGAGAGCGGACTTCCGTCGGCTCCTCCGGACGATTGAGAGTCGAGGGGCGAACCTGCTCCTTTCAGGGAGTCCGCGTCGGTTCTCTTCGGAGAGCCAGGCGGAACGAGAGCGGTTTTTGCTTGGGTGGGCACACAGTCGCTTCGGGGTCAAGCGACGAGGGTTTCAGGCCGTGAAACGCCTCGTTCTGTTTCTCACCTATGCGAAAGCCGTCGACCATGGCGTCAATCCGAACTGGCCCTCGATCGGCTATGATGGTCCTCGATCCTCCGAGATATCGACCGCGCCCGATCGGTCCGAAGGTCGGATCGAGCCGCTACGACCGATGCAGGAAGCGACCCTGGAGGCCGACGTGTGTATTGTCGGCAGCGGCGCGGGAGGCTCGGTGATCGCCGCGAAACTCGCGGAATCGGGCCATCGCGTCGTGGTCCTCGAAGCCGGGCCGTATCGCACGGCGGACGACTTCACCCAGCGGGAAGCGGACGCGTACGACACGATGTTCCAGGGCCATGGCGTCCTCACGTCACGAGACTCGGCGTTCAGCGTCCTCGCCGGCCAGACCGCGGGCGGCAGCACGACGATCAACTGGATGACGTGCCTCGAGCCACCGCGATGGGCCCGGGAGGAATGGGACACGGAGTGCGGCCTGACCGGAGTGGCCTCGCCCGCATTCGACGCGTTCATCGACGAGATTTGGAACCGACTTCATGTGAACGTCGACGAGAGCACCGTCAATCCGTCGAACGACGTTTTGCGTCGCGGCAGCGAAGCCCTTGGCTACAGCCTCGGCGTCGATTACGACGTGATTCCTCGGAACGCGCTTGGCTGCGCGGACCGATGCGACTTCTGCTTCTTCGGGTGCGTATACAATGCGAAGCGGTCCGCCCTCGTCACGTATCTGCCCGACGCCTACCGCGCAGGAGCTCGGTTCCTCTTCGACACGAAGGCCGATCGCGTCGTGATTGAAAGCGGCGAGGCACGAGGCGTCGAGGCGACCTTCCGGAGCGACGGTCGCGAATTCCCCATCCACGTTCGGGCGCGGACCGTCGTCGCCGCGGGGAGCGCGATCCAGACGCCCGCCCTCCTGTTGCGGTCCGGTGTGCGGTCCCTGGGCGTGGGCGTCGGGCTTCGACTCGATCCAACGACCGCCCTGTTCGGGGAATTTCCACACCCGGTCCGAATGTGGAGCGGGCCGATGCAGACGATCGTCGTGCGCCGATTCCAGGATTCGGACGACGGCCACCACGGCCCCTGGCTAGAGAGCGCACCGGGGCATCCCGGACTCTCCGCCCTCGCGATCCCCTGGACGAGCGGACGCGCCCACAAGGACGCCATGCGTCGCCTCCATCGCGCGGCATCGACGATCGTGCTGGTGCGCGACGTCGCCGAAGGTCGCGTGACGATCGACCGTCGCGGTGAACCGATTCTCGACTACCGGCTGTCGGCCCGAGATCGCCGGAACCTGACCCGCGGATTGCAAGAGGCCGCGCGAATTCATCGCGCCGCTGGCGCCTGCCGCATCGGTTCCCTTCATCTTCAGGAGTGTTCCGCGGGCGACGGCAGCCATCCGGTCCGCCCGGGGGAACTCGATGCATTCGTCGAGCGTCTCGGACGCCTGGGCATCCGCGAGAACGGGGTCGCCCTGTTCTCGGCTCACCCGATGGGCTCGGCTCGTGTGGGCCTGGATCCGAAAACCTCGGCCGCGAAACCGACGGGCGAGTCCCACGAGGTGCGGAATCTATGGATCGGGGATGGGAGCATCCTGCCCACGGCGCCGGGCGTGAACCCCATGATATCGATCATGGCCGTCGCCCTCCGGACGGCGGGGTTCATCCGCGAGCGCCTGGCGACTTTGAAGTAGCTGTCGTCGACCTCGCTCCCGGGCCTCAGTCCTCGAGGATGTAGAACTCGTTCCCGTCGGGATCCTTGAACATCGCGTAGGTTCCCCAATCTTCGCTCGTGGTCGGCGTGGTGAAGTCGACCCCCGCTTTCCGAAGTGCCTGCTCCTCCTTCTTGACGTCCTTCGAAACGAAGGAGATTCCGGAGTTGCCAGGTTCGAGCGGATAGTACCCCTCGCAGAGATGGAACGCGACGTTCTCGTTCTTCGGGGCCACGGTGATCCAGTGGCCTTGGTGGTCCCGGATTTCGAAGCCGAGCTTCTCCGTGTACCACTTGGCCGATTTCTTCGCGTCGGAGACGACGAGGGCGATCGTGGTAAGGCGCATCATGGCGACGGGATTCGCTCGCGGTCCATAAAGACAGCGGACCGCGGAAAGGCTCATGTCCCCTTCCTGGTTGTGCCGGACATGGCCCCCTCGCGCCGACTCGAGCTCGCGAAGGCGCTGGCGAACGAGCTGAAGGAGCGACAGGGTCGGAACCTCGTCGCGGTCGGCGTGTACGGGTCCGTGGCTCGCGGAGAGGAACGCGCGCATTCCGACGTCGACGTGCTCGTCGTCGTTCGACGCCCGCGGGCCGCGATTCATCACGTCGTGAGAGATGGCGTCCTCCTCACGATCCTGCAGCAGACGCCCGAGCAAGCGAGGGCCGAGGTCCTGGGCGCCCGGCCGGACCTGAACGCTGCACTCGGCGGCTGGCGTTCGTTGAAACCCTTGTATGATCCATCCGGACTGTTGCGCGCGCTCATGAAACGGGCGAAGCACCCGACCGCGGCGCAATTCCGGGAGGCCGCGCGCCGAGCGCTCATCGAGACCTACGAGGACCTTGGGAAAGTTCGCAATGCGGTCGCTGCCGAGGACGAAGAGGAGGCGCGCGAGATGGCGATTTGGTACTCCGGTGCGGCCGCTGGCGCACTCCTCGACCTCCATTCCCATGTCCTGCGGACCGGCCGGCGCGCGTTCGTCGCGATTCGCCAATACGGGGCCGTGGGCGAAGCGATTCGACGACTTCGGCATGAGACCCTGTCCCTTGAGGAGACACGCCGGCTTGCCGAGGCTTCGTGGGCGGACCTCCTCGCCCTCGCCCGGCGACAACGGGTTCGTCTTCCAACGTTCGCGGGAGCCCGTGGAAGCCTTTAGGCCGAAGAACCCGTTGACGCCTAGGAGAGAGGGTCCGACATCGGCGTCACGGGATTGGCTGCGTCCCTGCTCGGCTCGGAGTCGGTCGACGTCGTCGCGTATCTCATTAGCTTGTTCCTGTACTCCATCGCCGCGGCCGTGATCCTCCCGATCCCGGTCGAGGCGCTCCTGCTGCTCGGGACCGGGATCGACCCCGCGATCAAGGCGATCGTCCTCGGACTCGGAAAAGCGGTCGGGGCGATTGTGGTCTTCTTCGTGGGGAACAAGGTGAACCCGTTCCTCGAGCGGTGGATGGAGCGCCATCCGATCGGCCAGCGCGTCCTGAAGCTGCTCGAGGCGTTCGTGCGGCGGACGGGGTGGGTTGGGCTGACGATCCTGCTCGCCATCCCGTTCATGAGCGACACCGCGGTGAATTACTTCTATTCCCTGTTGAACGAGGAAGGCCACGCGATCGGGCGGTGGTACTTCGTCCTCGCGAACTTCATCGGCGGCATCGCGAGGGCGTACCTGTTCCTCTGGCTCTTCGTTCGGTGACCGGCGGCGCGCTCATCGCGGCGCGATGCCGCGTTTTGAGGCCCGCGCGAACGTCTCCAAGAAGCCCCAGGTCAGGTCGCTCGCGGTGATGATCCCCTCGACGTTGTCAAGGTGCGTGACGACGACCCATCGGGTCTTCTTGTCCAACATCACCCGGGCGGCCGCGCGCAGCGTCGTCAGCGGGCTCACCGTCGCGACCGGAGACGTCATGACGTCCCGGACGAGGATCTTCGAGGGGTTCTTCTCTTTCGAGGTGACCTGCCACAGAATGTCCCGGTCCGTGATGAGGCCGATCGGCCGTCCGTGCTGAACGACCACCAATCCGCCGATTTTCTTGGCCGCCATTCGCTTCGCGGCGTCGAGGACCGTGCGATCCGGGTCGATGACGATCACGTCACGCGTCATCACGTCCCGGACGAAGACCATCGCCTGCCCTCCCGGGTATCGCTGCGGCGCATCAAGACTTTCTCGCTCGGCGGCCGTCATCGGTCGTGTGGCGAGCGTTCATATAGCCCCTGAATCATCCGAGCCCGTCCTGCCGGGGCGGGGCGAGGAGATTGGTTTTCGATGCCTTCGAACATGATGGACATGAAAATGGTCCAGTGCGATTGTGGCTTCATGATGCAGAGCCACAGCGAGAACGAGATCGTCAAGATGACTCAGATGCACGCGAAGGAGACGCATCATCAGGAGATGTCCGCGCGTGAAGTCAAGGGCATGATGAAGCCCGCCATGATGATGAAGTAGACGCTCGGAATTCGCAGCCTTCGCCGCGGCTAAGCGGCCGCCGTCTCAGGCGGGGGCCGCATCGCTTCCGGCACGGCTTCCGGTCTCGTCCAGGGCAGTCGTTGTCCGAGGGCGCTCAGGCGCAGCCGGTTGCGGCATGCCGGGAACCGACTGCATCCGAGGAACGACCAGCCGTTCCGGGCGCGTCGGCGCACCATGCGACCGTCGGGGCACGCGTCGCACGGACCATAGTCTTTCTCCAGGAACGTCGCATCGCGCAGCCAGCGGACCAGCGAGGGCTGGTGGGCCCTGAGTTCCGCGAGCACCTCGTGCAAGTCACGCCGCGACTCGTCGACGACTTCCGCGAGGGTCGTGCGGCCTTCCGCGATCGCGGTCATGCGGTCCTCGAGATGCTGGGTCATCCCTGGGTCGGTGACATCCGGACCGTAGATGGTGAGGGCGTCCACCAGGGCCCGCCCCGCGGCCGTCGTCCGGATCGAACGGCCGCTGACGTATTGCCGGCGGAACAGGAGGTCGAGGATTTCATGCCGCGTCGACTTCGTCCCGAGGCCGAGCCGCTGCATCGCGAGGAGGAGCGTCCCTTGCGTGTGCAGGGACGGCGGCATCGTGTGATCTTCGACGATGCGGACCTCGCGGACGGCGAGTTCTTCGTCCTCTCGGAGGGGTGGAAGATCCGTCACCTTGCGGTCCTCCGGCAGGATCTCCCGCCAGCCCGGTTCGACCGTCGCCTGACCGACCGCCACGAACTCCGTGTCCCCGACGCGAAGATGGACCTCGGTGATGGTCGAGAGGCTCGGGGGCGACAACGTCGCGAGGAAGCGGCGGGCGATCATGTCGTAGACCGATGCTCTGACTCCCGCACGGCGCTTCGCCGGTGCGGCAGTCGGATGGATGGGCGGGTGATCGGTCGTGTGGATTGGCCCGTGGCTCGCCTCGAGTTCCGGACGCTCGAGGAGGCGCTCGACGTAGTCCTGATACGGGGACTTCCGCAATCGGTCGAGAATCTCCCGGACGGGTAGGGATGGCGGGTATACCGTGTTGTCGGTCCGAGGATAGCTGATTTCTCCGCGGACGTACAATTCCTGAGCGGCGGCCATCGCTCGGGACGCACTGTGCCCCAGCCTCGAAGCGTGGGCCAGGAACGACGTCGTGTTGAACGGGGCCGGTGGCGGCTCGCGTTGCTCCCTCCGCTCGATCCGCTGGACCTTTGCAGTATCTCCCAGTCCCGCCAACGCCACGAGGGCCCGCGCGCCGCTCTCGTCCCAGAAGGGTCCGCCGACCGCGGACGCCTCGAATGGCGGGTCGCCGGTGACCAGCACGACGTTCCAGAACGGCCTTGGCACGAAGTCTTCGCGGTCCCGCTGCCGGTCCGCCGCGAGGCGCAACGTCGGCGTCTGGACGCGACCGGCGGAGAGCACTTGCCGCTCGGATCCACACTCGACGGTCAGGAACCGCGTGAGGACGGCGCCCCATGCGAGGTCGATCCGTTGTCGGGCCGCCGCCGCCTCGGCCAAGGCCCAATCCGGTTCGACCAGATTCTCGAAGGCGCGACGGACCTCGGACGTCGTCATCGCGCTGAACCGGGCCCGCCGGGCGGGAAGGTCGGGATGTTTGTGCCGGATCGTTTCGAGTGCCTCGACGCCGATTAACTCGCCTTCTCGGTCGTAGTCGGTCGCGAGGACGACCTCGTCGATCGAGTCCGCCAGACCGCGCAGGGCATCGTGCAGGGCGGGGGGAGACTCTTGTCGGATCGGCTCGAGATCGACCAAGGCATCGAGATCCGTCGCCGCCCAATCGCGGGCCGACTCCGGATAATCGATCTCGACGATGTGGCCTCGGAGAGGAAAGACGATGACGTCGTCCCCACCGGACGAGAACGTGAAGTAGCTGGAGACGTCTGCCCGAACCTTCTCAGCCATCCCTTCTGACAGGATTTGGGCCAAGCGGCGGGCAGCGCTGAATTTCTCGGCTAGGATGAGCCGCCGCAAGATGCCGGCTCATTTGTCCAGCCTGTACTTAACAATGTTGATGTCGGACATTGACTTTTCGCGCATGAGCGCGAAGGCGTCAGACAAAGGGCCGCCATACGGTGGAGGCTGCCTTCTGAAACACCATCCATTCTCACGATGCGGTTCGCCATCAAAGCGTGTCGGCTGAGTGGACCGACGACGTCAGAATTCGAACAAGCCGACCGGATCCGAGGGCCGCAACCGCCGCAGCGGATGCCGGCTCTCCGCCAGGCGCAGCCGTTCATCGATCAGCGCGGACACCCGCTCATCCTCGATCGGGACGAACGGGCGAACTCCGAGCTCCCTCGCGATGGCTTCAGCCTCCCGCGGGTACCGACTCAACAGGTTGGACAGGGCGAGCGACTCGGCCATGCCGACGGACCGGCTCGACAAGAAGCGCTCGAGGGCTAGGAGGTCCCGGGCGTACGACGCGTCGGGCTCGTAGCGGCGCTCAAGGATGGCGCTACGGACGAAGTCCGTCCGCGTGGCAACAGTCACTCCCTCTGTCATGGGCGAGCCCTGCGGACGCGGGGAGTGGGTTATAGCTTTTGTCGTGAGATTATCCGTCAAATGACGAAGTTCCCGTCAAGCGTCGAAAACGAGCGACCGCGGTGTGACTCACGGATCGCTGCAGTCCCGCGTGTACCCGCATCGATGGCAGATGACCTTGCAGTTGCGCTCGTAGGTCGGTCCCCCGCAGACGTCGCACGGGTCGACGGCGGTCGGCGTCGCGGCCTTGAGCGGCTTCGCGGCGCTCGGTGCGGCCCTCATGTACGAAGGGCCATCGCAATCTCGGAAGAAAAGACTCGCGCTCGATTCGTCTGCGTGGCCGCAAGATGAAGTTTGGAGGACTAACCCGTTCACGAACGAAGCCCGGGGAAGTCGTCTAGGACGACCATCGCCGCGTTGCGGCCCGGAGCACCGGTGACGCCCCCTCCCGGGTGGGCGCTGCTGCCGCAGAGGTACAACCCTCGCACGGGCGTCCGGTAGCCGGACCAGCCGGGGAGAGGCCGGAAGGAGAACAGTTGATCCGGCGTCATGTCGGTCTGATAGATGCAACCGCCTGGGAGGCCCCACTCCCGCTCCATGTCGAGCGGCGAGATGACCTCCCTTGCTTCGACCGCATGCGTTACGTTCGGAGCGAACCGGGCGAGCGTGTCGAGGATCGTGTCCCCGACGTCTTCCTTGCGATCGTCCCAGTTTCCGTTCCGGAGTCTGTACGGGGAGTACTGCGAGTAGATGGACAACGTGACTTTGCCCGACGGTGCGAGGCTCGGATCCGTCACGGAGTGCAAGACGCAGTCGAGGAACGGCTCGTTCGAAGGCTCGCCCCATTTCGCATCGTCCCAGGCCCGCTCGAGATAGTCGATGGACGGACAGATGTCGAGGTACCCTCGGTGGTGCGGCTGGACGGTCTTGCCCGGTCGGGCCGTGAAATCGGGAAGCTCCGTGAGGACGCAATTCACTTTCGTCACGACGCCCGTCGCCTTGATGCGGCGGACCTGCGCGAGGAACTCGGGATCCACCGCGTCCGGAGCGACCAGTTGTTCAAACGTCGTTTTCACGTCGACGTTCGCGAGGATGGCGCGAGCCATCACGCGCTTCCCGCCCGCGAGTTCCACCCCGATCGCTCGCCCGTCCTTTGTGAGGATCCGATGGACCGCCGCCGACGTCTGAATCGTGGCGCCGTGGTGTCGGGCCGCCTTCGCGAGCGCTTGGGAGATGCCACCCATGCCGCCTTTGGAATACCCGAACGTTTGCTTGACTCCGTTGATCTCATGGAGGAGCATGTGGCCGAGCATCAGCGCGGTACCGGGCGTCTTCGGACCCGCCGGGAGGCCGATCGTCGTCCCGGTGGCGAGCATTGCCTTGACCTCATCGGATTCGAAGAACTCGTCGAGGAGGTCCGCGGCACCCTGCAAGAGGAGACGCTTCGCCAGTTCTTCCGCCTCGGCGCCTTTGAACATCCCGAGCAGATCGGGCAACGGGGGCGGGGATTCGAGGACCATCGCCTCGATGAGCTCCATGACCTCGGTCCAGAACGCCACGTACTTCGGATACGCCGCCGCGTCGTTCTTCGAGAACCGCGCGAGTTCCTTGTGATTCCGCTCGGCGTCGTTCCACAAGAGGATCGAGTCCCCGTTCGGGAACGGGAGGAAAAACTGCGGATCGAACGCGTGGACCTCGTAGCCGAACCGCGCGAGTTCGAGGTCGTGAATGATCTCCGGCCGCAACAAGCCGGCGGAGTAGGCGAGCCGCGAGAACTTGACGCCAGGGAAGACCTCCTCCGTGATGCTGGCCCCGCCGACGATGGGCCGCCGTTCGAGGACGACGACTTTCAGCCCGGCCTTCGCCAGGTACGCCGCCGAGACGAGACCGTTGTGACCTCCGCCGACGATCACAGCGTCCCGTGTCCGGTCCACGATCCGAGGAGCGCGGGACACCTACGTATCGTTAGTGGCCGTCACGCGATCGCGTCTCCATCAAACTATAAGCCGCCGTCTTCCTTCCCTGCGGGCGTGGGCCAGAAACGGGGAGGCCGGCGCAAAAGCTCCGGGAATACGGGGATTCTCGGGCAACTGGGAAAGGGCGTTGTCCTGGGCGATGGTGGCTACCTGCTCGAACTCGAGAAGCGCGGCTACGTTCAGCCCGGGCCTTTCACGCCGGAGGTCGTCCTCGAGCATCCCGCCGCCGTGAAGGAGCTGCACCAGGAGTTCCTCGACGCGGGCGCGGAGGTCTTGCAGTCCCTCGCCTTCTATGCGAGCAAAGAGAAGCTCGCGACGGTCGGATATGCGAATAAGGTGCGCGACATCAACCGCGCCGCGGTCCGCCTCGCCCGCGAGGTCGCCGGCGATCGGGCGCTCGTGGCGGCGAACCTCAGCCTGACGTGGATGTTCGATCCGAAGGACAAAGGCTCGGCGGACAAGGTGCGCCGGCTCTTTGACGAGCAGCTCGAGGCTCAGCTCCAGGAAGGACCGGACTTCGTCATCGCGGAGACGTTTTCCTGGCTGGGAGAGGCCCTCCTTGCCATGGAGCGAATGGAGAAAACGGGCATGCCGTCCATGGTCACGATGTCGTTCGACAAGGATCCGAAATCGTACGACGGATATTCACCCGCCGAGTGCGCTCGGGCCTTGCGAGACGCCGGTGCCGATATCGTCGGCGTGAATTGCCTCCGGAATCCCCTCCTGCTCCTACCCCTCGCCCGGGAGATGCGCCAAGCCGTGACCGGGTTCGTCGCGTGTCAGCCGACCGCCTACAGCACGCCGCCGGACGTCCCGGATTTCACGGCGACGAAGGAGTTCCCCTATGAGACCGAGACCCTCGTGCTCTCCCGCAAGGTGATGGGAGCGTTCGCCGCCGAGGCGCGGGCTGCGGGGATCAATTACATCGGCTCGTGCTGCGGCTCGATGCCCGTGCACGTGCGGGAGATGGCCCGCGCGCTCGGGAAGGCGCCGGTCGATCGGACGTGGCGGGTCGACTACGCGAAGCCGATGTCCGCGTACGAATTCTACAAGCACGGGACGTAAGGCGTCGGATCGCCGATCGGGGCGGCGTACCTCTAAGTGGAGGTATGGACCCAATCGACCGCGCACCACGGTCGGTGTCGTTCCCGTTCAGCGGAACCGGTTCCCGCAGAAGAAGCAGAACATGTTGTCCGCGTTGACCATCGTCCCGCAGCTCGGGCAGCGCTTCCTGGCGGCCGCGGGCTGCGCGATGGTCGCCGGCGCGACCGGCTGCACAACGGTGGGCGTCTGAGTCGGAGTCGGCGGACCCGCGATCTGCGGCTCGATTCGCGGGGTCACGGTCTGAGCTGGATACGCCACGGGCGGGGGCTGAGACGGCTGCGCGGCCTGGACGTAGTAGCTGGGCGGATACAACATCTGCGGGCGGGCGACCGCGCGCCGGGCCCTTGCGGCACGACGTTGCGGGATGAATGCGACGACCCCCGCGAGGACGAGGATGAACAGCGCCAAGTACAGCAGGTTCGACGCCAGGAGCTGGTACAGGACGTAGAGGAAGTCCGGGACGCTCGAGGCGATGACCGTATATTCGCGGGACGAGAACGCGGTCCCGTTCACGGTCGCGACGACCTTGAAGTACAATGCGCCGGCGCCGGATGGGAGAGCGAGTCCGCCTGCGGTGTAGGACTGCCGCGTCTGCCCCGACTGCGCCGCCGTCGCATTCCCGAGAGCTCCGGA
>Ga0209058_1001305_pt1 | contig 21310 bp, 20 predicted proteins | sample GraSoiAngelo_147_FD_185904 | JGI IMG/M metagenome (GOLD analysis project Ga0209058, IMG submission 185904) | Grasslands soil microbial communities from the Angelo Coastal Reserve, California, USA - 14_1009_05_40cm (SPAdes) (version 2) | ecosystem: Environmental > Terrestrial > Soil > Grasslands ... | reverse complement strand
CCTGCCATCGCCGCGGCCGACACAGGCGCGGATCAACCCGACGGTAGCAAGATGGAAGAAATCTTCCGGTGCGTGCCACTCTGGACAGCTCGGTTTGATGAGAGTCACGCAAAACATGCGATGATGACGAAGCGCGTGTTCCAGCATGTTGCGATACCGCGGCTCGAAAATGTACAGCGGGAGCAACGCATGCGGAAAGAGCACCGCCCCCGGAAGGGGCATCACCGGCAGTTGCTTTGGCAAGGTTACGGATGAAGGCATGGGCGGCAGTGTTGCAACTAGAACATATACGCATCGCAGATTGGGCAAACATTTGCCACAAACACAATGACGAAATTCGAATGACGAAACCCGAATCAATGACGAATGACGAAGCTCGAAGAAACGCACTTTTGAAATTCGGGCTTCGACATTCTTTCGTCATCCGTCATTCGGGCTTCGTCATTGTTCCGATTCCGAGCGCCCGAAGTTGTTCGAGCGAGAGCTGCCCTTCGATGTCCGTCGCGGCGGTGAGTGACGCATAGACCAAAGCTGAGCCGGCACGCGCTAGCAGGACTCGCGAAATTGCGCCGAGTTTGCCGATCCCCATCGCGCTCACTGGAAGATCGATGTCTCTCCCAGTGATGAAATCGAGCAGACGCGCGAGTTGTACGGGCGTGTCGGTGCATGTGGCGACCTTGAAAATATCTGCGCCATGGGTTTTGGCAGCGCGGGCTTTGGCGCGCAACACGCGCAAAGGCGGCGTCGATTTGAAATTATGGAATGAAATGATGCGCCGCACTTTTTTCTGCTTTGCTAATGTGAGCAACGAACGCAAAGCAGATGCCGAGCGCAGTTCAACATCGACATAGTCGGCATGCGGTAAAAATCGAGTCAATACATCGCGCCGTTGCCGCAGTGACAATTTGTTCCCGCCTCCTTCCTGCGGATGTCGCGCGGTGATGATGAGCGGCGCGCGTAACATCGGCAGTTTGTTCTCCAATTGATCGACAATCCCTGCGAGGCGATCCAGGCGCAGCTCGAATAAATCCGGCGGCTTGCGCATCCGCAGGGCGCGACCTAAATCCGCGCGCGATGCGATCACGCCGACTACGCGCGGACGCTGCGTGGCCGAGCTGCGCGCCGTCATTTTTGACCACGAATGGCGAGCACTCTTTCGACGTACTTGGCCAGAATGTCGAACTCGACATTCACTAGCGCGCCCACTTGAGCGCGATCAAGATTGGTATAGCGCTTCGTGTACGGGATGATCCACACGACGAAACTTTTCGGAAGCACTTCAGACACTGTGAGGCTGATTCCGTCGAGAGCGATCGAACCTTTGCGGGTCACATACTGTGCAAACTCGGCCGGTAACTCGACTTCCACTCGAAAGTCTGCACCTTTCTTGTCGAATGCGACAATGGGCGATACGCAATCGATGTGACCCTGCACGAAATGTCCGCCCAGCCGTCCCTCGGCCGGCAAGGCGCGCTCCAGATTTACCAGCTCTTGCGGCCGCATTTTTTTTAGATTCGTGCGAGCGATGGTTTCTTCGAGAAGATCGAAGGTGAGACGATCGCCGCGCCGCGAAGTCAACGTGAGGCAGCAGCCATTCACGGCGATGCTGTCGCCGCGCCGTGCCTTTTTCGCAGTCCTCGGCGCGGCAATTTGCAACACCGAACGTCTTCGCGTGCTCGCGACCCGCGGTCGGAGTTGAGTGCCGCCATCGCTCGCGCGCACCTCAACGACCCCGCCGACTTCTTCGATCAGGCCGGTGAACATGACGATCCACTTCTTAAGAGCGATCTAGCCATGAAGCGAGCGTCTTTGGTAAGGGAACGAGTCGCGGGCAATGCGACCTGTCACTTTCGTTCCGCCACCATCAAGTTGGCTTCCTTCCAGTTCCAGCGATAACCGAATCCGAACTCGAGGGGCGGCGGACTGCTTTGCGCGAAGAGCTCTCGCAGTTTGGGCTGAAAATGTTGTTTGAAGAGCTCGAGGGGGCCGAGATAGGTGCCGAACAGGCGGAGACTCCACTTGTTTGGGTCGAAATAAGCCAGGGGAATCCCGGAGTCGTCCTGCACAACGCGGTTGCTATGTTCGAGAATGAAATTGCGGATCGTTGCGAAACCCTGTTCGAACATCAGATACGATGACGACTTGAGAAAACTCGAGCCAGTGCCCAATCGCTGGCAGAATTTCAAGAAGCCGGGTGTCGCTTTGATTCCGCCGTCAGAAATATCTGTGGTGAAATAATACAGTGTTTGTGAGCTGCCCGACTGATTGTCGGTGTAATTGATCCGGACGCCGGGAATACTGCCGCCTTTCTTCCCGGGCGCGCTATCCTGAAATGCGCCGCTGCCGTTGAGAGAACCGAACGCCACATTGGTGATCGATTTATCAGCCCGCGCGATGAAAACGTAGAGAATCGGCAGCACACCGTTGAGGTTCTGCTGTAGCAGATCGATTTTCATGTCTTTGGTGATGAAGTAGGTCGTTTCGAGCGACGACTTCATCGCGTTTTCCAAGTTTCCAAGCGCGCCGGCCAGATTCGCGATCCGCAACGGATCAGGCGGCGGCCCCATCGATTCCTTCCCGCAAAGGACGTACACCGAAGCGCGTGGAAAAAATTGATCGACGTAAAGGAAATCGGGCCCACTGAACATGTAAAACGCGACCGGGATCGGCTGCAGCGATTCTGGAAAGTACGTCTCCTGCCACGCGTGCAGTTTCTGAAGCTGTCGGAGAGTAAGCTTTGAGAATTCCTTCTCGAAAAATGCAGCGTGCTCCTGCCACGCCGGATCGCGCGTGAGCGGCGCGAGCGAAGAATTTTCCGGCACAGGCATTCCAGCAAGAAAACGCGCGACATCGTTAGGCCCGACATTTACCGGGACTGCGCGAGGCGCGATCTCGGGATTCTCTTGCGCATACACGCTGAGCGTGCTTGCGAGACCCAGGATCACGGATAACGCCACGCATAACTTCCGTAGTGAAGTCTGTCGCCTCTCCCTTTTCAAGGGAGAGGGTAGGGTGAGGGTTCTGGCTTTGCAGTCGCGCTTAAACGAGAAACCCCTCACCTCAATCCTCTCCCCTTCGCGAAAGGGGAGAGGAAGATGAACGCAAGACGCATGCGAAAGCAGCGCCGGATCGTTGCCGAATAAGTTTCCTTTCATACGGCGCGTTTTCCTGCGCAAAAGTAGAGCAGCAGTCCCACCAGTGCAGTCGCGAGTCCGGCCAGCGATTCGACGGTCTTCCAACGCAGAAGATAAAACATCATCCAAAGCGTGATGGCGGCGAAGATAATCGGCGGCAGCGGATACGCCCACACCCGATAGGGCCGGGGGATTTTCGGGCGCGTCGCGCGCAGCACGATCACGCCGATTACAGTGAACAGTGAGCAGAGCAGCAGACTGAATTGGGTGTATTGCAGGACGCTCTCAAAGCTGCCGGTGAGCAAAAGCAGATTGACGATGAGCAACTGGAGCACAATGGCGTTGGTGGGAATGCCATGCGGATTCTTGCGGCCAAGCAATCTCAGCAGCCAATGATCTTCGCCCATCGACATGCTGACGCGCGGCCCGATCCACGTCATTGAGCTGATCGCAGAAATCAAGCCGAGACAAATGACCGCGCCGGCAACTCGCCCGCCGTTTGCGCCAAAAATATGTTTGCCCGCGATCAACGCTACTTCGAGTTGGCCTTTCAATTCCTGGACGGGCGTGGTGGCGAGGAAGATTGCGTTGAGCAGCACGTAAATGACGATCACAACGCCTGTACCGGCAAGGAGAGAGCGCGGCACATTTTTTTCCGGCTGCTTGATTTCGCCTGTGATGTAAGCCGCCGCGTTCCAACCGGAGTAAGAATACATCACATAAACCAGCGCCACCGCGAAGGGCGCCCCGAAGATCGTTATCGTGTCGCCGGGCGCGGGCAAAAAGCTGATGGGCTGCTTTGAGTGGATAAATAATCCAGCGCCGATAAGCGCACCGACGAGAAGCAATTTCACAAGCGTAGAAAGATTTTGAAATGCACTGCCTACCTGGAGGTTGCCGAGATGAAACGCTGTTACCATCCAAACAACGACAAACGAAAGCAGGACCGGCGAGCCGATGCCGAAGACTCCGACAAAATACTTCCCAAACGCCATAGCGGCGAGCGCGATGGGCGCGGCGAAGCCAACCGTGGCGGAAACAAATCCCGCCATAAACCCGAGTGCAGGATGATAAATCTGCGACAGAAAATGATATTCTCCTCCGGAACGCGGCAAGGCGGCGCTCAGTTCGCCATAACAAAGCGCGCCACAAAGCGCTGCGACTCCGCCGATAACCCACAGCATAAGCAGCGGGAATCCGGACTGAATATCCGCCAGTTGGAAACCGAGGCTGGTAAAGATGCCAGTGCCGATAATGTTGGCGATAACGATGGAAGAAGCAGTGACAAAGCCAATAGTCCGCCGCGGGCGTGGCGATTTTACGGAAGGACGCTCGGCGACGGCGGTCATCGTTGAATCGACAATCCCGAAATTATCCTGACTGGCGAATTGTTTCGGCGTGGCATTCAAGTTCATTATCTGCAAACGAGCTTGCGCGGCATGCTGCGCGCGCATGGAAAGTCGTTGTTGGCTAAAATGAGCGCAGAGTTACATCTCCAGATTTTCGTGAGTTGTCAGAAGCTGTTCCCGGCATCACTTTGAAAGCGGCATGAATCCACATCCGAAACTCTCGATTGAAACCGCCACTCAACTCGCGGTCTTTCTTGCAAATCGTCCCGGGGCGCTTGCGCGCGTGTGTGAAGCGCTGGCAAAGGCGGAAATAAACATCAACGCGCTCGCTACATCCGACACCGTCGATCACACCGTGGTGCGCATGGTGGTAAGCGATCCGACCAAAGCGCTCATGCTTTTGGGTGAAGCAGGCGTGCTCGCGCTCGAGGCGGAGGTGCTCATGATCGAAACCGCGAATCAGCCGGGTGTGCTGGCCACGATTGCCGAGCGTCTCGCGGAGGCCGACGTGAATATCGAATACGTCTATCTCGCCGGCGGCCGTGGTACCGAAAAAGGTCTTATCGTGCTTCGCCCATCGGATATCGACAAAGCGCAACGCGCGCTGCAGGATTTGTAAGTGCGGTTGTAGCCGGCATCGCTGATGCCGGCTAAGTGTGACTTTGCCGCGCATGCGTGGCCCGACCGGGATCACCGATCCCGGCTACAATGGCTCGTGTCCGCCATTCGTGATTGCCAATGCGGAGTCGATGCTGGCATAAATGCGCGCACACTTATGACTTCCGTGAGGACCTTCCTCGGTTATCCGTATCCGCTGGGTGCGACATGGATGGGGAACGGCGTCAACTTCGCCATTTTTTCCGAGCATGCTACAGGTGTTGAGCTGTGCTTGTTCGACAATATCGAGGACACCGAAGAGAACATTCGTATCCCGGTCACAGAACAGACTGATCAGGTCTGGCACGTGTTTTTGCCCGATGCGCGCCCCGGCCAACTGTACGGTTTTCGCGTTTCCGGTCCGTACGATCCGGAGCGCGGGTTGCGTTTTAACAGTTCGAAACTCCTTCTCGATCCTTATGCAAAGGCTACTGCTGGAGAAGTGAGTTGGGCAGATGAGATGTTTGGTTACGTGGTCGGTGATAAGAAGGAAGATTTAACTCAGGACTTTCGCGATGATGCGTGGGGGGTGCCGAAGTCGATGGTGATCGACACCGGATTTGACTGGCAGGGCGACCAGAGACCCGGCATCCCGTTGCACAGTTCTGTGATTTATGAATTGCACGTGAAAGGCTTCAGCAAACTTTGGCGCGATGTCCCAGAGAAGCTGCGAGGCACTTATGCGGCGCTGGGCACTCCGGCGGCCATTGATTATTTCAAAAAGCTCGGCGTCACCGCGATCGAGTTATTGCCGGTGCACGCGCACATCGACGACAAGCTCTTGGTCGACCGCGGCCTGACGAATTACTGGGGTTATAATACGATCGGTTTTTTTGCGCCGCACGCGCAGTACTCCAGCAGCGGGCAGATGGGCCAACAGGTCTCCGAGTTCAAATCGATGGTGCGCAGTCTTCACGCTGCCGGCATCGAAGTGATTCTCGATGTGGTTTACAATCACACCGGCGAAGGGAATCATCTCGGGCCGACGGTTTGCTTTCGTGGTGTCGACAACGCGGCGTTTTATCGACTGCTCGCGGACAATCCGCGTTTCTACTTGGATTATACCGGCACCGGCAACACCGTGGACACGCTCCATTCGCGCACGTTGCAATTGGTGATGGACAGTTTGCGTTATTGGGTGAGCGAAATGCACGTGGATGGTTTTCGCTTCGATCTTGCGTCCGCGCTGGCTCGCGACGGCACCGGCGTCAACAAATTCCACGCCTTCTTCAAAGTTATTGAGCAAGATCCGGTTCTTTCACAGGTGAAACTAATTGCGGAACCGTGGGACGTCGGGGACGGCGGATATCAGGTTGGCAATTTTCCGGTGCCGTTTTCGGAATGGAATGGCAAGTACCGCGACGCAGTTCGCAGTTTTTGGAAGGGCGACGAGGGCCGCATCGGCGAAATGGGTTACCGGCTTACCGGCAGCCCCGATCTGTACCAACACACTGGGCGGCGCCCGTACGCGAGCATTAATTTCGTCACTGCGCACGATGGTTTCACGCTGAGCGACCTGGTCAGCTACGACAAAAAGCACAACGAGTTGAACGGCGACAGCAACAACGACGGCGACAATAACAATCTCTCGTGGAATTGCGGCGTGGAAGGTCCAACCGACGACGCGCAGATCAACGCCCTGCGCGAACGCCAGCGCCGGAACTTTCTGACGACGCTTTTTCTTTCCCAAGGCGTGCCGATGCTTACCGGCGGAGACGAGTGGGGAAGATCGCAGAAGGGCAATAACAATGCTTATTGCCAGGACAACGAGATCAGCTGGTTCGATTGGACACGCGACGAAAAGCAGAACCAGTTTCTGCAGTTCACGCGAAGGCTGATTTGGTTTCGCAAGGCGCACCCTGTATTTCGCCGCCCAAAATTTTTCCGCGGTCGCCGGATACGCGCTTCGGAGATTCGAGATGTGATGTGGTTTAATCCCGGCGGCTCCGAGATGAGCGAGGAAGAATGGGCGTCGCCGTTTGTTCGCTGTATTGGAATGCTGCTAAGTGGCGACACGAGTGATGTTCTCACTTTTGAAGGCGAACCTGTCCGCGACGACACATTTCTGCTGCTAATTAACGCTCATTACGAGCCGATACCTTTTGTCCTGCCTGGTCAGGAGAATCTTGAGTGGCAACTGATTCTCGACACGATGGATCCGAACGGTTTTTTGGCGGAGCCAAGAAAATTCCCCTCCGGTGATGATGTCGCTCTCGGTGGGCGCGCCTGCTGTTTGCTGCAACTGGTAAGCGGCGCGCAAGCCCAGGCCCGAGAGGAATCCTGGAAAAAACGGCCTGTCGAATTCCCTCCGGTGAGCGCAGAGGAAGAACGCGCTCGCAGCAAGTAGCGCTCAGAGGCGGTGAGAAATATCGCCAACGCAATCTTGTCGCGAGAAACGAATTAGTTTATAGGGATACGAAGCGCGTGTTATCATGCGCGGCCAGTTTTTTGGTCAGTGATTTGCCCATGACACCTAGTTCTCTTGTGATCGTCACTGATCGCGGCAGCTTGAAAGCATATCGGGTGAATGAGACGCCAACGCGCGGACCGAGCCTGCAACTCGTACAGGCATTCAACATCACCGACGCCCACGGAAGACTCATCGATAAAGTAAGCGATTTGGCCGGGCGTTTTCCGGTGAGCGACGGCGCGGGGGCACACCACGGAGCGTCTTCCATTGCGGAACGGACGCAGCTCGCGGCGGAAACCGATCGCCGCATTCAGAAAGAGCTCGCCGATCAAATTACAAAAATTGTTTTGGGCAACGGAAAGGAAGGCTGGTCGTTTGCCGCGCCGGCTGAGATTCACGCGGCGATTGTCGATCTTTTACCGCCCGCGGTGCGCGATCGGATTGTCGAGCACGTGAAATCGGATTTAGTAAAAGTGGAACCGGCGAAACTTATTTCGCGGTTTCGCTCATTGCAGCAAATTTAATGGCTCAATGCTGGAATATTTTTGTTCCCTCAACGTCTGGGGGCTCGTTAGTATCTAATTAATCATGCAACTGCCTGTTAAGATCTCGTACCGGGGTCTGGAAAAATCCGACCGGATCGACAACCTCGTTTTGGAATATGCGGCGCGACTTGAAAAATTTTGCGACCACATCAACCGCTGCGACGTGGCCATCGAGCAAACCAATCATACCCATCACAAGGGAAATCCGTACCGGTGCCGCATCGACGTGACCGTGGCGCGGGGCCACGAGTTGGTTGCTGATGAAAGGCAGACGGACAACGGCTCACACCAACCGCTCAACAAGGTGATCCACGACGCGTTCAAAACGATGGAGCGCGAGTTGCAGCGCGTCGTGGACAAGCAAAGACGCGACGTAAAAACGCACGCCGATACCCGTTCGCCGAAATAGTCGCGCGGCGGACGGCTCGTTTCGGCCCCATTCATTCGCAAATTGTTCATTAACACCGGCCTTCACGCCGGTGGGACGCCTCGAACGGGTTGTCAGACACTGTTCCGACCACGAAACAGAGCGCCAATTGCTGCGCCGACGGCAACGGCCGCTCCGATAATTGCGCCATCGAAGGCTATGACGATTGGCCACAATAAGGAACAGGGCACCTGTCATCGACGCGATCGCTCCGAGCGCGATGGCGCCGACGCATTTCGCAAGACCGTTCGGTTTTCGGTAATACGCGCAAACTACCGCGGTAATGACAACGAAGACGGCAAAACAGAAGCCAATGCCTGAGCCTGTCTTCATGATCCAGGGGCCACGTAAGCGACCATACGCGTGTCCCAAGCCCCAAAGAATCTGTAAGGCCGAAAACGTCGCTGCACCGATCGCGAATGATGTGATAGGCTTCATTCCGCGTTGCGCTTCGCGTACTTTTCGGCGCCGAGAAAGTGCAGCGAGACATAAGGCTCGTCGTCGCCAATGACCCACCTGTCGTGTGGAATCGGCGGCACGTGGAAGAGATCGCCGGCGTGTAATTCAATCACGTGACCATCGTCGAACGCCACCGTAGCAGTGCCCGAGAGAACGAGCCCGATGTGTTCAACAGGACAACGCGTCGCGCCAACACTCGGGCCGACGTGCTCGCTCCATTTCCAGCCCGGCTCATACGTTGCGCGCCCGATTGTCATGCCGCCAAGATGCACAAGCTCGAAGCGGCCTTTTTGCATCACGCGCACCTCGTCCGGCGAATCGAACGACTTGAGAATGACCGCTATCTGGGAGCTGCTCATGCGTGACTCAACAATAAAAACTTGCCCGCAAAATCAAAAGCGACTCGTCACGTTGCGGAAGCATCGCAGTCATTGGTGGATGGGGAAAAGCGCTTCGAGGCCAGGCGATTTGGTGTCGGCGAGATACACGTATCCCGTAAACCGCGGGTAATTGTCGGGATCAGATTGCCAGCGGTAAACGGCATCATACTCTTTGCCGTCGAAATGAAAATGCATTCTTAACACGGGAATACGATCGCTGCCTGCCACCGTATCAAATCGAGCTGCGCATTTATCCGTCTTACCTTCGATCGTTCGCATTACCTGTAGAACTCCTCCCTCATCTCGAAGTGTTACGTGTCCAGTGTAAGTTGCGGTCGAATCAGGCTTGCGGCCGATCAGGTAATACTCTCCAGCCATATAGCCACGCAAGGATTCCTCATCGAGCTGCTTGGGATCAGCATCGGAAGAACATGCAGGATGGACGACCAGCAATGTCGCCAACATCGCCAGAGGCACTCTCGTCATCCTAACGAGATAGAGATAAGCCACGAGAAAGTGGCGTGGCAAACCCACTGATCCTATTTCGCAAAGGGGCCGTTGGCTTCATCGTTTGGTTAGAATGCTAGCACCATGAACGCTCAACATCAGCGCCACTGATCGGATTTTGGATCCCAAAATGGGCCAGTTAAATCCAGCGATTTGAAGATAAATACCATTTCATCCGGCCCTGGCCGACGGGATTCGACCGTAAGTCGATTCGCGTACCAATGAACAGCCAGTTGCCAAAGTTGCTCCAGATTAACGAGCGGGCGTCGCGGAATGTTGTGCGCCGCGCACCACTGATTGACGGTCTCTTCCGACCGGAAGAGGAGCATGGTAGCTCACGTAAAAATGAGATCGTCCCACCAATGCGCCGCCGGCACAGCGAAATGCGCGACGTACGATTTCAAAATCGGCTCACCGTTCTTCACTTCGAGCGTCAACGGTTCGCCGGTGTGTCCATCCGAAGCGCGGCTAATCGCATCGCAATGCAACGCCGCCGCGATTCCGTAGGCGTCCCAAACGCAATTCGCGTAATAGTGCTTGCCATTCGCTTCAACTGGAAACCTAGTTGGCACGCCCGAAAATGGTGGTGCCATACGAATTCGATGCGGATCACTGGGTTTCGGAAGGAGAAGACGCTTAGCATGTAGGCGCCGGAAAGCGGCGAGGACTTCGTTTTGTTCAATATTAATCTTACGCGAGACCTGTGACGAAGTTGGAACACCACCGGTCTCCGCGGTAATCTCGTAGATCGCGAGTTTAACTTGTACGTCGAGATCGAGTTCCGGCATGGGAGCGCGATTTATTGCTGTTTGAACATTGCACAGATTTTTCGTGTTTCTTGGCCGCGGCTTTGTTTTGAACGTGCCAAGGTTTCGCCGTCTTCCTGTCTTCGGATTTCTCTTCCGCGAATACAGGCGGTAACCGCCCTTAATTTTTCTAATCAGTGCCGAGGTTTGGCCGGTGCAAAGATTGGTTAGGCACAAAGGCCATCATTTCAGAATTCCCTTGAGCGTTCGCCCATCGGAATACTTGATGTTAGTTATTCTCCAACCTTGCGCGGTGTTCGATAGTAAGAACACTATTTTTTCGCTCGTCCCCATGTTTTTAAAGGATGCCGCAACTTCAGCCGAATCCTTCTGTTGAGCTACGAGCACGACAGAGAAGTCTTTGATTTCAAAATCCTGTGCAGCGTACAGTGGATCAAAATCTAGTTTCCCAACTTCACCCTGAGATTCCGATTGGTCTTTTAAAAACAGAGACAACAAACCTTTCTCAAAATAGGCGCGCAACAATTTCTTGCTGGCCGGATACTGCAACGGGTCTGCCTTCCCGCTATGTGCGGTATAAAGGTCTGTAACGACCTTTGTTGGGGAGGTCGCCGCGGGCAAACTGGTCTCCGCCCGTACGCCGCAGAGATTGAAGAAAAATACAGTAACGACAATGAACTTTCTCATGTTTTCCTTTGTGCCTGACGAGAAGGAGACGAAAAATTTCGTCTAACCAGGCGCGTACTTACGCAGGCGCGCCGCCGAGGGCGCCGGGAAGGGGCGGTGTCACGTCGGGCGCGGCTACGACTTGCTTGGGCGGTTTTTCGGCTGGCATTTTTTTGTCAGGAGGCGGCGTGGCGCCTCGTGGCGGATTAATCAAGCGGCCGTGCTCGACGATTTCCTTAATTTGCGAGCCGTCGAGCGTTTCGTACTCGAGCAAGGCTTTTGCGATTACTTCGAGTTTGTCGCGATTTGCAGTGAGCGTTGTCTTGGCCAATTGATACGCGTCATCGAGCAATTTTTTCACTTCCTGATCGATCTGCTCGGCAGTCGCTTCGCTGTAGTCGCGCGCGCGAGAAATGTCGCGTCCGAGGAAAACGTAGTCTTCGTGGTCGCCATATTCGACCATGCCCATTTTCTCGCTCATGCCCCATTCGCAGACCATCCGGCGCGCAATCGCCGTCGCCATTTTGATGTCGCCGCGCGCGCCATTTGTGATGTCGCCAAAGATGATTTCCTCCGCGACGCGGCCGCCCATGCTGACGGCAAGACCGGCGAGCAACTCGTTTTTGCGGTTCGTGTATTTGTCTTCCTCCGGCAACCACATGGTTGATCCGAGCGAAGGGCCGCGTGGGATGATCGTGACTTTATGCAGCGGCTCGGTATGCGGGAGAAGTTCGAGCAATAGCGCGTGACCCGCTTCGTGGTAAGCGGTGTTCTGCTTTTCTTTTTCGCTCAGCGCAAGACTGCGGCGCTCCTTGCCCCAGCGCACTTTATCGCGCGCTTCTTCGAGCTCGGCGAGCGTGATTCCCTTTAATCCACGACGCGCCGCGAGCAACGCCGCTTCGTTGATGACATTCGCCAATTCCGCGCCGGAATAACCCGGCGTGCCGCGTGCGACCACTGCGAGATCGACGCCTTCGGCGAGTTTCACTTTCTTAGCGTGCACGCGCAGAATCTCTTCGCGCCCTTTCACGTCAGGCAGATTGACCGTGATTTGGCGATCGAACCGGCCCGGTCGCAACAAAGCGGGGTCGAGCACATCGGGGCGGTTCGTAGCGGCGATGATGATGACGCCTTCCTGCGTATCGAACCCGTCCATCTCGACGAGCAACGCATTCAAGGTTTGTTCGCGCTCATCGTGGCCGCCGCCTACGCCGTGCCCGCGGTGACGCCCGACGGCGTCAATTTCGTCGATAAATATGATGCAAGGTGCGGATTTCTTGCCCTGCTCGAACATGTCGCGAACACGGCTTGCGCCAACGCCGACAAACATTTCAACAAAGTCCGAGCCGCTGATGGAAAAGAAGGGAACATCCGCTTCGCCTGCAATCGCGCGTGCCAACAACGTCTTGCCTGTGCCCGGAGGGCCGACCATCAAGACGCCCTTGGGGATGCGGCCGCCAAGTTTCTGGAATTTTTTCGGATCACGCAAAAACTCGACGAGCTCTTGCACTTCGTCTTTGGCTTCCTCGACACCGGCGACGTCGCGAAATGTGATCTTGTTCTTGTCCCGAGCCAGCATGCGCGCTTTGGATTTGCCGAAGTTAAGCGCGCCTTTGCCAGCCATGCGGATTTGCTGGCGAAACAGGAAATAAAGCACCAGCAAGAACAGGGCGATTGGCAGAAACCCAACGACGGTCTGCGCGAGCATGTTCGATTCCGTTTTGATGGCGGGTTGCATGCCGGCGGCAGCGAGTTTCTCCTGCAAATTGTTTGTGAAACTTAAATAGACCGTGGTTCGAAACGGCACCGGCTGCGATGGCGCTGAACCTATTCCCTGCCGGAGATAAGCGCCGCGCAGTGTTTGCGTTGGCCGACCATCCTCCACGACCAGCTGGAGCGGATAATTTTTATCGTTAACGATCTGCTTGTTCTCCAGCAGCTCGAGAAAACGGTTATACGGTACGTCTTCGACCGGCTGCATCCCGCCGCGGTAAAAGACCATCGCCGTCGCAATCAGAGTGAAAGCGATCACGATGAGGATGACGCCGCGCCAGTTAAAACTGGGTTCGACCCCGCGGGGTCTATTCTCCTTTTGGGAGTTGCGATCGAACTGAGCCATAAGAACTGTTAACGGGGTCAAAAATTAACATGAACAAAGTGCCAATGCAAAGTAGCGGGTTCGCGCCTGTCGTGACGTTAATCATTGGTTATTAGTCATTCCTTCGACGTTCGTCGTTCGGATTTCGTCATTTGTTTTCACTTCTATGTTCGTGGCTGGGCATTGCGTCGCTCGCCGGTTTCGGGTAAAATTCGCATCCAGCTATTGACATGACAGAGCTCGTTTCATCGGTGGCAGATAAGATCGACCGCGCTGTACAGCGGGTGACCCCCTTTGCGTATCGCGTGCGCCGGACCGGCCGCCGCTGGATGCGCCGGGCACTGCGCAAGCCCCGCAGCGTTTCGGAGGGGCCAAACCTGTTGCCCTTGTTGATTCAAGCCTTGGCAAGTTTCACCAAAGCGGACGGCGTTATAATGGAGGAAGAGATCGACTCGAGCCTCGGTTTCCTCCGTTACGATTATCCGGAGGCGGTTTACTCCGAGCTGCGACAATTGTTCCGGCAAGCGCTTTACGAGCAGCAGGATCTCGCCGCGATGGCACAAAAACTCGGCGCCCAACTTAGCACCGAACGCAAGATCATGCTCGGGGTGCAGCTGTACGACCTGATATCGCAAGCCGGTTTGAAACAAGAACAGGTGGTTGCGTTTTATTCGTTCATGTCGCAGATGGGCATGGCTGCGCAGGCGATCGACATCGTCTATCAACTCAACGCGTCAGAGGACTCCGACCCGGCGATCTATCAGCACGGCGCGTCGCCGCTGGAATCGCTCTCTTTCGGGCCGGACGGCAAGGGTGACATCATACTCAAGAACCTCAGCGAGACCGATCGGCTGATGGCCTTTCGTTATCACGATCTGATCTTGCTGAAAAATTACAGCGGCCAGAACGTCTCGGTGCGCGGGAGACCGTTGGTGCGCGGCGGCTTTTGTCGAATTTATCCTGGCCAGCGCATTTTGGTCGGCGACCAGGTGCTCAGTTATCAGGAACTGGCGCAGTACTTCAACGCCAAGAAGAACGTGTCGCTTCCGCAGATTTTCATCCGTGTGAATAAGGATTCCGATGAAGTGCAACTTGAACGCTCGCGAACGCGTGAAAGCGCACTTCGGGTTACCTTTGGATTGAACGTACGGGTGAAGGCGTTGCGAGATGTGAATGCCGAGCTCAACGGCGTCAGGTTGAAAGCCGGCACACAGATCGACGCGACGCTTGAAGACAGGATCGTCTTCCACAACGACAGCGAATTGGATTTGAGCGATTTGCGCCGGCGCGCTCGCGCGCTGGGCGGCCGTTTCCAACTCAAGGCGTCCAAATCGGAATATTTGGTCTCGAACGACCCGAGCCGTCTGGAACCTGACGATATCCTGCTTTCCCCTGGCACGAGCGGTGACGTGGTGCTGAAGATTTTCTGCGATTACGATCAGCGGGTAGGCCAATTGGAGGTCATCGAAGCGGATCGTCCGATCATGGTTGGCGGCGAGCCCGTGCGCACGACTGCGCAGCTCAAAGATGGCGATACGATTCGAATCGACGTCGGCCAGGTTCTGCGGTGCAACTTTTCGGAACGAATGATCGAGGAAGAGCGCAACATCATTCGCACCCTCGAGGTCAACGAAGTCACCCACCGTTTTGGCAAGGGCGAGATTGGCCTTGAGGGAAATTCGTTTAGCGTCACGCGTGGCGAGCTTGTGTGCGTGATGGGCGCGAGCGGTTCGGGAAAAAGCACGTTGATGAGAGTGCTCGCCGGTCAGCTCCAACCGACCAGCGGGGACGTCTTTCTCAACGGACAGTCGCTCTACCAGAACCTGGATGGCTTGAAGCAGTACGTTAGTTATATGCCTCAGCAGGACGCCTTCGACGAACACCTCACGATTGGCGAAAACCTGCTGTTTGCCGCAGCGATTCGTGCGCCGCACCTCTCACGACGCGATCGCTCGCGACGCTTGGAAGCAAAATTAATCGAGCTTGGATTGGGCGAACGCCGGGACGCTGTCGTCGGCAGCCCGGAGAGCAAAGTGCTGAGCGGTGGCGAGCGGAAACGTCTGAACATCGGCCTCGATATGATCGGTATGTCGGACGTTTATCTGTTCGACGAACCGACCTCCGGCCTGTCTTCAAAAGATTCTGAACACGTCATGGAAATCATTCGAGGCCTGGCGCACAACAAAATCGTCATTGTTACCATTCATCAGCCGAGCTCGAAGATCTTTCAGATGTTTCACAAAGCAATCTTGCTCGACAAAGGCGGGCGTCTCGTCTTTTTCGGAACGCCGTCCGACATGCTGCGCTATTTTGCCGAGGCAGAGCACCAGCATCAGTTCGGTGCCGAATTGGGCGCGTGTCCATCGTGCGGAACGACCCGGCCCGAATTCATCTTTGATGTGCTGGAGACGCCGCTGCGCGATCTAAGTGGCGATATCATTTACGAAGAAAACAGCCGCGGCCACCTCGTCGCGTCGCGCCGTTATTCGCCGGACTTCTGGCGTGACAAGTACGAAGCGTTCCGATTGATCCAGGACGTCAAGCAAGTTTCCCTGCTCCAAGAACCGGCCGCGCCATTGCCTGTTGCGCCGGTACAAGGGAAGCGGCTCCCACTTCGCTGGCACGATGAGTGGACGCAATTTCGCACGGTGCTGCGCCGTTCATTTCTAAGCAAACTGCGCAACCGCGCCAACCTCGTGATTACGATCGGTGTTTCGCCTGTGCTGGCGCTGCTGATTGCGACCCTCCTGCGCTATTCAGAAAATGGGACATACGATTTCGCTTCTGCTTATCACATCCCGACGTTTTTATTTCTCGGCCTCATCGTGGCGATGTTTCTTGGCCTCACGAATAGCGCCGATGACATCATCCGCGACCGGCCTGTCCTGCAACGCGAGCGCAATATCAAGGTTCGCCTGTCGTACTACGTCGTTTCGAAGACGCTCACCCTGGGCGTCTTTGCCCTCATTCAATGCATTCTTTATGTCCTGATCGGCAATTCCGTTCTGCAAATCCGGGGAATGTTCTGGATCGATCTCGGGATCATGTTCATGACCGCGATGAGTGGTGTCGCGCTAGGTCTGCTCATCTCTTCGTTGGTGGCCGACCCGAAAACCGCGGCCAACATCGTGCCGCTCATTTTAATTCCGCAGATCATCATGGGTGGCGCATTGATCAAATACGAGGACATGAACCGGAACCTCGCTCTGCTCTACTCGCTCTCACATTGGTTCTCCGAACATCCGAGCACGGACAAAACCATAAAGTCTGAGAGCAAGTTGCAGGTGCCATTTGTCTGTCAATTCATCGCCATGCGCTGGTCCTACGAAGAGGTGATTGTCGCTGAAGCCAAGCTCAATCCGCTCACTCGGCGCCAGGATCGGGCTAATGACGAAATTCAACAGCTCGCGCCCAAAGCGAACACGCCCGAGCAACGCGCGCGTCTCAATGATTTGAAGGACGTTTTGGCATTGCTCTCGGGCCTGGAAGGCCGTTCCGCGAAGGAAATCGATCACTATCTAAAGTTGGCGGACCCCGTCATCGCCGGGAAACAGAAGTTCGATGGCTCGCTTCTTAAGGACGCAAAGGGCCCGATCACAGCCGAACAACTCTACGTTAACCAGAAGGTGTCCGACCTGATCTCAAAGGCTGAGATGGAACAGAACGATTATCGCCGCGGTAAAAAACCGAACGTGTTCTTCGGGCTTCAAAAGCGTTACTTCGGGACGAAATTTGGCGTGTTTACCTTCGACACGATTGTCCTGATTGCATCCATGCTTGGGTTACTGGTGCTGCTGCACTGGATTTTGCGAAAGCAACTGGAAGTGCGAAGGAGCTAAATGAAATCGAAAATCCGAAATCCGAAATCCGAAATCCGAAATGGCCAAACCCGCCTGATCGTCGCGGCGAGTGAGACCGATGCCGACATGCTTTACGCGACAGAGTTTTGGGCGCCCGATCCTTTCATTTTTCTGGAGCGCAACGGTAAGCGCACGCTGGTCTTGAGCGATTTGGAAATCGATCGCGGCCGCAAACAGGCCGATGCGGATGAGTTCGTCATGTTCAGCGAGCTCGAACGCGAAGTGCAGGGAAAATCAAAAAAGGCGCCGCCGTACGAGAAGGTGCTCGCCCATTTTCTAAAAAAACGCGGCGTAAAATCGGCAATCGTTCCCGCAAATTTCCCGCTTGGTTACGCGGAGGAACTGGCTGCGAACAAAGTCCGTGTTCGCGCGACGAACGCATTGTTTTGGCCGGAGCGGGAAGCCAAATCGCAAAAAGAAGTCGAAATGATGGGGCGGGCCTTGCGGATCACGGAAAAAGGACTCAAACGCGCGATCGAAATTTTGAGAGCGTCCAAACCTGGTTCTGGAAAACGATTGCGCTGGAATGGCAAAACGCTGACTTCCGAAATGCTTCGCGCGGAAATTGATTCCACGATTTTGCGCGCGGGTGGTATTCCGACAGGCACAATTGTCGCGGGTGGCGACCAGGCGTGCGATCCGCACGAGCGCGGTTTTGGACCGCTTTACGCGGATTCACTGATTATCCTGGATGTCTTTCCCCGCGACGCGAAGACCGGATATTTCGGTGACATGACTCGCACGGTTTTGCGCGGACGCGCGAGCGACGCGCAACGAAAACTTTGGAACACGGTGAAAGCCGGGCAAGCACTGGCTCTAAAAAAGGTCAAAGCCGGCGTGGACGGGATGGCGATTCACAAGGCAATCCAGGAATTTTTCGCCAGCCGCGGGTTCCCGACCGGGATTCGCAAAGGCAGACGAGTTGGATTCTTTCACGGCACCGGGCATGGGCTGGGGCTGGAAATTCATGAGCATCCGCGTTTGCAAAAAGTCACGTTGAAAGATCGACAAGTGCTCACGGTTGAGCCGGGTCTTTATTATCCCGGGCTGGGCGGAGTGCGCTTGGAAGACGTGGTTTTGGTTAAAAAAACGGGTTGCAAAATTCTGTCCCGTTTTCCCAAGCAGTTGGAGATTTAGGGGGCTATTTTTTGGTAGCGGCGGTTCATCGAACCGCTGGGGCGATTGAGGTCAATCGCCCCTACCCGCGAATGAACGCGCAACGCGGCGGAGCGTCTAATTGTTCCAGCGGCAAAGTGACAAGTCGCTTTGCCGCGTTAAATTACGATCGAGATGTTTTATCCGTACGGTTTTGGTTTGGGGTCTCATTGGCTGCTCTACATCGGCGTCCCATTAATCCTTGGAATTTGGGCACAGATCCGTGTGACCGGCGCGTTCCGAAAATGGGGCGAGGTGCGGGCGAGCTCGAACATCACCGGCTCAGAGTGCGCGCGCGAAATTCTGCAGGCGGCCCAAATTCATGATGTGGATGTCGTGGAGACAAACGATTTTCTCGGGGACCATTACGATCCGAGGGACAATAAACTGCACCTGTCGAGCAACGTTTATCACACGCCTTCGGTGGCAGCGCTTGGCATTGCTGCGCACGAGACCGGTCACGCCATTCAGCATGCCAGGGCGTATGCGCCGCTCAAGGCGCGCATGGCCGTCGTGCCGGTGACGATGGTCGCGTCACAGATGTTGCCGTTCATCATTATCGGCGGCCTTTTCTTTGGGATCACTGGTCTGATTACGCTCGGGATTTATTGCTACCTGGTTCTGGTGGTTTTCCAATTGATCACGTTACCGGTGGAATTCGATGCTTCACGCAGAGCGAAAATTATTTTGCGCGAAATGGGAATCGTGCAGCCGGGACAGGAAGCTGCAGGTGTGAACAGCGTCCTGAACGCAGCCGCCCTCACTTATGTGGCCGCATTTATCGCTGCCTTGGGAAACTTGCTCTGGTTGATGTCGCTCCGCGATCGGCGGTGATTGACGGCACCGTTGTTAAAAATGGATCCCGCTCTCGCCTTACCCGCTCGCCGGATTTCCGATTTGTTATCGTCCGGGTTGCAGGCTCGTGTTAAATCTAAGCGCGAGGCAATGGACCAGCCACGAACCGATCCAGATCAGGAGTTGGTGAAGCGCACGCAAGCGGGCGATGCCGCCGCGTTTGACGAACTGGTCATCAAATACACGCCGCGCCTCTACGGTCTCGTTTACAACATGAGCTCGAACCACGAGGACACGAACGATCTTTTGCAGGACATTTTCGCCAAAGCTTACAAAGCGATCCGCGGTTTTCGGGGGAAATCGTCGTTCTACACCTGGATTCATTCCATCGCCGTGAACATGACGCTCAATTTTCTCAAGAAGCGCGGACGGCGGTTTCAATTGAGCTTGGACGATATGGACGCGAGCATTCAAAACGACAAAGAATTCATCGAAGCGACGGCAACCAGCAGTCCAGTGCGCGAAGCGGATCTCTCCGAGCTGCAGCGAAGATTGAACGAGGCCATGATGAAATTGTCTGATGATCACAGAGCCGTGGTCACCATGTTCCATATCCAGGGGATGCCCCACGCGGAAATCAGTAAAATCTTGCGCGTTTCGGAAGGAACGGTACGTTCGAGGCTCTTCTACGCGAATCGGCAGTTGCAAAATTATCTGGACGAATTTCGGAAAAATCCTGTTTCTTAATCGGCGGCTAAAGATGGACGAATTTGACGATAGTGAAATCGCGAGGCTTCTTCGCTTGAAGCGATACGAGCAACCGCCACCGGGCTATTTTGAAAATTTCCTGCACGAATTTCATCGCCGACAGCGCGATGAATTGCTTCGCCAGCCGCTTTGGCGCATTTGCCTGGAACGCACTCACAATTTCATGTTGCAGCTGAATGTTCGTTCTTTGACGTCGTATCCTGCTGCCGTCACGGCGGTCCTGCTTTGTGCCGCTATAATTTCACTAAAGATTTATCAGCAACCCGAGACGGCTCGCGTCGCTCTCCAGAGTCCGCCAACCATATCGGTGCCGGCGAGTGCCGAAGGAGAATGGAACCTTGCATCTCCGGTCGCCGCGCAGATTCTCAGGACGCAGCCGGTTCGCAGTTTTCATGAAAACGCCCAGACTCACCGAGCCGCCCCCCCGCGTTATGTGCTCGATAGCGTCCCCGTGAGTTATGAGCCTACTTTCAGATTCTAAGCGCAGCATAGTTGCACTCGCGCTGATCTTCTGCTCAGGCGGGAGTTTGCTCTTTGCGCAGGAGAAGTCCGCTGCGCCAACTACCGATCAGACTAAGGAACTTTTGGAGCGCGCCGTTGCGCAGGCGGAGTCGACTGCAGCAATCAGCCATCAGCTTAAAGACATCTTCCAGCGCGCCGCCAAAGCGGTGGTCAAGATTCATGGTGTCGACGAACACAGCGAAATTTGCGGCACCGGATTTTTCGTTGACCCGACCGGCACGCTTTACACCGCATACACAGTTGGAGGCGAAGCGGGAAATTTCACGATCGAATTCGGCGGTAAAAAATATCCGGCGCGTCAGCTTCTGGCGGACATCCGCAGCGGGACAGCCATGCTAAAAATAGATGCGGCCACGCCAGCTCTGCCGATTGGGAAATCTGAAGAACTGGGAGTGGCAGCGGCCGTCGTGGCGATTGGTTATCCGTTGGATCTGCCGGAAACGCCCAACTGCGGAATGATCGCGGGATTCGATCAAAAGTACCTCGGCCGCTATTTTTCAACGACGCATTTGCGCGTGAATCTCCCCACACAACGCGGAGAAGCCGGGGCGCCGCTCTTGAACATGAAAGGCGAGGTTGTTGGCATTGTGGTCAGCAGGCTCGAGAACAACTCGGCGTGTTATGCAGTGCCGATCGAAGCGGCGGAAAAAATCCGAAGCGATTTTGTTCGTTTCGGCGAGGCCAGACACGGCTGGGTGGGGATCAATGTTTCCGAGGCCGCTGAACCGGTGGAAGGTTCGCGCGCGGAAATGACCCAGATCATGCAGGACACGCCGGCCGCCCGCTCCGGAATCAAATCCGGTGACATTCT
>Ga0209058_1001303_pt1 | contig 21338 bp, 21 predicted proteins | sample GraSoiAngelo_147_FD_185904 | JGI IMG/M metagenome (GOLD analysis project Ga0209058, IMG submission 185904) | Grasslands soil microbial communities from the Angelo Coastal Reserve, California, USA - 14_1009_05_40cm (SPAdes) (version 2) | ecosystem: Environmental > Terrestrial > Soil > Grasslands ... | reverse complement strand
CTCGGGGTCCCGGGCGAGCCTGAGGACGAGCACCTCGCCCTCGGCCCGCGCCCGCTCGAGGTCGGCGGCCCCGAACGGGATGCGCGCAACCGCCGGCCGCTCGTCTTCGGGCAGGACGGCGAGGGGATCGAAGCCGAGCGCCGCGGTGAGCTCCCGGGGACCCAGCACCGCGCCGCCGAGCAGACGCGACGCCTCTTCGAGGCCGGGAATCTCCATTCCGCGCTAGCCGCCGATCTGGTACATCTCGCGCGCCTCGGTCGAGCGCCCGAGGTCGAGCCGGTGTCCGGTCGGCTTGGAGCCCACGGCGCGCAGCAGGAGGAGGGCGATCGCGTCGAGGCCGGCGCCGGCGCGCAACGCCCCGCGGACGTCGAGCTCGTCGTCGCGCAGCAGGCAGAGGTGGAAGCGGCCCTCGGCGGTGAGCCGCATCCGGTTGCAGGTGCCGCAGTACGGCTCGGAGACGGGGCTGATGAAGCCGATCACGCCGCGCGCGTCCGGCAGACGGTAGTTGCGGGACTCGTCCGCGGCGTCGTGGGCCGGGAGCGGCCGCAGCGGTCCGAGCACCGCCTCGATCCGCGCGCGCGTCTCCGCGCTCGGTACGAGGCCGGCGCGCGCCACCGCGGCGACCTCGCCGCGCCCGAGCGGCATCGTCTCGATGAAGCGCACGTGCCAGTCGCGCGCCAGGGTCAGGGCGGCGAGCGGGACCACGTCGTCTTCGTTGAAGCGGCGGACGACGACCGCATTCAGCTTGATGGGACGCAGGCCGGCCGCCTCCGCGGCCTCGATCCCGGCCCAGATCTCGGCGAGCGTGCCCCAGCGCATCACGCGCGCGAGGCGGTCGGCGTCGAGGCTGTCGAGGTGAACGTTGATCCGCCTGAGGCCCGCGGCGGCGAGCCGCGACGCCAGCCCCCCCAGCCGCACCCCGTTCGTGGTCATGGCGAGGTCGCGCAGGCCCGGCACGCCGGCGAGCCGCTCGACGATCTCGATCAGGTCGGCGCGCAGCGTCGGCTCGCCGCCCGTCAGCCTGAGCTTGCGGAAGCCGACGCGCACCGCGGCGCGGGCGACCGCCTCGATCTCCGCCGCCGTGAGGAGGTCGGGCGACGGCGCGTAGTGATTCCCCGCGAGCGGCATGCAGTAGACGCAGCGGAGGTTGCAGTGGTCCGTGAGGGAGATGCGCAGGTAGTCGATCTCGCGCCCGAATCCGTCCCGCGGCACGGGGGGATATTCGGCCGCGCGGCGCGCCAAGTCAACGCGGGTGGCGCGTCGCGCGGCCCGCCGCTGGCCGGGGTGTCCGGTGGACGCGTCCTGTCCGTTCCACATCAGGCGGCGCGGTCGCCGAGACTCTGCGAGAGGCCCTCGAGGGCGCGGCGGTAGGGGGAGGCCGGGAGACGGCCGAGCGCGGCGAGTGCCGCCCCGACGTGCGCCCGTGCACGAGCGGCGACGTCGGTCAGGACCCCGCTCTCCCGGATGCGGCTGAGACCGGCCTCGACGTCGCCGCCGGCGAGGCCGTCTCTGGCGAAGAGCCGCGCGAACTCCGGATCGCTGCGGAGCGCGAGCACGATCGGCAGCGAGGGGTTGCCGTCGCGCAGGTCGATGCCGCGCGGCTTGCCGGTGAGCGCCGGATGTCCGACGACGTCGAGCAGGTCGTCGCTCACCTGGAACGCAAGGCCGATGTGCTCGCCCCCCGCCGCCATGGCTTCGACGAGATCCGGACCGGCGCCCGCGAGGTGCGCCGCGGTGCGTGCACCGGCGGCAAACAGCGACGCGGTCTTGCGCCGGATGATCTCCAGGTAGTCGGCGACCGTCACCGCCGGATTGTGCCGGAAGCGGCCTTGCATGATCTCGCCCTCGGTCAGGCTCACGCACGCATCGGCGGCCCAACGGATGACGGCGGGCTCGAAGCGGGCGCACAGCGCGAACGCGCGGCTGAAGAGGAAATCGCCCGCGACCAGCGTGTCGGCGACGCCGAAGGTCCGGAGCGCCGACGGTCGCCCGCGCCGGACGTCGCCCGCGTCGATGATGTCGTCGTGCAGGAGCGTCGCCGAGTGGATGAGCTCGAGCGCCACCGCCGCCTCGATGACGTCGTCGCGTCGCGCCGCGCCGTTCCCGGTCGCGTGGAACGCGAGCAGGACGACGGTCGGGCGGATGCGCTTGCCGCCCGCGCCGAGGAGGTGCGTCGCGATCGCGGCGAGCCGGCTCTCGCGCGACACGAGCTCCTGGCCAAGCCGCTCCTCGACGCGCGCGAGATCCTCGGCGATCGGGGGTGGGTAGGCGGCGGCCGCGGCGGTGGGCGCGAGGGACTCCACGGTGCAGGGGGCCGATTCCACTGCGAAGCGAAGGGCAAAGTCAAGGACGCCAGGCTACGGGCGCAGCGCGTGGTGAACCGCGCGGGCGCGCAACGTTGCCTTTTCCGAGGCCCGCCGCTATGTCCCGGCCATGGCGCTCACTGCCGAGCGGCTGCGGGACGCGCTGCGCGCGGTGCGCTTTCCCGGCTTCAATCGCGACATCGTGCGGCTCGGGATGGTGGCCGACCTCGCGCTCGAGGACGGCACGGTGCGGGTGCATCTCCGCCCGGGCACCGACCGGCCCGAGGTGCTCCGGCAGCTCGCGGCCGACGTCGAGCGCGTGCTCGGCGGCGAGCCGGGAGTCCGGAAGGTCGAGCTCCACATCGCGCGTGCCGCCGAGGGGCGCGGCAAGGACCCATTCGCCGAGCGCGCGGCGCTCCCCGGAGTCGCGCACATCATCGCCGTGGCGAGCGCCAAGGGCGGCGTCGGCAAGTCCACCGTGGCGGTGAACCTCGCGCTGGCGCTCGCCCGGCTCGGCCGCGTCGGGCTCATCGACGCCGACGTCTACGGGCCGAGCCTGCCCATCATGTTCGGGACCGCAGAGCGGCCGCACGCGACGGCGGCCAAGCGGATCCAGCCGCTCGAGCGCTACGGCATCCGGCTCATCTCGATGGGCTTCTTCCTCGACGAGCAGTCGCCCGTCATCTGGCGCGGCCCGCTCGTCATGGGCATCGTCCGGCAGTTCCTGCGCGACGTCGACTGGGGACCCACCGACTTCCTCGTCGTCGACCTGCCGCCCGGCACGGGCGACGCCCAGCTGACGCTCGTGCAGCAGGTACCGGTCACGGGTGGGGTGATCGTCACCACGCCGCAGGACGTTGCCCTCCTGGACGTCGGGCGGACGATGGCGATGTTCGCCCAGGTGAGCACGCCCGTGCTCGGCGTGGTCGAGAACATGAGCGGATACGTGTGCCCGCAGTGCGGCACCGAGGACCCGCTCTTCGGCCGGGGCGGTGCCGCCGGCCTGGCCGAGCGCTTCCGGGTTCCGCTGCTGGCCCGCATCCCGCTCGTGCCGGCCGTCCGCGAGGGCGGTGACCGCGGCCAGCCCATCGTGGTCGCCGCCCCGGCCCACCCGGTCAGCGAGCTCTTCCGGGGCCTGGCCGAGCGCGTGGCCGCCGAGGCCGGGCGTCTTGCGGCGCCGCCTCCCGGCGCGCGGCCCTGACCCTCTTCTTTGGTTGTCATACGCGGCCGCCCGCCAGTATAGTTCCGGCCTGAACGAGGGAGCCGATCCATGTCGACGATGATCACCGCCGAGTGCATCAACTGCGGAGCCTGCGAGCCCGAATGCCCGAACACCGCCATCTACGAGGGCGGCGTGCCGTGGAACGGCGACGGCGGCTCGCATCCGGCCCTGGCGGCGGACGTCTACTACATCGTGCCCGAGAAGTGCACCGAGTGCGTCGGCTTCTTCGATCAGGAGCAATGCGCCGCCGTCTGCCCCGTCGACTGCTGCGTGCCGAACCCGGACGACCCCGAGACCGAGGAGCAGCTGCTCACCAAGGCGCGCCGCATTCACCCCGATCAGGAATTCCCCCCCGACTCCCCGTCGCGGTTCCGAAAGAAGTAAGTTTGCCGGCTGTGCGGCGGCGGCATTTACAGCCCTGCTGCCGTTGAGTATATGGGGCGCGCTCCGAGCGGGGACGCTCCCGACCACCCGCACGAGCCACACGCATGAGAAAGATCGCTGTCGGCATCGTCGGCGTGGGCAACTGCGCCAGCAGCCTGCTGCAGGGCATCGAGTTCTACCGCGCCCCCGACCCGGCCACCGACGGGCACCCCGTCGGCCTCATGCACGACGAGGTCGGCGGGTACCGCGCGAGCGACATCGAGGTCGTGTGCGCCTTCGACGTCGACGCGCGCAAGGTCGGGCAGCCGCTCGACGTGGCGGCGATGGCGCCGCCCAACAACGCGCGGCCGCTCTATCCGAGGCTGCCCCGCTCGTCGGTCGTCGTGCAGATGGGCCCGGTGCTCGACGGCATCTCTGACCACATGCGCGAGTACCCGCCGGAGGAGACCTTCGTCGTCGCCGAGCGGCGGCCGATGGACGTGGTCGAGGTTCTCCAGCAGAGCGGTGCGGAAATCGTCGTGAACTACCTCCCGGTCGGCAGCCAGGCCGCGACCGAGCACTACGCGCGCGCCTGCCTCGAGGCGGGCGTGTCGTTCGTCAACTGCATCCCGGTGTTCATCGCCTCCGATCCGCAATGGGCGGCCGAGTTCGAGCGGCGTCGCATCCCGCTGGTCGGGGACGACGTCAAGTCGCAGCTCGGCGCCACCATCCTGCACCGCATGCTGGCGCGGCTCTTCGTCGATCGCGGCGTCGTCCTCGACCGCACCTATCAGCTGAACACGGGCGGCAACACCGACTTCCTGAACATGCTGAACCGCGCGCGCACGGGCGCGAAGCGGCGCTCCAAGACCGAGGCCGTGCAGAGCATGCTCCCCGAGCCGCTGCCGCGGGGCGCGATCCACATCGGGCCCAGCGACTACGTGCCATGGCAGCGCGACAACAAGGTCTGCTTTCTCCGCATGGAGGGCCGCGGGTTCGCCAACGCGCCCATCGAGCTCGAGGTCCGCCTGTCGGTCGAGGACAGTCCCAACTCCGCCGGCTGCGTGATCGACGCGATCCGCTGCTGCCGCCTGGCGCGCGACCGGGACATCGGGGGGCCGCTCACCAGCGTGGCGGCGTACCTGATGAAACACCCGCCGCGGCAGCTCGCCGACGCTCTCGCGAGGGAACAGGTCGAGCACTTCCTCCGCGGGGAGATCGAGCGCTAGGCGTGCCGCCGGCCTGCCGGCCGGGAACCGCCGCCGCTGCCGCGGCTGTCGTCGGCGTCGCGGTGTTTCTGGCGCTCAGGGGCTACGCGCAGACGGCGGGCGCCTCCCGGCCGGCGGACGAGGCGCCGCCGCTGCTCGGTCCGCGCGTGCGCGCCTGGTACAAGGGCGTCCTCGCGCCGTTCGAAGACCAGCTCGCCGCCTGGGGCGTCCGTCCCGATCTGCTCACCTATGCGCAGCTCGGGGTGAGCGTGCTCGCCGGCGCGGCGTTCTGGGTCGGCTGGATCTTCGTCGCGGGGTGGCTCACGATTCTCGCCGGCACGCTCGACATCCTCGACGGCGGCGTCGCGCGGCGGAACGGCGCCGCCGGCCCTCGCGGGGCGCTCATCGACTCCGTCGTCGACCGTTACGCCGAGTTCGCGACCTTCCTCGGCCTCGGGGCGTTCTTCCGCGACAGCTGGGTGCTGCTGGCCGTGGCGGTGGCGGCGTTCACGAGCCTCATGGTGAGCTACACGCGGGCGCGGGCCGAGGCCCTGGGCGTGGCGCTCAGCGCCGGCCGGGCCCAGCGGCCCGAGCGCTACGTCGTGCTGGGCTTCGGCGCCTGGCTCTCCGGTCTGGTGGCGCATCTCGCGTGCCCCGTCCTCGGTCACCCGACGCACGTCGTGCTCGCCGCGGCGGTGGTGCTGCTGGCCGCCCTGTCCGCCTGGACGGCGCTCGCGCGGGCGCGCCTCGCCTTCCAGGCCCTCGGAGGCGGGGCTGCATGAGCTCCGCTCCGGGCGGGAAGTCGCGGCCGCTCGGCTTCCTGCTCCTGGTCCTCGGGCTCGGCGTCAGGATGGATTCCGGCTGGGACGTCGTGGCCTGGCTCCTGATCGGGGCCGGCGCCGCGACGGCGGCGAGCGGGCTGTGGGCGCTCGTCCGCCCGCGGACGCGCGAGGCTTTCGTCCCGCGGCGAGCCGGGGAATAATGCCGCGCGGCCCAGCCCGGGCCGCTGGAGGGACGCCTGCGCACCGCGCTCCGCTCGTTCGTCGGCATTGCCGTCTCGCTTCTCTGCCTGTACTTCGCGACCCGCGGGACGGACTGGCAGCGGGTCGGCGCGGTGCTGGCCGGGGCCCGGCCCGGCTGGGTGGCGGCCCTCGTCGCGGTCAGCGTGGCGACGCTCTACATCCGCGCGCAGCGCTGGCGCGTGCTGCTGCGCCCCGTGGGCGACGTCGAGCTGTATCCGGCCCTCGCGGCGACGGCCATCGGCTTCGGGGCGAGCTCCGTGCTGCCCTTCCGGCTGGGCGAGTTGCTCCGCCCGGCGCTGCTCGGTCGCCGCGCGGGGGTCGGCATGAGCGCGGCCCTGTCGAGCGTCGTCATCGAGCGGCTGTTCGACATGCTGCTCGTGATCGGCTGCTTCCTCGGCGTCGCGCTCGCCTACCCGATCCCCCACGCCATGCGGCAAGGAGCGTGGGCGCTCGCGGTGGTCGCGGCGATCGGGTTCGCGGTGTTGCTCGCCATGCAACGCAATCGCGCGCTCGCCGACCGGCTGATCGGCTGGCTCCTCGGCTGGCTGCCGGCGCGGGCCGCACGCGGGCTCGCTCCGGTGTGCACCGCCTTCCTGAACGGCCTCGCGGGCCTGGCCGACGGTGCGACCGTGGCGGTGGTGATCGCCTATTCCATCTACCTCTGGGGTGTGATCGCGCTCACCTTCATGTTCGGGTTCCTGGCGCTGGACATCCAGGTCCCGCTCGTGGCCGCGTCACTCGCCGCCGTCGTGGTGGTCGCGGCGTTCGTCTTCCTGCCGCAGGCCCCCGGCTTCGTCGGCACGTGGCAGGCGGGCTGCGTGCTGGCGCTCAGCTTCTTCGCGGTTCCGAAGGACGCGGCGGTCGGCTACTCGCTCTTCACCTGGGTCATCCAGATGATCGTCAACATCGGTACGGCCGGGGTGTTCCTGGCGCGCGAGGACGTGTCGGTCGCGCAGCTCGTGCGGCTCGCCGAGCGTGAGGCGCCGCCGGCCGAGGCGGGCTGAGGCGATGCGGCTGCACGGCAAGACCGTGGTCGTCGGCGTGAGCGGCGGTATCGCCTGCTACAAGGCGTGCGAGGTGGTGCGGCTGCTCGTGACGGCCGGCGCCCGCGTCCGCGTGGTCATGACGGCGGCGGCGCAACGCTTCGTCACCCCGCTCACCTTCCAGACCCTCGCCGGGCAGCCGGTGGCGACCGATACGTTCGACCTGACCCAGGAGTCGGAGATCGGACACATCCGGCTCGCCGACGAGGCCGATGCCGTCGCCATCGCGCCGGCGACGGCCAACGTGATCGCGAAGCTCGCTGCCGGTATCGCCGACGATCTGCTGACCACGGTGCTGCTCGCCACCCGGGCGCCGCTCGTGCTGGCTCCGGCCATGAACGTCCACATGTGGGAGCACCCCACCGTCCAGGAGAACCTCGCACGCCTCGCCGCCCGCGGCGCGCATGTCGTGGCGCCGACGAGCGGATGGCTGGCATGCGGCTACGAGGGTACGGGTCGGCTCGCCGAGCCGGACGACATCGCGGAGGAGATCCTGCGCGTGCTGGCACCGCAGGACCTCGCGGGGGAGCGTGTGCTAGTCTCGGCCGGGCCCACGCAAGAGCCCATCGATCCGATCCGTTACCTCTCGAACCGCTCGAGCGGCAAGATGGGCTGCGCGATCGCCCGCGTGGCGCGGCGGCGGGGAGCCGAGGTGACGCTGGTGGCGGGCCCGACCGCGGTGCCGCTCCCTCCCGGCGTCCGAACGGTGCCGGTGACGACGGCCGATGAGATGGCGCGCTCGGTCGAGGCCGCCTTCCCGCATGCGACCACGGTGGTCATGGCTGCTGCCGTGGCCGACTACCGGCCGAGCCGCACGCTCGACCAGAAGCTCAAGAAGGACGGCCGGCCGTTCCGCCTGGAGCTCGAACCGAACCCGGACATCCTTCGTCGGCTCGCCGCGCGCAAGGGCCGGCGGCTGCTGGTCGGATTCGCTGCCGAGACGCGCGACGTGGTCGCCGAGGCGCGTCGCAAGCTCGCCGCCAAGCGCCTCGATCTGATCGTCGGCAACGACGTCACCGCGCCGGGCGCGGCGGTCGGCGGTGATACGAACGTCGTCCACCTGATCGACGCCTCCGGCCACGAGGAGGCGCTCCCCGTGCTCTCGAAGGAAGAGGTCGCCGAGCGCATCCTCGATTGGGTCGTCGCTCACCGACGGCTTCGGAGGATCGCAGCGCGGCGGAGCGGCGGGAGCCCGAGAGGCGGCTGAGCCGGGCGAGCGCCTTGCCGGGCCGGGTGGCCGTCGGCGTCGCGCTCCCCCCGCCTCGCTGGTGGGCGAAATCGCGCGCCGGTGGAGCGCGCGAGGTGCTCATCCGCTCTCCCCCCTTCAGCCGAGGGCGACGCCACAACACGAGGGTATTGCGAGCTGCCCTTGGGGCGGCAAGATCGTGCGTCGGCACCGCACGTCGCCGGAACGGCAAGGAGGCGTCACGATGAGGTCCGCCATTCGTGTTCTCCCCGCCTTCGTTCTCCTTCTCGCGGCGCCCCTGAGCTTCGCGGCCCGCGGCGACAGCTTCGGCCGTGCGCCGGCGGTGGCCAACACGCTTGTGCAGCTCGCCCAGGTTCCGATCCCAACGATCCCGATCCCGACGCTCCCGATCCCGCTCGGGAGTACGACCACCACGGTCGCCGCCGGCACCACGACCACCACCACGGTACCCGGTGCCACGACGACCACGCTGCCCGGGTCCGGGTGCAGCTGCGCCGGCGGGACGCCGACGAAGCAGTCGAGCACGACCGGGGTCGGCACGGGGAGCTGCGGGCACCTGGACGCGGACGGCAACCCGAACTTCTTCCCGCTCGCGTGCGGCGGGCTCTACTTCGGCGGCGCGGGCGTGGGGGTGCCGCTCCCCTCGACCATCCCGGACCTGGGCACCTCGATCGCCAACGTCGCGTGCAACGGGACGGCGCTCACGCTCACCGGCACGACGCCGGCCGAGGCGGGCGGCAACCGGTGCTCGGGCGGCACCAACCACCACAACGCCTGCACGACGAACGCCGACTGCCCGGGCGGCGCGTGCAAGTTCCTGCTGTGCTCGAATGCCGGGTGCCTGTTCGGCCCGCCGCTGCCGGTGCCGAACGGCTCGCACGGCGGAGCGGCCACCAGCACCTGCGTCATCAACACGGTCGCCGCCAATGCTGCGGGGACGGGCGACTGCGCCGCCGGGACGACGACCAATTACGACCTGCCGCTCAACTCCGCCCTGTTCCTCGCGGGCGACCTCATGGCGATGCGGTGCTCGGGCGGCACGACGCCGGGCGCCAACTGCACGGGCGGTGGCGCCTGTGGAACCACGACGGCGTGTGCGGGCGGCGGCACGTGCGTCAACGACACCGGCCGGTGCACGGACAACGGCGCGCCCTGCTGCTCGGACTCGGACTGCAGCGTCGCGGCCACCTGCGAGACCGGCGCGTGCGCGGGCGGGACGAACGACGGCAAGGGGTGCATCACCACCGCCGACTGCCCGGGCGCCGGCGCCAAGTGCCGGACGTTCATCCAGCCGTGCCCGATCTGCGAGCCGACCACGAACACGTGCAACGGCGGCCCGAACGACGGCCTCACCTGCACGCCGGGAGCGTCCCCCGTCGACGGCGACTTCCCGTCGAGCCACGACTGCCCGCCGTCGACCTCGCTCGGCATCGGCTCGCTGCCGATCGGCTTCAAGCTCGACACGGGCACGATCACGAAGACGGCGGTCGACCTGCCCGATCAGGCGAACGTCTTCTGCGGCTTCTGCAAGAACAAGGTCACGAATGCGTTCCGGAACCCGGCCGTGGCATGTAACACGAACGCGGACTGCGCGGCGTTCACGGGCTTCACGAGCTGCGGCCAGCGCACGTCGGGCGCCTTCACTTCGGCCGACGTGGCGCGGACCATCATCGAGACCGGCTCGCCGGCGGGCGCACAAACCACCGGCGGCGCCGCCCAGCCGCAGACCCTGGTCAGCATCTTCTGCATCCCGCCCACCTTCAACGCGCTGGTCGACTCGGCGGCCGACCTGCCGGGGCCGGGAGCGGCGGCGCTCCAGGGGACGACGCAGCTCCAGTAGCCGGTCCCCGAGGTCAAGCGACCAGCGCCCGCACCTCGGCGTCGATCGCGTCGGTCATCCGCCCTCGACGCCGGAGGGCCCGCAGCTTGCGCCGCAGGGACTCGGCGCGCGACAGGGTTTCGCGCCCGGTCGGGTCGGACAGCTGACACGCGCTCGCCTGTCCGCGCACCAGGAGATCCTGGATGGCGTCGACGCAGACGGTATTGAATCGTTCGACTTCGCTCGTCGGGAGCGGATAACGCGAGCGCTCCGAGAGACGCCGGATCATTCGCTGCCACTGGCCGTACTGCTGCAGCGCCATCACGGAGTTGAAGATGCGCTTGTTGGTGCGGAACGAGAAGAGCGTGCGCTCGACGACCCGCTCGACGAGCCGGTCACAGTCCGGATAACGGTGGCCGAGCACCGTGCGGATCAGCCGGCAGCGGTCCCGCTCCTGGGCGGCATCGAAGCGGGCCTCCCAGTAGATGTGCTTGAGCGTCCTCGCCCGATAGCTGACGATGAGCTGCACGGGCACGTACTCGTTGTGCGAGTAGACGTCGCCCGCCAGGTGCGACAGGTAGCCGTACGCGAACGCCTGCTCGCGCTCGCCGCGTGCCGACTCGACGAGCTGCCAGCCGACCGGCCAGCAGTGGCAGTGCGTGTAGAGGCTCCGCGTGTACTTCTTGGCCTGCACGATGTCGGCGGCGATGCAGCCGTAGAGGTACGGCAGCCGGTGCGCGCGCAGGATTTCTTGAAGGGCCGGAGCCAGGGTGCTAAGACTGGCGAGAATTTGCGAGCCGTGGACGAGGTGGGTGACGGGACCCCACGCGTGGGCCTCGCTGGGCCAGGCGAGGAGGAGCAGTGCCACGGCGCCGGCAAGCCACATCGCCCGCTGATCGTACAATGGGGACCCCTGCCTCTCAAGGCCGGCTGGCGCAAATAGCCCGCGCGCTCGCCACGTACGTCGAGTACCAGCGCGAGCTCGGAGTGCTCGGCTTTCCGCGGAGCAACCCGGCCACCGCCCCGAACCCGCGTCCCGTGCGGGTCGACGCCTCGCCGCGCGATCTCTTCACCGAGGCCGGCGTGGCACAGGCGCGCACCCTCGCCGAGCTGCGCGAGGCGATCGGCGACTGTCACCGCTGCAAGCTCGCGCCGCATCGCACGCACGTCGTGTTCGGGGTCGGCAACCCCCGGGCGCGGCTGGTGTTCGTCGGGGAGGCGCCGGGTCGCGACGAGGACGTCCAGGGCGAGCCGTTCGTCGGGCGCGCCGGGCAGCTGCTGACCGAGATCATCACCAAGGGGATGCGGCTCCGGCGAGAGGACGTGTACATTGCCAACGTCATCAAGTGCCGGCCGCCGGAGAACCGCAACCCGGAGCCGGACGAGGTGGCGACGTGCGAGCCCTTTCTCGTCCGCCAGCTCGAGCTGATCGCGCCCGAGGTCATCGTCGCGCTCGGCAAGTTCGCGGCGCAGACGCTGCTGCGGACGAAGACGCCGATCACGCAGCTCCGCGGCCGCTGGTTCGACTATCACGGCATCCGGCTGATGCCGACCTTCCATCCCGCCTATCTCCTCCGCAACCCGGGCGACAAGCGGCTCGTGTGGGAAGACATCCGCAAGGTCATGGGCGCGCTCGGCATCGGGGGCGCGTCCGCGTGACGCGCGGCGTCGCGCTCGCCCTCCCGCTGCTCGCCGCCGTCGTGTTCGCGGCGGAGCCGGTTGCCGAAGAGGCGCTGTCCCGCATCGTCATCGACGGGACGATCAATCCCGCGGTCGCCGACTTCGTGCACGAGGCGATCGCGCGGGCCGAGGCCGACCACGCCTCGGCGCTCGTGATCCAGCTCGACACACCGGGCGGCCTGCTTCCCTCGATGAAGGCCATCGTCAAGGACATTCTCGCTGCGCCCGTCCCGGTGATCGTCTACGTCGCCCCGAGCGGCGCGGGCGCGGGCTCGGCCGGCGTCTTCATCACGCTCGCGGCTCACGTTGCGGCCATGGCCCCCGGCACGAACATCGGTGCCGCGCACCCCGTGGGCGGGCAGGGGGAGGAGATCAAGGGAGTCCTCGGAGAGAAGATCGAGAATTTCACCGCGTCGTTCAGCGAGGCGATTGCGCACCGGCGGGGGCGCAACGTCGAGTGGGCGGTGAAGGCCGTCCGCGAGAGCGTGTCGATCACCGCGGAGGAGGCGGCGAAGATCCATGTCGTCGACTTTGTGGCGAAGGACCTCGAGGACGTCGTGGCGCAGACCGACGGGCGCGAGGTGGACGTCGGCGGGGAGAAGCGGAAGCTCAAGCTCTCGACGGTCTGGAGCGAGGGCCACGTGCGGGTGCGAACCTACGGGATGCGGCTGGCGCAGCGGCTGCTGAACGTCCTCGCCGATCCGAACATCGCCTACCTCCTGATGATGGCCGGGGTCCTCGGCCTCTACGTCGAGCTGACCCACCCGGGCGTCGTGTTCCCCGGCGTGGTGGGCGGCATCTGTCTCGTGCTCGGGCTCACGGCCCTCCACGTCCTGCCGGTCAACACGTCGGGGCTGGCGCTCCTCCTGCTCGGGGTGGCGCTCCTCGTTGCCGAAGCGTTCCTCCCCACCTTCGGGCTCATCGGCGCGGGCGGCATCGCGGCGTTTCTGCTCGGCTCGCTCTTCCTCTTCGACACGGCCGACACGGGCGTCGCCGTGGCGCGCAGCCTCGTCTTCGGCGTCGGCGGAACGCTCGCCGTCCTCATGCTGACGATCGCGGTGCTCGTCGTCCGCTCGCAACGGCGCCCTTCCGTGGTCGGCGCCGAGGGGATGGTCGGTGCGGTCGGCGTCGCGCGCAGTCGCCTGGCGCCCGCGGGCACCGTGCTCGTACGGGGCGAGTACTGGACGGCGGACGGCGACGAGGTCGTCGACGCCGGCGAGCCGATCGAGGTGACGGCCGTCGAGGGGCTCCGGCTCCGGGTGCGCCGCGCCCGGTCCCGAGCCGTCGAAAGGAGGTAGCCATGCCTGGTGCGTGGGCCGCGCTGCTGGTCGTGATCATCTTCCTGGTGAGCGGGCTCAAGGTGCTGCGCGAGTACGAGCGGGCGGTCGTCTTCCGGCTGGGACGCCTGGTCGGGGCGCGCGGCCCCGGGGTCATCTATGTCATCCCCGGGGTCGAGAAGGCGGTGCGCATCGATCTCCGGACGATCACCATGGACATCCCTTCCCAGGACGTCATCACCAAGGACAACGTCTCGCTCAAGGTGAACGCGGTCCTCTACTTCCGCGTGGTCGACCCGAACCGCGCCGTCGTCGAGGTGGAGAACTATCTCTTCGCTACCTCGCAGAACGCGCAGACCACGCTGCGCAGCGTGTGCGGTGAGGCCGAGCTGGACCAGCTGCTCGCGGAGCGGGAGAAGATCAACGCCCACCTGCAGACGATCATCGACCAGCACACCGAGCCCTGGGGCATCAAGGTGGTGCAGGTCGCGATCAAGTTCATCGACCTGCCCGAGGAGATGCGCCGCGCGATGGCCCGTCAGGCCGAGGCCGAGCGCGAGCGCCGCGCCAAGGTGATCGCGGCCGAGGGGGAGTTCCAGGCGGCGCAGCGGCTCGCGGAGGCGTCGGCGATCATGGCGCGTGAGCCGATCGCGCTCCAGCTCCGCTTCCTGCAGACGCTCGTGGAGATCGCCTCGGAGAACAACTCGACGACGATCTTCCCGGTGCCCATCGACATCCTCCGGCCCTTCTTCACGGGCACGGGAAAGGGTTGAGCGTTACGTGAGGCCGTACTTCTCGATCTTGCGGTAGAGGCGCTGCCGGTCGATGCCGAGCAGGCGGGCCGCCTCGTTCTTGTTGCCGCCGCTGTGCCTCAGCGCGGCAGCGATGAGGCGGCGCTCCGCCTCGCCGAGGGTGGGGAGCGGCCCGCCGTCGGGAGCGTCGAGCGACGGCGCGGCGTCGTCTCGCAGCGCCGCCGGCAGATCATTGAGAGTGATCGTGTCGGCCCCCGACAGCGCGAAGGCGCGCTCGATGGCGTTCTGCAGCTCGCGGATGTTCCCCGGCCAGGCATACGCGCGCAGCCGCGCCATGGCCTCCGGGGCGACGCGCTTGGGAGCCACCTGGTACTCGCGGCTGAAGTGCTGGATGAAGTGCTCGATCAGCAGGACGACGTCGTCGGCGCGCGCCCGCAGCGGCGGGAGCCCGATGTGCACCACATTCAGACGGTAGAACAGATCGGAGCGGAAACGCCCGGCGCGCGTCTCGGCCTCGAGGTCGCGGTTGGTGGCGGCGATCAGCCGGACGTCGACCGTGATCGGGCGGCTCGAGCCGAGCGGCGTGACCTCGCGGTCCTGGAGGGCGCGCAGGAACTTCGCCTGGAGCGCGAGGGGGATCTCCGAGACCTCGTCGAGGAAGAGCGTGCCGCCTTCGGCGGCCCGGAAGACGCCGTCGTGGTCGGCCACCGCGCCCGTGAAGGCGCCGCGGCGGTGGCCGAAGAGCTGGCTGTCGAGGAGCGTCTCTGACAGTCCGGCGCAGTTGATCGCGACGAACGGACCCTCGGCAAACGGTCCTCGCCGGTGGATGGTCCGCGCCACGAGCTCCTTGCCCGTCCCGCTCTCGCCGCTCACCAGCAGCGTGCTCTTGTTCTGGCTGACCGCGCCGATCACCCGGTACACCTCTCGCATCGAGGCGCTCTCGCCGATCAGCTCGCCGAAGCCGTGCAGCTTGCGCACGGCGCGCCGGAGCTGGGCGTTCTCGCGCCGCAGCGCGTCGAGCCGGAGCACGCGCTCGATCGTGAGCAGGATCTCCTGCGGGCGGGCGTCCTTGATCAGGTAGTCCGCGGCGCCGAGCTTCATGGCTTCGACGGCGCTCTCGATGGTCCCGTAGCCGGTCAGCACGACGGTCGCGGGCGCGCTCTCCTGCTCGTGCATCGCGCGCAGGAGCTGCATGCCGTCCATGACCGGCATCTTGAGGTCGGTCAGGACGACGTCGAAGCTCGTCTCGGCGAGGCGCGCGAGGGCGGCCTCGCCGTGCGGCGCATGCTCCACGTCGTGCCCCGCACGCTCGAGGTTCTTGGCGAGCGTGCGCGCCATGTTCGTCTCGTCCTCGACGAGGAGGATGCGCGCCCGCATCTCAGTCCGCCTCGACGTGGCACTGGCACGGCAGCTCGATCGTGAAGGTGGTGCCCGCCCCGACCTCGCTCGTCACCTGGATCTCGCCCTGGTAGCGCTGCAGGATCGAGTGCACGACGGAGAGGCCGAGACCGGTGCCCTGGCCGGGCGCCTTCGTCGTGTAGAAGGGGTTGAAGATGTCCTGCAGGTGCTCGCGCGGGATCCCGACACCGGTGTCACGGACGTCGAGCCGGATCCGGTTCTCGCCGACCAGCGCCGTGCGCAGCATGAGCTCGCCGCCCTCGGGCATCGCCTGCACGGCGTTGGTGATGAGGTTCAAGAAGATCTGCCGCATGGCGTTCACGTTGGCCAGGCAGGGCGGGATCGGCCCCAGCTCGGTGGTGACCCGCACCCCGTTGTTCTGCAGGTGCTTCTGCATGAGCTGCAGGGTGCGGGAGAGGAGGTCGTTGACGTCCAGACGCTCGAGCTCCGCGCCCGACTCGCGGGAGAACTCGAGCAGGTTCTTGATGATCGCCTGCGCGCGCTCGATCTCCTCCTCCGCGATGCGCAGATCCTCGGCCGCCTCTGGGTTCTGGCCGTCGAGGATCTGGCGCAGGTCGTAGAGGGCGTTCATGACGATGGCGAGCGGATTGCGGAGCTCGTGCGCGATGCCCGCGGCGAGGAGCCCGATCGCGGCCATCTTCTCCGACTGGATCAGCTGGCTCTCGAGCCGCTTCCGGTCCGAGATGTCGACGCAGATCAGCTGCACCCACGGGCGCGGGCCGTACTCCATGTAGCCGGCGTTCGCGAAAACCGGGATCGGCTCGCCGCGGCTGGTGAGGAGGTGCAGGTCGTCGCGGCTCGCGTGGCCACGCTCGAGCGCGACCTGCCAGAGCGCCGCGGCGTGTGCCCGGTCGGACGGCGGATGGAGCTCTCCGAGGGTGCGACCGACCAGCATCGTGCGCCCGTATCCGAGCAGGCGCTCCGCCACCTGGTTGGCTCCGAACACGATGCCGCTGGCGGCGTCGACCATGAGGATACAGGCGGGTGCGCGGTCGATCGCGCGGCGATAGGACGCCTCTTGCTCGAGGAGCTCCTCCTCGCGGGCCTCGACGAAGAAGTCCGTGATGTGCAGCACGCGTGCCTGGAACTCCTGCCGGAGGAGGGAAAGCAGCTCGGCAGTCCGCTGCGGGTCGCCGGCGTACTCGCGCCGGATGTCGTCGGCGAGATGGTCGACGAAACGCATCTGTGCCGCGAGGAAGCGCGAGGCCGGGAAGCGGCCGATGAAACCCCGGCGGGTGTGGGCACGCAGGAAGAGGTAGGTCTCGATGTTGCTCGGGTCGGCGACGTGACGCGCCCACCGGATCACCGCGGCGGTCTGGTCGGCCTTGATCTCGGGCCAGTCGGCCTCGGGGATGGCCAGCACGGGGCCGACATCCTCCAGCCAGGCGTCGAGGAGTGCGGGCGTGCGCATCTCCATGAAGGCCGCCAGCGCACGCCGCAGGTCGGTGCGGCCGGGCGGGACCGGTTGGAGGCCCGAGTGCCGGACATACGCCTCGATGCGCGCCAGGTGACGGGCCAGCGACGGATCGAGGGCGCCGTGGCTCACGGCCCGCGCTTAGCAGCTTCGCCGAGCCCAGGCCAGCCGCGTCGGGGGCGCAACCTCGCGGCTTCCCTGGTGTTGGGCGGGCATGCCGGTCTCCGTGGCGAGCTGGGCACCGCCCCGCCGTTCGCCTACAATCTGGCCACCGATGACACGCCTCCGCGTCGGCGAGGTGATGCCCAGGCATCCCGACCCGGGCCCGTCGCCCGGCCCGCAGGAGACCGCTCCCGAGGTAGGGAGCGTTTCCGCCGCCGTGGCGGATCCGGACGTCGCGCTGATGCTCCGCCTGCAGGCTGGCGATGAGGCGGCGTTCCAGGACCTCTTCCGGAAGTTCAGCCCGCGTATCCTCCACTTCGCGCGGCGGTTCGTGGGCAGCGACGCGCAGGCCGAGGAGCTGACCCAGGACGTCTTCGTGCAGGTGTTCCGCTTCCGCCACCGCTACCGCCCGCAGAGCCGCTTCTCGACCTGGTTGTTCACCATCGCCACCAACCTCTGCCTGAACGAGGTCCGCCGTCCCGAGCGACACCTCCGGGTCGACATCTGGGATCGTCGGGACGGCGAGGAACGAGCCGAGGGTCCGCCGCTGCCCGACCCCTCCGCCGTGACGCCGGAGGAGGGGGCGGCGGCGCGGCAGCTGGGGCAGCGGCTCGAGGTCCTGGTGGCCGAGCTTCCGCCGAAGCAGCGCGCGGCCCTCTTGCTGTCACGCATGGATGGGCTCGCGTACCGCGACGTGGCCGAGGCGCTCGGCTCCACCGAAGGCGCGGTGAAGGCGCTTCTCTTTCGCGCAACGCAGACTCTCAAGCGGGGCCTCCGCGAGTATCTCTGATTGGAGGAAGCGATCATGCGGTGTCGACGAGCCCAGCGCTGGATGGTAGCAGCCGTGGACGGCGAGCTCGCCCCCCGTCGCCGGCGGGTGCTCGAGGGTCATCTGGCGAGCTGTCCCGACTGCCGGCGCGAGATGGCGGGCACGGGAGCGGTGCTCGAACGGGTCGCCGGTCTGGCGATGGAGTGCCCGGTCCCTTCGCACCTGGAGCACGCTACCCTCCGCCGCGTCCGGCTGATGGCCGCGGCCGAAGAGGAGCGCACCGCCGCGCGCGGCTGGTGGGTCGGGTTCCGGGTTCCGGCGTTGGCCTTCGCGACGGCTGCCGTCGCGATCGTAGCGGTCGGGCTGCTGCGTGGGGCAGACGACAGGCGGCTCGCCCCGTCTCCGGCGCTGAGCAGCCACCGGCTGGCTTCGCAAGGGTCGACAACAGGCAAGCCGCTAGTGGTCGCGCGCGGTGAGCAGCCGGCTCCGAAGGCGGCCGAGGACCTTCCCACGGAGCCGCCGCCGGAGCTGGCTGCTGCTCCCGATCTCTTCATCGAGCTCCCCATCCTGCGCAACATGGAGAAGCTCGAGCACTTCGAGGCGATCCGCACGACCACGCTGGACGACGGGGGCGAGCAGTCGAACGGATGAAGCATCTCGGCATCGTGTTGCTCCTGGCAGGCGTGCTCAGCGGGGCGGCAGCGCGCGCGCAACAGCCGGTCGGCCGTCCGTGGCAGGAGCTCAGCCCGGAGGAGCAACAGCGGGCCTGGGAGAACTACCAGCGCTACCGGCAGCTCCCGGAGGGCAAGCAGCGGTCGCTCGGGGAGCGCTACCAACGGTTCCAGGCGCTGCCGCCGCAGGAGCGAGAGCGGCTGCGACAGAACTACGAGACCTATCGCGGCTTCGATCCCGGACAGCGGCAGGAGTTCGGCCAGAAGTACCGGCGCTGGAAGTCCGGTCGACCGGCATCCCGATAGCGATATCTGGCGCCGGCGGACGTCGGGTCAGCGCATCGGACGACGCCTACGGCAGGACGACGAGCTGCCCCCCCACGTGGGCCGGGTGCAGCTGGCAGATGATCGGGAACACGCCGACCTTGGTCGCCGTGAACTCGACGGTCTTCGGCTCCCCGCGGGTCACGACCTCCTGGATCTTGTAGGCCGGAATGGCGAAGCCGTGCTGGTTCGGCTCGGACGGGACGTTGTTGATCAGCTTGAGCGTCAACTTGGCGCCCTTCTTGGCCGTGACGGTGCTCGGCACCCAGATCTTCGAGCCTTCGTACTCGATGTTGACGATCGTCATGTTCACGGCCTCCGGGGCGGCCTCCTCCGCCCGCGCACTGCCCACGACGGTGCCGAGACAGAGAAGCCCCGCGACCACGCTCGCAACTGTACGCATGGCTGCCCTCCTTGGTGGATCCTGGTTGACCGGCCCCTAACCACACCACGACACGGAGTGCAACGTTGAGCGGCAGGCCGCCGCTGGTATGATCGGCGGCCGATGCGTCGGGAGGGGCAGTTCCGGCTGCGCGCCGACTTCGAGCCGCAGGGCGATCAGCCCGAGGCCATCGCGGCCCTGACGGAGGGCGTGCGCGCCGCGACGCCCCACCAGGTGCTGCTCGGCGTCACGGGCAGCGGCAAGACGTTCACGATGTCGCACGTGGTTGCGAACGTCAACAAGCCGACGCTCGTGATCGCCCCCAACAAGACCCTCGCGGCCCAACTCTACAGCGAGTTCCGGACGCTCTTCCCGGACAACGCGGTCCGGTACTTCGTGAGCTACTACGACTACTACCAGCCCGAAGCCTACGTGCCGTCGACCGACACCTACATCGAGAAGGACGCGTCCATCAACGACGAGATCGACAAGATGCGCCACGCGGCGACCAAGGCGCTGCTCGAGCGCAACGACGTGCTGGTCGTGGCGAGCGTCTCGTGCATCTACGGTCTCGGCTCGCCCGCGCGCTACTTCGACATGCTCGTCCTCCTCGAGCGAGGGGCGGAGGTCGAGCGCGACGCGATGCTGCGCAAGCTGGTCGACATGCAGTACCAGCGCAACGACCTCGACTTCCACCGCGGCACCTTCCGGGTGCGCGGCGACGTGGTCGAGGTCTTCCCGGCCTACGAGGAGGCGAGGGCGATCCGGGTGGAGCTCTTCGGCGACACCGTGGAGAGTCTCTTGGAGATCGATCCCCTGCGCGGCAAGGCCTTGCGTCAGCTCGAGCGCGTGGCGATCTATCCCGCGAGCCACTACGTCGCGACCGACGACGTCTTGAAGCGGGCCGTCACCTCGATCCGGACCGAGCTGCAGGGCCGCCTGAACGAGCTGCGCGACCAGCAGAAGCTCCTCGAGGCGCAGCGGCTCGAGCAGCGCACGCAGTACGACCTCGAGCTGCTCGCCGAGATGGGCTTCTGTCCCGGCATCGAGAACTACTCCCGCCATCTCGACGGCCGTGCCCCCGGCGAGCCGCCGTACACGCTCCTCGACTATTTCCCCGACGACTACCTGCTCGTGATCGACGAGAGCCACGTCACCGTGCCCCAGATCGGCGGCATGTATCGGGGGGACCGCTCGCGCAAGGAGACGCTCGTCGAGTTCGGCTTCCGGCTGCCGTCCGCGCTCGACAACCGGCCGCTCAACTTCGAGGAGTTCCTGACGCGCGTCCCCCAGGCGGTCTACGTCTCGGCCACCCCGGGGGAGTGGGAGCTCCAGCGGGCGCGCGGCCGGGTCGTCGAGCAGCTGATCCGCCCCACCGGCCTCACCGACCCCGAGGTCATCGTGCGGCCCGCCCGCCACCAGGTGGACGATCTGCTCGAGGAGATCCGTAACCGCGTGGCGGCCGAGGAGCGGGTGCTGGTGACCACGCTCACCAAGAAGATGGCCGAGGACCTCACCGACTACCTGCGCGACGTCGGCATCAAGGTGCGTTACATCCACTCCGACATCGAGACCATCGAGCGCGTCGACATCATCCGCGACCTCAGGCGGGGCGAGTTCGACGTGCTGGTCGGGATCAACCTCCTGCGCGAGGGGCTCGACCTGCCCGAGGTGTCGCTCGTCGCCATCCTCGACGCCGACAAGGAAGGCTACCTCCGCTCCGAGCGGTCGCTCATCCAGACGATCGGCCGCGCCGCACGCAACGTCCACGGCACGGTGCTCATGTACGCCGATGCGGTCACCGCCTCGATGCGGAGAGCGATCGACGAGACCGACCGGCGCCGGGCGGTGCAGCAGGAGTACAACGAGCGACACGGCATCACGCCCCAGACGATCCAGAAGGCGATCGCCGAGCCGCTCGCGGTGGTCTGCGAGGCCGATTACCTGACCGTGCCGCTCGTCGCCGAGACGCCCGACGAGGGGCCGGTCGATCCGGCTGCGCTCGCGAAGACGGTGGCCGCGCTACGCCGCGAGATGCGGGAGGCGGCCAAGCAGCTCGAGTTCGAGCGGGCGGCGGAGCTGCGCGACCGCATCCACACGCTCGAGTCGCGCCTGCTCGGCGTGGAGCCGGCTGAAGCAGGATGAGCGGGGACTATTCCGGTCGAACGCTTCTCCGGCGCTGGCCTGTAGGCCGCCGCGTTCCTACGATGCGCGGTATGGGGATGACCTACCTCTCGGCAAAGCTGACACGGCCTGACGACCGCGGTCCGGGGGTCAGGCGCCGCTTCGTGGTTGACTCGG
>Ga0209058_1001301_pt1 | contig 21368 bp, 24 predicted proteins | sample GraSoiAngelo_147_FD_185904 | JGI IMG/M metagenome (GOLD analysis project Ga0209058, IMG submission 185904) | Grasslands soil microbial communities from the Angelo Coastal Reserve, California, USA - 14_1009_05_40cm (SPAdes) (version 2) | ecosystem: Environmental > Terrestrial > Soil > Grasslands ... | reverse complement strand
GCAAGCCGAGCAGACGGAGCAGCAGCAGGGAAGTGCGCCGCCGCAGCAGACGTCGACCTCAGGGAACGGTACGACTGCGACGGGCCGCGCGGACCTGCGAACGAATCGCGACGAACAGACGCCGACCACGAGCACGGGGAAAGCGAAACTCGGGCGGAACGATCCATGCTGGTGCGGGTCCGGGAAGAAGTTCAAGAAATGTCATGGACGCTAGCGAGGCGACGCCGCGGGTGACGCGGCGAGTCGGGCCCTCGCGAGCGAGAGTTGAGCCCGCGATACGAGGGGACGACCTAGAAGAAGACCGAGCGGGCGTGTTTCGAGCGAGCGAGGACCCCGAGCCGCGGCAGGATCCGCGGCGTCGACCCACAGCAAGAGTTCCATGATCTCGATTCCGTTTGATCCCAACATCCACATCGGGCCGCTGAGCATCGCGTGGCACGGCATCTTCACCGCGGTTGGCATCCTGTTCGGCGTGTGGCTCCCGCTGCGGCTCGTTCGTCTTCGCATCTCCGAGGAGGACGCGACCGCCGTTGCGACGTGGGGCGTCGTCGCTGGCATCCTCGGCGCGCGCCTCGTTGCGATCATCGATCGGTGGCAGTTCTATCTCGCGGACCCGGTGCAGATCCTCCTGATTTGGCAGGGCGGTATCGCGATCTGGGGCGGCGCGGTTGGCGGCGTGCTCGCGGGCCTTCTCGTCGGCATCCGCCGGCATCTGCCGATCGGGTTCGGCGCCGACGCGGCAGCCCCTGGCATCTTGCTCGGCTTCGCGATCGGGCGGATCGGCGACATCATCAACGGCGAGCATCACGCTGTCCCTTGCGAAGCCCCGTACGGGCTCTGCGTCGGCTACACGTATGACGGTCCGGGATATCTGGGTCAGCCGGGGCCGGTGCATCTCGTCGTCGGCTATGACCTCGTCTGGAATCTGATCGGCATGGCGGCCGCGCTTGCGCTTCGCGGGCGCGGGCTTCGCGACGGCCTGATCTTCTGGCTCGCCGCCGCGTGGTACGGCATCGGTCGACTGCTGCTCGGCTTCCTACGCATCAACGACCCGACCTACGTCTTCGGGCTCCGCGAAGACCAAGTCATCGCCCTCTTCGTGCTCGCCGGGGCGATTCCGATGATCATCCGGCTGACGGTGTTCGGGCGTCGTGCGCCGGAGATGGCGACGACCTGATCGAGCTGCCGTTCGACCCGGATCTGCTGATCGGGTCACTCCGCGTCGCCTGGCACTCGATCTTCGCCTTCGTCGGAATGCTCGCTGGAGCGTTCGTGTCGATCCGCTGCGCGCGCTACTTGGTGCGCGACGAGCGGATCTATCCCTTCGCGATCGCGGTCGTCATCGGTGGACTCATCGGCGCGCGCATCGCGCATGTCACGGACAACTGGGCCCTGTACGCGAACGACCCGCTGCGCGCGCTTCAGTTCTGGAGCGGCGGCATCGGGACTATGGGCGCACCGATCGGCTCGACCATCGCCGGTTACCTCGCCGCGCGCCGGCTGCGTCTGCCGGTCGGCTTCATGTTCGACATCAGCGTCATCGGGATCGCGCTCGGTGAGGCCATCGGGCGGATCGGCGACATCGTCAACGGCGAGCACCACTCCGTCCCGTGCGGCGACGTCCCGTGGTGCGTGCGCTACACGCATCCAAGCACGCTTGGCCAGAGCACGTCCGTCCATCCCATCGGCGCGTACGACGGCCTGCTGATGCTGGGGATCTTCGTCCTGCTCTACCTCTACTGGCGGCGCGTTCGGGGGCACCCGCCCGAGGGCCGGGTCTGGCTTGCCTACCTGCTCCTGCTGGGCGGCGGCCGTTTCCTGCTTTCCTTCCTCCGGACGGACCCCCTTTTCCTCGACGGCCTGCAGCAAGCCCAGGTGCTCGGCCTCCTGTATTTGGGCGCTGGAGCGGTCAGTCTGCCTGTGCTGGTGCGCCGAGCAGCCCGGCTGGCAACCACATCCCGAGCACGAAATGGGGAAAAACCCCTTCTCAAGCAGGTGTCAGACCGGTAAACTCGCGTACGGAAAGCGGCACAGATGCCGCGCCTGTTGGGGAGCGGTTATGAAAGAGTGGATCGTCTGCGAGGACAACTGCCTCAAGTGTTCCTACGGCGCCACCCTGGACTGTGACGGCGACTGCCCTCGCTGCCCTCGCAACACCTACTGCCCCTGCGTGACTTTCGTCAGCTTCGCCGCTGGCAAGCTGGCACCCGTCGCTCAGCCCGTCACGACCTCCTTCGAACGACCCCGCAAGCGCTGAAGCATCGTGACGCTGGACCCAGCGGCGCTCGCCGCTCTGCGCGAGCGCATCGACCGCATGGCGGTGTTCCTTTGACCTCCCTTCTCTCCGCGGCGAGGTTGCGCGTCTAGAGGCCGAGTCCTCCGCGCCCGATCTCTGGAACGACCGTCAACGCGCGCAGCAGGTCATGAAGCGGCTCGGCCTGGTCCGGGCCCGCGTCGAGCGCTGGGATTCCTTCCGACAGCGCACGGCTGACCTCGCCGAGCTCGCGTCGATGGCTGAGGATCCCGCTCTGAGCGCCGACCTCGAGCGCGAGCTGCAGGAACTGATCGGCGAGGTCGACAAAGCGAGCCTCGAGGCGCAGCTCGGTGGCCCGTACGACGAACGCGATGCCGTCGTCGCGATCTCCGCGGGCGTCGGCGGAACCGATGCGGCCGACTGGGCGCAGATGCTCGTGCGGATGTATCTGCGCTGGGCCGAGCGCCACGGGTTCAAAGCCGAGATCGTCGAGTCGACACCAGGCGAAGAGGCAGGCATCCGCAGTGCGACGCTTACGGTCGAGGGTCCGTACGCCTACGGATATCTCAAGACCGAGCGTGGCACGCATCGTCTGGTGCGGATCTCGCCCTTCGATTTCCAAAAGCGCCGGCAGACCTCATTCGCGCTCGTCGATCCGACGCCACAGGTCCAGGATGACGCCGAGATCGACATCCGACCCGAGGAGCTGAAGATCGACACCTATCGCGCGACCGGCGCCGGCGGGCAGAACGTGAACAAGACCGAGACCGCGGTGCGCATCACGCACCTACCGAGCGGCATCGTCGTGTCGTGCCAGAACGAGCGCTCGCAGCTGCAGAACCGGGAGACCGCGATGCGCATCCTGAAGGCCCGGCTTCTTGAGAAGCGGGTGCTCGAACAGGAGGCCGAACAGGCCCGCGAGCGTGGCGAGATGCGCTCGGCCGACTGGGGCAGCCAGATCCGCTCGTATGTCCTCCACCCGTACACCCTGGTGAAGGACCACCGGACCGGCGTCGAAGTCGGGGACCCCACGCGTGTGCTCGACGGCGATATCGACGCCTTCATCGAGGCGGCGCTGTCAAAGCCGGCCGGTGGCACACCGACTGCTCACTAACGGACCGTAATCGCATGGGCGCCGAGCGGCGTACCCGCGTGGAGGTCTTGGCATGGTGAGCGCGAAAGATCTGCGGGACATGTTCGAGGAGATCCGCAGCGAAGCGGGCAAGCGGGCATCTGACTTCGTCAGTGACGCAAAGGCGTCGGACATCGGGAAGATGAAGCTGTCGGACTTCGGTCGGCGCAGCGAGCCGCCCGGAATCGTGTGGCTTGGTGTCGGGCTCGTTCTCGGCGCGGTGGTCGGCGTGGCGATCGCGCTCATCGCCGCACCGTATCCGGGGGACGAGACCCGGCGGCGCCTCGTGCAGCAGGTCGACAAGATGAAGCGTCCGGGCGAAGAGGGGATCGAGCAGATCCACGCCGCGAAGAGCGGGAACGGCGGGACGCAGGCCTACACGACGCCCACGACCGCCTACGAGCGTAGTTAGGAAGCCGAACCCCTCGCGCGCTTGATGTACTCCGCGATCGGTTCCAGTCCGACGCGCTGACGGCGTTCGTCTACGTTGGCCGGATCTTCCAGCTCTTTCACGTCGAGGCCGTGGTCGGTCATATTGAGCTGAGTGCCGTATCGCTGCGGCCGGCCCTCGGCCACGCGGATTCGGTCCTCAAGGTAGGCGAGGTGGTTCGCGCACACCTCATCGCCTGACTCGCGCTCCATCAGCGCGAGGCAGTGCCGCTGGAACGCGACGTTGTGATCGGCGTGCTGCACCAGGAGCCACGCCACGTGCTCGGCCGCCGGACCGACTTTGGAGCGTGTTGGCCAGCCAATCTCCGCAACCATCGCGCGAAGGCGCTCGGTGTTACGCGCGTCGATCGCCCGGAGTTCCTCGTGGACGGCCTGCATCTTCCGACGCATCTGCTGATCCTCGTCGGCCATCCGAACGAGCTCTGCCGCCACGGCCTCGTTCAAGGCTCGCTTCCCTAGGGTCGCATGGCTTTCGCGAGCTCGATGAGCTTCTCGCGCGTGTTGAGCGATGGCTCGTCGAGCACCCGCTCGAACAGCACGTTCAGAATACGGCCGACCTCCGGCCCTGGCAGGATCGCGAGCTCCCGCATGATGTCGTTGCCGTCGATCGCGAGGTCGCGCAACGAGAATGCGTTTGCCGCGGCGATCTGCTCCTGGACGCGCCGCCAGAGCGCCTCGAGCGCGTACATCCGTGGCGAGCGCGCGCCGCTGCCGATGTTGTCGGCGCGCCGCAGCGCGAAGAGCGCGGGGATGTAGTCGAGACCAATGGTCCGGATGAAGCGACGCACGGCCGAGTCGGTCCAGTGAGTCTCGTACCAGAACATGTGATGGCGGATGAGGTGCGTGACCTCGGCCACCGTCTCCTTGTCGAACTTCCAGCGACGCAGGATCTGACGCGCCTTGAATTCGCCGACGAACTCGTGCTGGTGGAAGTGACCGTCAGCGAACGTATCCGGCTTGCCGATGTCGTGGAACAGGCCGGCCAGCCGCAGCACGAGATCGTTCGCCGGCGTCGCGTCCACGGTCGCCAGTGAGTGTTCGAAGACGTCCTGCGCCGCGACCTTGTCCTGCGGCGTCTTCTTGCATTCCTCGAGCTCAGGGCAGAGGACCGCGAGCAGGCCGACATCCGAAAGCAACCGAAAGGCGACCGAGGGACGCTCCGCGGCGAGGATCTTCGTGAGCTCCTGGTTGAGGCGCTCGCCGGACAGGGTCGCCGCAAGATGCGCGCTCCGGCGGATCGCGATGACCGTCCGTTCGTCGATCCGCATATCCAGCAGCGTCGCGAAGCGCACGGCGCGCAGCATCCGGAGCGCGTCCTCGCGGAAGCGCTCCTCCGGCTCGCCGACCGCTCGCAACAGACGCGCGTCGAGGTCGCGCTGGCCACCAAACGGGTCGACGAGCTCGCCCGGCGTCCCGTTCTTGCCGGGCCGCCAGGCCATCGCGTTCATCGTGAAGTCGCGGCGAGAGAGGTCGTCGCGAAGTGAGTCGGTGAAGGCCACGTGATCGGGTCGCCGATGGTCGGTATAGCCGGCCTCGGTGCGGTAGGTCGTGACTTCGACCTCATGCTCGCCCGAGCGCACCACCACCGTGCCAAAGCGGTTCGTATAGAGCGAGCGCGCGAAGAGCTTCTGGATCTCCTCCGGCGTCGCGTCGGTCGCGACATCCCAGTCCTGCGGATCGACACCGCGGATCGCGTCACGCACGCAGCCGCCGACCACGTACGCGTCGTGCCCGGCCGCGGTGAGCGTCGCGACGACCTTTTCGACGTCCTTTGGGACCCGCAGTTCGGTGATGGTCACGGCCTGAGTATCGCGGTGGCGACTATTCCTCGCCGAGGTACGCCTTACGGACCATCTCGTTTTCCGCGAGGTTCTTCGCGCTGTCCGAGAGGACGATGCGCCCGGTCTGCAGCACATAGCCGCGATGCGCGATCGAGAGCGCCATGTGCGCGTTCTGCTCGACCAGCAGCACGGTCATGCCCTGCGCGTTGATGTCCTGGATCGTCTTGAATACGAGCTCGACCAGCACCGGCGCGAGCCCCATCGATGGCTCGTCGAGCAGCAGCACCGTCGGTCGTGCCATCAGGGCGCGTCCGATCGCGAGCATCTGCTGCTCGCCCCCAGAGAGTGTGCCGGCGCGCTGGGTCAGCCTTTCCTTCAGCCGCGGGAAGAGCTCGTAGACGCGCTCGAAGTCCTTCGCGAGCTCCGCGGGCGGATCGGTCCGCGCGTAGGCGCCCATCTCCAGGTTCTCTTTCACCGACATACGCGAGAAGATCCGTCGTCCCTCCGGCGAGTGCGCGACACCGAGCCGAACGATCTCGTTCGCCGGAACCTTCGTGAGGTCGCGGTCGCCCATGCGGACGGTGCCCTTCCGGGGACGCAGGACGCCGGCGATGGTGCGCAGGGTCGTCGTCTTCCCCGCGCCGTTGCTTCCGATGAGCGTGACGATCTCGCCTTTCTCGACCTTGAGCGAGACGCCCTTGAGGGCCTGGATGTTGCCGTAATAGGTGTGGACCTGCTGGACCTCGAGCAGCGGCATCAGGCGACCTTGGCTTTCCCCAGATAGGCCTCGATGACGCGCGGGTCACGCTGCACGGCCTCAGGCGCGCCTTCGGCGATCTTCGTGCCGTGGTCGAGCACGGTCACACGATCCGAGATGCCCATGACGACCTTCATGTCGTGCTCGATGAGCAGGATCGTGATCTTGCGCTCCTCACGCAGCCGGCGGATGAAGTGCGTCATCCGTCCGGTCTCGTTCGGATCCATTCCGGCGGTCGGCTCGTCGAGCAGCAGGAGCTTCGGTTCCGTGGCGAGGGCCCGCGCCATCTCGAGCCGGCGCTGGTCGCCGTACGGCAGGTTCTTCGCGGTCACATCGTCGCGCCCCTCGAGGCCGACGTACTTCAGCAGCTCGCGGCAGACATCGCGCGTCTCGCGCTCCTCGCGCCGCTCGCGCGGCAGGCGCAGGATAGCCTCGAACGGCGTCGCTTCCATGCGCGAGTGGTGCCCGACCATGACGTTCTCGATCGCGCTCATGTTGTGGAAGAGCCGGATGTTCTGGAATGTGCGCGCGATGCCGAGCCGCGTGATGCGGTGCGGCGGCTGGCCCGAGATGTTGCGGCCGCCGAACGTGATGGTGCCGCTCGTCGGGCGGTAGAGGCCGGCGATGACGTTGAAGAACGTCGTCTTGCCCGCGCCGTTCGGACCGATGAGGCTCACGATCGAGCCCTCGGGGATGACGAAGTCGATGTTTGAGACGGCGACGAGCCCGCCGAACTGCTTTGTGACCGCGCGCGCTTCAAGAACGTTCTGCATCCCGGTCATCGCTCGACGTCCACCAGGATGGCGCGCTCCTGCTCGAGCGCGCCCTCGTCCTCCTCCGCGGCGTGCAGCTCGGCACGGCGCGTCGCGCTCGGGAAGAGGCCCTCAGGTCGCAGCAACATCATCGCCACCAGCGCGACGCCGAAGATGAGCTGGCGCGAGCGGCTCACGTCCATGATCGCCAGGTCCTGATTGCCGATCGCGGCACCGACGCCGTGAACCAGACCGTTGATCCAGTCGAACAGGATGCGGTCGACGAAGCCGAGCAGGAGCCCGCCGGCGATGACCCCGCCGATGTTGCCGAGACCGCCCAGGATGATCATGCAGAGGACGAAGATCGACACCGAGAAATCGAACTGCTCCGGTGCGATGACCTGCAGGTAGCTCGCCCAGATCGATCCCGCGAATCCCGAGAAGCTCGCTCCGAGGGCGAAGGCGAACAGCTTCGTGGTCACAAGGTTCACACCCATCGAGGCGGCCGCGACTTCGTCCTCGCGCATGGCGGCCCATGCGCGGCCGACGCGCGAGGTTCGGAGTCGCGCGGTGATGAGCACCGACACCATGAGGACCGCGACGATGAGGTAGTACCAGGGGATCGGATCCACGGCGAACTGCAGGCCCGGGATCTCGGGATAGCCAATGGGATTCATACCCTGTGTGCCTTTGGTGATCTCCGGTGTGTTCTTGATCACGAGGGGCACGATCTCACCGAACCCCAGCGTCACGATCGCGAGGTAGTCACCGCGCAGGCGCAGCGTCGGTGCACCGAGCAGCACACCGAAGAGCGCAGCGACCGCAGAGCTGACGAACATCGCCAGGAAGAAGTTCACGTGGTTGCCCTCGCGAACGAACCCGATCGGACTCACCGTCGACGTGAGGAAGGCCATCGTGTAGGCGCCGATCGCGAAGAAGGCCGCGTATCCGAGGTCGAGCAGGCCCGCGAAGCCGACGACGACGTTGAGACCGAGCGCGAGCACGATGAAGAGCGTGATCGGGATGGACTTCGCTTCCCACCCCAGGCCGAGGACGTTGTTGACGACCGGAAAGAGCAGCGCTCCGCCGATGCCGACGATCGTTCCCCACATCTTCCGCTCGCGCGCCTTGCCGGTCGCCGTGTACCACCAGCCGAGGGTCGAACGCCCGCGAGGTGGCGGCTTGCCTTTCATGCCTTCTCTCCGGTCTCCTGACCCAGGAGGCCCGTCGGCTTGAACACGAGGATGATCACCAGGAGCGAGAACACGCCGACGTTCTCCCACTGGCCCCCCGCGTACGTCACCGTGAGCGCCGATAACAGGCCGAGGACGAATCCTCCCAGCGCCGCGCCGTTCACGTTCCCGATGCCACCGAGGACCGCGGCGGTGAACGCCTTCAGCCCGGCGGTGAAGCCGAGGGTGAAGACGGTGTTGTTGTTGTAGAGCCCGTACATCAGGGAGGCTGCGCCTGCGAGCACGCCGCCGAGCAGGAAGGTGAAGGCGATGACGCGGTTCACGTCGATGCCCATCTGCTGCGCCATCTCGCTGTCCTGCGCGACGGCGCGCATCGCCTTGCCCATGCGCGTGCTCCGGATGACCCAGGCGAGCCCGAGCATGAGCGGGATCGCGAGCGCGAGGACGAAGAGATCCTTGAACGTGAAGCGGATTAGCGTCGTGAAGCCGAAGAGCTGGCTCATGAAGTCGTATTGCGGCAACAGGTCAGGGAAACGCCGCGGGGTCGGGCCCTGCCAGAAGAGTCCGATGTTCACGAAGATGAATGAGACGCCGATGGCCGAGATGAGCGGCGCGAGCCGCGGCGCGCGGCGCAGCGGACGGTACGCGATGCGCTCGGCGAGCACGTTGAGCAGACCGCAGAAGATCATCGCCGCGAGCATCGCGAGGAGGAGCGCGAACCAGGGCGTGCCGGTCGTCCCGACCTCGGTGCTGAATCCGAGAAGCGTGAGCGTGCTGAGACATACGAAGGTGCCGAGCATGAACAGATCGCCGTGGGCGAAGTTGATCAGCTCGATGATCCCGTACACCAGCGTGTAGCCGAGGGCGATGAGCGCGATGAACGCGCCATTGGTGATACCGATCATCACCGCCGCCAGGAAGAGGTCTATCTCGCCACACTCCCTACAACGAGAACGGGGCGGGAGACCGGATCGCTCCGGCTTCCCGCCCCGATTCTGTCACTACCCTGGACCGCTACTTGGCCGCGAGCTCCTTGACGAACGACCAGGAGCCGCTCTTGCCGATCGAGCCCGAGAACTGCGTCAGCGTGGTGTCGCCGTTCGCGTCGAACGACCACTTGCCGAGAACGCCGTCGTAGTCCTTGGTGCCCATGACATTGGCCATGACCGTCGCGCGGTCATCGGCCTTGTCGCCCGCCTTGGCGATCGCCGCGAGGACGACCTTGCCGGCCTCGTAACCGTAGATCGCGTACGGGTTCGGGTTGTTGTTGTTGAACTTGGTGTTGTAGTTCTTCAGCCACTCGGAGGCCTTGCCGGTGTACTTCTCCGGCGGCACGCCACCGAAGGTGGAGTACACGCCCTCGCCAGAGGGGCCAGCCTGCTTCAGGAACTCGGAGCAGTTGATGCCGTCCGGTCCCATGAACTTCACGGTCGGCGCGACAGCCTTCAGGTCCTTGACCAGCACCGCGGGGTTGTTGTCGACGATGCCGCCGTAGTAGACGAGGTCCGCGCCGCTGTCCTTGATCTTGTTGGCAAGCGCGCGATAGTTGTCGGCCTTCTGCGCGCCTTCGTAGCCGGCCTCGGTCAGGCCCAGCGCCTTCGCCTTCGCGCGGAAGACGTCCGCGATGCCCTTTCCGTAGAGCTCGGTGTCGTGGACGATGTAGACCTTCTTCGCGCCGAGCTCCTGCGCCCAGGTCGCGCCCACAGCGCCCTGGATGTCGTCGGCGGGAACGACGCGCGCGTAGTTGCGCTTGCCGTTCGGGTAGTACTTGCCCGGCTCATCCGCCTCAGCGCCCCGCTCGGGCCCCTTTGTCAGACCCGGGTACGTGTTGGCCGGCGAGACCATGACCATGCCCGCCTGGTTCAGGAGCGGGATCGAGACCTTCGCCGCGCCGGAGTTGTACGTCCCGATGTAGGCCACGACCTGCTTGTCGTTGATGGCCTTGCGGGCGTTCTCCGCCTCCTGCGCCGCGTCCCACGAGCCCTTCGCCGCCGTTGCGTCGTCAAGGGCGTCATAGAGCACGGTCACGTTCGTGATCTTGGTCTCGTCGATCGCCATCTTGATCGAGTTCACGATCTCGACGGTCTGTGTGCGCGACGCCCCGGTCATGGGCAGGCTGGAGATGATCTTGACCGTCTTGGCGGTCGACGCACCTGTTCCGCCCGTACCGGCACCGCCACACGCCCCCATGACGAGCGCGAGAGCGGTGATGGCCGCGGCGGCCGCTGTCCAACGTCTCTGCATGCAAACCCTCCCTAGCGGTCTAATCGGATAATGGCTCGACCCTGCGGGCCGCCTCCCTTGCGCCGACTGCCGCGTGATCGGGCAAGTCTGGGGTCGAGCGCCCCGTGCGTCAACGAAGGCAAACGACCACCCTTGCTAGGCTCGGCTGGTGCGGCTTCGTGGCGCTACCGGGCTCGCTCTGCTCCTGTTCATCGTCGCGGCGTGCTCCGCGCCGTCCCCCCAGATCACGCGCCCGACACCCATCTCGACCCTCCCGCCGGACCATGCGCCCAGGGGCCTTCCCTCGGGGACGGTCCTCTTCAGTAAGGGGGGACTCGATCTCTGGACCGCGGCTCCCGATGGGAGCGGCCGAGTCCCTGTCACAGCCGACGGCGCGACCGGCGGGGGTTACCTCGGCGGTAAGTGGTCACCCGACGGAGCGCTCATCGCGGCCGAGCGCGCGGTGCCTGGCGACGGGGGGAGCTCGCTCTTCCTCGTCCGCGCGGGTGCCGCGCCGCTGCGACTCACGAAGCCGGACACCTTCCTCGACGGGTATGCGTGGTCCCCCGACGGCCGCTACCTCACCTATGGCGAGGTGATCTCCGGCGGCACCGCCGCCGCGGGCGGATCGCTCGCGGGCGCTGTCGGCGACGTCCACGTATATGACGTGACCACGTCGACCAACCTGATCGTCGGGCCTGGGACACATCCGGCGTTCACACCCGACGGCACGCATCTCGGCTACGCGCACGTGACCGGCGCGATCGCGCTCGCGGATCTGCGCGTGCTTGCGTCCGGCATGTCGAAAGAGCTTCCGACGCAGATGCTCGTCACGCTCGCCGATCTCACGCGGTACTCGACGAACATCGCGCCGAAGGGCATGGGTCTCATCGGCGGCCCGCAGTTCTCGGCGGACGGGAAGCTCATGGCCTACGCTGCGATCGAGAAGGGGCCGATCCTCGAGGCGGAGCAGATCGTCTACACCCAGGAGCCGGTGCCCGGCGCGCCGCCGAAACTGTGGGTGATCGGGAAGACCGGCGCGATCCACCACGTCGCCGATCTGCGCTGGTCTCCGACGGCGCCAGTGCTCGCCTACTCGATCATCAACGCGCAGCCACATCACCACTGGCTCAGCGTCATCGATCCCGTCGGCGGTCAGCGCCGCGAGCTGTACGACTCGCCGAAGCACTTCCTTGACTTCACCTGGTCACCCGACGGCGCCGTCCTTCTCGTCCAGGTCGACGACGGCGACGAATGGCTGTACTTCCAACCCGACCGTGCCGGTCCCGTCGGCCGCGTCACGCCCGGTGGTTGGCGACCGGAGTGGTGCCGCTGTGCCCCGCGCACGTAAGCCCGCCGCGGCCCGCACCGCGCGGGGCCGCGAGGATCCGGCAGCGAGGCGCCTCCGGGCGCGCGCGGTCCTGAGGCGCCTCGCCAAGGAGAATCCGGACTGGGGCCCGACCCTCGAATTCTCCAGCCCGTTCGAGCTGCTTGTGGCAACGATCCTCGCGGCGCAGGCCCAGGACGAGCACATCAATCAAGTGACGCGCTCGCTCTTCGCCAAGTACCGCGGGCCCGCCGACTACCTGAAGGTGCCGGTCGAGGAGCTCGAGCGAGATGTCCACGCCACGGGCTTCTTCCGGATGAAGACGAAGGCGATCCGCGGCGCGTCGGAGCAGCTGCTTGCCGAGTTCGGCGGCGAGGTGCCCGGCGACATGGATTCGCTGGTGCGGCTTCGCGGCGTCGGTCGCAAGACCGCATCGATCGTGCTGGGGAACGCTTTTGGCGTCCCGGCGGTCGCCGTTGACCGACATGTGGCTCGCGTCGCCACCCGACTCGGGTTCAGCCGGAAGGGGAAGGACGGCATCGAGGAGGAGCTGCGCTCGCTCTATCCGAAGAAGAACTGGGTGAAAGCGACGTGGAATCTCGTGCTCCACGGTCGCCGAATCTGCACCCCGACGCCGAGGTGCCCGGTGTGCCCGATCAATGACCTGTGCCCGTATCCGAAGAAGACCAAAGACGCGCGAACAACCCGCCCAGCGCCGCGACCACGATCACCAGCGCGTCCGAGGCGATGAGCGCGACGGTATCGGACAGCGGATCGGCGAAGTACGCGCCGCTGGGTACGACACCCAGCGCCTCGCAGATCACGTAGCCTGCGCCGACCAGCGCGCCCTGGTACATAGGTGCACCGGACGCCAGTTTTCCGGCCAAAAGTCCCGAAAAGAAGAGTCCTAAAAAGGATGCGACCGCTGCCGGGATCGGGGGCAGCACCGCGTCACCTAGAACGCTGATCACCACAGCGACCGCAACACCCGCGAGGACCGCGGGCCAACGAACGTGCGGCGCACGGCGAGGTGAGTTGATGACGCGACTGTACGACGTGAATGTTCCTAAAAAGAAACCGATCCGCGAGGCCTACGCGGATCGGTGGGTTCGCGAAAGGTGCCAGATCGGGATTTAACAAGTGCGACGATCGCTCGTCGCACTCACAACTTACTTCTTCTTCGCTTTCTTGGACTTCTTTGCAGCCTTCTTCTTCGCTGGCATTAGTGAATCACCTCCTCTTGGCCACGCATTGTTCGTTATATAGACACATTCACGTCGCAAATGTCAACACGTGAGCGGTCTCAGCTCGCCGGCGGACTTGTGCCTCGGAGCTTCTGAATGACGCGCTCTCGGAGCTGTGTCGGGGCGACGTCGGAGGTGCAACAGTCGCGAAGACGGTCGAGGAAGCGGCGCTCGAGGCCCAACTGATCACCGCAGTCGTCACAGCCGGAGACGTGAGCGCGCACCTGAGCGAGTTCCTTCTCGTCGAGCTCGAGGTCGAGGAACGCGTAGAGCCGCTCCACGCAGTCGGTGCAATTCATGGCGTCCCTAACCCTTCTGCGGCGTCCGCACGGCAGCGATGCCGCGCTCGCGTGCGAGGTCGTACAGCCGCTTCTGGAGGAATTTGCGACCCCGATGCAGCCGCGACATCACCGTGCCGATCGGGATGCTGAGCATCTCCGCGATCTCCTTATAGGAGAAGCCCTCGACGTCGAGGAGCACGGTGGTGCGGAACTTCTCCGGCAGCTCCTCGAGCGCGTCGGTCACTTCGGTATCGACCACGCTGTTGAGCAGCTCGGTCTCGGGATCCGGTGAGGAGGAAGCGGCTCTGTCGTCGGCCATCCGCCGGTAGAGCGAGAACTCGTCGACGCCTTCGAGGTCGGTGACCTCCGGCTGTGCCGCCTTGCGGCGGTAGGTGTTGATGAACGTATTGGTGAGGATGCGGAAGAGCCAAGCCTTCATGTTCGTGCCGAGCGTGAACTGTTCCCGGAACCGGAACGCCCTGATGTAGGTCTCCTGCACGAGGTCCTCCGCATCGGCCTCCGACCGCGTCATGCGCAGCGCGGTCCGGTAGAGCGCATCCAGATGGCGCAGCGCCTCGGCTTCGAACTCGTCGCCTGCCACCTGCCCACTCTACCGAACGCGCCGAGCCGTCCAGGGCATTCCCACTAGGCTCGAACCATGTCGACACCGGGTATCAGTGCGGAACAGGTGAGGGCGTTCCTCGACGGCTACGCGTCGGCTTTCCAGCGACTGGACAAGGAGGCGGTGGCCGATCGTTACGGCTACCCCGCTCACGTCATCACGTACGACGGCGGCGTCCGCCTTCTCGCCGTCCCGACCCGTGAGGTCTGGATGGTAGTGATCGATCGCATCCTCGAGATGTACCGGGCGATGGGCGTTCGTGGCGCGGCGATTCGCGAGCTGCGCCTCAGCGACGTGTCGCCACAGGTCGCCCTGGCCCATGTGCTCTGGGCGCTGCACGGTGACGGCGATCGGCCGCTCTACGAATTCGCTGCGACCTACACGCTTGCGCTGTTCCACGGCGAGCTGAAGATCGTCCAGGTCGTCTCGGAGAACGAGCAGCCGAAATTCCTCGGAGTCATGCGCGCGCGCGGATGAGAGCTGACGGCACGGACGAGCGGCTGCTGCGCGAGGTGAACGAGCGCCACGGCACCGACTTCCATATCCGGCGCGAGTTCCCGGCCACCGTCAATTCAGGCGCGCTCCTCGTGGAAGGGTCCGACGGCGAGCGGATCCTCAAGTGGGTAGCGACAGCACGGTCGCTCCAGGCACAGCGGAACGCGCAGCGCGTGACACGGGCGCTCGCGGCGAAAGGCTATCCCGTTCCCAAGTACGAGCACGTCGAGCCGTACGGCGACGGTGGCTACGTGCTCATGACGAAGCTTCCGGGCGAGCCCGCCGAGTTCCGCGAGCACGCGCTCGCCCAGACCGAGCGCGTGCTGCGGCTGAACGCGCTGCAATACCGAGCCGGCGTGCTGACGAGCACCTGGCCCGCCGAGATCGTGCGCGGCGTCCGCGAGGGCGGTGACGGCTACTGCCACCCGGAAGCGATGCGCGCGCAGTCACCGCGCGCTGCGGCGCTGCTCGACACGCTGCAGCAGCTCGGCGCGGAGAATGCCGCGGCCGGCGGGCCGACCGACGGCGTCGTCCACAAGGACCTCAATCCGGGGAACGTCCTGGCTGTCGGCGCGCACGTGACGGGCGTCGTCGATTGGGAGAACAGCACCTCGGGAGACCCGGCGTACGACGTCGCCTATCTCTGGTTCTGCATCTACGACCACGAAGATTGCCGCGGTCCGCTCTGGCGCCATCTGCTCGGTGTCGCCGAGCCGTCGACTATCGCGCTCTATGCGGCCCACATCATCATCGGCTTCGTGAGCGGCGCGATCGCGCACGACCCCGAATGGATCGATCGCCGCCTCGATGCGGCCCCGCGGGCGCTCGCGGACATCGCGGCGCTCGGGATCGGCGTCGACGCGCGACAGCGATCGGCTCCGCGATTTCCCGAGTGAGAGAGACTTTGTGGGTGCGGGTGTTGGCGGTCAGCGACGAGGTGGACGAGAACGCCTACCAGTCATCGCTGCGCGATCGTTACGGACACATCGACCTGGTGCTCGGCTGCGGCGACCTTCCGTACGACTATCTCGACTATCTGGCGACTCAGCTCGGCGCGCCGCTATTCGCGGTGCACGGGAATCACGACATTCCGCCTGAGCAATTGGATGATCCGGAGGTCGGTGTGTGGTGGCGCGGGATCGACCTCCACGGCCGTGTCCGGGACATCGGCGGCCTCCTCGTCGGGGGTCTGGGTGGGTCGGGCCGGTATAGCAACGGGCCTTATCAGCTCACCGAGAGCGAGACATGGTCCGCACTCCTGCGTATGGTCCCCAGGCTCATCGCGAACAGGATCGCGCGAGGTCGTTACCTCGACGTGCTCGTGACGCATGCGCCTCCACGCGGTATCCACGACGGTCCGGATCTCCCACACCGCGGGTTCGGTGCGCTCCCGTGGTTCCTGCGAACGTTCCGGCCGCGCTACCACCTCCACGGCCACTCTCACGTGTACGACCGGCGAACGGTGACCCGCACGCAGTATCACGACACGGCAGTGATCAACGTCTATGGCGCCCGCGAGATCGAGCTCGATGCAGGTCGCTAACACCGCGCACAGCGACTTCCTGCGCGTACGGCGCAAGGCTTTCTGGCGGGGTATCGCGAAGTGGCTCCTCCGATCAGATGACGCCCTGCTCGCGTTCGACGACGTGCGGAAGCAGCTGCATGCCCATCTCCAGCACGACGGCGGCGTTCGCGAGGTCGAGATCGACCAGATCGTCGGGAGCGTCGGCCGCTATCGCGACTTCGACCGCGCGTTCCTGCCGCGTCAGGCGCGCACGCGAGGACGCTGGGAAAGCATCGACACCGCCTACCTCACACATGTCGAGCTGCCCCCGATCGAGCTGTACAAGATCGGCGAGACCTACTTCGTGAAGGACGGCAACCACCGTGTGTCGGTGGCGCGGGAGCGGGGTCAGGTCTTCGTCGACGCGAGAGTCATCGAGGTGGAGTCACCTGCGCCGGTCACCTCGGTCGAAGACCTCTTCGAATGGATCCGCAACGAGGATGCCGTGAAGTTCCACGAGGCCACGGGGATCAGCCGGCTGCGGCCCGGCGCGCGCATCGAGCTCACCCTCGCGGGTCAGTACGAGAAGCTGTTCCAGCACATCGCGACGCATCAGTGGTACCTGGGGGTCGAGCAGAAGCGCGAGATCCCGTACCCCGAGGCTGTTGCGAGCTGGTACGACCGTGTCTATCTCCCGACCGTTCAAGCGATCCGGAGCGGGGATGCGCTGCGGGACTTCCCGAACCGCACCGAGGCCGACCTCTATCTCTGGATCACCGAACACCACTGGTACATGCACGAGTCGGGTCTCGCCAAGGGACATGGCATCGACGGGATCGTCAAGGAATACGTTCAGGAGCACAGCGAGCTTCCGCTGAAGCGGCTCACCCGGACGATCCGACGAAAGGCGCGACCCTGAGCCCGGAGCTAGGTCGGCGGCCGCCTGGTAGAGGTCACTTTATCGAGCCGGCGAGCAGACCCTGGACGAAGTAGCGCTGCAGGCTGAAGAAGACGATCAGAGGGACGATCATCAGCAGGAAGGCACCCGCCGCAAGCAGGTGCCACTCGGTGCCGTACTGGCTGAGCAGGTTCTGGATCGCGCGGGTCATCGGGAACTTGCTGGCGTCCTGCACGAAGACCAGCGCCATCAGTAGATCGTTCCAGACCCATAGGAACTGGAAGATGCCGTACGCGGCGATGGCGGGTACCGAGACGGGCACGACGATCTTTCTGAAGATCCAGGCGTCGGAGGCCCCGTCGATCCGCGCCGCCTCGATCATGTCGGGTGGCAACGTGATGAAGAAATTGCGCAAGAGGAAGATCCCGAAGGGCAGTGCGAAGGCCGTGTGCGCGAGCCATATCCCGCCGTAGCCCTTCGTCAGCTCCAACCCCGGGACCAGCTCCCGGAAGCCCGTGAGCACCGGAATGAAGGCGACCTGGACGGGCACCATGAGGAGGCCCACCACGATGAGGAAGAGCGTGTCGCGGAACGGGAAGCGCATCCATGAGAACGCGTAGGCGGCGAGCGCGCAGATGCCCAGCGGGAGCAGTGTCGAGGGCACCGCGATGAAGACCGTGTTTGCGAACGCCTGGAGCATCCCCTGCGCTTCGAGCACCTGTCGGTAGTTCTCGACAGTGAGGTGCAAGTTGAAGAAGTCCCACCAACCTGTGGCCTGGATGTCCGAACGCGGCCTGAACGAGGTCACCAGCAGCCCGACGGTGGGGACCAGCCAGATCAGGCCGATCAGCGCGAGGCTGACATGGATGACCGTGCGGTTGAGCGCTGCGACGATCCGCCCAGCGGGTGTCGGCCTCGCGTGGACCACGCCGCCGGCGAGAACGCTCAAGTGACGGACGAGGTGCGGAAGCGCCGCACGTTGAAGATAAGGATCGGAATGAGGAGGACGAGCATCACGACCGCCACCGCGGACCCGTAGCCGTACTGACCCGCCTCGAAGGCCTGCTGGAACATCGTGAAGGCGATCACCTGACTCGACTTGCCAGGACCGCCGCGAGTCATCACGTAGATGAGGTCGAAGAGCTTGATGACATTGACGACGAGCGTGACCGCCAGCACCGACATGGGCAGGCTGACCATCGGCAGGATCATCCGGAAGAAGATCTGCCGTTCGGTGGCCCCTTCGACGCGGGCCGACTCGACGACCTCCGCTGGGATGCTCTTCACCGCCGCCGACAGGATGATCGTCGCGAACCCCACCGAACCCCATATCCCGACCGCGATGAGCGCGAAATTGACGAGTCCGGGATCGCCTAACCAGGAGACGGGGGCCACGCCGACAGCCCCGAGGAGCGCGTTGATGAGGCCGATGTTCGCGTCCGGTGAGTAGACGAACTTCCAGATGACGGCGAGGGCCGTCGCCGCGATCGACATGGGAATGAACACGATCGCCTTCAGGACCGACTCATAGCGCACCCGTGCCGCGACGACCGCGATCACGAGGCCGAGGAAGATGACGATGCTCACGTAGAAGACGATCCAGAGAACGTTGTTCCAGAGCGCGCCTGACGGCGGGAACGTCGACAGATCGAGGAAGTCCGGATCGGCGAAGAGGCGTGTGTAGTTGTCGAGCCCGACCCACTGCTCGAAGATGCCGTTCCGGCCGCGGTTGAAGCTGAGCAGGATGGTGTAGAGGGCGGGGTAGATCAGGAAGACGAGCAGCAGGAGAACCGCAGGCGCCAGGAAGAGGAGCGTTGTGCCCCACCTCGGGCTTTCCGGGCCACGCGCGCGCCGCGCAGCCGTGAGGCCCGCCCGCGCAGGATACCGGGTGGTCGGTGCTACCGGTGTTGGCGCGAGGCCCATCTGTCTCCGTTCGTTATGGAGCGGGCGAGCGGTCTCAAGACGCCCGCCCGCTCCGTGGATTCAGCTCGACCGGCCGCTTACTTTTCCGCCTTCCACTTGGCGGCCATCGCTGTTTCGAACGCCGCCCAGTCGACGGTCTTGCCCTGGATCGCGTTTTGGAGCGCCGCGCCGAGGTTGTCTCCGCCACCGGAGGGCAACAGGTCCGAGCCGTCGAAACGGACCGCACTGGCGTTTGCGACCTGTGCAGCCTCTCGCTTGGCGAGGTCGTTCGGGTACGCGCTCGCGGGGACGGACTTGATGGGCGAGATGATCGCGCCCGTGCCGGCCCACACGGATCCCGAATCTGCTGTGGTCATGTAGTTGATGAACTCTTTCACGCCTGGCTTGGTGGTGAAGGCGGCGATCACGTCGCCGCCGATGGTCACCGTCTTGCCGCTGCCAACGGCGGGGAAGTCGAACCAGTCGATCGTCTCACCGACCTTGAGCGCGGTGTTCGTCTGACCCATCGCGATGCCGCCGACGAAGCCACCTTCGTAGTAGATGACCGCCTGCGGGTTCGTACTGAACGCCTGGCCGATGCCGTCGGTGAAGCTACGACCGAGAGCGGCGGTGATGCCGCCCGCGACGAAGTCATCCTTGATCGCCGACTTCATCGTGTCGACCGCCGCGGCGACGGACGCGTCGGTCCAGGGGAGCTTGCCGCTGAAGAGCTGGTCGTACTTTTCAGGGCCGGCTTGTTTCGCATAGATGTTCTCAAACCAGTCGGTCAACGTCCACGAGTCAGCCGCGCCGAGACCCATTGGTGCCTGGCCCTTGGCCTTGATATCGGCGAGCAGCTTCGTGAAGCCGGCGAAGTCGCTGGGGGTCGTGACGCCAAGCGTCTTGAACTTGTCAGGTCGGAACCACATGGTGCTCTTGCTGTTGAACTTCACCATGATCGCGTACTGCGTCGCGTCGACCTGACCGATCTCGAGGATTCCGGGTGGGTAGTTGGTCTTCAGCGCGTTCACGTCGATGCCAATGTCGGCGATCTTCTTGAGGGATCCCTGCCGCGCGAACTGGCGCAGGAACCCGATGCCCGGCATGATCGCGACGTCCGGCGGATTGCCGCCGGAGATGCGCGTTTGAAGGATCGTCGAATAGTTATCACGGACGGATTCGTACTTAGCAGTGACGCCCGTCTTCGCCTTGAAGGCGTCGAGCACCTTTTGGAACGATGCCTGCTCGCTCCCGCCCCAGAGCGACGTGACGGTGATCGTGCTGCCGGCTGCTGCTGATCCTGCCGCTGACCCCGACGGCGTCGGCGTCCCCCCCGTTTGCGCGCAGGCCGTAATCACGATCGAGAAAGCGAACGCAATCGCGGCTAACGGCCGCGTGGATCGCACCATGGCACACCTCCTATGCGGACTCGTACATTACCTCGCGAGCCGCGCGCTGGCTTGGCGCGGCCACTTGGGCGACAGTACGCGAAATGAGTGCTGGCGCCGACGCTCGGCCGTGACGACTACGGGGAGGCGCATCGACCCGGCTGATGCGGAGCCGGTCGCGGCCGAAGCGCGCCGCGTGCTGAGAAGCAACCGCCAGTCCGGCATCTCTGACTGGGATGGCATGCGTTATGACTTCGTGTGCCCATCGCCGACGCATTACCCATTCCAGTGGTTCTGGGATAGCGCGTTCCATGCCATCGCGCTCCTTCACATCGACCCCGAGCTCTCAAGGCAGGAGCTGCGCTGCCTCATGCAGGGTGCGCAGTCCGACGGGTTTCAAGGGCACATGCTGCTCTGGGAGCGGGACGCGCATAAGCGGTGGCTCAATGAGGAGTACTCCATCCGCCTTGCGCACCCCTTCTACACCGCGACGATCCAGCCGCCGGTCGTGGCTCGCGCCGTGGAGCGCATCTTCGAAGTGACCGGCGACCAGGCTTTCGTGCGCGAGATCCTCCCGCCGATGGTGCGGTTCTTCGACTGGCTCGCGCGGGTGCGCGATCCCGATGACGACGGACTGGTCGCGATCATCCAGCCCGACGAATCCGGCCTTGACGCGAGTCCCAAGTACGACAAGGCGATGCGAATCCCCCACGACCCGCCGACCCACACGCTGCCCGCGCTGCAGCAGTCCATGCAGCGGCTGTTCGACGCCTACAAGGGCGCCACGGCCGAGGCGCAGCCGCTCCTTGACGTGTTCCTCTTCGAGGACGTGATGGTGAATGCGATCTATGCCGACGGCCTTCGCGCACTCGCGCGGCTGTCGCGTGCGGTGGGCGCGCCTGAGCCAGACCGTTTCGAGCGCGCCTCCCAGCGGACGCTGGACGCGCTGATGGCCAAATGTTGGGACGCGGACGCGGGTCTCTTCTGGGATCTCTCAGGCGTGGCGGAGGAGCGGGCCCGAGTGCTCACGTTCACGTCGCTGTTCCCACTGATCCTCCCCGATCTCGATGCCGCGGTCGCGAAGCGCTTGGTCCGCGAGCACCTGTTGAATGAGAAGGAGTTCTGGCTCCCGTACCCGGTGCCGAGCGTGGCTGCGAGCGAGGTG
>Ga0209058_1001300_pt1 | contig 21375 bp, 13 predicted proteins | sample GraSoiAngelo_147_FD_185904 | JGI IMG/M metagenome (GOLD analysis project Ga0209058, IMG submission 185904) | Grasslands soil microbial communities from the Angelo Coastal Reserve, California, USA - 14_1009_05_40cm (SPAdes) (version 2) | ecosystem: Environmental > Terrestrial > Soil > Grasslands ... | reverse complement strand
AGAACTTGTAGCCGCGCCGATAGTCAAACTTGTCGACGGCCCTCATTAATCCGATATTGCCTTCTTGAATGAGGTCGAGGAATTGAAGACCGCGGTTGCTATATTTCTTCGCAATGGAAACAACCAACCGAAGGTTCGCTTCAATGAGTTCCCTTTTCGCGATTTCGGCCCGAAGTTGCCCCTGTATCATCGTTTGGGCCGCGCGTCGAAGTTCGAGAGCCGTTGCACGGGCTTCGGTTTCGATTTCTCCGATGTGGGCCTTTACGATCTTGATCTCTTTCTCAACATTCTTGCGGTATTCCTTCTTGCTACGATCGGCTTTGCGTTCGAGTCGGCCGAGTTGCTGTTCGAGCGGGCGAATTTTATCGGCGGTCTCTTTCATCACTGCCATCAAGTGCCGTTCCTCGCCAGGCGAGAATTCGAGAGTCCGGATGAGCTTCGACAACTCGACTCGCCTGCGGCCGAGGTTCCAACGGGCACTTCGAAGCGACGCCTTTTTCGCCTTCGATCCCATTCCGCCCAATTTCATGCGAAGCGTATCTACCTTTTTATTCGTCGTGCCGATCCGGCCGATAATGTCCACGCATTCCTGGAGCTTCTCTTCAATTCTGTCGTCGGTCAATTCCTCATCGCGAAACCGCAGAATATCTTTGATGATGTCGGGATCTTTTTTCAATTGGTCTCCCAGCGAGATGATTTCGCGGACGATGACCGGAGACCGCGACAGCGACTTCAATACCGTACGGTGGCCGCGCTCGATACATTTGGCGATCACGACTTCTCCGGCGCGGGTAAGCAACGGAACCGTTCCCATCTCGCGGAGATAAATCCGGACGGGATCACTGTTTTTCTCAAGCGCGCTCGGCGCGAGGTCTAGTTCAAGCTCGCCTTCGGGAATCTCCTTAAATTCCTTTTCACTTGGAATGTTGTCCAACCGAGCAACACGTTGATCTGCGGCATCGATGACTTCGATGCCCGCCGTACCGAAAGCGGAAATCAGATCATCCAAACCTTCTGCAGAGGCAGTGATTTCAGAGGGCAGAAGGTCGCGCACCTCGTCATAGAGGAGGTACCCTTTTTCGTTGCCGATATCGATTAGTTTCTGCACCCCGTCGGTGTACTTGTCTTCAAGTGCCAATGGATTGCCCTATCTTGTCAAGGCCGTGTCGTCGCTTACAAATGCCTCAAGTTCAACAAGGATAGCATGGTAAACCTGGCCCGGATTTCTCAAAGATTTTGAACGAAACGCGGATTTGACCCGGTAAAAACGGGAAGAGACGGATCTCCTAGCTGATGACGATCCCGGCCTGGCCGCGGCCCACGGCCGTGATCAAGTCCCCGAAGGCCACCCGCACCGGATAGTGATTGCCTATCACTCCGCGGCAGACACGGCCCAATTCCTTGAGACTGATCAGGTATGTCATCATGTCCGTCACATACCATGTCAGCCGGACCAGATGTTCAGGGCCTGCGCCACCTTGCTTCAGGACAGCCACAATATTCCGTAGCGCCTGTCCGGCCTGCTCGACGAATCCGGGGCCAACCAGTTGCATCTGGGCATCCGTGCCAACCTGACCTGCGACGAAAATGAAACGCCCATTTGCGGCGATGCCGTTCGAGTAGCCCTTCGGAGGCGCCCATCCGGGTGGTTGGAGGATCTGCATTGTGTGAGTCTCCCACTCCCCCTCCTAAGTGGCATCAACATACTTGACGAATCAAGCGCGCTGGCTGCCAGATTTGAAATTGGACGAAGCGAAATCTCAAATCCGACATTTCGAAATCTCAGATTGGACCGGTCCAATTTGCAATTTCGGATTTCGGATTTGAGATTTCGCTTCGTCCAATTTCAAAAATCTCCTCCCTGTTGGGGTCGGATTTGCTCAAGTACATTGTTTCCCTAACTTAGGAGGGGAGTTGCGCAATTCATAACCTATCGTGCCAAGAGATTGAAGCCCTGGCGCTCGTAAACGATTTTTCCGCCCACCATTGTCGCAAGCACTCTCATCGACTCAATGGATTTTTCCGGCGCGGTCATAATGTCCTGTTCAAGCACCACGAGGTCGGCGAATTTTCCCGGCTCGATCGAGCCTTTGGTCTTCTCGTCAAAGGTTGTGTAGGCGTTGTTGATCGTTTGGGCCTTCAACGCCTCCTGCCGCGTGATTTTCTGGTCCGCCCCGAGGACGCCGCCGCTGATGGTGTCGCGGGTCACGAAGTGATAGAAAACCCACAACGGCGGATACGGAATCACTGAGGCATCCGTGCCCAGTGACACCATGAGGCCCTGGTCAATATAGGTGCGCAAAGGCGTCGTCCACGCGGCGCGTTTCGGACCCCACATCTTCACGATGCTGGGTCCCGCCATATATAGATGATCCTGGGCCGAAATGATCAAGCCGAGCCGTTTCATGCGCGGGAAATGGTCCGGACGCGGAATGAAGGCGTGCTCGATTGTCCAACGGCGTCCGGCGATGGATTTTTCGCCATCGGCTGCTTCGTAGGCCGCCAGAACCTCATCGATGGCGGCATCGCCGACTGCATGAGTGGCCACGCGCCAACCCAGGCGGTTCAGCTCCTTGACGATCGCCGTATAGGGTTCCTGCTTGAGTGTATTGATACCGTAATATTTTCCGCCTTCATCGTACGGCTTCGCATAAAGCTCCGTCATCCAGCCGCCCTCGAAACCGCCGTCGACGCCCAGCTTGACGCCGCCGAGGCGCAACCACTCGTTTCCTTCGTCTGGTTTCACGTTATAGGAGGCAAGCATTTTCGCCATCGTTGCGGCATCGGTTGCGGGCGGCCGCAACAACTGGTTCACGCGAATCGTCAAGAGACCCTTTTTCTCCAGCTCCTGCAGGGCGCGGTACTGCTCAATGCTGGCGCCAGGGTAGCGAATCGCAGTGAGACCTGCTGCATTGAGTTTCTTGTGCTCTTCGAGAAAATAAGCAGGACCTGGCTTCGGTTCCGGAGGCAAAGTGACCAAGGCTTTGGCGCGGTCGACTAATTCGCCATTCAGCTCGCCTTTGTCATCGCGCGAAATACGGCCCCCTGCGGGCTGCGGCGTGGACTTGTCGATATGCCACTTCTCGAGGGCTGCCGAATTCAGAATATATTCGTGTCCGCCGCGCACCACAACCACGGGAACTTTCGGCGCGATCTTATCGAGATCCTTGCGGTAGGGGAGACGTTGGTCTTTCAACTGGGCTTCATGCCAGTCCGGATTGGTGACCACAACATCGCCGGGTTTGGCTTCCTTCGCGCGTGCCCCGATGCGATCCAGCACATCGTCGAGCGTACGCGCATTGAACAGGTCCACGCCCGGACCGCCGCCGGCGTTATGCAGGTGATTATCCTGAAGCCCAGGCACGATGGTCTTTCCGCCGGCATCGAGGATTCTGGTGGAGGGCCCGCTCAACTTTCGAATCTGTGCGGTTGTACCCACGGCCGTAAATTTTCCGTCCGTGATGGCCACCCCTTCGGCCGTCGAGAACTTGGAATCGACGGTGTAGATCTTGGCATTGACAATGATCACATCGGGGGCTTTGGTTTGTGTATATACCGTGCTTCCCGCCACAACAAGGCAGATGAGCACCGAAATCATGCGAAGTACGAAACGACGCATTGGGGACTCCTTTTCCGAAATTCGAGAAATCGGGGAAGGTACACAAAAGGCACAAAAGGGGGACACAAAGGCACAAACTTTTTCTGTGCTTTTTGTGTTCCCCTTTTGTGCCTTTTGTGGTTCATTCCCCCTTTGTTGGGCAAAGCCCCTCCACATCAAAACAGAAACTTTAGTCCAAACTGAACCTGCCGCGGCTGGCTGTTGGTGGCCAACAGTTGGCCTGCGCGTGGATCGGCCGGACACGTCGCGTTGGTGCAGTTGACATATAGAAATCGGCCGTCGGGGTTCCGGAACGTCGGGTGGTTCAAGCTATTGAAAAATTCAGCCCGGAACTGAATCTTGAACTGCTCCGAAATCTGGGGAACCCGGAAGTCCTTGTTCAGCGAATTGTCCATACTCCAGAGAGGGGGACCAATGATGGTGTTCCTTCCCGAATTGCCATGAGTCCCAAGCGGCGCGCTCTGGAAGCAGTTCGGATTGAACCACCGCGCGATCGTTTTGGCGCCCGCGTTCGGATCGCAACCGGGCACGACATTCGGTCGCGCGGCCCCGATGTTGCCGATGCCGGTAGTGGCGTACTGACGTCCCTGAGGAGACAGAATGTCTTCGGGGTAGCCAGACAAATAGCTGTAGATCCCGGTGAACTCCCAGCCATTCAACAGCGCGCCGGCGGGCCCGTGAAATGCAGATGGGAGTTGGTACACCCAGCTCAGACGGAAATTGTGCTTGCGGCTGAAATTTGAAAGGCCCCGCTCCGCGCTGGAGTTGAAGGAATCGAGAGTCACACTGTTGGCGCCGTCGAACGGGTACGCGCCCGAGTTGTTGTCAATGGATTTCGAGAAGGTATAGGACAGTTGTGTCTGCAGCCCGCTTGAGAACCGGCGATTGAGGCTGGCTTGCCAAGCGTGATAAGTGGAATGGCCCAGAGCATCGACCATGGGCAACTGGCTGTAAAGCGTGTTTACGCGCTGATTGGGAGCGCCCTGCGCGTTGCTAAAAGTGGGAGCGCCGTTATAGAAGCAGCCGGTCGTGCTTTGTAGAAGATAGGGGACCCAGCTGGCCACCTCGGACGGCGATTTCACACAAGGACGTGGACTGTTGAAATCGCGCTGCGCCCACAGGTGTATGCCCGCCGCACCCGAGTAGGCGACCGTGGCGATGGTGTTGGCCATCACCTCACGCTGGATACTCAGGTTCCACTGGTATTGATACGGAGTGGATTGCATTCCGTAGAATTGCGCAGTGCCCTGCGCGCTGAGCGTGCCATTCGTGGGGATATACGGTTTCGACGGGTTCGGATTGGGCGGAAGATCCGTGAACGGCGTTGGATATCGTACAGAGGGGATATTTTGGGCCGCCACGAGATACGGAGGCTGCAGCCAGCTGATCAGAACATGCGTGTGGGCCACATCGTGAAATACGCCGACGCCGGCCCGAATGGATGTCTTGTGATCGGCGAAGGGGTCCCACGCGATCCCGATGCGCGGATCCCAGTTCCTGAGAGAAAGATTCGTCGCTGTCGATTGCCGGGTGGGCACCCAAGGCTCGCCATCGGCATACGGATTCTTCAGCACGTACAAATCGCGCCGCGCGTGTTTCACGACCGAGGTGGGAGCATACCGCAGCCCGAGGTTCACGCTCAGCTTGCTGTTGAGCTTCCATTGATCTTCGAAATAAAAGCCGTAAACCCAGTAGCGGTAGTCTCGATGAGGATCGGACTGTGGATCCACCGCCAGGGCAGGCTGTCCTACCGACGCAACCGCGACACCCTGCAAGAAGCTTGTGATGTTAGGGAAAACCCACATGACGCCGGTAAAAATTGGGGACCACGTGTTCTCACGATGCCGGACAACAGAACCACCGGCCTTGAAGCTGTGAGCGCCCGCGGTCCAGAACACGTCGTCTCCAAAGTGGAACGTATTGGTAGCGAAAATGTAGGGGAGAGAGACAGCTCCATTCAGTTGATTCAGGTACTGGAGTCCGATCACGTTGACGGTGCCGTCCATGCGGCTGGGCTCGGTCGGGAAAAACTGAAGCGGGTGAACACCCGGGCTGCCGATCGCGCCGATGGACGCAACTCCGTTACTGACGACTGGAGACCCAGTTGGGAAGGCATCCTCATAGGGCCGCGTGAATCCGGCCCGGGCGTGGTTGACGACCGTGGGCGAAATCACGCGCTGCCACTCGGTCAGGAAGTAATGCGCCCGCGTTTTGCTCTGCACCGGCCAGAGAGGAATGCCGACGCGCTCATTGCGGGCGCCACGATCGTAGACGTACCGGAAGAACACGGCATCCTTGTCGCTCACATTGGAATCGATGCGCCCGAGAAAATAATCCTCATCAATGTTGGTGGTGTTGGGAACGAATGCCTGCCCGATGCCTCCACCAAAGCGGTTGAACGGCTTGGGGTAAAGAGCGATGGTGTCGAGTATGCGCTGGCGAGTCGCGGGATCGGTCGAGTACGGCGTGGGTCTGCCGAGGAAATCCACATTCGAGATCGGCGAGCCGCAAACTCCTGGCGTACTGGTGCTCTGCAGCACTTGACGCGAACAGTCGTCGGGAACACTGAACAGGCGCGTGACCGTCTGCCTGGAGCGGAAACCCTCCCAGTTGCCAAAGAAGAATAACTTGTCGTTTCTGATCGGGCCACCAGCGCTGGCGCCATATTGATTCCGGCGTAAGGCCGGCGGCTTGTTCCCATCAAAAAAGTTGCGTGCTTCCAACGCGTCGTTACGCATGAACTCGTAGATCGAACCATGAAACTGGTTGGTTCCAGAACGGCTGGAGGCATTGACGACCGAACCGTTGCCACCGAACTGCGCGCTGTAAGTATTCGTCAGGAGTTGAAATTCCGCGATCGCCTCCACGCCCAATGCGTTCCCTGTGGCACCCGAGCCCGGCACCTTCCGGAAGTAGCCTAATTGGTCCTGGCCATCCAGTATCCAGGCTTGGCCGTTGGGACGCGATCCGGATATCGAATAACGGGTTCCCTGGCCGGCGAACCCTCCGGCCGCTCCGGGGGCGCCCTCAGTAATCTGCGTTACACCCGGGTTTAGCGCCATCAATTGCGTGTAGCTGCGCCCGTTCAGCGGCAACTCGCGCATTTGCGTGCTTTCCACCAGAGCGCCAAGCGACACCGATTGCGTTTCGATCTGGGAAACTTCGCCCTGCACCGTGACGGTCTCCTGCGCCTGCCCGACGGGTAGAGAGAAATCAACGACGGGGTCGCTGCCGACCGTCAGAAGAATTCCTTTCCGCAGGATGGTTTGAAATCCGGGATGAGACGCCTGCACCTCGTATTCGCCGATCAGAAGGTCGACGACGCGGAAGCGCCCTTGCTCGTCGGTAACGGTCTTCCGGACCGCGCCCGTCCCAGTATTCTTGACATCGACACTAGCGCCTGGTATTGCCGCGCCGGACGTATCATTTACCGTCCCGACCACAGTGGCCGTCGATCCCTGCGCCCACGCCTGTTCCAGGGACGTGACCAGGAGTAATGCGCTGGCGAACGCGACGTAAACTCTGATGAATCTAATATTGAGTGGACTCATTTTATTCTACTCCTGATATTGGTCAAACATTCGGTACTATCTCCGGCTTTAAGGAATGCCCGCACCCTCGGTATCCACGTTTATCGCTTCGATGAAAGCCTTCGAAATACCGTTGTGGTGTTCCTCCATCGATGTCTCCGCGGTTAGCGCAAACAGCGCGCGCCGATCAGCTCCGCCAAGGACGCAAGCCACAGCCCATCTCTGTGGCGTCGGTAAGACATCGACGATTTGGCCGCCCTCGCGAACGTGAATGAATTCGGACACCAGTGGATTGGCGACCCACAACATGCCGCGTGCATCCAGGCAAATATCGTCGGGCGTGTACCGCTTGTCTAATTGCGCCCACACTCGCCTGTTGACGAGGCTGCCGTCGGCCGCAATATCGAATACGGTAAGGCGGCTTGCGAAACTCTCCGCGAGGATGAGCCTGCGGCCATCCGGCGTGATAGCGCATCCATTAGGAAATATCAGATCGTCGGCGGCAACGCGGACCTTGCCTTCCGGGGTCACCAATGCGAGCTTAGTGGGCCGCGGCGTCTCGATGCCAAGCCGGAATCCCCAATTGCCAACGCATGCGTAACCTCGGGCGTCGACGATCATGTCGTTTGTCGCAACCGCTGAGATTCCACGAAGGTCTGCATGCAATTCCAGCTTCCCGCCGGAACGGATACGAAAGATCTGATGTGTCATTTGCGATACGACGAGCGGTGTACCGTCCGGCATGAACCCTAATCCAGAAGGCATTCCATCCACTACCGCCATCACTTCGGCATTCCCCTGCAGATCGAACTTCAGAACGCGGCGTGTGAAAAAATCGGAAACCCACAGGTGCCCCTGATGCCATCGCGGCCCCTCCAGGAAGGTGTACCCGCTTGCAAACGACCTCGCGAGAAACTTGACCATCAGATCTCCTTGCGAAGTGAGAGTTGGGTGACTTTAATACTTCATTCAAAGCCGCCGGACAACAAAATTCAAATGAGCATACTCAGGTTTCACACTTGACCGCACTTGCCCGTGGTGCTAGATTCGGCTCGAATTGTGTCAACCAGACGAAAACTTCCCGACCGCCGGAAGGAGATCATGATGGGCGTTCGCACGAGACAAACAAGCGCGCGATGGCTGATGTCATTCGTCTTTTTCCTTCAAGGTGCGCCCGCGGCTCCGCCACCTCCGCCGAATGCGAAAGCGGCGGCCCCCATCGACTTTATTGGGCAGTGGGTGTCTGTAGTGACCGAGGATTGGCGTTACCGGATGATCACTCCACCCAAGGGGAACTACGCCGGCGTTCCATTGAATGATGCGGCTCGAAAGATCGCCGACAACTGGGATGCCGCCAAAGACGAAGCCGCAGGCGCGCAGTGCAAGACGTATGGGGCTGCAAATATCATGCGGGTTCCGGGACGCATTCGAATTTCGTGGGCGGATGACGACACGCTGAAGCTGGAAACCGACGCCGGAATGCAGACGCGTTTGTTTCACTTCAAAGAACCCCGCACTCCGCCGGGCAGCTGGCAGGGCGTGTCGGAAGCATCGTGGGAGATGACCAGCGGGCTGGACTTCATGTCGATCATCACGGGACCCGGCCGCCGAAACCCGGCATTTTCCAGCGCCCTCAAAGTTGTCACGACCAAAATGAGGCCAGGGTATCTTCGCAGGAACGGCGTACCTTATAGCGATAAGGCTGTGATGACAGAGTTTTACGATCGCACTAACGAAGCGAATGGCGAAAGCTGGCTCGTGGTTACCAGCATCGTCGATGATCCGACGTACTTGAACCAGCCGTTCGTCACGAGCGCTCATTTCAGAAAAGAGAATGATCAATCTCGCTGGAATCCAACTCCGTGCTCCGCTCGCTAGGATGGGAGGAATGATGAGCAGACTCATCGTGCTCGGTTTCGTAATCATGCTGCAGAGCCCGTCGTTATTCGCGCAGATGGATCTGACCGGCGACTGGGCACTATTGATTCACGAAGATCAACCATGGCGGGGCTCCGGTCCTGAACTGGGCGAATATGAAGGCCTTCCGATCAATGCCGCAGCCCGTATGCGGGCTTCCGCCTGGAATGCTTCCATAAACACTCTGCCGGAACATCAATGCATTCCGTTACCGGCCGATGACTTCACCGATTTCGGAAATATCCGGATTTGGAAAGAAATCGATCCGGTTACTCAGCGGGTCATTGCATGGCATGAATATACGGAATGGCAAGCTCAGGAGCGTGTCATCTGGATGGATGGCCGGCCCCATCCGTCCCCGTATGCGCCCCATACGTGGCAGGGCTTTTCCACGGGAAAATGGGAACGCAACCAGTTGACGATTACTACAACTCATCTGAAGACCGCCCCCTACGAGCGTGTAGGTACCTATCGCAGCGACTTGGGAACGCTCACCGAACACTGGATTCGTCACGGGAATTACCTGACCATTATGGTGATCATCAGCGATCCCGTGTATCTGGCCGAGCCCCTTGTCCGCACCAGGCAATATGTGCTGGATCCGGACCAAAAGATGAAAGGCTACACCTGCACACCGGCTGCAGAGATCGCGAACCGGCAAGAAGGCTACGTTCCTCACTACCTCCCCGGAAAGAATCCGTTTCTTTTGAATGGCAATGTTCGCTATGGAGTTCCGCCGATCGCTCTTCCAGGAGGGCCGGAGACGATGTATCCGGAATTCCTGGCGAAGCTCAGGAATCCCAACACGGCCGCCTCTCAGCCTGCCAATTCTACTCTCCCGAATTCCCCGCCGCCGGCGAGGCCGCAACCGCCTGACTTCGCCAAGGTGGAAATTTCCGCGCTGCCGGTCCAGGGAAACGTCTATATGTTGGTTGGGGCCGGAGGCAACACGACAATACAAGTCGACGAGCATTCTGTGCTCGTCGTCGATACGCAGTACGCCCAACTCGGTGCAAAGCTCGTTGCCGCGATCCGACGGATCACCAACAAACCCATTCGATACATCATTAATACGCATTTCCATACGGATCACACTGGCGGAAACGTGGCGATCGGCAAAGCCGGCGATTCGGTTCCTGTGCAATTCCCGGATGTCTTTACGAGCAGTTTGGCGGAAACGGCGGCCATCGTCGCGCATGAGAACGTACTGAGGAAAATGAGTGCGCCAACAGGCCGTGAGGCCCCAGCGCCATTTGACGCATGGCCGACAGAGACTTTTGCAACGAATGAATACCGGCTGTTCAACGGAGAGGGTATCCAGATCGTCCATATTCCCGCAGCCCACACCGATGGCGACAGCCTGGTATTCTTCCGCCGGTCCGACGTCATTGCCACGGGCGACTTGTTCTCGACAGTGACATATCCCGTCATCGACCGGCAAAACGGCGGCAGTTTGAAGGGTATTCTGGCGGGACTCAATGAGATCATCAAACTGAGTATCCCTAAGAACAAACAGGAAGGCGGCACGTATATCATTCCCGGTGAGGGGCGGATCTGCGATCAGGCCGACGTGGTCGAGTACCGCGAGATGGTCACGATTATCCGAGACCGAATTGCCGATCTGATCGCGCAGGGCAAGACGCTCCAGGAAATCCTCGCTGCGCAGCCTACCCTTGACTACGACGGCCGATACGGAGCACCAACCACCTCCTGGACAAAGGAAATGTTTATCGAAGCTGTATACACGGAGCTCCGGCAGGCCGGGACGAAGTAACATTCACCAGCATGATCGCCATACGCGCCGCTGTGCTGTCCGGCCTTGTACTAATGGTCGTACCTGGATTCGGCAGTGGTCCCAAATCGGAGGAGCTTGAATTCTATTTCACGAGGCTGGCATACACCGATATCTACGGCCGCGGGCCCGGTGGCCTGGCCGATTTTCGCGGGTTTCGTCGCGGGGCGTGGACGACCGGCGCGTGGGACGCGGACAATAAATACATGTGGCGCATTCAGCGGATGACGAACGTCAACCTGTCGCGGGATCCCCACCCCCTCGCCATCACGGACCCGGACCTCTTCAAATATCCTTAATATATATGCTGTCGAGGTCGGACAGATGGAGTTGAATGCACAAGAGGCGGCTCGTCTGCGCGAATACCTGCTTCGGGGCGGCTTGTGGCATGTTGACGACTTCTGGGGACTGCATCAGTGGGCACAGTTTGAGCGGCAGATGAAGAAGGTTTTTCCGGATCGACAGATCGAGGAACTGCCGGGCTGCGGGAGATGACTAGCAGCCGGTTTTGTTTCAAATCGATTCCCGCCCTGATTCAGGACGACGGAACCGTCCGTTAAGAAAATGCCGGTAGAGTAGGTTAACGAGCCTGAATCGAGTTCGCTTGCGCTGCGGCTCGCGAGTTTTGCCTTACAAGGCTTCGTGACGCGGATTACTCCAGTTCCACACGCTTGCGCGGCTACGTTGATGAACGGGTTATTTCAACGGTAAACTCCTTTCAGTTTACAAGATGAACCAGGCTTGTCCTGGCACACCGAAGCCACCCAAAGCGCCGCAGACGGGCGCGAAGCGCGAGCGCGATAGCGCGAAGCCGTAATAGTGGTCAGACCGGCATCCCCTCGATATCGCCGAACTGACCATTAATTGAGGCTTCGCCCTTCTCTTGAGGCTGCGCGCTGCCGCGCTTGCGCTTCGCGCGGGCTTACGCTTGGCGCCCGGCGCGCCAGCTTCTATTCAAGCTGAGGGGAATGCGCTCCACCCATACGTCACCTCGATTACGAAAAGCAGTACTAAGTGAGGGCTGATTATCCCGCCGGGTTGGCGAACCAGTCGTAGATCTCTCCCGACGTCGTTAACCAGACGCCTTTTTGCTTGCGGATGTAATCGCAGGCCGCTTCGAAGTATTTGATGCGATGCGGAACGCCGGTGATGTAGGGATGAATACTCATCACCATGACACGCGGCTGCTTTGCGCCTTCGGCATAGAGGCGATCGAATTGATCCTTGACTCGCGTCAACCACGCTGACGATTCATGATGATGTACGACCATCATGGGCAGGTCGCTCAGCTCGAATGAATAGGGAAGGGCGACAATGGGGCCGGCAGCCGTACGTATCATGACGGGTTGCTCATCCATCGGCCAGTCGAAGACATACTTGAACCCCGCTTCGGCAAGGTAATCCAGCGTGTCTAACGTTTCCTGCAAGCCCGGACCCAGCCAGCCTCGCGGCGGCTTGCCTGTATATTTGTGCAGAACCTCGAACGTTTGCTGAATCGTTGCGCGCTGATCCGCTACCGTATGAAGCGCGGCCTGCGCATAACCGTGCCCAACGAATTCCCAACCCCCGTCGCGCATCGCGCGGGCCACCGGTTCGCCGGGGCCTTCACACACTCTGCCGTTGATGGCAACGCTCGCGCGCAGTTTACGTTTAGCGAGTGATTCCATCAACCGCCAGATCCCGACTCGCATTCCGTATTCGTGCCACGCCCAGTTCGGCACGTTTGGTACCGTCACAACACCGGCCGGCGACGTCACGTATTCGCGCGCGACCGGCTTCTGGATATCCCACTCCTCGACATTTACTATTGTGTACACGGCCACGCGGGCTCCACGTGGTAACTTCCACTTCGGACGTTGGGAGATCGGCGAGAAACCGAAGCGTTCGTAGGGGAGTTTCATGGGTTTAGATTCTTCCCATTTACTTGTCCAATGTCCAATGTCTGTTGTGCGATGTGAAACTAAGGACACTTTCAACATGGCCTCATTTTCATGTAAGCTTCCCTTCACCCGTCAATAAGACTTTGTTTGTAGGAGGATTCTATGCGCTTTGTAAATGCTAAATGGCCCAAATGGAACTTCCTGACGATCATGTTTTCCATAGGGCTTTTATCGATAGTTTTGTCGATAGTTGCCGCTCAGCGGGGGGCAACTGCCACCGTGTTTGAAGGGGCGCGCCTCATCACGGGCGATGGCAGCGCTCCTATCATGGATGCGGCATTCGTAGTCGACAACGGGCGGTTTACCGCCGTCGGCCGAAAAGGACAGATCACCGTTCCGGCGGGCGCCGCTCGCGTCGACCTGACGGGCAAGACCGTCATTCCGGCGATCATTGATGCGCACAAACATCTGGCGATCACTAGAGATGTTCTTGTCGATCAATTGCAGCATTTCGCGTACTACGGCGTCGGAGCGACAATGAGCCTCGGCCAAGATACGGGCGATGAGGTGTACCGGGTGCGGGAAGAAACGATTCCCAATGCCGCGCGATACCGCACTGCGGGACGCGGCATTACCGGGCCGGAGCCGGGGCGCTCGCAGGCTCCTTTCTGGGTAACCACCGAGGCCGAGGTGCGGAAGGACGTCGACGAGATGGCCGCCAAGAAAGTAGACATCATAAAGTTCTGGGTGGACGACCGGGATCATACGGTGACTAAGCTGAGCCCGGAGCTATATCGCGCCGGTATCGACGAGGCCCACAAGAAAGGCCTCCGGACGATCGCTCATATCTTTACGCTGGAGGATGCGAAGGGAGTCCTGCGGGCGGGCCTCGATAACTTCGCGCACAGCGTCCGGGACAAGGACGTCGACGATGAGTACATCAAACTGGTGAAGGCCAAAGCGAATTTCATTGTGGACCCGAACCTTCCTGATCGCGGTGTCAAGGCGGACAGGAGCTGGCTCCGCGACAGTATGACCGCCGCGGAGTTTGAGAAAGTCCAGGCAGACACGAAAGACGATCCCAAAGCTCAGCAGTTCTTCAGCATCCAGTGCCGAAACCTAGGGAGGCTGAACAAGGAGGGCATCAAGATCTCCTTAGGCTCGGACGGACCCATCCCGTGGGCGGCGCACGAAGAGATGGCGGACATGGCGGCGTGCGGAATGACTCCGGCTCAGGTCATCGTGGCCGCGACGCGCAACGCGGCGGAACTGATGAAACTCGCAGACGCCGGCACCATAGCGGTGGGCAAGAGCGCGGACTTCGTCGTTCTGGACGCAAATCCGCTCGACGACATCACGAATACGCGTCGTATCAGCACCGTCTACCTCCGCGGAGGTCAAGTCGACCGCGCTGCGTTACGTGCGCGCTTCACGGCGGCCAAGAAAGCGGAATAATTGTAGGGGCGGTCTATTTCTTGAGGCTGCGCGCTACCGCGCTTGCGCTTCGCGGACCGCCCGCGATGTCTCGGACATCGCGGGCGGTCACAGACGTCACAGACCGCCCCTACACGATTACTCCACCCGATCGGGAAATGAAAATATGGGGTCGATGTCGACGGGAATATCTCGAGTGTCTTCTAATGCGGATTTCACGTGCTCCGGCATTGATTCGTATCGCTTGAACCAGTTTTCGGCACGTCCACGATCGCCTGCGGCTTCGATTTCCAGCAATTCTTTTGCGACTCGCTCAAGGGCTGCCGGCATTCGCACGTAGTCGATCACGTAGCGCCCTGTTGCCGGATCTCGGATAATCGCTCGTTCCTGCGAAAGGTAGTTGAACTCCATCATCTGTGCGCGGCCATGGGCTTCACCGGTACCGAAACGCAGCGTGCGGAAAATGCCGGCGACGTAAGAAGCGTAATACTCTTCTAAGCGATTGCTTGGCAGGACTCCGCGATCGACCAACCACTTCAGGCCGAACATTCCGACGACGTCGGCCTTCGCCTCCTCCAATCCCGAATACAGCGGCCCGATAGCTTCTCGGATGTCCAGTTGCCGCCCTCCCTGCCGCGCGAATGCCGGCCCAAGCCCGTGCGAGATTTCATGCAACAGCACATCCGCAAGATAGCCCTCTCCGGAAGCTTTGGCCGCCTGATCCCCGCGCAACAATTTCTTTGCGATCGGCAGGACCACGTACTCGACCCGCGCATCCATAAAGTTCTTGAAGAATATTTTCTTCGAACCTTTTTCTTGATGGATTCGTGGATCGTTCGGCAAGTTGCACGCCACTGCTTGATAGCCGTGCCGCAAGTCACCGGCCCGGAACGGCGCATCCATGACTTCCATCGGCGTAACATGACCGCGCTTGGACGGACGGTCTTCCGAGGGCAACGGCAGCGCATCCTGAATGTCAGGAACATATTGCTGGTATTCGGCGAGCCGTTTGCTTTCCGTATCGTTGCGGATGAGAACAGCCGCGCCATAGGACGCTTTCACACCTAGCACATCATCAAGGTAGGTTTCGTACGGCGCAAAAACGACATCGAACTTTGGGGCCTTCAGATCGATCCAGAGCAGGTCGCTCTGGTAGTAGTCATCGACGAGCAGGGCGTCGGCTCGTTTCCGCAGGAATTCGGCAAACGCCTTGTCGTCGCTTAGTGCTGCCGCTTCGCAAAGCGCCTTCGTCATCGGCTCGAGGAAAGCCTTGTAAACCTCGTGATAAGGCCGTCCCACGAGTTCATCGCCGCGGCGTTCGATGACTGTGTGAGTACTGTAGAGTTCTTCCTTCTTCCCGGGATGCTGCTTGACATATTCCTCGATTTGCCCGCGCGTCAGTCCCTTTGGATACAAGCCACGGCCCGGCGGCATGGGCTCTGTTCCCGTGAACGGCCGATGTTCGTCGATCAGATCGAAGCGGCTTCCGTGAATCATCAGCAACCGCCTGAGTTTCGGATCGGTCGAAGATTTGAAAAGCGCAAGTGCTTCGAGATCACTCTGACGCCAGAAGATGCAATCGAGCCACTGCGATGCCTCGACCAGTTTTTCAACCATCCGGAGTTCGCGCGGGTTGAGGCCGGAAGCATTGAAGGGCATCTTCACAGGCTGCCATTTGGTTAAACGCCGGTCGAGATCGTGTCCGGTCATAAGACAACCAGTTTCTAAAATCCGGCTATCTTGTCAGAAGCGGAAAGATTGCGATCCGATCACCGCGTACCGAACCGAGCCAGAGTTCTTTGCCGATCTGAATGGCAACGGTCGTAACGCCAAACCCGTCGATAGAGGGATGGCGAACCAGTTCCTGGAATTTTAGCGTGGCCGGATCGACCTTCACGACGTTCGATGTCTGCGACGGCGCGACTCCTCCCTGACCGGCAGCGAGGAGCGTGCCGTCGGGCGCCCACCGCAGATTGTCCACGCGAAAGCCGACGGGAACGCTATCCTTCTTGACCGGGGTCTGCCCCCGCGACAGGCGAATGAAAGATTGGTTACCCCACCCCCCGATGTACAGCCACTTCCCGTCTTTGGAGATCTCCAGGCCATTCGGCCCGGCCGATTCGCTACCCGGCACGATCTTCCATCCGGTCGTCGTGTGCCATTCCCAGACTTCGCCGTTGTTTTCGCCCGCCATCATTCGTGCGCGCGCCGCCGCATCGCCGTTCCGGGGCGAAAAGTTGCTGGTAATGAATCCGCCGTCGGGTAGACCGACCACCGAGTTCAAGCCGATTGGATCGGGCGCAACCGCGCATCCAATCCAGTTCAACGTGGGTGGCTTGGGCCGAGCGTCAAATTCGAAGACTTCGATCGATTCCCTGTCGCCATGGTGAACGACATACAGCGTATGAACGGCATTCGGTCCGGGGCGCAGATATAGGCCGTGCGCTCTGAACTTATCGCCTTCGGAACCGATCGGGCCGGGACATGAATCGTAGATTTTCTTATTCGGCCGCTCTTTCGATGCCGCCGACGGAAAAAGCACGGTCGTGGTCTTGTCGCGCAGATTGATCAGACGGATGGCGCCATTGGCGGCCATACCCGACGAGAGCACCCACTCCGATCCGGAGACCGCCACCAGATCTTCAGGTCCAATCTGGTCGCATACGAACCGAACATTGCCGATCGGATCACAACCGGCTGCTCTCGCTTCAAGGTTCCCTAATAGGAACAACCAGACAACGATACCTAGCGCGAATACGTGCGTCTTTTTCATACGGCACCTCATGACGATTCAAAGAGATTGCCGTATTGTAGCGGAAATATGCTGTAAGCGCGTAGTTCGACCCACACGTTCGACAGGCGGCAGCTTTTGCTTGTCTGTATCACCCCGTTCCGTTTAAATTCGTTGCAGCCAAGGAAGGTTCTGCAACGCAACAATGCGGCGTTGCCCGCCACAGGCGCCTTGGAAATATTTCTGAGCGATCCGTTGGATTTGCATCTCACAAACGAAAGGTGACGTGTATGAAGGTTGGCAGCATTATCGGTGGAGTAATTCAGCGCCCCACAATGCGGGTATTCTTGTCATTGCTACTGCTATTATCGCTCTCGTTCCGCGGCATCAGCCAGGTTCCAGAGATTGTCGCCCCTGCTTCTCTCTATTCGAATGTGACCGGAGGCAAAAAAATTGTGGGCCTCACTCCGGCCCAGGTCCGCCGTGCTTACGGATTGGATGACATTGCCAATCAAGGAGAAGGGCAGAGGATTGGAATCGTCATACCGCTTCATAATCCAACGATTAAGAGCGATGTAGATGTTTTCAGTGACAGATTCGGTTTGCCGCGGTGTACAACCTCGAACTGCGCCTGGCTGGAGACGCTCTTCCATACCGACAACGGCCTTCCACCAGTGCCCGATCCTGCCTGTTCTTCTACTTGTTTGGAGTCGTTTCAGCTGGAGAGTGCTCTCGATGTAGAGTGGGCCCACGCGATCGCTCCCAAAGCTCGAATCGTACTAGTGGAAACCAGCCGCTTCGTTGATGATCTGCTAAATGCCGGCGATGTCGCCATTGCCGATGGAGCAAGCGTGATATCTATGAGTTGGGCCGCTCCCGAGAACAGCCGTTCGAAGGAAGAGAGACTCGCATTAAACTCCAGGTTCAACAGGCTGCACGTGGCGTTCGTCGCTGCTGGAGGCGACACCGGTAACTCCTCTTGTGGTGGATTTACTTCTCTCTGCTGGCCTGCTACTTCGTCTTACGTAACAGGAGTTGGTGGTACAAAACTGCAACTCAACTCGAAAGGAGACTACATAACTGAAAATGCTTGGAAGGGTGGGGGAGGGGGCTTTAGCCTCTATGAGGACGTGCCGGATTACCAGAAACCGTTCAACTCCTACACCCGGCGCGGAGTCCCGGACGTTGCCTACCATGCGAATCCAGAGAGTGGATTTGCAGTTTACGATTCGAACCCCTATCTGGGCTCGACCGGCTGGCAGGAAATCGGCGGCACAAGCGCGGGAGCGCCGCAATGGGCGGCCTTGATTGCAATCGCCAATTCCATCCGAGGGAAGGCGGTGCCCAGCAAAGACCCTCTGACCGGAAGTAACCCGCATCTCTACTCGATAGCAACCCGCCTAGGCTACGCCAGCAACTACCACGACATCACTGCGGGAACCAACACCAACGGGCATTGCGGTCCCCTGTGTTCGGCAGCCAGGGGCTACGACTTCGTAACCGGTCTTGGCAGCCCGAACGCGGCGAATCTCATTAACGCATTGGCGAGCCTACCGTAAACTAGACCTCTTCCGAACAACTCTATAGTGTGGAAGAGAAATGCGTCCTACCGAATACCACCGTCCTTTTGATGTCCGGTCGGCGCGCCGCTTTTTACTGCGTTTCGGCGCCGCTATTGTCGTTCTAATCGCAGCATTCCAATCGATCTCGTTCTATTGGAGAGTCTGTGGTTTGCGAGCCTCGGCTTCGAACCGGTGTACTGGTATCGCCTGAAGGCAGAGGCAACTTGTGCGGTCCAAACAAACTCTCCCGCAACAACAACTGGCCCAAATGCTCGGTTTGGATGACCTGGCCAGACAAAAAACGTAGGTCGGACAACCCCTCATGCCTAATTCCCGCATCCGGAGAGGTTTATGCGCTGGAATTCCTCCTTTCAGTAAACTCCCGCTAGCTACCAACAACCTAACGGTCTTCGATCAGATAGGTCATTCCATATCGAGCGCGGGACTGATCACCTTCGCCCAAACGTCGTCACGCCAGGTTCAATTTGCCCTGAAAGTGATCTGGTGAAACCTGCATGCGTGCATGTGGACGTGCAAAATAAACACGCGGCTCTGCACACAAGCACAGAGGCGTGCAAACCAGCACGACGCTCTGCACATATACACGGCCCTTTGCCAATAGACACGCCGCCGTGCATACATGCAAGGCCCGCTGCAAATAAAAGACGCGGTGGTGCACACGTGCAGAGGGATCTGCGAATGAACAGACGGCCGTGCACCTATTGTACCGAGGGAGGCAATAAGTACGGTGTCTCTCGATCCGCGGCTTTGAATCGTGTGCTCATGCCGCCATTGCGTAGATACCTATCCCACTTCAGGTCCTTGTAAAGTCCGGCGGGCTGCTAAATTAGCAGTGCCATTATTCTCCAGACTGAATGAAAGGCGTGGGGATCAATGGCAGTTCAAGAAAGCGGCATTACAACAGCAGCAGGCAAGACGCATCGTCGAGGAGACGTTGAAGCCAGGAGCATCGGTTTCGCCCGTGGCACGCGCCCAGGATGTGAATGCGAACCAGCTAGCTATTCAAGTGGCGCAAGCAGTATCGCGGAGGACGGCTAGAAATCGCGGCGAGCTCCAATGCATCGAGCAGACGACGTAAAAATCTCTGACTCGCAACCGATGGTCGGTTCCACATCCGGGCGCCGTGGAAGGAAAACTCGGCGAGCCGGGATCATCCATAATCGATTTGGGCCATGCACGAGTGCGCATCCGGCTGGGTTCGAAAAACTGCGTTTTTAAATGCGTGCCGACGGGTTCTGCGTCGGCTGTATTGGCCGTAGAACTGGGAGCGGTTTGAAAGTGGACCTTCACGTTCTGCACCGTGCAGTCAAACTGCATCGGCATCTGGAAGTTTCCCTCATTGCCAGCCCCGGTGGCGATACTGTTGCTGATCACCGCTGCAAAATTGTGAGTGGCGCCCGTGGCAACGCTGTTGATTCCAGCCATAAGGAACTTGGGCTAGCGCGAGCTACCTGGTTCCCGCGATCCACCGGGGTGGGATTGCTGGTCGGCGGCACGCCGTTGGTCTTGATGTACGCCGTGGCGTTCTTCCTGCAATCAGTGAATTGAATTCAATCCGATTCAATTCAAAAGCCTAGTTTTGCGCCGAGAGTAGCTAGTACCGGAAGCTCACGCGAAATGGTTTATTGTTAGCACCACTGACGTTGGTGATCTTCACCTGCAGCCGGTGACCAGCGGACACGCTGACGCCCGTACCAGTGTTGGTGCAAGTCGTGTTGCCGGCGGTGATCGAACAGCTGTAGACCGCGACTCCATTATCCATAACGTCAACTGTATAGCTCTGCCCACTCGCTGGGGCCGTGCCGACCTCTGCGTACAGGCCCGAGACAGTCGATCCGTTTGCCGGCACAGTGGTGACGTCTGTGGCAATGTTGATGGTCGAGCAAGTCCCGTGAGCATCAGCAAGAGAGCCGAGGCATTGGCCGCTGCCAACGTTGGCCGTGGAGAGAAACTGAGCCACTCCAGCGGTCCCCGCGGGGCCTTGGGCACCCGTGGCACCCGTTGCGCCGGTCGCGCCCGTTGCCCCCGTGGGGCCTTGCGGGCCTGTTGCGCCAGTGGCGCCGGTTGCACCCGTCGCTCCAGTGTTGCCTTTTTGCGCCAGCACAGTCCAGAAGGATGAACTAGTATCGGGCTGATGGTTCGTGCCGGCTTGAATGCTGATGTAGCTGGTCCCGTTGTAAGCGACGGCATCATTCACTGCGTAGGCCTGCGAGCTGCTCCACGTCCCTTGCCACGTCATTCCCACCAGCCCCGCCGAACCCTGCGGTCCGGTCGCACCTGTGGCGCCGGTCGCACCAGTCGCCCCGGTTGCTCCAGTCGGTCCCTGTGGGCCTTGTGGGCCCGTCGCCCCCGTTGCACCGGTCGCCCCGGTGGCGCCAGTGGCTCCGGTGTTGCCTTTTTGCGCCAGCACAGTCCAGAAGGATGAACTGGTGTCGGGCTGATGGTTCGTGCCGGCTTGAATGCTGATGTAGCTGGTTCCGTTGTAAGCGACGGCATCATTCACCGCATACGGGGTCGAGTTGCTCCACGCCCCTTGCCACGTCAAACCCACCGGGCCGGCCGGACCCTGCGTTCCTGTGGCTCCTGTTGCACCGGCAGCACCAGTTGCTCCGGTTGCTCCGGTCGGTCCTTGTGTGCCGGTCGCGCCTGTCGCACCCGTGGCGCCTGTTGCGCCTTTATCTGTGAGCAGACTCCAGAAGGTTGTACTCGTATCGGGCTGATGATTCGTTCCCGCCTGAGTGCTGATGTAGCTGGCGCCGTTGTACTGCACGGCATCATTCACCGCATACGGGGTCGAGCTGCTCCAGGTCCCTTGCCACACCAATCCTGCCGGACCTGTCGCTCCAGTCGCACCTGTCGCTCCTGTAGCTCCCGTCGCGCCTGTCGGCC
>Ga0209058_1001299_pt1 | contig 21386 bp, 21 predicted proteins | sample GraSoiAngelo_147_FD_185904 | JGI IMG/M metagenome (GOLD analysis project Ga0209058, IMG submission 185904) | Grasslands soil microbial communities from the Angelo Coastal Reserve, California, USA - 14_1009_05_40cm (SPAdes) (version 2) | ecosystem: Environmental > Terrestrial > Soil > Grasslands ... | reverse complement strand
GCCCATGCGCGTGCCGCCCTCGTGGTGCGCACCGGGAACTCCGGCACCCATGGGCGAACGCCAGACGCGTGTCGCGTCCATGGCTTTGGCCAACTCTTCTAATTTCACCAACATGAACTCGATCCGCGCAAGCTCGTTGGGCCGGCGCCAGTCATAGGTCAGGCGCGGCGCGGGCAAACCCCACTGATCGTGCACGTTCGGATCGAGATCGATGGTCTGGTCGGCATAGGGCAGGTTCTCCGTTTGCGCGACCACGGCAGCGTACCGCGTAAAGTATTTCGCGAGGAAGTCGCGGTAGTCAGCGCCCCATCGCGGGATTCCAGGCGGCGGGTTGATGCTCATGGCGGCGCCAATCGGACCGGCCTCCAGGTCGGCGGGCGAGACCGAAATCTGGGCTCCGCGGATGAAGTTCAGGCCGCTATGGTCGAAGTTGTCGGCGTTGAAGTCATCGAGGCTATGCTTCTGGGCGCTGGGGCCCATGTAGATGTTGACAAACCGGTCGTCGAACGTGGCGAACACTCTGGGAGTGATGTGAGCCATGAGATGCTTGCCGACTTGACCGCTCGAGTTGGCCAGACCATTTGGGAATTTCCGGGTTTTTGAAAGCAGCAGCAACCGCGTGTTGTCGTAAATGAAAGGCGCAAGGATAACGAGTTCCGCCTCGATCGTGTTGCTGGAACCATCCGGTCCGTAGTACGAAACGCCGATCACACGCCCGCTGTTGTCACTATTTAGGCGGAAGCACATGGTACCGGTCAGCAATTTGAAGTTGCCGGTGGCATCGGCCTCAGGAAGTTTTGTAACGAGAATGCTGGATTTTGCGCCGACGTGGCAGCCGAACGCCTGGCAGAAACCGCAATAGGTGCAGCTCGCCCGCCCTCCGTACGATTGCGAGAGGATCGCGCGCGGCGTCGAAAACGGATGATAACCCAGCTTGCGAGCTCCCTCTTCGAAGATCACGCCCGACTGATCCGCCACGAGCGGCGGCAGCGGATATTCGCGGCGGCGCGGCGCTTCGAACATGTTGCCGCCTTCGATCTTGCGTCCCTGAAGGTTTCCGGCTTTCCCGGACACGCCGAGCTCGTATTCCGCACGATCGTAGAAGGGTTCCAGATCGGCGTAAGTCAAGGGCCAGTCGGCGAGAGAGGACTCTTTGGGAATCGCCGGCACTCCGTAACGTTCAATCGTGTGCGACCGCACGCGGAAGTCGTCTTCGTGAAACCGCCACGACACGGCGCCATAATGTACCGTGCCGCCCCCTGCCTGGTTGCCGTAATTCAGAATCGGCAACGGTTTCGCGGGCATATTCGCGTTTGGCCGCCAGGTCACTGGTTGACGTTTCGCGTTTGGACGCAGATCTTGCCGCTGGAAGTATCGCAATTCGTCCTGTCCACTGAAATCAGCGGTAGTCAGGCGTGGGCCTCGTTCCAGGCCAACGACTTTCAGGCCTGCTTTAGCAAGCTCGGCAGCAAGTATTCCGCCTACGGCGCCCATACCGACGATAACGACATCAGTTTTTTCCATTGCCATAGCTCGTGCCTCCGTCTATAGGCCAGTGATTGGCGCACGCTTGAACGCTTGTCTGCTCTCCATGTCGGTTCTGGTAAAAATCGGCTGTGCGCCTGGAAAACCCACCAGCCGCCACCCGGCAAAATCCTTGTTGCCGCCATAGATCGGGTCAGCAAACATGCCTTCCATCGTGTGCGTGCGGATCGTATTGAAAAACTCCTGTGCCGTGGGCCAGGTGAACTCTGTAGCTTCGCCGTGCTCGAGAGCCGTGATCACTTGGTCCTGACGCGCGGTATCCAGGCGAACGAACGTGTCGTTATAGGTCTTGCGGCAATACGCATCAAGCTGCGCAAGGCCACGCCGATAGAAATCCTGAAGATCGGCATAGGCGCCAGAGAGCGCAAGATCAATGTAATTGACCACTCCAGCATCGTGCGCGCCCGGTTTGTCAGGTGCACCGGGCATCAGCCGCTCGGCGAACGCCGAAACTATGGCGGCGTCGCTGCGGTTGAAAAACACACCGTGCCGCTCAGTTTCCGAATGGAGCTGAGCGTTTGTCTCCTTCCGCGCTTCGTTATTCTGGGCCGGCACGAGTTCCGCGCCTGCCATCGCTCCGGTACCAACGAGTGCGCGCACTAAAAAGGTGCGGCGCCCGGGATTGTGCTCGGTCATCTCCTTCCTCCTTCCGCCCCAGCACCATATTCCAGCTGCCGAACCGGGTCAATGTAAAAGCCGTATCGCTTACCGGGCGTTGCCAAATACCCGTTTGCGCAATCGACACTACGTTATAATGCCCCGGTTATGGAAACAGTCGGTACGAAGCCGCCGCTACGCGCCACGGATCGTTTGCGTCAAACGGTGGCGGCATTGGCCAAGCTGCTGGATCAGACAATGAGCGATATTCAGGCACTCGATTCCGAATTGCAGGAGCACACCCAGGTTTCGAAGGAGACCGACGAGGCAGCGGCAATCGCTCTGGATCGGCAGGTCACTAGTGCGGTCGAACGCATCCGCGGGGAGATGAAGGCGCAGTTGGACGTGGAGAGGGCGAAGCTTGCGCCCGAGCACCTTCGAGTCGCCGAGGAGGCTGTTGAGGCCGAAGTTGCCCGCGTCGAAGCTTTGATCCGGGAGGTCAATAGCGTGATCGACAATCCGGATACCGAGTTATCCGTGGTTATCAGGAAAAACGCTGAGCGCGCAGAACTCGAATCCTACCTTAAAGGTCTTCGCTTCAGGATTGCAGATCGGTAGGTGTCCACCTCTAACAGGCTGCTGAAAACTACAGTAGAGCGCTATTGGCCTAATTTGAGCGCGAACGTGATTTCGGTGTCGACACAGCGCGGGCCGCTGTCGTCGCGGATCGGGATGAACTTCCATTGTGTGACGGCACCACGCACCGCACTGTTCAGTACCGGATTGCCGTCGGGAATTCCGGTGACGGTCACGTCCCCGGCTTCGTTGATTCTTGCTTTCACCCGGACAACAGCTTGCGGATTGATCTTCAGGTAAAGCCGCAGCTCACCAGTGATTGGGGGATCCACGCGGGCCTTTAGACGCGTCAACGCAAGCTGCGACGGCATCGTCAAACAGGCGCCGGCGTTGTCGCCTTTTGGCACGCTGTTGATATCAGCGTTCTTCGTTTCGTCGCATGAGATCATTTGAGCGCGGAGGTCTTCTCCGAACGAAGGTTCGGGCAGCAGCTCGGAAATTCGGCCGCGAAGAGCGCTCATGGCCGCCCTATTACCCCCGGCACAGGTCCGGTTCCACTCCTCCACAAGAGCGGATAGGGCTTTCCGGTATTCATTCCTTACATAAGCCAGCGCGGTCGTGCTTCCGTTATCCTTCGCTTCGGCGAGCTGGCTATAACCGGCTGCTGCTTCCTTGAAACGATGCGCGTCGAAAGCGCGTTGCCAATCGACCACTGATCGATCCTGTCCGACTTGGATTTTGCCCCGGGTAAGGTCGGCGTATTCGCGAGCCAACTCGTGTTCGGGCGAGAGCGCTAAGGCCATCTCGAAGTTGGACAGCGCGTTCAAAAGGTCGCCGCGCTTGTATTCGGCCGCTCCCGCCTTATAGGCCACCTCCGCCGCCTGGGGGTTCAGGGCTTCGAGCGCGGCGCAGTTTGGTCCCAGCGATCGACGCAGGTTGAGGAATGATTGGATCTGACCAGAGCCCACGAGCGCGCGGGCCTCTGTTTGAGCTGTGGAACACCGGACTTTGAATTGTTCCGCTTTTGCATCGGAGGCTACTGCGACGACCTTTGGCGAGAACAGGTCCGCATCGAGTGCATAGCCGGGATTCAAAGCGTACACTTCCACGAAGTATGACTTCGCTTTGACCGTATCGTTTAGACCAATGTGTGCGAGCGCCAATCGCACTTTGGTGTCGATCTTTTCCGGTTGTCTCCCAGGTTGTGTTTTAAGCACATTATCGATGCGTGTCAGCAACGCGATTGAGTCGCTGAACCGTGCAGCATAATAAAGCGCTTCCGCATGAGCCAGAGCATCCTTGACGTCGTCCTGCGACGCTTGTTGGGCGGCGGCCTGAACCGTCGTCAATAGAACAAAAACAATTCCGAGCATGGAAGACCTCTACGGAAAATTCACCTGGATCGCTGAGTCCTTTTCTGTGATCCGGTAGCTTTTTGCTGGGAAATTGGGATTCTCGAAGACGAGAACACCTCCAATGGGAACGCTAATGTCGCTCAGCGGTGTCTGTCCGAGTGGACGCCGCTGTGCGCCATCGAGAAAAACCTGGGCCCAAGGTTTGGCATTGATCTGTAGGGTTACTGAAAAGGTAATCGTTGCTGTCGCCGTTTCGTCAGGCTTGATCTCGTGGCTGGCGGTCGTACGCAGATCGCCATGGCGGTACTCCAGTGTCTGGCGGCCCGCAGGTAACTCTAGAGTCGTGGGCGTTGATCCCACATATCGATCGGCCGCATAGATTTCGGCTGCAATGGGTGAACTAACGGCCAGCTTTCCCACTGCAGTCGACGTGGCTATAGGTGGCGGCGCGGGAGTTCTAACTACTAAGACCCGCCTTGCCGGAGTCGGTTCCGGTACGGGATCAACGGCCGGTGCCGGTATATCTGATGAGACGGGCACGGGTTGTGGGGCGGGGGACACAGCGCGGCGGAAATCCAAGTCGCGAGGCCGCGCCTTTTGCGCGGCTGTAGCGGCCAGCGCGTTGGGATTGAGGCGGTGAGATTGGACGATTCGGAGAATCCCTCCCCCGGCGGCAAGCATCAGGATCAACACAAACGGAAGCTTTAATCGAAATTTTCTTTTGACGTCCCTTTCGGGAGAACCGGTCCGCGCCGGCGCAACAATGAATGGAACATCCTCTCGGCTTTGCTCGGGCGCCGCAGCACGAAGACTTTGCAACAGAGCTCGTGCTCCTGCGTTTTCCGGCTCGCGGTGAAGCGTTTTCAAAAGGATGATCTCGGCTGCCTTACGATATTTTTTCCGTTCGTCCGGAGTGCCGGATTGTTCCAGCAACATACGCGCATCGTGTAAATCCTGTCGGACTTGCGCGGAAAATTCTTGATTGAGCATACGCGCTGCAAAGCACGCCAGAGACCAAAAAGCGGACCTCGTTGGTTCCAGGAAAGATAGCCCTACTCTAGGTGGGATCCGTCAACAAAGTTTGTGTACAGCACGTATAATGTGGACACCGTTTGAACCATCTCGATTGAATTTCGTGGAGCTTACCATGCGAAACGCAGTCCTGTTGATAATCCTCAGTTCAGTTGTCGCCCGGGCGCAGACATCACCGTTGTCTCCGGAACAGCGAGCGACCTTTCACGGAAGACAGAGTGAAGCGATCGAACCGTTCCATGTTGTCGGCAACATCTATTACGTTGGCGCAAGGAACATCGCCTCATATCTGATCACCACGCCAGAAGGACACATCATGATCGACACGGGAACAAAGGAGATGCATGACGTGATCCGGGCGAATGTCGCCAAGCTTGGTTTCAAGTTGCAGGATATAAAGATCCTGCTGTCTGGACACGCCCACTTCGATCACGTACAGGGACATGCGGCCATGAAGAAAGTAACCGGGGCAAAAGTCATGGCGATTGGTGACGATGCCCGAGCGCTATCGGCCGGAGCCGACTTGTCACCTCTGGGCGACGAAGGCTGGGAGCCCGTCAAAGTCGATCGTGTGCTGAAGGACGGCGACACGGTCACACTCGGTGGAACCACATTGCGGGCAGTCTGGACACCCGGCCACACGGCGGGCTGTACCACGTGGACCACCAGGACCGAGGAAAAAGGCAGGGCCTATTCGATCGTGTTTCAGGCTTGTGGGGGCCCCAACGCCGGCGTGAAGTTGGTTGGCAACACGAAGTTTCCTAAGCTTGTGGACGACACGCTCCGGACGTTTCAGATTCAGAAGGCGCTAAAGCCGGATATTTATTTGCCAATGCACCCGGAGAGTTACTTTGCCGGGAAGGTCGAACGGATCAAGGCCGGCGAAACACCGCATCCTTTGCTCGACCCGGACTCCTACGCAAAATTGATTGCGGACACAGAAGCAAATTTTCAGAAACGCCTCCAGGAAGAACGCGCAAAGGCATCGACCTCCGGAAAATGAAGGCCGAAATCGCGGTAGTATAAGCGTATGGGTGGCACCAACCCCTACGTCAATCAGGAGGCGCCCGCTCCGGCGACTCAAAAATTTACGATCACCTTTCTTCCCATGAACGTCACGGTGGAAGTCGATCCGGAAAAGATCCCGTATGGCGTGACCGGCCTTCCAGGCAGCATTCTGGATATTGCTCTCGCGCACGGAATCGGCGTCGATCACGCATGCGGTGGCGTCTGTGCCTGCTCGACCTGTCATTGCATTGTTCGCGAAGGTCTCGAAACAATTTCAGAAATGAGCGACGCCGAAGATGAAGAGCTGTCGTTCGCGCCGGGTCTTACTCCCAACAGCCGGCTCAGCTGCCAAAGCGTTCCGAATGGCGAACGAAATCTCGTGGTGGAAATTCCGAATTGGAATCGGAATGCGGTACGCGAGGGGCACTAGGCCCGCTAGAAAATCCTCTTAGTGCCGCACCCAACCTCGGTATAGAATGGGTCCGCAACCCTGACACTGGTACTAAATAAGCAGGCGTGCGACAACAATGCCGCCAAAGAGTGAGCTGACAATGAACGCACGAAAATACGTTTGGATTTTCACTATTGGTCTTCTATGCGTCTTATGTGCTGGAGTGGTATCCATTGCCGCACACCCCCAGCAGAATCCGCCTCAGGAGAATACGCAGGCGCCGCCTCCACCAACCGATCCCCAGGATCCTCGATTCAAGCTGAATGTCGAAGTCGAGTTGGTGAACATTACAGCCACAGTGCTCGATGAGCAAGGCAAGTACATGGACGGGCTGAAGCTCGAGGACTTTCAGGTCTTCGAGGATGGGGAAGAACAAAAGGTTTCTTTCTTTTCACATGACCTGCGCGTGCCGATCAGCGTCGGTGTTCTGATCGACAATAGCGGTAGTATGCGGCACAAGTTGCAGCAGGCGTTGCAGACCGTGCGAGAAATCGCAACTGCCCTGGGCCCACAAGACGAAATGTTCGTGATTTCCTTCAATTCCGATGTGGATGTTCGCCACCACTTCACAACCAACATGCAGGAGATCCAACGTAGCTTCAGAGATCTCAAGGCGGGCGGCGAAACTGCGGCATACGACGCAATCGAGCTAGCCGTGAACGAGGAAATGAAGAAGGCAAAGCACAACAAGAAAGTTTTGCTTCTGGTCACGGATGGTTTCGATACCAAGAGCCACATCAATTCGACGCAGGTTGAAGACGTCCTGAAACGCGCTCAAGTTCTCGTCTATGCCATCGGAATCGATGATGACGACGACGATCCGCTCGTGTTAAGACGGACGCGCTACCACATCTATCACTACATGCTCGGCCGCCTCACCAGCATTAGCGGCGGACGCGCCTTCCGGCTCTTTACAGGCAGAAACTACGCCCTGAACAGCCTGGCTCAGGTGCTTCTGGAAGAACTGCATCAGCAGTACACGCTCAGCTATTATCCGGCATCCGGGCGGGATAAGAATGCCTGGCGTCAAGTCGAGGTGAAGGTCAAGAAGGCGGGTTCGCAAATCCGGCATCGCACCGGATATTACGTCAACCAGGCCAGTAAGGCTTCAAATTAGAGCCCCTGCATCTCAAATCCGAAATTGGACGATATCAGAATTAGACTTCGCATTTCCGATAGTCCAATTTACGATTTCGAAATTTCGGATTTGAGATGCGGGAGGGTTACCCTCCCGTTGTTTACTGATATCGTACCCAGCCGGCAACCAGGTTCTGCATGAGTACTCCCTCTCTGTTGGAACGTCTGACCGCGCATCGAACGCTCAGCGCCGCGCCCCGAGAGCAGATCGCATGGGTTGCCGCGCACGGCGGACTCCGTCATCTCGATTCGGGCGCTGTGTTGACTTCGATGAAGGGACAAGTCGAAGGACTGCATGTTGTACTTTCAGGGCACCTGAGCATTCACGTCGATCGAGGGACCGGGCGCCGGAAGATCATGGAATGGCGCGGTGGGGACGTTACGGGCCTGATGCCGTATTCGCGGCTGGTTGCGCCGCCCGGAGATGTCGTGGCCGAAGAGCCGACCGAGGTGGTCACGGTTTATCGGAAAGACATACCTGAAATGATCCGGGAATGCCAGGAACTGACCGCGATATTTGTCCACATCATGGTTGACCGTGCGCGTCACTTTACGTCCAGCTATCTCCACGACGAAAAACTGGTTTCCCTCGGTAAGCTGTCGGCTGGACTGGCGCACGAACTGAACAATCCAGCATCGGCGTTGGCGCGAAGCGCCAACGCGTTGCCGGAAAGCCTGAGGGGAGCCGATCTGGCGGCCTGGAATTTGGGCGCCGCCGGACTCCGCAAAGAGCAGATGGCAGCTGTCGAAAAAGTGCGCGCAGCTTGCCTCGCCTGCGGCATCCCCCCGGTGCTCTCCCCTCTGGAACAGGAACAGCGCGAGGAGTCGATCGCCGCCTGGTTGGCCCACCACGGAGTAGAGACCGCGTTAGCCGAGACGCTCGCCAGTACTGAGATTACATTCGAAATGTTGAACGAACTTGCCGGACTAATGGATGGGCAGTTGCTCAACACCGCCGTTGAGTGGGTTGCAGCGGGTTCTACCGCACGCCGTCTGGCCTCCGAAATTCATGAGGCCGCCTCACGGATCCACGACCTGGTTGGCGCCATCAAGGAGTTCACGCAAATGGATCGGGCTGCCGTCCCCGAGCCCGTTAACGTGGAGAGAGGTTTGGCCAGTACGCTCGTTGTTTTGAGAGCCAAGGCCAAGAGCAAGTCGGTCCGTTTGAGTCTCGACATCGAGAACAATCTACCCCCGGTCCAAGGATTCGGTGGCGAACTCAACCAGGTCTGGGCAAACCTGATCGATAACGCTATTGACGCTGTGAGGGAGGGTGGGCGCGTTGAACTGCTCGCCAACCGCCGGGACAGCGATGTCGTGATCCGCGTAATCGACGATGGACCGGGCGTTTCAAGCGACATTCGCGATCGCATCTTTGATCCGTTCTTCACCACAAAACCCGTAGGCCAGGGGACGGGACTTGGACTGGACATCGTCAGGCGGCTGGTCCAGAGGCACAACGGACAGATTGAACTAGACTCCAAGCCGGGACGCACCGAATTTCGGGTAACGCTCCCCGCCACCGAGATTACTTGAAGGAGGCGTTCTTGGCCGAACCCGTCATTTTCGTCGTTGATGACGACCCCCAGGTCCTGGCTGCTATCCGGCGGGACTTGAGATCACGCTACCGGGCAGACTACCGCGTGCTAGCCGCGAATTCCGGCGAAGCGGCATTGGATGCCGTCAAGGAGCTAAAAGCGAGAGGCGACACGCTGGCGATGCTGATCAGCGATCAGCGCATGCCTGCGATGCTTGGCGTAGATCTGTTGACACGGTGCCGCGAAATTTATCCGGTTGCCCGGCGCGTGCTGCTCACCGCTTATTCGGATGTTAAAGCCGCCGTACGGGCGATCAATGAAGCGCATCTGGACCACTATTTTGAAAAACCCTGGGATCCACCAGAGGAGCACCTTTTTCCCGCAATTGACGAACTGCTGGCGGCCTGGCAGGCCGAATACCGCCCGGAAGTGACCGGCTTGAGACTCGTCGGACATCAGTGGTCACCGCGATCCCACCAGGTGAAAGACTTCCTCGCAAGCAACCTCATTCCGTATCGATGGCTCGATGTCGAGCGAGATCCGGTCGCACGGCAGCTTCTGGAAGCGTCGGGCGTGGCGCTCCAGGAATTGCCTGCTCTCCTTCTGGAAGATGGAAGGACACTGCGAAACCCGGACCGGCAGCAGCTCGCCGAAAGCCTCGGGCTGGCCACGTCGGCGGCTCACGAATTGTATGACCTTGTGGTCGTGGGAGCAGGACCTGCCGGCCTGGCGGCGGCCGTTTACGGGGCGTCCGAGGGAATGCGAACGCTCTTGCTGGACGAACATGGGCCGGGAGGGCAAGCGGCGGCAAGCTCCAGAATCGAAAACTATCTCGGATTTCCGTCGGGCGTGTCCGGGAGCGAGTTGACCCGGCGAGCCTTGGCCCAGGCGCAACGGCTTGGGGCCGAATTTCTCGTCCCGGTTTCCGTGACGGGATTGTCCGTGGACAGAGGCTACAAACGTCTTCGGCTGGACGAAGGGCGGGAAATCGTGACGCGGGCAGTAATTGCAGCCACCGGAATGAGCTATCGGGAACACGAAGCTTCAGGGATTGCCGATTTCACGGGCGCCGGTGTCTATTACGGAGCAGCAGTAACGGAAGCTCATTCCTGCCGGGAATGCCGCGTGGTGATCATCGGTGGCGGCAACTCCGCTGGACAGAGTGCAGTGTACCTGTCCCGTTTCGCAGCTGAGGTTGATGTTGTTGTTCGCCGCAGCGGCTTGGCGGAAACGATGTCGCGCTACTTAACTGACCAACTTGCGGCTTTACCGAATGTTCGAATACGGCCTCGAACGATTGTTGAGCGCGTCGGCGGAGAAGGCCGGGTGCAACACGTCTGGCTACGGTCAGTCGAAGACAACTCCGTCATCATCGAGACGGCCGATGCCGTGTTCGTCTTTATCGGCACGCGGCCGCACAGCGGCTGGATGCCCCCTTCAGTTCTTCGGAACGTCAAAGGATTTGTTCTCACCGGACGTGATGTGGCCCTCGCAGACGCGTTTCCCAAAATATGGAAGGAGAGCCGCGAACCGATGCTTCTGGAGACCAGCGTCCCAGGAGTTTTCGCAGCTGGAGATGTACGCGCAGGCGCAATGAACCGCGTTGCGTCCGCGGTTGGTGAAGGATCCATGGCTGTGAAACTCGTGGGAGATTATCTGGCGCGTACTTGATCGGACTACGGGCTCCCGCTGCCTGTCGTTGCGGCGGGCTCCATTCCGCTGGCGCGAAGAATTGTGGCGCCCTTGCTGCCACTAATGAATTCGACGAGCGCCTTGGCACTGTCCGGTCTTTGGGTTCGCGTACCAATACCAGCGGTAAAGACAACGGAACTTTGAAACTCCGCCGGCAACGGACCGAGAAAATCTACGCCCGGAACCGGCACGATGGCTGCGGCCGGCGCAATGACAAGGTCGATCTTACCCGCGCCAACGGCGTCTGCCGGACGCCCTGTCTGATCGGCCCGGACAATCTTCGGATTGATCACACTGGCAATGCCCAAACGTTCAATCATCTTTTCGATGACCGGGGTTGCAGATCCCACCTTCGAGAAGGTGATCGAGCGTGCTGACAATAGTGTTTCCTTCACCGCTTCAGCCGTACGGATGTCACGTCTGGGTGCGCCGGATCGAACGCCGATCCCGAGAGACGTTTTCGCGATATCGGTCCGCGTGCCGGCTTTAATCTGGCCGCTCTTGATTAAGCCGTCAATGACCTGCGGAACCAAGATCGCAAGATCGAAGACCTTTCCGCTCGCGATTTGCTGTTGGATCACAGCCGATTCTTCGTACTCAATGCTGACATTCTGGCCGGAGGCCCGCTTGTACTCGGGCAGGATCTTTTCCAGGGCACCCTGAACGCCGAAAGTTGCCACCATGTGCAGACCGGACTGCTGTGCCGCAAACCTCTCTGGCAACAAGACGCTGGCGACCAACACGATGAACAGAAAGCATGCGCGTTTCTTCATAACGTGGCTCCACGCCGGAAATGAAATCTATGGGATCCGTCGTGGCTAATACTACCATCGATCACGAACGAAGCACTCAATTCGTTCGGGGTGCCGCTCCACAATAAACGTTCGGTCCCATTTGACCAACTCGACTTGGTCAAGTAGACTTTGGTCATGGCTAAGGAAATTCTAATTTCGGATTTCAAGGCCCACTGCATCGCTGAGATCAAGAGGGTACATCGGACCGGTCAACCGCTCATCGTCACGCTACGCGGAAAACCCATTGCTCGGGTGGAGCCCGTTCGGACAGAGGATGAAGCGGCCATCAAGCTCGGATCCCGGCGTGGAAACGCCCGAATCAAACGTGATTTGGTCAAGATTGACTTCAGCCGTGAATGGGAAATGAATCATTAAGCCTCCTCCGGTGAAAGTACTCCTGGACACGCACGTTTGGTTTTGGGCGGTCGAGATCCCTCGTCAACTTGGTCCGAAAATGAGAGCCTTACTTAAAGACGAGCGTAATTATCGGGCGGTATCCGCTGTTTCGGCGCTTGAAATCGCGCGGTTGGTCTGGTCGGGCGATATCATTCTGCAGATTCCCCTGCAGGAATGGATGGAGAAATCACTCGCTGACTTACGGGCGGACACTCTGCCGGTGACCCACGAAATCGCCGTCGAGGCTTATCAGCTTCCCAAACCGTTTCACCGTGATCTTGCCGACCGCCAGATCGTCGCTTGCGCACGGCTGCAGGAACTGACGGTCGCGACCGCAGACGAACGCATTCTGAACTGGAATCACGTATCCAGCGTTGATGCAAGAAAATAGCTGAACCCCCAACATCGATCCGGTGTAAGGATGTCCGTGTGTCATGCGGAATCCGCGTACATTTCGAATGTATTAGTCTGTACCGGAATGCCGCAACCTGAACTCGGAGTGGTCTGAACCCTCACGTAATCAGAACGATCGACAGGAATACAAATTGCACCTTCTTAGCTATAGAGGTGTGTCCGGTACGCGCAAATCTGAGCGCCTGCCGGGCATACCGCGGGAGGGAGCAATGACAATGATTAATGCCCGATCAGGAGCAACCTACAGAGCACTAATAACCTTGATCACCGGAGTGATCGTGTCTCTATGCCTCGTCGGCACGGGAGCCGGCCAGAGCGCCGCTCGAAAATCGGCGCAAGCTGGGACAATTGCGGCCGGTACGACCATCAAGGTGCGAACAAACGAGGCGATCAACACCAGTAGCGAGGGACAGCGGTTTTCAGCCGTGGTCGATCAGGACGTGATGGGCCATAACGGCAAAGTTCTCATTCCAAAAGGATCGAATGCCGCACTTGTCGTCAAACGAATGGCGAACAAGGATGTGGTATTGGATCTTGATTCCGTTACGGTCAACGGGCAGCAATATGGCGTACAGACGGAAAACGCCGTCAGTTCGAAAGAAAAGCAGGGTATCGGAGCCAATAAGCGAACCGGCAAATATGTCGGGGGAGGAGCAGCAGTCGGCGCGATCATCGGCGCCATAGCCGGCGGAGGTAAGGGCGCGGCAATCGGTGCAGCTGCAGGAGCCGGAGCAGGAGCCGGCGCTCAGATCCTGACCAGGGGTAAGAGCGTGAATGTCCCCGCCGAATCATTGCTGACGTACCGTCTAACGCAGCCGTTGCGAGCCGCAGCCGCGCGATAGATCGGCTCCAGCCCAAGTTCGTTGCGACGAACTTGGGCTAGGACCAGGGTGCTTTGAACTCATCGGGCGGAGCGCCACGTGACTGCACTGCTGCCTTGGCGCTGAAGACAACGCCAACCGGCGCCTCCGGCGACAAACGCACGATTTGCTGAAACCCCGTATGTGCCAGCATTGCGCCGCAGCAGGCAACGTTCGGAAACCAGAAGCAGCTCGGATCGTGGGATGGCTTGTCCGCCGGTCCGCTCTGGATGCCGAAAGGGTGAAACTCAGCCCGTGGTATTTCAGAAGAGTCTTCGCTCGTAGCGGTTTGCATTAACAAAGTCCCCGTGCAAACGCAGTGAATTTTTTCCAAGGCCAGCAGTGGATGCCGAAGGTGGTACAGCACGCCAAAGAAGAAGACCAAGTCAAACGTGCCGAATGTTTTCGGATTCAGATCATAGACGCTGGCACGGAACGACTGCGCAGATGAACCAAACGCGGCGCGGCAAATGTTAAACTTCCGGATCATCGGCGGGTAGGTTTCGATCCCAACCACTTCCGTCGCCCCGCGGCGTTCCGCCTCGAAGGAAAAAAATCCCTCAGCGTGGCCGACGTCGAGTACCCGCAGCCCGTGCATTTCTTCTGGTAAACCGAAGAACGGTAGTTTTTCTGTGTTGGGATTACTCCAGCCGGGTGTAACTATGCCTCCGGGCAACTCGATCGAGTGAAACCAGTATTGTTCGGATTCAACCTGTCTCTTGATCCAACCCATCGACGGCTGGCTGTTGCCTGGCATAGATTCGTTGTTGTCCACAGTTTGTGTGCTCCGTTTTGGCTTCCGCCACACGTGCAAAAATCGTTTCACGTCAGCTACCGATATAGTCGATGGAACAAAACTGTAGGATCTGTCATGTACTTTGTCAAAAGTTCGTGTCCGTGATGTTCCGCAGCAGTCGTATTCTCTCGAAACGGTTCGTATAGAGGGTACAAACAAGCAGGTTCCCTTTGAGCAGGGACACTCAGATTGGCGCGCGGGAAATGGATCTGCTGCACAGCATCGGCGGATGCAGCGCAGGAAACGATTTTGCTGTCTTGTGCGGGTACCTGCTTTATCCGCAATTACGCATGTGCCGCCATATGCTCGGCGAGCCCGATGCGTTTGATTTTCTCAATGAGAGTTGTACGCTTCAGATTCAGCAACTTAGCGGCGAGCTTCTTGTTACCGTTAGTTCTTCGCAGGCTCTGCACAATCAGTTCCCGCTCCATGTCCGTGACGACGTCTTGGAAACTGATGCCCCCCTCTGGAATTTCAATCAACGGGACGAAGTTCAACGAGTCGCGGTTCTGAATTTCCCCTGGAAGATCGGCTGGAAGAATTGCGGGCCGGTTTGCCGTCAGGGCGACCATTCGTTCAACAATGTTTTCCAATTGACGGACGTTGCCGGGCCAATCATAGGCCATCAACGCCTTGAGGACATTCGGGGAGATTGTCTTAAGGTCGAGTTTGTGAGTTTCGCAGAAGTGTTCGATGAAGCGTTGCACCAGCAAGGGAATATCTTCGCGACGTTCGCGCAGCGGTGGAAGATTGATCGGGATAACGTTCAGCCGGTAATAAAGGTCCTCACGGAAAGTACCGTCTTTAACCATCTGTTCGAGGTTGGAGCTCGTTGCCGCGATGATGCGCACATCAACCTTCACCGTGCTGTTTCCGCCGACGCGCTCGAACTCGCGTTCCTGCAGCACGCGCAACAACTTCACCTGAAGTGCTAACGGCATGTTGCCGATTTCATCCAGGAAAATAGTTCCACTGTTGGCTTGTTCGAATCGGCCGATACGCGTCTGAACGGCGCCGGTGAAGGCGCCCTTCACATGGCCGAACAATTCCGACTCCAACAGGTTTTCAGGGATCGCTCCGCAATTGATGCTGACCATTTTCTGGTCTTTGCGCTGGCTGTTGAAGTGGATCGCCTTTGCAATCAGCTCTTTTCCTGTACCGGTCTCGCCCTGGATCAAGACCGTACTGGTCAACCCCGCGATTGTCTCCACCAACTCAAAGATCCGCTTCATGCCCCGTCCGGTGCCGATGATGTTATCGAAGCCGTATCGTTCGTCCAGTTGCTTGCGCAGGTACTGATTTTCGAAGCGCAAGTGACGTTCTTTGAGGCCCTTGCGAACCATGACCGGAAGCTCGACCAATTTGAACGGCTTCGCCAGATAGTTGTAGGCGCCTTTCTTCATCGCGTTCACCGCAGTTTCGATGGTGCCGTAGCCCGTGATGATGATGCCGATGATTTCCGGATACCGAACGAGAGATTCTTCCAGCAGTTCGACACCGGTCTTGCCGGGAAGGTTGTGATCTGTAATCAGGACGTCGTACACGGTCTGCGACAGTTTCTCGGCGGATTCCTCAGCGGACCCCGCCTGATCGACGTCAAAACCGTCGAGTGTCAAAATATCGACAATCGCCTTCCGAAGATCCTCTTCGTCATCGACTACTAGGACTTGTTCCCTGTTGATGTCCATTCTCTAAGCCTCCTGCTAAGAATTTGCCGATTGTAGACATGGAGCATGAAGTTTTCAAGAAATCCGCCGATAAAATGGCCATGGTGAATATTGCGGAGGTGTTTGCCGGGAAGGCCCGGATCCTTGTCGCGGACGATAATAATGACCTGAGGCTGACACTTTGCGAATATTTAGAGTCGCACAATTTCACGGTCACTCCGGCCAGAGACGGATCAGAAGCCATAAACATCCTGCAATCACCAAGAAGCAACTTCCAGATCGTGTTTACCGACCTCGTCATGCCGCCGGGTCCGGACGGTATGGAGGTGCTGAAGATCGCCAAACAATTCCATCCTTCGAGCTATGTTGTCTTAATGACAGGCTATTCTTCAATTGAGACCGCCATTGAATCCATCCGGCTCGGCGCCTTCGATTACCTCGCCAAGCCGTTTAAACTCGCTCAAATCGACATCATCGTTAACCGGATTCTCGAGTACTTCGCCATGCTCGACGACAATAAGAGGTTGTCTGCGAAACTGGCCGTCATCAACGAAAGATCCACCACGATCGATTCCAGACTCGAACGAATCGAGTCCCTGCTAAGCAGCCTGGTCGCCAAAGTTCCGACATAGTCCAATACATTGACATTGTTGGATTTTTGACAGATGCGTCTGGTGGGGTCGTGTCAAAACGATGTCCACCTCCCCCGCAGAATAGTCAACATTCCGGCTCTTTGATCGGTCGAACTAGGCAAAAATTGCCGTAAGTCTTTGGTTTGCCTATCGTCGACTTCTGGCATTCCGACTGCCTTTAAGGGCGGCGATGAGTGGACATGCAATCACCCTTGAAGATCTGTTGGTGAGATTCCAGTCAGCCTCCCAATCATTGGAGCGTTCGTACTGCGAACTCCAGGGACGGGTTCAAGCTCTCACGGCCGAGCTGGAGAGAGAACGGGAGGAACGGATTCGGCTGGAACGGCTGGCCGGGATGGGTGAAATGGCCATGGAGTTGGCGCATGAAATCAGGAATCCACTCGCGAGTATCGAACTCTACGCGTCGATGCTCGATGGCGAATACGCCGAACAAATCGTGCAGAGTGTGCGGTTGCTGAATCACTCGGTAACGAACGTTCTACAGTTCGGCAGGCCCGTTGTGCCGGCGCCGGAACGGATGTCGGTGAGCCGGTTACTCGAAGGGATTCGAGTATTTCTTCAGCCGATCGCGCAGCAAAAACGAATACGGATCGCAACGGACTGCGATTCGGAGTGCGTGGCCGTTGCCGATCATGAGCTGCTGCACAGGATGTTGCTGAACCTCGTACTCAATGCTGTTCGCGAGACCCCCATGGATGGGAAGGTAAGCCTTTCAGGGCGAGTCGCAGGATGCGACGTATTGATCGCGGTCGAAGATTCGGGACCGGGAATTCAGGATGAACGAATGGCCCGGATCTTCGACCCGATGTTTTCCACAAGCCGCGAGGGATGCGGCCTGGGGCTTCCGATCGTCAAGAAGATTGTCGAAAGCCATAAAGGGACAATTACAGTCAGCTCGGGAAATGGAACAAAGTTTCTGATCAGAATTCCAGCCAACATGGAGGTTGCGCTTGAGCCGGTTGCTAGTTGTTGATGACGACATTCAAATGCTATTCGTGTCCGGGTCATCGCCACCACGAACAAAGACCTGAGGAAGCTGATCGCCCGCGGACAATTTCGCGAAGATCTGTTCTTCCGGCTGAATGTCGTTCCGCTGCGTATTCCTCCTCTGCGTGACCGCAAGGACGACATTGCCGTACTTACCCAACATTTCGTCAACAAATACGGCGGAGCCGCAGCGAGCCAGCCCGATGCCGAAACATTAGAGTTGCTCCAGCGCTATGGCTGGCCCGGCAACGTACGGGAACTGGAAAATATTATTCATCGGTCGTTCGCCCTGCGGGGCCGTCTGAAGATCACCCCCTCGGACTTGTTCGATCAGAGTGTTGAATCACCGGACGCGCCCGCATTGCAAGCCGGACAATCCGTGGGAGAAATGGAGCGCAAGCTCATCATGACGACACTCGAGCAGACCAACGGCAATCGGACCCACGCTGCAAGATTGTTGGGTATATCCCTTCGGACTCTGCGCAACAAGCTTCGCGAATATCGAGTTGTGGAGGCCGCCGTCCTATGATCAACCCCAGCAATACCCCCTTCTTTCCCGTAGTCGAGGAACTTCTTTCATGGACGTCCAAGCGGCAGCAGGCTCTGGCCGGCAATGTGGCCAATATGGATACACCTGGTTATCGGGCCCACGATTATGAGGGAGGGAAAGTTTAGCTGAGCATGAGCGACTTCAGAGTCTACAACGACATTCCCCGAATCATGGTGCCTGCAGCGGCGCCCAACCGGCAGCCCTCAGGCCCGTCATTTACCAAGCTCCTCAATGAAGCCGTTCAGCAAGTCAACGATGTCGAGAAAGGATCGCAGGGGGAGCTTCAGAAATTTCTGAGCAACGAATCCGATCTTCATTCAGTGATGATCGCGTTAGAGAAAGCAGACCTTTCGTTCCAAGTCATGATGCAGGTGCGCAACAAGATCGTCCAGGCGTACCAGGAATTAATGAAATCTCAAGTCTGATCCGAGGATCGGTAATCAAGAATGGCTGCTCCAAATCCGTTCGAACAAATCAAGACGTTCTTCACCCGATACAGCCTTCAACAGAAACTGGCTCTGGCCGGTTCTGGCGCTCTGGTTTTGATCCTGCTGTGGGTGCTCGTTTATTTCGTCAATCGTGTCGAGTATCAAACGCTCTATGCCGATCTCGATCCGCAGGAAGCACAAGGCATTGTTCAAAAATTGCAGGACTTGAAGGTGCCCTACGAGCTGGAACCCGACGGACGAACCGTCAAGGTAATCGCGGACAAGATTGCTGAAGTCCGGATCCAGCTTGCAAGCCAAGGATTGCCGGAAAGCGGCCGTATCGGTTTTGAAATATTCGACCGGACGAACTTCGGGCTAACGAATTTTCAGGAACAGGTCAATTACCAACGTGCTCTCGAAGGTGAGCTGGCACGCAGCATCATGACGCTCGCAGAAGTCGAGGCCGCGCGCGTGCACCTTGTGCTCGCGAAAGAATCCCTGTTCCAAAGCTCGGACGAGCAAACGAAGGCGTCGGTCATTCTAAAGTTGAAAAACGGTCATGCGTTACCGGGCGCCGCCGCGCAGGGAATCGTCAACATGGTTGCCAGTGCGGTCAAAGGCCTCATGCCGGAGAAGGTAGTCCTGGTCGACTACCGAGGCAAGATCCTGTCACGCAACGGGGGCCCCGAAAGCGGGCTTTCGGGGCAACAACTGGATGCGCGGCAAAGAGTGGAAACGGAGCTTGCGGGAAAAATCGTTCAGATTCTGGAACCGGCTGTGGGTCAGGGCAAAATTCGCCCGCAGGTTTCCGTCGTCATGAACTTCGAGCAAGTAGAAGAGACCGTGGAACAGTACGATCCGCAACACAGTGTCGTTCGAAGCGAACAAAAGCAGCAAGAGCGCCAACCGAAGGCGGAACGCGTCGGCGGTATCCCCGGCCTGCGCAGCACTCCCAGTAACAATCCGGCGGGTGCGCTTGCGGCACAAGTGGACCAATCGGCTGGCAGCACCAACTCCGATATCGTGAAGCAGAACGAAACGATCAATTATGAAGTGAGTAAAGCCGTCCGCCATGTGGTCAATCCTGTCGGAAAGATCGAACGGGTTTCCGTTGCGGTCGTTATCGATAATCACGGCAAGGTCACAACAGTCAGCGACGGCGCGGAACAAACCAGCCAGGAGTCTCGTACTCCGGAGGAAATGAAGAAATATCGGGACCTGGTTGCCGCAGCCATCGGTTTCAATCCCGACCGGGGCGATCAGCTCACTGTTGAGAATATTTCCTTTCAGACTGAGACGGAACTCATCGAGAAACCCGGGTTCATCGAAAAACAGGGCCCGACGATAATGATGTTTTTGCGGTATCTCATCATTCCCGTTGTATTCATCATTCTGTACCTGTTGTTCCTGCGCCCCGTGCAGAAGTCGGTATTTGCGAATTGGGCCACAACAGCGCCGGCCGCGAGAAACTCGCCTTTGGTGCCGGCAAACCTGCAGACGCCGATGACGGTGAAACAATTCGAGGCCCAGCTCAGGGGCGCCTCCCCACATGGGAATGCGGATGGTGACTCGATGCCGCTTCCTACTCCGAACAAGATTGATATGATCCGCAAGCGCGTGGTCGAGCACGCTCAGTCGGATCCGGAAGCTGTTGCCCGGCTCGTCCGAACCTGGCTTGCAGATGAGAAGAACAGATGAAAAGCGGTGATGTGAAGATGGCTGCAACGCTCTTCGTTTTGATGGGCGAGGAGACCGCGGCCGAGGTCCTACGCTACCTGAATGAGGCGGAGATTGAGGCGATCTCCAAGCAGATCTCGAACGTCGGGTCGATTCCCGCGGAGGAAGCGGAGAAATCCGCCGAGGCACTGTACCAGCTTCTGGTGGCGAACCGGTCCATTTCCGAAGGCGGAGTCGAATACGCCAAGAAAGTTATTTTGCGGACGTTGGGTGCCGGTCCCGCCCGGCGCATCATGGACCGCCTAACTCACAGCTACTCCGGCTCCAATGCGTTCGAAGCCATCGATCGCCTGAATCCGATGCAGCTTTCACAATTCATCCAAAACGAACATCCCCAGACGATCGCGCTGATACTCGCGCACCTCACGCCCAGCAGTTCCGCAGAGCTGCTCGAATCCTTGCCTGCAGATATTCAGGCGGACGTGGCCATGAGGATGGCCACCCTGGAGACAATCTCGCCCGATGTGATTCGGGGGATTTCGGCCGTACTCGAAGAGAAACTTAAGCCCGTCGCTCCATACGACCATAACCACGGCTATGGAGGTATTCGAGCTGTTGCCGAGCTTCTCAACCGCATAGACCGCCGCAAAAGCCGGACCGTTCTCGAAAAGATCGATATCACCAAGCCGGACGTGGCAAATTCGATTCGCGAGTTGATGTTCGTATTCGAAGAGATCGCTACCCTCGACGACACTGCCATTCGTGAAATTTTGCAGCGCGTGGATCGAAGGACCCTTGCGGCAGCGCTGAAAGGCGCCAACGAACAACAGCAACAGCAATTCTTCCGTAATATGTCCGGGCGTGGCGTCGAGATGATGAAGGAAGAAATCGACATTATCGGTCCGATCAAGATCAGGGACGTCCATGCCGCCCAGCAACGCATCGTCAACGTTGTCCGCAAGCTTGAAGAAGAAGGGCTTATCAATCTCGGCGACGGCAGTGGTGATGAATATGTCGTTTAGGATCATTCGGGGCGGCCGCCGCGTTCAAAAGCTCAAAGTCAGCATTCCCGGTGAAGCCAAGGCCCTTAGTGCCCCGCATGAACACGTCATGGATGTCGAGAAGCAGGCATTCGAGCAGGGCTACGCCGAAGGCGAGCGCATCGGCAAAGAGATGGGCGAGAAGATGGTGGAGACGATTGTGAAACGTTACGATCACGCCATTGCGCGGCTG
>Ga0209058_1001293_pt1 | contig 21424 bp, 16 predicted proteins | sample GraSoiAngelo_147_FD_185904 | JGI IMG/M metagenome (GOLD analysis project Ga0209058, IMG submission 185904) | Grasslands soil microbial communities from the Angelo Coastal Reserve, California, USA - 14_1009_05_40cm (SPAdes) (version 2) | ecosystem: Environmental > Terrestrial > Soil > Grasslands ... | reverse complement strand
GGTCGTTTCTCGGCTGATGAGACCTTGACCTCGGTTTGGATACCGGCTCACCGGTTGGCAGCGATTACAAGCCTCCGAACCGTTACACGGGTACGCTTAAGAAAGTGTGAGTCAAGATCGAGCCTTCGAAGCTCACCGAGGAGGAGGAACAAAAATCCGCGGAATGCAAGTGCACCTCAACATTACGTCTCCAGATCAAAGGATGATGGCGGGGAAGTGTTATTAAAAGTTTCCGTTGGACATCGGCTTTTTCTTTTGGTCGCGCTCCAGACCACGATAGCAACGTCGCTTGTTATAACAGCAATGAAGTACGTTTCGGAAATTGCCGAGGACACCCAGTACATGTATCGATTTCAACTTTTGAGTCTCGCAGATCTCGGCAAGGCTCAGCAGTATGCTGCCACGCTGCAGACGTTCACCCGGCCCGATGCGGCCAACCTTGGTTATCGGGCGCCGCCTGCAATGATTGCCAGTCTTGTCGGGCAACTAGAGGAGTTTGATAATCGTTATCGCACACAGTGGCAAACAGCCGAAGGAACGAGCAATGACGCGAAGAATTTTCGACTTGAGCTTGTCCAGGTTGGAAAATCCTCGCTTATCGAAAAAGAAAAGCGCCTCATCAAGTATCTCGAAAACTCAATTCGTGGCTTGAGGGAGGAGGACCAGTCCTCTATTGTGTCAACCGACGAGATCCGTGCGCAGGCGCCGAAAGTAAGGGAGGCTATCGCTGCCTTGCTTGACGTCAATACCCAGTACGCGGACATCGCAAATGACCAGGTGTTGCATCGGGCCCAAACGTCACGTTTGTGGTTGCTGGCCATCGGATCGATAGGCACCGTCCTGACGCTGATATTGGGTTTGCTTGTGCATTACGCCATCGCTCCGAGGATTCGCCGGTTGGTTGGAAAAGTGCACATGTTCAGAGATCTCGGTGTAAACGAGAAGGTATTGGACACCGGAGATGACGAAATCGCGGTCCTTGGCAATGCTTTGGATACGGGGTTTTCGGCAATTGCGGCTCGGGATCGAGAACGCGATCAGTTCCTGGCTGTCGCGGCCCACGAACTGAAAACACCGATTACCTCGATTCACGGATTCGCGTCGGTACTCGCTGCTCACCCTGATGACCATACGATTGCCGATCGGGCAATCGAGAACATCAGCAGACAATCGTGGCGGTTAAGCCGTTTGGTCGAGCATCTTTTCTTGGCCATGCGGATGCGGGCAGGCGAAATTAGATTTGAACCAACGCCATTTGACCTTTCGGCGTTGGTTGTGAGATCGGTGTCGGAGATCCAATCTTTTTTTGCGGGTCAGGTCTTCACCTGCGAGTTACAGGAATCCGTCACAGTTTTAGGGGACGAACCGTTGCTCGAGCATGGGATATGGAGTCTGTTTGCTTGCGCATCAGCGATGTCCGCCCGCGAAAAGCCGTTGAAAGTAAAACTCGTTCCGACTCAGACACAGGCGCGCCTACTGGTCGAGGTTCCCGCGAACCTTTCGTTTCACGACATTGAATCGCTGTTCGTTCCGTTTGGAGCGGTTCAATATGAAGACCGTTCTGGCATCCGTGCCGCAATGGGTCTTTATCTCTGCAAGCAAATCGTACAGCTCCACAATGGAAATCTTGATGTATCGGACAAAGGTAAAGCGGGTGTTCAATTCTGTATGGAGCTACCGAGGTAAGCGAAGTGACGACACAGCCGGCCGTGCTCGTGGTTGATGACGACCCAAACTACCGGGAGATGATTGTTCTCATGGGCCAAATGTGGGGAATCGTGGTGCTGGAAGCCGGTGATTGTGGGCAAGCCCTGCAGATACTGGATCGTGGGAAGGACAGAATAAGGCTTATTCTTCTCGACTACTTCATGCCTGGTATGGAACCAACGCAATGCGCGGCGGCGCTCATTGCCAAGGCCGGGCCTTCAATTCCAATCATCCTCGTAACTGCCGCTGTCAATCCTGCCGTTCGAGCCGCCGAGCTCAAGCTCAGCCACTGGCTTTCGAAGCCATTAGACATGTCCGTATTGGAAGTCCTTTTTAAGAAAGCGGCTTGAGAAAACGACCTCCTCCCATTCGAACTCCGAAATGCCTGACCCACCCCTGATCGTCAAAACAAACGTCGCGGTCCGCTCCTCCGGACTTTGGCCCACAGATCCACATCTTTACTTCGAAGCGCAAGGTGTTGGCTTTGGGCTTATAGGCTAAGCCTGTCCGTGATCACGGTATAATCGCGTCGGATGAAGCGGGACAGCGTAGTCGCCATAGTAGCGGCGCTGAACGGGAATCAGGTGCAGTACCTTATCGTTGGCGGGTTGGCTGTTGTGGCGCACGGTTATGTTCGATTCACCGCGGACGTCGATCTCCTTCTGTCAGTTGACCCGGACAACCTCAAGCGAACTGTGGAAGCTCTCAAAACTCTCGGCTACCGTCCTCGGGCGCCCGTGGATTTCGACGACTTTGTCGATCGATCGAAGCGCCAGCAATGGGCGCAGGAAAAAAACATGACCGTCTTCTCGCTGTTCTCCGACATTCATCCAGCGACCGAAATCGATCTGTTTCTCGAGCCACCGATCGACTTCGACGCCGCTTACCGGCGCGCCTTTCGTCAAGAAGTAAGCCCGGGAACACCAGCCATTTTTTGCAGCCTCGAGGATTTGATCGAATTGAAGACATTGTCAGGCCGTCCTGAAGATCGAGAGGACATCGAGAAACTGAAGCAGTTGGGAGAGAGTGGCCGTGAATGAACTTGTGAAAAACGACTTTCCCGACTCCGGCAAGCGGGTTTGGGAACAAGGATGGGAAGATCACAGCCGGCGTCAGATGGAACGGCTCGCCGCACTTTCCCTTCCTGAAAAACTCGTCTGGCTGGAAGAAGCCCACCGGCTGGTCCTGCACATGCAATCACAGCAAACAGGATCTCGAAAGCGTAACTAACCACAAAGACACGCCGCTGACGACCAAGTATCGAAAATGCCTTTCGATCTATCGAATGCGACTCTTGATATATCGACGCGGCATTTGAGCGCATAGTCAAAAATAAGCGCGGGGTGTGTTCGGTTCAAGAGGCGAGAGTGACGTCGTGGCCGTCATGGAACGGACATTATGTCAACCTGCCGGAGGATACAGGCTGGGCGTGCGGGCTCTTTACGCTCACGCATTCAATTTCACGGCATAGGACCTCATTGCGTTTGCCGCATAGTTTACAGATTCCGGCGATAAAAGATGGTAATGAATGGCGCGGGATGAGCGAAGCATCTGTTTCGCAATTGAATCACAAAAAATGATGTCGGCGGATCGGGAAATCGACGCCTTCTCATTGGCAAGAAGAATTTCACGTAGCGAGTGACGTTTTCCTAAAGCGGGAGCGAGAAGGCTTCGCGCGACGGCGAGGAATACCTTGCTGACGGACACAACGGCTATCGTGGAGGGTTCCGGCAGTTCGCGAATACGTTTCAGGTGTTCGTCTGCTGTAGAGAATGAAACCGGCACCACCGGGCGGTCCTTTGGAAAAAGTGCATCGACTTGTTCGATAGCATGCTGCGGCGTTATCGCCAAGGCTCCAATTGCGAGATCACTATTTGAAGCCAGATCGTCGCGGGAACACGTTGTGATCCTCCATGGCGTGGCGGCACGAAGTTCTTCCCGCATGATTTCGCGCAGACCTGCGTCCTGCTCGACGACGAGAATGTGATCCGGAGGCGCGGCGAGAAGCCGCTCACGCACACGTTCGCGCAGACTCTGCAGTGAATATCCCAGCGAATGCGCCATCCGGATAGTTGCGTTGATCAGATCGTCCAGGCTGTGCACGTCCTCGGGCGGGCTCAGCGTCTCACGGGGCGCCACAACAAGCCGGCTGCCGCGCCGCCGCGCCAGCCAATTACGCCGGACCAGATCCTGGTAGGCATCGCTGACGGTGTTGTGGTGGATCCTTAATCGTCTCGCCATCTCGCGCACGCTCGGCAGAGCGTCGCCAGCAGCTAAACGATCGGTGGCGATTAGAAATACGATCTGCTCCGCCAGTTGATGACGGATCGGCACTTCACTGGAATTGTCGATTCGGATGTCCATGGTGTGACACTTCAGAAACTGTCAGCCGCTACCGGGAACCTTGGTTTCGAACCGATCTATCCTGCCACTCATGAATGGATTTTCAAAGTCCCTGGAGGTGATCGATATGTCGAAACCATATGGAACGCGCAAACCACAGCGGCCGCTGATTCCAGCGGACGAGGAGCGATCTCACGGTTCCTCATCCGGCATTTCAGACGACTTGCGTTACGGACAAATCGTGATTGTGGCGGCTCGCTGGATGCTGGTGCTTTCCGCATTCGTGCTGCTTTTGTACCGCTCGGACAAAATCAACGAGCTGGTCTTTGGTGTCGTGGGCTTGCTCGGTATTGCCGTTGCGAACTTCTGGCTGCATACAAAAATTCTCCGGAAGCAATGCGTCGAACCGGAATGGGTGTACCTGGCCAGCGGCGCGGATATTGCGGTGATTTCGCTCATGACGTGGTTGCAAGGCGGTATTTGGGGCCGCGTCTTTCCCTACTACTACCCGGCAGTGCTTTGTTACGCGCTCGTATTCCAGTCCGGTATCACGATGTTTTTCACGGGCACAGTCGTGGCCGCTTACGCCGTGCTGGCCGCGATGAGCAGTCCTCCGATGCAAGCGGGCGACGACCAGGTGCTGATGGCACGCCTGCTCGCCATCGCTGGAGTTGCGTTCGTTGCCGGCCGATACCGGCTGGTCGAAGAAGGCCGGCGGGCGCGCATCCAAAACGCGCAGCATGCCTTACACCAGGCGATCGAAGAGAGAGAAACGCTGACAACGTGACGTTGCAAACCGGAGGTGCATCATGACAAACGAATTGATTTCTCAAGTTTCGCAAGACGACGAATTAGAAGACGTGTTTTACGGACAGATCGTGTTCATCGGCGCGCGCTGGTTTGTGATTATTGGCGCGATGTTTCTCACGCTTTGGCATGCGGAAAGCGTCAAGGCGGTCAAAGTGAATCTCGCTCCATTGGCCTTTTTGATCGCCGCGAATTTTTTCCTCCATGCCAGGTATCTGATGGATTTGCCGGCCAACGCGACTCTCCTGAAGCTGGCTAGCGCGCTGGATCTGGTAATCATCACGCTGATCGTCCTGTTCTTGAATCCGGGCGGCCTGACGGGGATCAATAATCCATTCTTCGTCTTTTATTACCCTGTTGTACTCGCGTTTTCGCTGGTATTCACGCGCCAGCGGACGATCGTGTATACCGCGGCGGCTATTCTCATGTACGCGGCCGTTTGCCTGCTTCGGGCCCCGGGAATTCATTTGAACGGGGATGAAGAGCTGTTCGGGATCCGGATGATAACGCTTCTTGGAACCGCGCTATTGGGGACGATGTATTGGCGCATTCAGCGCGCGCGCCGCGCGGCGGCAGGCGCGTTATCGATCTGACGAGCAATTATGAACTCGGCATTTGCACATCTGCTGAAGAAGTTGCTCGAACCGGCGAAAAGGCCCGAGGCCATTTCCAGCTTGGAACGGCAGCTTGAGCTCTTGAGGGAATTGGATGTGGCTTTGAGCGAGGTGCGCATGGCGAGAGAGAAATTGCGGCAGGAGGCATCACGCTTGCAAACACGCGCTCCGATTCTTGAAGACCACGCCAAGCGCGCCCTCAGCAACGGTCGTGAGGATTTGGCCCGGACCGCGCTTGGCCGCCGGAAGGCCGTTCTTCTGGAATTAAAAGCTCTTGATCAGCAAATGATCGAAGTCGAGCAGGAAGAGGATCGGCTCCGTACCGTCGAGCAGCGGCTATCGGTCAGCCTGGAAGCATATCGTGCGAGGCGCGACGTCCTCTCGGCACGCGAAAAAGCCGCTGTGGCACAGGTCCGGGCCGGACAAGTCATCGGAGGAGTCGCAGCCGGAACAGCCGAATTGAACCAGGCGCTCGAACGTGCGGAAGAGAACAGAAAACGGATTCAAGCCCGCTCGCTCGTTATTGACAGACTGATCGAATCGGGTGTCATGGAAGACCCGGCCGAAATGAATGCTCTCGATTCGGCGAGTAATCACGATGTCGAAGAAGAGCTCCAGGCGCTGAAAAGAGAACTACAGCGATAAGGAGGAGGTTATGAACTTATTCAGAAGGCTCAGACGTCTCGTCAGCGGTTTGGCGGGGCTATTGATCACAAGCGTTGAGCAACAAAATCCCGAAGCGTTACTCGACGCCGCAAAACAGGATTTTCTCGCGAAGGTTGCTCAATACAATCAGGCGCTCGTGCAGCTTGCGTCCGTCGCCGAGCGAATCAAAACTCACCTGCAGAGCAAGACCAGCCGGGCAATGGAACTCGAGAGGCGAATCATCGCCAACCACAAATCCGGCAATATCGACCTGGCCGGATCGCTTGCGAGAGAGCTGCAGGAAATTCAAAAAGATATCCAGCAAAGCGCGCAGGAGTTAAAAGAAACCGAAGCCGCTTACGAAAACAACATCGCGAATGCCAAGCTGGCGCGCAAGGACTTCGACGGGAGAGTGCAGCGGTTCGAGCGCCAGATCAGCCGCGTCAAGATGAAGGAAGCGGAGGCCGAAGCCGCTGCAGCGCTGAACGGTGTAACGTTCAGGGCCGGCGACACGGGCGATACGCTGCGCAACATCCAGGAAATCCTGGATAGGCGTTATGAACGAGCGGCGGGAAAAGCCAGGGTCACTGCGGACCTTATCGATAGCGGCCACATCGCCGAACAGGAAAGTGAGCGGAAGACCCTCGAGCAACAAGCGCTCGCGGGATTTCTTGCAGAGCAGGGGCTGTAAACGCAAACTTACAGGACCACTCAACGGAGAGCTTATGCAGCCAATGGAAGATCGGCCTGATCGATCCCAGGAACCAGAGTCCTGGAAGCGAAGTTTTTGGGCGCTGATGGCCACTCAATTTCAAGGCGCGTTCAGTGACAATGCCTTCAAGAATCTCGTGGTTTATTTGATTCTTGGAGTTGCACTACCAAAGGACCAACGTGAAATTTTGGTCGTCATCGTGGGCCTGCTGTTTTCCATTCCCTTCATCCTCTTCTCGATGACCGGCGGATTTCTGGGCGATCGTTTCAGCAAACGTTCCGTCACGGCGGGAACGAAGGTGATGGAAATCGGTGTGATGTTGATTGCATTAGCCGCGTTGGGCTTTGCGAGCCTTCCACTCCAGATTGCGGCCGTGTTTCTGCTGAGCACACAGGCTGCGTTGTTCGGCCCGTCGAAGTACGGCCTCTTGCCGGAACTTCTTCCGCAAAGCCGGCTTTCGTGGGGAAACGGTGTCCTCGAATTGGGCACCTTTGTGGCGATCATTACAGGCACGATGGCCGCGGGGTTCATGGCCGAAGCCTTCGAAGGCCGGCAGTACTGGTCTGGAGCGATCCTGGTCGCGCTCGCGGCAGTGGGATTAACGGCAAGTCTCGCCATCCGGCGCACACCGCCGGCCGATCCTGCACGGCCATTCCGGCTCAATCCGATATCGGAGTTGCTCAGTGAGTGGAAATACGTGCGCGAGGATCGCGTGCTGTGTCTTGCCGTACTCGGAAACACATACTTCTGGTTCCTCGCCATGCTGCTCCAGACCAACATTATTTTTTACGGCAACGATGTCCTGCACATTCAGGCGCAAGGCAACGCCTACCTGCAGGCATCCGTCGCCATAGGAATCGGAATCGGCAGCCTGGCAGCCGGATATTTATCGGGCGGAAAGATCGAGCATGGCCTTATCCCATTAGGCGCGGCCGGCATAACGATCTTTGGTGCAGCACTCGGACAGAGCGGCATCGGGTTCGTTGGTGTGGCGGCGCTGCTTGGCCTGATCGGATTCTTCGCAGGATTCTTTGCCGTTCCGATCAATGCATTGATCCAGCATCGGCCGGATCCCGCGCGCAAAGGCGGCGTCATTGCCGCGGCGAATCTGATTTCATTCATCGGGATCTTTCTCGCTTCGGGAATGTATTACGTGTTTACCGCCTCAGCGGGATTTGGGCCAAAGACGATCTTTCTGCTTTCAGCCGGCATGACGCTCGGCGCAACCATTTACGTCACGCGCCTGTTGCCGGACGCGCTGATGCGGCTGCTGTTGTGGCTTGCCACAAACACGGTCTACCGGATTCGTGTGGATGGCCGCGAGAATGTTCCGTCAAAAGGCGGCGCTTTGCTTGTGTCGAATCACTTGTCCTTCGTCGATGCGTTGTTGCTGATAGCTTCGACCGATCGCTTCATCCGCTTTCTCATCTTCAAAGACATTTACGAACTTCCATTCATCAAACCATTTGCCAGGATCATTCAGGCTATTCCCATCTCTTCCAGGCAGCGCCCGCGCGAAATGATCTCAGCACTGCGAGAGGCGAGCGAAACGATTAAGGCTGGCGGTATTGTCTGCATCTTCGCGGAGGGACAGATCACCAGGGTTGGACACCTGTTGCCGTTCCGGCGCGGATTCGAGCGGATCATGAAGGGCGTCGATGCTCCGATCATCCCGGTAAACCTCGACGGCGTGTGGGGTAGCATATTCAGTTTCGAGAGGCAGCAGTTCTTTCTTAAAGTGCCGCATCGGACCCATCGGATCACCGTCAGCTTCGGCCGGCCGATGCCGGCCACTGCGACGGCGTTCGAAGTGAGGCAAGCCGTACAGGAACTCGAAAGCAAAGCGTTTTCTTACCGCAAAGCACGGATGAAGCCGCTCCAGCAGACGATCGTAAAGACCGCGCGGCGCCACTGGTTCCGCTTTGCGATGGCGGATTCTTGCGTGCCCAGGCTGCGATTCGGCCCAGCACTGATCCGTTCGATCCTGTTGGCGCGGCGGCTCCGGCCATTCTGGCGGGATCAGGAAATGGCCGGAATTCTCCTGCCACCGTCGGTGCCGGGCGCTCTCGTCAATACGGCTGCGCTGTTGGCGGGTAAACCCGTGGTCAACCTGAATTACACAGCTTCGGATGAGATCCTGCGCTCATGCGCCGCGCAATGCAAGATGAAGTACATCGTGACAGCAAAGGCATTCGTCGAACGTGTGCGGCTTTCCGTTCCCGGTGAGCCTGTATTCCTTGAGGATCTTGCGGGCAAACCATCGTTAGGCGAGAAGCTCTCCGCTCTAGCGCTGGCTCTGGCCTGTCCGGCTTCTCATCTGTATCGCTTCGTTGGGGGCAAAGCCGCGACTGTGGACGATCTTGCGACGGTCGTATTTTCCAGCGGAAGCACGGGCGATCCTAAAGGCGTGATGCTGAGCCACTACAATATCGCCGCGAACATCGAACAAATCGGGCAGATATTCGCGCTGGGCAAAGGCGACCGGTTACTCGGTATTCTGCCGTTCTTCCATTCGTTCGGATTCACAGCCACTTTGATGCTTCCGTCAGTTCTGGGAATTGGAGTGGTTTATCATTCCAATCCTTTTGATGCCGACATCATTGGTCGTCTCGTGAGCCGGTACAGCGCCACGTTCCTGATGGCGACGCCGACGTTTTTGCAAACTTATATCCGGCGTTGTTCTCCAGAAGATTTCGGGAGCTTGCAATATGTTGTCGCGGGAGCCGAGAAGCTTCCCGAACGCATTGCGCAAGCATTCGATGATCATTTCGGTATCCGGCCGCTCGAAGGCTACGGGTGCACCGAATGCTCGCCCGCTGTGGCCATCAATACGCGCGATTTTCGCGCTGCGGGATTCCGTCAGGTGGGCAGCAAGCGCGGAAGCATCGGGCATCCCATGCCCGGCATGAGTGTTCGCATCGTCGACCCGGAAACCATGTCGCCCTTAGCCGCCGGCACGCCGGGCCTTCTGCTCGTGCGAGGTCCGAACGTCATGAAGGGATACCTGAACAAGCCGGAGAAGACGGCGGAAGTCTTCCATGATGGCTGGTACATCACGGGAGATATCGCGACAGTGGACGAGGACGGATTCATCGAAATTACCGACCGGCTGAGTCGCTTCAGCAAGATTGCCGGTGAGATGGTCCCGCACATTAAAGTCGAAGAGAAGCTGCATGAGATCGCAGGAGCCACGGAACAGACTTTTGTCGTCACCGGCGTACCGGATGACAAACGCGGCGAACGCCTGGTCGTGCTCCATCGTCTCAGCGACGATGATTTAAAGCAATGCCTGACGAAACTGCAGAATGCAGGTCTTCCCAACATCTGGATTCCGGCTTCCAACCAATTCTTTCACGTCGACGATTTCCCGCATCTGGGAACCGGTAAACTCGATCTGCGAAAAATTCGTGAGGTCGCGATGCAAGTCTCAAATCAGCAGCCGGAGTTGACAAAGCCCATCAAACCAATGCCGGCGGCCATTAAACCGGGGAGGCATTGAAAGGCGCATAGGACGTAGATTTCGAGGCAGCAGGGGCCGAATTATAGCGTTTTGGGAGGGCTAAAATCCGGTCCGTGCTTCCTTATATATTGCTTATGCTGCCCGTTTCAGCGATAAGCGACAGGAAAGCGAGGAAGAATCGACCGAATCAAGTCTATGTCACAATGTCACAGATGAAAGAAATTTCGATCCGGGAAGTGCACCGTCGTACGGGCGCGTGGGTGCGAAACTCACATAAGTATGGTTCGCGGAATGCCACACAGGCCATCTTCGCGTCTGTCCTCCAGAATCAGCTTAATCGCCCCATCCCTTATCTTACCCCGAAGAGGAATGCACGATTCGCGGATGTCCGGCATCGCGGTAGGACGGCCAGTTGCCCGAACCGCCCCCGCACGGATCCCGGCGTGCCGGTTTTTAGCACCGGGTTCTTCGAAAATACTCGCTTCCGTATCGGGACGACGAAAGAGAAATGTCCTTCCATCGCCGTAGTTGCTATTGCCAGCAGTGAGGTTGGCATTGCTGAATCCGGCCCTTCTCGCCGGACAATGTTTCCTTTGCCAGCTGCGTACTTCCGTCAGCCCCTTCCCGTGATCGGCGCGACCGTCTCCGAGTACTATGGGCTGATCTGACTCCCTGCCAATCATCGGTTGCTGTCCTTTTGGTCGAGCCGGCCTACCCGATCTGGCGTTGGAATGCGGCGTTCCCGTCGTTTAGGCTCCGGCCTACTTCCGTTTCGGGGTTTCCCCGTCTGTGGCTCCATATCCGTATGCCATGCCGCGATTCGTTTCGCATCCCCTTACTCCGCAGGGACTCTCACCCTGCCAGAAGCGCCAAGCTTCGCTTGGCGCACTAACGGCTCAACGATGAGCCGCGCCGAGCCCGCGTTTTCCGCGCGGCGAGGGAACCCGAGCGGCCCCGCCGCGAAGGGCGCCGGCTCCATCGTTTTGTTAGCGCGCCCCCTTTCGTACTGGCGGCGTCCCGTGTTCGGATAGATACTGACGAAGCGCCTCATTGACGGTTGCCGAGTCCCGAAACACTTTGGCGACGTCGGGTTCTAGAAGCACTACGTTGGTACCCTGTTTGTAGCGCTCGTAGTACTTGCCTCGGACACCTCCTCGGAGGTCGTACTCAGGCCTCATTTCATCATTGGTGCCCTTCTTACTTGTGTTCTTCTTCATAAACGTGCCGTTCTGTCGCCGTCACTTCACGAGCATTGATAATACGTATTCGCTCGTCGCGATCCGTGTGCGCGACAATGATGAGGCGCTGAAGATCAGAGTACCCGGTTGTTAGAAATCGATTCTCTCCCACTGAGTGATCGGGATCATCGATGGTCAACGCGAACGGGTCTCCGAAAACAGTCGATACCTCCTGGAACGAGACACCGTGCTTGGCCTGGTTCTGCTGGTCCTTTTCCTGGTCCCATTCGAACTCCATCCCGGTTCAATTATACGCAGCAGCCGAGGAATCCCACGACCAACCCAACGATATTCTGCGAAAATGCTGTGCCGTCGTGCATCGCGCTAACGGTCTATTCGGGATTGGTCATGAGGCGGCGCGGTTCTTTGTGCGCAAGTCCCGCTCGTTCGGCGAGCCGGCAAAAGCTGTAATACATCGTCCGGTTCAAACCGGTGAAGAACGGGACGATCTCCTGGCGCTGGCCCTGCTGTTGATTTCCGAGGGCATTCTGCGCGGCCCGGACCGTGATATCCACGAGAAAATTGCCTTGAATCGGAGGCCTGCCGAGGCGGAGGTGTATTTGCGCCTCGACCGAGATCCTCTCCAGAAGTTCATCGGACAGAAGAACTTCCTCGCCGCGAAGCTGGAGCAATCCCCGCGATAATCCGAATTGAACTCCCGATGGGTGCATGTCTTCAGTTACCTATCCGGTTGTACAGAAGATAACTTCTTCTCGTCGGAGAGCGCGCGCTCCGACGAGACGATTGCATTTTCTCGTAGTTCATTGCATCCAGTCCGATTCCTGCGACCCATTGCCGGCCGTATCGCCATCCAAGTTGTGCGTTTTGACTAACCGATAGAGCTGCGAACGGCTTAATCCCAATAGACTTGCGGCCTTGGTCCGGTCACCATCGCAATGGGTCAATGCGGCGACGATAAGCTCGCGCGAATGCGGATGGCGTCCATGGCGATCGTAGAGGTCTGCGCGAGACTTTCCCTGCCGGACCACCTGGAACACGCCACATGCGGGGGCGTATGGCTACTTCGCGCCGCGGGCGCCGCCGCCGTTTTAATTCTCTTTGCCGTGTTCTTTCGAGTACCGGAAGAAACAGCCGGTACCATTCAAGCCTGGAGTGATAGAATCCTCCCGCCGCGACGGATCTCTCCTCAGCCGAGGAGGGAGCTATCAAAAGGATCAAAGGGAGTTATTTATGTTGAAGACAGTTTTCGGTGCATTGCTTCTTGTGGCGCTGCTTACATTGAGCCTCGCCGCGCAGGATACGAAGACAGTGATCGCGAATGCGTCCAAGGCCATGGGCGCCGATAACCTGAAGTCCATTCAATACTCGGGTTCCGGCTACGATTTTGCCATCGGACAAAACGTCAATCCGAATTCGCCGTGGCCCAAGTTCATCGACAAAACCTACACGCGCGTGGTCAATTTCGAAACGCCGGGATTCCAGATGGATCGGATCCGCATGCAAGGAGAGAATCCCGCGCGCGGCGGAGGGCAGCAGCCGATTGTTGGCGAGCAGAAGCAGACTCAGGCCGTTGTCGTCAACGCCAATACGCCGTGGGTTCAGCAGCTCGAAATTTGGATGACTCCTTACGGCTTCCTGCAGGCGGCCAAAACGAACAACGCCACGGTGTCGGCCAAGACCGTTGGTGGAAAGAGATATAGCGTTCTCACTTTTACGGGAAAGAACAACGCGAAAGTGAACGGATACATCAATGATCAGAACATGGTCGAGCGCGTGGAGACCTGGATCGACAACCCCGTCCTTGGCGACATGCTCTTCGATGCGACATATACCGACTACAAAGACTTTAGCGGCGTGAAGTTCCCAACCAAAATCGTACAGAAACAGGGCGACTATCCGATCCTGGACTTGGCGATCACGGATGTGAAGACGAACGTCGCGGCGAACATTCCGACAGCGACACCTCCGCCACCGCCCCCGCCGGTATCGTCGCAGAAATTGGGCGACGGAGTTTATCTGATCCTGCCGGCGTATGCGGCGCTCGTGGTGGACTTCAAAGATTACATCGTTGTGATCGAGGGCCCGCAAAGCGAGGAGCGCGCGAGCGCGATCATCACGGAAGCGAAGAAGCTGATTCCAAACAAGCCGGTCAAGTACGTGGTGAACACGCATTCGCATTTCGACCATACCAGCGGCATTCGGACGTTCATGGCAGAGGGCGCGACGGTCGTCACGCATCAAATCAACAAGCCGTTCCTGGAGAAAGTGGCGGCTCTGCCGCATACGATCAACCCGGACAGGCTGCAGCAGTCGAAGCGAAAGCCAAGTATCGAGACCATGACCGAGAAGAAAGTGTTGACCGACGGCAATCACGTCATCGAGCTTTACCACATGACCGGAATCGGACATCACGACGGGCTGATCATGGCTTATCTGCCCAAAGAGAAGATCCTCGTCGAGGCGGATGCTTACAACCCTCCGCCACAGCCCAATCCGCCCCCGGCCAATCCGGTGAGCCCGTATAATCTGGCTTTGGTTTCGAACATCGAACGGCTCAAGCTGGATGTGCAGACGCTCATCCCGATTCACTATCCCGCCGACTTCCGCAAGGTTACTATGGCGGAGTTCATGCGCGTGGTGGGCCGGACGACGAGTAATTGACGTCGCGGCTCATCATTAGCCCACGGCGTCAGACCCTGGGTCTGTGATAGCGGTAGTGCAAGCCTCGAAGAGGCCGCAGCCACTCTGCTGGCGCACTGTAGTTTGCCTGAATGAAACAATGATTTTTTCCCGGGGCTTGACATCCTGGGCTAGACTCCCCGCTTCACCGAAACGGACCGATACGTGTGCCCGCCGCGAGTGCCATCACTTTGCCTTGGGGATGCCGGATTGACTGCGGGGCATTATACCGGAAGCAGAACGGCGACGTCCTTATGTAACGTGGCGAAGCCGGAATCGAGCGTCGCCACACGGCCATTCCGCCGGCGGGCCAGTTCGGCCAACCACGCGTCGGTGACCTGCCCACTGCCTTGCAGGTTTCGATGACGCACTTTCAGGAACCTCAATGACTCGCCCCACCATTCGTGTTTCGGATGAGCAGCCACCTGCCTCAGCGATTGCCACGCACCAGCCGCGCTAGGGTCGACGGCTGTTTTCATGTGCACACGCAACAGGGTTCCCTGCGTCAGAACACACGTGGCAAAATGGTCGCGTTTGAGTGTGGAAAACCAGCGATGGACGCGGTCATGATGGATATGCGAGTCGATAACGAGGGCTACCAAAACGTTCGCGTCAAGCAACCAGGTCACTGTTTGTCGTCCCCGGCTTCGATCCGGCGTAGGGTGTCGGCTGTGATGGGACGTCTACCTCGCGAGACGACGAACTGGTTCCGCCTCACCGATCGGCCGCGACCATCTTTTTGAGGCGCACCGTGCAAAGCACGCCTCAGCAATCGGTTCACTGCTCCGCTGATCGTGCAGTCTTCATCCTTCGCGAGCGACTTTGCCAATGCATACAAATCCGGTTCTAGATTTACGGTCAATCTCATACTCCCAAGTCTGGTGCACTGGTGCACTGGTGTCAAGGGCCGGCCGTGCCGCGCGCGCAGTAGAAGTTTTCGTATAGAGCGCGCGCGTCCATGCGCTCCGCCGATAATGATGTGGACGATGAATCGAGGATTGGCGCCTTTTTCCAAATACTCGGCTTTACCGATGACGCGGCGTTGCGGGGTCAAGGTGAGGGTCAACCCGCCCGAGGGCTCTGGGAAACTCAGTGTCTGGACAGTGTAGCGCGATGTGTTATGTCTTGATCGCGACGAAAAGGTTCGCCTCGATACAGTGGTGGTCGTCACGATGTTTTTCGAGAAGCTTGTGGTAGCGACGACGGAGTCCGATAAGCCGCGGGTTCAAACTTGCCTTCAGCCTGAAGCCTAGTGTCACCAGGCGAGAAACATGACCACGGATTGAAGAGTCCATTCTTGCGGATGCGTGGAGATCTAGAGATTCAGCGTGGATCACAGTAAAACCAGCGCGTTTCATACAAAGTATCCAATCCTCTTTCGACCAACCAGCGCAGGAGGCACAAGAGAATCCGAAATCGTGAATACATGCCCGATTGATAGCCTCAACGGTTTCTAGTGGTGTCCCCGTCTTCCACACTCCCTCGTTGGCAACAAACCGGCCTCCAGTCTTGAGAACCCGCCACACTTCGCTGAGAAAAGCATCCGCGTTTGCTGGAGGCTGAATTCCGAGAACCGATTCTGTGAACACGGCGTCATATGTCTCATTTCGAAACGGCAGCGCGAGTGTGGCATCGGCTCGCACCAGTGGATTATGCAATCCTGCAACCCGAAGACGGAGTCGGGCGACTCGAAGCATTTCTTCAAGAATGTCGACGCCGTCGACTTGTACCTGGGACTCCGAGGCAAACTTCAGCATCGTGCCGCCGGTACCACAGCCGACTTCCAACACGTGATGGCCTGGCTCGAGTATGAGAGCGGATCGCAGTCTTTCCGTCGCCACTGCAGCAGAGGCGTGTAGATTGGTTGACCCCAGTTCGGCTAGATATTTGAGGTAGTGCGGGTCGAACGTGGATAAGCGACTAACAGACATCGACATCAATCCGATAAATACGCTAAAGGAACAAGAACCGCTCCATCACTCACGTCACTGATCCAACGTTTGTTTTCGAAAAACGCAAAGGTCGGGGCGATCAGGAATATCGAAGACATTACAATCATATGCCAGCAAGAACGAAAGCAGCCGCGGGACGCTTCGCCTTAGACGGCGTTGGTATAAAACCGGGTCTGGCATTGGGATCGTGGGCGGCTTTCCAAAAGATGGGTAACCAAACCGAGGTCATGGGCGACCTCGTATTAGCTGAAAACGAAGTCGGGCCGGTGATGCAAAAGCTGAGCGATTCCGGCATTGAAATTACGGCGTGCGAGTGTTTGCCACACTCCTCTATTGATGGTAAAGTCATCGCCGGCGGAAAACCCCACGATGTCAGTCGCAGAGATTTCTCATCTGGAACGCGAGGAACTTGAGCGCGTCCTAGCCTCAGGGATCTTCGAAAGGTCGCCGAGTCTGGCGCAAGCCCTGACCTACATCTGCGTCAAGTATTTCGAAGGCACCGCAGACAGTATTAAGGAATACAACATCGCTGTCGATGCGTTCGGGCGTCCTCCTGATTTTGATCAGAAGAAAGATTCAATTGTTCGTGTGCAGGTACACCGGCTGAGGGAACGTCTTGCCGAATACTATGAGACCACCGGCGCTTCCAATGAAGTTCAAATCGTTATTCCTCAGGGCCGCTACGTCCCCACGTTTGTGAGGCGTTCGGCAAGGCAGGGAGACTCTGCCGAAATCGAAACGCTCGCGCAGGCCAACTTGTCAGGAGAGGCGCCGCCGTCTCCGGGGCAAGCCGCCGGCAGGTGGAAGTATTGGTGGCTGGCGGGGCTGGCTGCGGCCGTATTAATTGTGGTTGGCGTGTTTGCAGTGGGGCTCTCCCGTCGCGGCGATACCCTGGTATCCGCCGCGCCCGTGGATGCGGGGGTTGTTGGAGCAACGTCTGGGGAATCCATCCGAATTCTGGCGGGTCTGGAAACCGGAACTTTCACTGACGGATTCGGCCGCGCGTGGCTGAGCGATCGTTACTTCGCAGGCGGGAGCGTCGTCAAGGTAGGCGATTATTTCATTCTGGGAACTCGCGAGCAGCGGCTCTATCAAAGCCGGCGTCAGGGAATGTTCGGCTATGACGTTCCACTCAAGCCTGGCGTATACGAGATGCGTCTTCATTTTGCCGAAACGCACTTCGGTGAAACGAGCTTGGCGGGCTTGGGAGGTGAGGGCAGCCGGGCGTTTGCCATCGTCGCCAACGGGAAAACCCTCATGCCGCGGCTCGACGTTGTGGGCGAAGTCGGCCCCCGAACGGCGGACATTAAAGTTTTTCGGGATATCTCGCCGGATTCCGACGGTATGCTGCATCTTAGCTTCACACCCTTAGTTTCAGTTCCTTTTTTGAATGCTATCGAACTCACGCCGGGGGTTACCGGAAAACTCTTACCAATCCGCATCGTCACGCAGGAACGCGCGTACACGGATAACCAGGGCCGCGTGTGGGAACCGGATCGATACGCCATCGGAGGCCAGCTCGTCAAGCGCACCGCGAACGTGTCCGGGGCCGCAGACCCTGAATTGTTTGCCGGAGAGCGGTTTGGAAATTTGAAATACATGATTCCGGTGCCGCCGGGAAAATACACCCTCGCGTTATATATGGCGGAACGCTGGCTCGGGCCCAATTTGCCTGCCGGAGGCGGTGCCGGGAGCCGGCTGTTCGATATTTTCTGCAACGGAGCCGCCCTGGTGCGCGACCTTGACGTCTTCAAGCGCGCTGGTGGTCCTGATCGGGCCATCGTGCAAACATTCCGCGGACTCGATCCCAATCATCAGGGTAAGCTGGAGATCTCCCTGGTTCCGCACAAAAATTTTCCGATGCTGAGTGCGCTGGAAGTCATCGACGAGAGTCGATAATTTCGCGTTAACACCGCATTAACACCCCCCACTAACCCCATTAACGTTGACGCCCTTCACGAACTGAATCAGTGTGGCTCGCACAATGGGAGGAGTCTGAAATGTACACAAGCATCCGGGTGGCAATATTGGTCGTATTCTTTAACGTTGGTGCGTATGCGCAATCGGGTCTGGGTTCGATCACGGGAACGGTGACCGACTCCAGTGAAGCCCGTTTGCCGGGCGCGACCGTACGTCTTGTTCAGCTTTCCACGAACACGGAACGCGTCACCTTAACAAACGAAGCAGGCCTTTTCAACATTCCGTCGTTGGTGGCCAGCGACTATTCATTGACCGTCGAGTTGCCGGGATTCAGGCAGAAAAAGCTCGCAAACCTGACCCTGAACGCGTTTCAAAACCTTGCACTGGGCATGATTGTCCTTGAGGTCGAAGGTGCGCCCGGCACGACCATCGACATCACCACGGAAGCTCCTCTGATTCAGACTGAAAACGGCATTCGTGCGACTTCGATTCAATCCACTCAAGTGACAGAAATGCCGGCGCAGGGACGCAATTGGACGACGCTGTTGAAAATCATCCCTGGTGCAACCGCTGTCAGTAGTCAGGGCATCGTTGGCCGCGAGCTCGATTCCACCGGCTACAACGATTTTCGAGTCAATGGCAAAGACGGCAGACAGACCCAGATGAACTTGGACGGCGGCAGCAACGTCGATCACGGCAGTGATACGAAGACTACCGTGACGCCAAGCCTGGAGTCGATTCAGGAAGTTTCAGTTCTGACCAATAATTTCCAGGCCGAATACGGCATCCGCGCAGGTGTCGTGGTGAATGTTGTCACGAAGTCGGGCAGCAACAACTGGCATGCGACGGCGTGGGACTATCTCCGGAACGAAATCCTCAACGCCAATTCCGCCGATAGTAACTTCTTCGGAGTGCCGCGTCCCAAGTACCGCTACAACTACTTCGGCGGCAATCTGGGCGGCCCCATTAAACGTGACAAGCTGTTCTTCTTTTTTAACCAGGAGCAAACCAAGGTCTTTAATCCGTTGACCGTGGAGCAGGCTCGCGTCCCGACCGCGCTCGAGAGAGTCGGCGATTTCTCACAGACATTTAATCCGGACGGCACGCGCCCCGCCATTTATATGCCCGGCACCCAAGCCGCCGGGTCGCCCGTACCGGTTCCGGGCATGAAGATCCCGGCCAACCTGCTCAGCCCGCTTGGTCTCGCGATCGCCAATACGTATCCCGAACCCAACTACGCCGGCAACAATGGCATCAACTACCTCAACACGCTTCCGAACAACGACCGCCGCTGGCTGAATGTTGGTCGAGTGGACTGGAACTTGGACGACAGGACCCGTGCCTACGTCCGCTACAGTCAGGACGTTCAACGCCTGCGCAACCGCGCCCCCGGTTCGGTTGGATCGTTGCCTTTCAACCTGACCGGTTGGAACCGTACCGACGTTGCGCTCACCGCCAATGTCACGCGTATTTTCAGTCCCACCCTGGTGAACGAGACGATGGTGAATTACCAGAAGGATGACGTCGATGACGCTTTGTCGGTGGCAGCCTATCCCGACAAGCTGGACCGCACAAAGGTAGGACTGGGCGACCTTCCGCTCGCGTTCAAGACACCGTTGAATATTCTGCCTCAGTTTATGAACACCGGGTGGGCCGATTATGGCTTCCCGCGGTTCCCCTGGCGGGCCATCGCTCCGGAATGGCAGCTCTCGAGCAACTGGACGTGGACCCACGCAACGCACGTCGTCAAGACGGGCATTCAGTTCATCCAGAACAAGAAGAACGAGAAAGACGCCTCCAATCAATTCGGCCTTTTCAACTTTGCCGTGGACTCGGCAAGCAATGTGGACATGGGATATGCTCCCGCGAACGTGCTCACCGGCGCCGTTTCGCAGTTCCAGCAGGTCAACAACGAAGCGCACAAGTATTCGATGTACCGCGACCTTCACTTCTTTATTCAGGACACCTGGAAGGCGACACCGAAATTGACACTCGATTACGGTGTGCGCCTATATCACATCCCATCCGAGTACAACACGAACCCGTCCAAAACTCTGGACGCGGTCTTCCTGCCGAGCCTGTACGATCCCAAGAAGGCGCCTCGTTACTACATTGTGAATCCGGCGAACACCAGGACGCTGATCGATCCAGCGTTCCCGACCGCGCCCCTTCCTGCGAATGTCTTTAATGCCTTGCTGTATTCTCTGGTTCCGGGATCCGGTGATCCTTTGAACGGCGTCGTGCCGCTGGGTTCGCCCGCCGCCGGCCGAGCGGGAATCCGCGATCCGAGGGCGGTCCTCTTCGCTCCCCGTGGCGGCTTCGCATGGCAGGTCATTCCGAAGACCGTGTTCCGCGGGGGATTTGGCTGGTCCTACAATCGGCCGACGATCAACCAGGCCATTAACACTTTCGAAAACGGGCTGGCGGAGCAGGTCGACTATCGCCAGACGAGTCTGGCCACCCTTTCCAATCCCGGTGTGAAGCGCCTTTCCCCGCGCAGTTTTGGTGTCCTGGATGAATCCAGCGACAAGGTGCCGACCATCTACGATTTCAGTCTTTCGGTGCAGCGCGAACTACCCGGGGGCTTCGTCCTCGACGTCGCCTACATCGGCAATGTTCAGCGGCATCAGATCATCTCTTTCAGCATTAACGCGGTTCCACCAGGAACCGGCTTCGATCCCAAATACATCGATCCGCGTTTGGCGGGCAACAATTTTGCGGGGCCTGTCACTGCTTCAAATCCTGGACCTCTTCCCGGCACGCGGCTTGTCGACAGCAATCTGATGCGGCCTTTTCAGGGGTTCAACACGCTTACTCAGATCAGCAACGTCGGGAATAACCGCTATAACTCGCTGCAAACGAACCTCACCAAGCGCATGAGCAACGGACTTTCCTTTCAGGTGGTGCATACCTATGGCAAGCTGATCAGCGGCGTTGACAACCCCGGGCTTTGGTCCTACAGGTGGAGGGACTATACGGGATATCAAGCAAATAACGATCGTACGCACATCGTCACCATTAACTATGTGTACGATGTACCCAGCTTACCCAAACGACTCGGATGGACCCGCGCCTTCGCCCGGCAGGCATTTGACGGCTGGAGTGTGGCCCACATCATCAGCTTCCTCAGCGGAATGCCGATTACGCCTGCGTTTTCGCTGACCTACGCTAACAGCACGCAGTCCGTCGCCAACCTCAACGCGATTTTCACCGGAAGTCCAGACCTGGCTCCTCGCCTTCAGCCCACATCCAATCCCAACAAGCGTGGAGTCGATGCGTATCACATGTTCGACATCAATGCGTTTGCTCTTCCGGACGTCGGAAATCCGGGACTCGGCTCCCGCAACTACCTGTGGATGCAGGGAACCAGCTCCAATGACGTGACG
>Ga0209058_1001288_pt1 | contig 21430 bp, 21 predicted proteins | sample GraSoiAngelo_147_FD_185904 | JGI IMG/M metagenome (GOLD analysis project Ga0209058, IMG submission 185904) | Grasslands soil microbial communities from the Angelo Coastal Reserve, California, USA - 14_1009_05_40cm (SPAdes) (version 2) | ecosystem: Environmental > Terrestrial > Soil > Grasslands ... | reverse complement strand
TGTTGCGGACCTGCGAGGTCAGGTTGCCGGCCATCGAGTTGACGGAATCGGTGAGGTCTTTCCAGGTGCCGGCCACGTCGCGGACGTCGGCCTGGCCGCCGAGCTTGCCCTCGGTGCCGACCTCGCGCGCGACGCGCGTGACCTCGGCGGCGAACGAGCTGAGCTGGTCGACCATCGTGTTGGTCGTGTTCTTGAGCTCGAGGATCTCGCCGTGCACGTTCACGGTGATCTTCTTGGACAGGTCGCCGTTCGCCACCGCTTTCGTCACGTCGGCGATGTTGCGGACCTGCGAGGTCAGGTTGCCGGCCATCGAGTTGACGGAATCGGTGAGGTCTTTCCAGGTGCCGGCCACGTCGCGGACGTCGGCCTGGCCGCCGAGCTTGCCCTCGGTGCCGACCTCGCGGGCGACGCGCGTGACCTCGGCGGCGAACGAGCGGAGCTGGTCGACCATCGTGTTGATAGTGTTCTTGAGCTCGAGCACCTCGCCGCGGACGTCCACGGTGATCTTGCGGGACAAATCGCCGTTGGCGACGGCGGTGGTGACCTCGGCGATGTTGCGGACCTGGGCGGTGAGGTTGCCGGCCATCGAGTTGACCGAGTCGGTGAGGTCTTTCCAGGTCCCGGCCACGTCGCGAACGTCGGCCTGGCCGCCGAGCTTACCCTCGGTGCCGACCTCTCGGGCCACGCGCGTTACCTCAGCGGCGAAGGAGCGGAGCTGCTCGACCATCAGGTTGACGGTCTTGGCGGCGCGGAGGAACTCGCCCTCCAGCGGGTGGCCGTCGGCCTCGAGCGCCACGCTCTGGGAGAGGTCGCCCTTCGCGACGGCGCCGATCACGCGCGCGGCCTCGCTGGTGGGCTGCACGAGGCTCGCGACCAGCGAGTTCACGTTCGCGACCGAATCGGCCCACGCGCCGGAGACCGGCCCCACCGACGCGCGCTCCGTGATCTTCCCGTGCCGTCCGATGGCGAGCCGAAGGCGCTCCAGCTCGGAGGCCAGGCGCTGGTTCATCTCGACCACCTCGTTGAATGTATCCGCGACCTTGCCCGCGACGTCAGTCCAGTGGTCGGGCAGCCGCACCGAGAAGTCTCCCTGGCGTACCGCCTTGAGGGCGCTCAGAAAGCGCGGCAGGTCAACGCTGGTCGAGGCCTGTGGGGCACGAGCCATCAGTGACTCCTTCTAAGGACAGGGGATTCCCTCGGCGAAATTCAGGCAATCGCCTGACCCGCCAATCAAAAGCAATATAGATGCCACGGGCTGGAGAACGGGCTATATGACCCAAACCCTGGTTTCTTAAGGTCCGGTTGCCCAACCAACTACCCCCTTTGTAATATCTACCAAGTAGTTATTACACTGCGTCCAGAGTGAGACACCCGACCCTGACATCTATAACGCTGGAGCGTCTATCCGCGTGACATCTATTAGGATAGGGCCGGGCGGCCCCATGTCCGGCCGCCGACCGACAGCCAGGAGGCCAGCCGTGCCGAAGGGATTGACCGTCGTCCTCAACCAGCCTGGAAAGCCGCTCGAGCTCGAGACCCTGCCGACCCCGGAGGTCGAGCCAGGCGGCATCCTCATCAAGAACACCGCCGCTGCCATCTGTGGATCGGACCTCCACTACTGGCGCAATGACGGCAACTACTCTGGGCCCGACATGAGGCGCGTGCCCGGCCACGAGTTCACCGGGGTGGTGGCCAGCCTCGGCAAAGGCGTCACGACGGATTCGCTGCGGCGGACCCTGAAGGAGGGCGATCGCGTCGCGTTTCCGTTCTTCAACCCGTGCAACCGCTGCTACTGGTGCGTGCGCGGCGAGCACCACGTCTGCCCGCACCGCCAGCGGCGAAGCATGCAGTTCACCTTGAACGAGTACCCGTACTGCGACGGCGGCTACGCCGAATACTATTTCCTGCCGCCCGGTCACTACGTCTTCAAGGTGCCCGACATTCTCCCCGACGAGTCGATTCCGCCGGTGAACTGCGCGATGTGCCAGGTGCTGCACGGGCTCGAATATTGCGGCATGCAATTCGGCGACGTCGTCGCGATCCAGGGCGCGGGCGGCCTCGGCATCTACGCGGCGGCCATCGCGGCCGAGAAGGGCGCCTCGAAGGTGATCTCGATCGACAAGCAGCCGGTGCGCCTCGACTTCGCGAAGCAGTGCGGCGCGACCGACGTCATCGACATGAACGAATTCCCGACGCCGGAAGCACGCGTCCAGCGCGTGAAGGATCTCACCGACGGGCGCGGCGCCGACGTGGTGGTCGAGGTCGTCGGCATCGCGGCGGCCACGGTCGAGGGGCTCGACATGGTCCGGCTCGGCGGCAAGTTCGTGGACATCGGCAACATCGTGCCGCAGCCCGTGAGCTTCCCCGCCATCAAGGTGATCTCGCAGCAGATCAAGTGGACGGGGCTCATGCACTACAACCCGTGGATCATGCCGAGCGCGCTCGAGCTCCTGGTGCGGACGCGGGACAAGTATCCGCTCTCGAAGGTGGTCTCGCACAGCTTCCCGCTCGCGGACGTCAACAAGGCATTCGCCTTCGCGGAGTGGCAGGGCAAGAACGCGGGCACGGCCGCGACGCGCGTGATCCTCAAGCCGTAGGGGCGGCGCCGCCGCCCGCCAGCCAGTCGAGGATCTTCGGATTCTCGTCCCGCGGGTAGGTGTGCGAGAGGTCCTCGATCTCGCGATAGACGAGCCGCGCGCCGGCGCACTGCAAGGCGTCGCGCCCGAGGTGTGCCGACGAGACCGGGAACATCCAGTCGAGCGCGCCGTGGATCATGTAGATCGGCCGGCCCGCGGCGTGCTGGAGCCCGTTCCCGGCGAAGAGGAAGGGATGGAGCACGCCGCACGCCGGCGCCAGGTGGGTGAACGGCATCTGCGCGTCCCGGAGGCCGCACAGCAACGCGTACGTCGCGCCGTCGGACATCCCGGTCAGTAGTACGCGCGAGCGGTCGACCGGATAGCGTTCCGCGACCGACTCGACCATCTGTCGCAGGCCTTCCGCGTCGGAATCTTGCAAACCCATGATGGACCAGGTGCGGTCGCGCGACGTCGGCGCCATCAGGAGCACGCCGCGCGAGCGCGCGTCGGCGAGCCAGCTCCAGAGAAAATCGCGCCCGTGGCCGTGGCCGCCGTGCAGTGCCACGACCAGCGGCATCGGCGTCCGGCCGTCGGAATCCTCGGGAACGTAGACCGAGAAGCCGCCTCGCTCGTCGCGCTCGTTGGAGGCGTGCAGCACGCCCACGCGCACCTGGTCGTCGCGCAGCGCGCCGTCGCGCAGGCGCGCGACGAGCGCGTCGTCGTCCCGCCGCGCCGGCTCGAGGAACCAGCGGCTCACCGGCTCGAACGCGGGCGCCAGCGGATAGAGCGTCTCCTGGATCCGGGCGAAGCGTCGGAGTGCGCGATAGAGGTCGATCGGATTGTCGGGCGATCGCGCGGCGTCGACGAACGCGGTGACCAGGTCGACCGTCTGCCGCCCCACGTCGATGAGGCGCTCGCGCATGAACCGCAGATCCTCCGGCCACTCGAGCTTGTCGAGGTCGCGCAGCGGTCCCGCGACGGCCTCGGCGCCCGGCGCGAGCTCAGCGGCCAGACGCGCGGCGACCGGAGGAAAGAAATGGCGCTGGACCCAGGTGACGCGCTCGAGCGTCTCCAGTAGCGGCTGCAGCAGACGGCCGATCGCGCCGATGACTTCGGGAGAGGACGGCATGGCGAGAAGCATCTCACAGAGCCTGTCGCTATGGTGACGCCCCGACGCGAGCGCCGCCGTTCTGGCACCGGGTCGAGGGCCCGAGAGGCCAGGTAGACCGCGACGTTGCCGCGCGATCGACCTGGCACCTCGGGTGCTTCATCTGACCCGCATGGCTCGCCGCTTCCGAGTCTTTGCCGTCGCCGCGGTCGCCTGGATCTCCTCCGCGGCGGGGAGCGCCGCGGCGCCGCTCCGGACCTTCTACGTCGACCCGGCCGGCAACGACTCCGCCGCGGGCTCGATCACGAGCCCCTGGCGCACCTTGCAGAAGGCCGCCGACACCGTGCGGGCCGGCGACCTCGTGATCGTCCGCGCCGGGCACTACGCGGGCCTCTATCTGACGACGAGCGGCACGGCAACCGATCCCATTATCTTCCGCGGCGATCCCGGCGCGATCGTCGACACGCAGAACCCGACGACGCCCGACGGGATCAACCTCGAGGGCGCGAGCTACGTCGTGATCGAGAGCTTCGCGGTGACCGGCGTGCCGCGCGCGGGCATCCGCGCGGTGCTGAACCACCACGTCACGATTCGCGGAAACACCGGCGACCTCAACGGGCGCTGGGGCATCCTCACGGGCTTCAGCGACGACCTGCTGATCGAGAACAACACGATGTCACGCTCGCAGGCCGAGCACGGCATCTACGTCGGCAACAGCGGCACCGGCCCGTGATCCGCCGCAACATCGTGTGGGGCAACAACGCGAACGGCATCCACATGAACGGCGATCTGAGCCAGGGCGGCGACGGTATCATCTCGGGCGCCGTCGTCGAGGGCAACATCGTCCACGACAACGGGGCCGCCGGCGGCTCCGGCATCAACTGCGATGGCGTGCAGAGCTCGATCATCCGCAACAACCTCCTTTACAACAACCACGCCAGCGGCATCTCGCTCTACCAGATCGACGGCGGGCAGCCCGCGCGCGACAACCAGGTGCTCAACAACACGATCGTGATGGCGTCCGACGCGCGCTGGGCGATCAACATCCAGAACGCGAGCACCGGCAACATCGTGCGCAACAACATCCTCTACAACCAGCACTCGTTCCGCGGCAGCGTCGCGATCTCCGCCGACAGCCTGCCCGGCTTCGTGAGCGATACGAACGTCGTCATGGACCGCTTCTCGACCACGGCCGGCGTGACGGCCGTCAGGGCCGCCCACATCACGGAGCTCCGCGCCGCCGTCCTCGGCCTCGAGTAGCGAGCCCCGGCGGCGCCCCGGGGAGGATACCTGAAGTACACTAGGGCCGCGCGCGATCAGGGGTTGGGGGGGAGCGCCTCGCTCCCCCATCTTCAGATCAATACATGCGCCGGGAACTTCGGAAGCGCCACAGAGGGTAACCGCATGCGATTGAGCCTGGCCTACGAGATGCAGCGGCCCGTGGTCGACGACCACGCGGTCATCAAGGAAACGCTCGAGCAGTGCGTGCTCGCCGACCGCATGGGCTTCGACACCATCTGGTTCGTCGAGCATCACTTCTTGACGAGCTTCTCGATGTCGCCGTGCCCGGAAGTGATCTTCGGCGCGCTGAGCCAGCTGACCAAACGCATCCGCCTGGGGTTCGGCGTCGTGATCCTGCCCTATCACCATCCCGTGCGGGTCGCCGAGCGCGTGGCCATGGTCGATCACATGTCGGGCGGGCGCGTCGAGTTCGGCACCGGACGCTCGGCGCCCTACGAGCAGATGGGAATGGGAATCGATCCGCGCAACACGCGCGCCATGTGGGAAGAATCGCTCCGCATGATTCCGCGGATCTGGGAGGACGGCATGTTCTCCGCGGAAGGCCAGTTCTGGAAGGTGCCGCCGCGCGACGTGCGTCCCAAGCCCTACCAGAAGCCGCACCCGCCGATCTGGGTCGCCGCGCTGCAGCCGGCCACCTACGAGCTCGCCGCCGAGACCGGCATCGGCGTGATGGCGTTGAGCGTGGCGGCGCCGTCGTATCTGGCACCCCATATCAAGCAGTACAAGGAGCGCGTGCGGCACGCCAAGCCGGTGGGGAAGTTCATCAACGACCAGTGGCTGAGCTCCACGATGGCGCTCTGCGACTGGGACGGCAAGGGCGCGCGCGAGCTGGCGGCCAAGTCGCTCAGGACCTTCTTTGGGCCTGATCGGCCGTATCTGAAGGACCAGACCCATCTCTACGAGCAGCTCGTGGCCTCGTGGGGCGGCGTGCCCGAGCACTTGAAGGCGAATTTCGCGCGCTACCTGAAGGGCGAGGGGACGGCGGGCGCGCCCGAGGTGGATCTCTCCGGCGGGTCCGGGCAGATCGCGTCGGCCCTCTGGAACCAGATCGACGCCGACACCCTGGTCGAGCGCGGTGTGCTGGTGGCCGGCGACCCGGAGAGCTGCCTGCGCGGGATCGCGATCCACGAGGAAGCCGGTGTCGACGAGCTGCAGTTCCTGATGGCCACCGAGACCGTGCCGCACGAGAAGGTGATGACGTCGATCGAGATGTTCGGCAAGCACGTCATCCCCGAGCTGAAGAAGAAGGCGGCCGCGGCGGCGGGATGATCAGGGCCAGGGCGGAGGTCGAAGCCCTCACGCCGTACGCGGCGCCGCTCGAGGGCCGCCGGCCCTTCCTGCGGCTCGATTTCAACGAGAGCACAGTGGGGCCGAGCCCTCGAGTGCTCGAGGCGATTCGCCGCCTGCCCCCCGACGCGTACGCCGCCTATCCCGAGTACGCCGGCCTCAACGCGGCCTACGCGGAGAGCGTCGGTGTGCCGGAGCGCCACGTCGAGGCCTTCAACGGCGTCGACGCGGCAATCCGGGCGATCTTCGACGCCTACGGCGAGAAGGGCAGCACGTTCCTGACCACGGCGCCGACCTTCGGCTACTACGAGCCGTGCGCGCAGCAGCAGGGCATGGTGATCGACGAGGTCCTGTATCCGGAGGACCTCTGCTTTCCGCTGGCGGCGATCACGCGGAAGCTCGAATCGCGCCCGCGCCTGCTCTTCGTCTGCAACCCGAACAATCCGACCGGGACCCTCGTCGAGCCGTCCACGCTCGCGGCGCTCGCGCGCTCCGTGCCGCAGACCCTGGTGGTCGTCGACGAGCTCTACGTGGCCTTCACGGGCCGGTCGGTCGTGCCGCTGGCGCTCGAGCTCCCCAACGTGGTCGCGCTCCAGTCCCTGTCGAAGGCGGCCGGGCTCGCCGCCCTGCGGCTCGGCTTCGCGATCGGCCATCCGACGATCGTCGAGCGGTTGCGTCGGGTGACCGGGCCGTACGACATCAACATGCTCGCGGTCGTCGCGGGCAAGGCCGCCCTGGCCGACCCCGACCACACGCGGCGCTACGTGGCCGAGGTGCTCGCGGCCCGGGAGTGGACCCTGGACGAGCTGCGCCGTCTCGGCGTGCGCTGCGCCGGCGAGGGCGGCAACTATCTCCTGGTGTGGCCTCCGGGCGATTGCGAGGCCGCCGTGCGGACCTTACGCGAGCGGGGGATCCTCGTGCGGAGCATGGCGAAGAAGCCCGTCATCGACGGCAGCTTTCGTCTCACGATCGGCACGCTCGCCGACATGCGGCGCTTCGTGAGCGCGTTCTCGCCGATCGCGGCGCCCTAGTCGCGATCGGCGCGGTAGTGCGTGGCGTAGGCGCGCCGACAGCGCTCGCGTAGCTCGGCCTCGTCGATCTCCCGCCCGGCGAAGCGCGCGGTCGAGATCTCCGACAGATCGATCTCCGAGGTCCCATCGACGATCCACTCGGCGAGCGCTTCGCCGAGGGCGGGCGAGGCGCTGAGGCCTCCCACACAGCAGCCGCTCATCACCCACGCACCCGCGATGCCCGGCAGCGGCCCGACCAGGTAGCGGTCGTCGGTCGTGAGCATCGGCAGGCCGCCGCGGTACTCGGCGATCCGAATCGCCGAGTCCTGGAAGATCGGGAACTGGTCGGCGACGCTCGCCGCGAGCCGCCGGAGCACCTCGATGTCCAGCGGCAGGTCGGCCATCTCGAACGCCGGCGCGAGCGCGGCCGCGTCGACCTGCAGCGGATCGGACTCGTAGCCGCCCAGCATGAGGCCGCCGCGCTCGTGGCGCACGTAGACGTGCGCGTCGATCACGCGGGCGATCGGGAACTCCGGGACCACGCCCGGGATCGGCTCGGTGATGAAGAGCTGATGGCGCGTCGGCACGACTTGCAGCGACGCGCCGAGGCTCTCCGCGACCACGCGCGACCACGCCCCCGCGGCGTCGACGACCACGCGGGTGGCGATCGTCCCCTGCGGCGTGCGCACGCCCTCCACGCCGCGCGGGCCGATCTCGAAGCCGATGGCCGGCGTGTGGGGCAAGAGGGTCGCGCCGATCTTCTCGGCCGCGCGGCAGTAGCCGATCGGAAGCTCCGCCGGCTCGACGTTGCAGTCGGTCGGGCTCCACGTGACGGCGGCGATGCCGCGCTCGCGCAGGATCGGCAGCCGCCGCCGGGCCTCGGCGGTCGACACGAAGTCGATCGGGATGCCCGCGTCGCGTCCGCGCTCGACCTCGCGCCCGAGCTGGGCGGCGTCGCGCTCGTTGCGTGCGATCTTGAGCGCCCCGCTCTGGGTGAACCTGAGCGGCTGGCCGGTCTCGTCCGTGAACGTCGCGAGCTTCACGACGGCGCGGCGGGCGATGGCGGTGAGGGCGGGGGTGGCGCGGACCTGACTGGTGAGGCCGGCGGCGCGAGGCGAGGTCTGCGAGGCGAGGCGGGAGCGATCCAGCAGGGCGACCTGCAGCCCGTGCCGGGCCAGGTGGTAGGCGACGCTCGAGCCGAACGCGCCCGAGCCGACGACGACCGCGTCCGCCGCGTCGATCATCGGCCCGGGCGCCTCATCGGTCCGCCCGCCTCAGTCGCGGAGCGTGTCGAGCCGCTTGACGATCTCGCGCTTGGGCGCCGCGCCTACCAGCCGGTCCTTCTCGACGCCGTACTTGAAGAACACGAGCTGCGGGATCGCTTGCACACCGAAGCGCGCCGCCAGCGCCGGCTCCTCGTCGACGTTCACCTTGGCGATCGTCGCCTGGTCGCCGACCTCGCGCGCGATCTCATCGAGCACGGGCGCGATGACCCGGCAGGGACCGCACCACGGCGCCCAGAAGTCGATCACGACCGGGCGCTCGCTCGTGACCACGCCGTCGAACGTGGCGTTCGTGAGGTGCACGACCGGATTGCTCATCGAGTCCACCCCCTCCGGCCTTGTGACGCTACAATGCCGCGCATGGATTCAACTGGGGCGGGTCTCCAGGAACCGCGCGAGCTCGTTCATGTGCTCGTCGAAGAACGCGAACACAGGGATCGAGCGGTAGCGCCCCTTCTTGAGGTACTGGTCCATCAGGTCGAGATTCGCGTCGCGTGGAAAGAGCCGCAGCTCGATGTCCTGGCGGCCCTCGACGAGCTTGGCCACGAACGGCACGTGGGCCAGACACGTGCCGCACCAGTCCTCGCTGATGACCAGCACCCGGCGCGTCCCGCCGAGACGCTCGAGAATCTGCGCGTCGTCGGGCCCGATCGTGACCTCGTCGAGTGCGTCCACGAAGCGGTCTCGATTGACGGACATGCGATCGACGTACTGCGGCAGGGTCAGCCCCTGCTCGAATCGCTCCTTCGTGACCACCAGTTCTCCTCCTGGGAAAGCCCAGTCCCGGTACCCTATCACGGAAGCCTGGAGGCTCATCGCGCATGAAGATCACCACGGTTCAGACGCTCGTGCTCAATATGCCGATGCTGATCGACGGACCCACGCCGATGCTCGGCGGCCGGCCGCGCACCAGCATCGACATGCTGCTCGTCCGCGTCGAGACCGACGGCGGCATCGTCGGCTGGGGCGAAGCGTTCGGCCATCGCGTCTTCCCGGCCACGCGGGCGATCATCGACACCCTGCTCGGGCCCATGTGCGTCGGCCGCGACCCGAGCCAGATCTCGGCGATCCACGACGAGGTGCAGCGCCTGCTACACGGGATCGGGCGCAACGGCCCGGCGATGTACGCGCTGTCGGGCATCGACATCGCCCTCTGGGACATCGCCGGCAAGGTCGCGGGTGTTCCACTCTACCGTCTGCTCGGCGGGAGCCCGCGCGCCGATCTGCCCGCCTACGCGAGCCTCTTGCGCTACGGTGCGGCCGAAGCCGTCGCGCGCTACACCCAGCAGGCGCTGGGACGCGGCTATCGATTGATCAAGCTGCACGAGATCAGGGTGCCCGAGGTGAAGGCCGCACGCGACGTCGCCGGCCCGGGCATCCCGATCATGGTCGACACGAATTGCCCGTGGACCGTGCCCCAGGCGATCGAGATGGCGCGCCGGCTGGCGCCGCTCGATCTGCACTGGCTCGAGGAGCCGGTGTGGCCGCCCGAGAATCTCGCGGGGCTCGCCGAGGTGCGCGCGCGCGGGGGCATCCCGACCGCGGCGGGCGAGAACTACGGCACCGCGTGGGAGTTCCGCCGCGCCATGGAGGCGGGCGCGATCACCTACGCACAGCCGAGCGTCACGAAGGTGGGCGGCGTCACCGAGATGCGCCGGGTGATGACGCTCGGCGAGATGTTCGGCGTGCAGGTCGTGCCGCACTCGGCCTACTTCGGCCCCGGGCTCCTCGCCTCGATCCATTGCATCGCGGCGCTGGCGAGCGATTCCCCGGTCGAGCGCTTCTACTGCGACTTCGCCGACAACCCGCTGAACGACGCGATCCATCCCAAGGACGGCCGCATCGCGGTGCCCCAAGGGCCGGGGCTCGGCGTAGATCCCGATCCGCGCCTGCTCGAGAAGCTGCGGACGGGGTAGCCGAGCGATGGCCGAGGAAGCGGCGCGAGCGAAGAGCGTGCCCGGCTATCTCCCGGGCACGGACATGCCGCGGTTCATCCGCGACATGATGGAGTTCGTCGGCATGTCGGAGGCGGACGTGGCGGCGATCCGCCGCTCGGCGCCGAACGTGCTCGCCCACGAGCGCGAGCTGACGACCGCCCTCTACGACCACTTCATCAAGTTCCCGCGCTCGGCGCAGTTCTTTCTCAAGCCGGACGGCGAGGTAGACCAGGCGCGGCTCGAGCGGCGCAAGCACAGCCTGGGGCGCTGGCTGCGCGAGACCGCGGAGGCGGCGATCACCCAGGAGTTCTCCTACTACCTGCTCAGCGCCGCCCTGGCGCACGGCCATCGCCCCACGGCGCCGGGCGCGATTCCGCAGCACCTCATGGTCGGCGCGATGAGCCTGACGCAGTCAGCCCTCGCCGGGATCTTCGCGCAGGAGCTCGGCGCGGACGAAGCGGCGGCCGCGAGCATCGCCTGGAACAAGCTGCTACTGGTTCAGCTCAGCGTGTTCATGCTCGCTTACGTGCCGCCGCGCGCGGTGCTGTAGTCGGCCGGCGTCGGGCTCGCGGTGACTCGACGATCTTCAGGCGGCTAGAGGGCGCTCAGGCGTCCCACTGGCGCGGGCCGTCGTCGTCGTATCCGCACTGCTCGCACGGACTGAAATAGTGGGTGGCGGGCGGCATGGCTACCGCGAGACGCAGCGAGTTCTCGGTGCCGACCGTCTTGATGTGATGCACGGTGCCGCGCGGCACCCAGACGATGTCGTCCTTGCGCGCCTCGACGACGATGCCGCCGGTCAGCTCCCAGGTGAACTCGCCCGCCATCACCACCCACCACTCGTCGAAGTCGGCGTGCCAGTGCGGGCGGTTGCCGCCGCCCGGACGGTTCGCGATCAAGGTGACGAGGTTGCGCTCGTCCTGGATGACCCGGCGCGACCACGGCGGTGGCCCCATCTTGGCCACGAGATCGGCGATGCGCGTGCGGAGCACGTTGGGCCCGTCGGCGCTCGCGGCTCGCGGCGGCGTGGGGCCGGTCGCGAAGTGAGGAATGGTGATCGTGGTGATCGGCACGTCGGCCCTCCGGTTCGATTAGCTACAGCACGCGGCGAATGGCCGCTTCGATCCGGCCTCGGTCGGGCAGGGCGGCCTGCTCCAGGGTCGGGCTGTACGGCACCGGCACGGGCGCCGCGCAGACGCGCTGCACGGGCGCCTTGAGCGCGCCGAACGTCTGGGGATCCTCGGTGACCAGCGCGATGATCTCGGACGCGGCGGAGCACGTCGCGGGCGCCTCGTCGACGACGACCAGCCGTCCGGTCCGGCGGACCGAGGCGCGAATCGCCGCCGCATCCATCGGTACGAGCGTGCGCGGATCGAGCACTTCGATCGAGATCCCATCCTTCGCCAGCGAATCTGCGACGGCGAGCGCCTCGCGCACGTAGTAGGCGAGGCCCACGACGGTGACGTCCCGGCCGGCCCGCTTCACGTCGGCCACGCCGATCGGCACGGTGTGATCGCCATCCGGCACGGGCCCGGTGACGCCGGCCAGGCGGCTGCACTCGAAGAACACCACCGGGTTGTTGTCGCGGATCGCGCTCTTGAGCAGGCCCTTGGCGTCGGCCGGCGTCGAGGGGAGGATGATCTTGAGCCCCGCCAGGTGCATGAACATCGAATAGGGGCTCTGCGAGTGCTGGGCCGCGAGCTGGATGCCGCCGCCGGTCGTGCAGCGGAAGGTCACTGGGAAGTCGGCCTGGCCGCCGAACATGTAACGGATCTTGCTCGCCTGGTTGACGATCTGATCCATCGCGACGAACGAGAACGTGACCATGCCCCAGTTCACGACGGGGCGAAAGCCGCTGCCCGCCGCGCCCAGCCCGATCCCCGTGAAGGCCGCCTCGGAGATCGGCGTGAAGCGCACGCGGCGGTCGCCGAACTTGTTCTCGAGGGCCGGGGCGCGGCCGGTGGCGAACGTGATCACCCGCTCGTCGCGCTCCATCTCTTCGATCATCGCCTCTTCGAGCGCCTGCGTGACCGTGATCTCTCGCACTGGCTCGCTCCTCATTCGGCGAACATGTCGACCAGGAGATCGTTCGGGTCGGGGTACGGGCTCTTCTCGGCAAACTCGACCGCCGCGGCCAGATCGCGCTTCACCCGGTCGCGGATCGCCTGCACGTCGGCCGCGGTGACGAGCCCGCGAGCGATCAGCACGGCCTCGAAGCGCGCGATCGGATCGCGATCGCGCGCGCGCCACTGGGCCAGCAGGTCGGCCGACCGCAGATCGGGCTGGGGCGCGTCGCGCATGGCGTGGAACAGCCAGCGGAACGTCTTGCAGTGGAGCAGGGTCGGGCCACCTCCCCGACGCGCTCGCTCGACGGCCTGACGGGCGGCCTCTCGCACCGCGAGCACGTCGTTGCCGTCGACGGAGACGCCCGGCATCCCGTAGGCCGGCGCGTGCAGGGAGATGTCTGCCTCGGACCGCACCGACTCGACGGCGTTGCCGGCGCCGTAGCGGTTGTTCTCGCAGACGAAGAGCAGGGGCAGCTTCCAGAGCGACGCGATGTTGAGCGTCTCGTGGAATTCGCCCTCGCCGGTGGCGCCGTCGCCGAAGAAGCACGCGGCGACCGCGCCCTGGTCCTCGAGCTGCGCGGCCAGCGCCGCGCCGCAGGCGATCGGCATGCCGCCGGCGACGATGCCGTTGGCGCCCAGCATCCCGATGGCGAAGTCGGCGATGTGCATCGAGCCGCCCTTGCCCTTGCAATAGCCGTCGGCGCGGCCGAAGAGCTCGGCCATCATCCGGTTGATGTCGGCGCCCTTGGCGATGCAGTGCCCGTGGCCCCGGTGGGTGCTCGTGATGCGATCGGTCGGGCGCAGCGCGGCGCACACGCCGACGGCGACAGCCTCCTCGCCGACGTAGGGATGAAGCGCCCCGTAGATCCGCTTTGCCGTGCGCAGCTCGACCGCGAGCACATCGAACTCGCGGATCAGGATCATCTGCCGGAGGATCTCGACCAGCTCCACCTTGTCCTGTGACACGCCAGGCCTCCCCGGGGTCCGAAACCCGCGCCCAGTGTAGGCCAGAACGACCATCTGGGCCAGACCGCGGCCTCATCCACGACCGGATGCACGGGCGGGAAGACGCGTGGTATAACTTCGCTCGCCATGCACTTCGGGCTCTTCATCGAAGAGATGCGCCGCGGCGCCACCGCGGTCTCGGCCTTCGACGACGCCTTCGAGCTGGCCGACCTCGCCGAGGACTGGGGCATGGACTGCGTCTGGCTCGGCGAGATCCACTTCACGCCCACTCGGTCTGTCATCTCGGCCTCGCTCCTGGTGGCGAGCTCGATCGCCAGCAGGACGAAGCGCCTGCGCATCGGCACGGCCGTCCAGGTGCTGCCGCTGAATCACCCCCTGCGCATCGCCGAGGAGATCGCGACCATCGATCAGATCAGCAAGGGCCGGTTCGAGTTCGGGATCGGCCGCAGCGGCGTGGTGCGCAGCTACGACGTCTACGGCGTGCCCTACGGGGAGAGCCAGGCCCGGTTCCACGAGACGCTGACGATCCTGCGCGAGGCGTGGAAGGGCGCGCCGTTCAGCCACGTGGGCGAGTTCTATCGCTTCCAGAACGCGACGGTGTCGCCGCGCCCGTATCAGACTCCGCATCCACCGATCCGTATGGCGACCACCTCGCACGAGACGTTCGGGGTGGCCGGCCGGCTCGGGCTGCCGATCTTCGTCGGCCTGCGAGCGACGGACATGGACGATCTCAAGCTGTCGCTCAAGTCGTATCGCCTGGCCTGGAGCGAGGCCGGACATGCGGGCACGCCGAGCGCCTACGTGCGCATCCCCGTCTACGCCGCCGCGACCGAGCGCGCGGCCCTCGAGGAGCCGCGCGAGAGCATCGCGGCTTTCTTCGCGCGACAGTCCGAGCTCGCGCGCTCGGCGGTGGGACGGGCCGGGGCCGGTCCCGCCGAGCGGCGGAGCTTCCAGGCCGAGCGCATGGCGAATCTCTCGTACGACGACATCCTCGCGAAGAAGGTGGCATTCGGTACGCCGGCCAAGCTGATCGAGCGTCTGAGGCAGCTTCAGGCCGAGCTCGGCATCGACGGCATCTTGCTCGAGCCGAACTCGGGCGGGCTCATCCCGCCCGCGCTGGAGCGCGAGAGCCTGCGGCTCTTCACGCACGAGGTGATCCCGGCGTTCAGGAGGTCCTAGACATGGCGACCGTCGGCTCGGGCAAGTACACCTACCGCCTCATCGAGAACTGGGCGCAGCTGCCGACGGGCCAGGCGTTCGGCAACACCAGCGCGGTCGCCACCGATTCGCAGGACCGCGTCTACGTCTTCCAGCGGAAGGATCCGCCGGTGATGGTCTTCGATCGCGACGGCCGGCATCTCGGCGGCTGGGGCATCGGCGCGTTCGCCAGCCCGCACGGCATCTACATCGCCAACGACATCGTCTACCTGACCGATCGCGACGATTCCGTGTGCCTCATGTACACCCTGGACGGCAAGCCCCTCCAGGTACTGGGGCGCCGCGGCGCACACTCGGACACCGGGTGCGAGAAGCCGGGCGAGCTCGTGCCGCGCGCGGCCGGCCCGTTCAACTATCCGACCGAGATGGTGCCGTCGCCCTCCGGCAACTTGTACGTGACCGACGGCTACCGCAACGCCCGCGTGCATCGCTTCGACGCCGACGGCCGGCTGCTCGGCTCGTGGGGCCACCCGGGCAAGACGGAGCCGGATCATTTCCACCTGCCGCACAGCCTCGTGGTCGACAAGAGCGGCCTGGTTTACATCTGCGACCGCGAGAACAACCGCATCCAGGTCTTCGACGCCAGCGGCAAATTCCTCACGATCTGGTCCGATCTGCGCCGGCCGCTCGACATCTCGATCGACCGCGAGGGACTCTTCTGCGTCAGCGAAGGCGGCGTCAGCGGGCTCTCGCCGCGCATCAGCATCATGGACTCGCAGGGCAAGGTCGTCGCGCGATGGGACTCGCTCTCGGCCCACGGCAGCTGGATCGACGCGCACGGCGACATCTACCTGGCGCTCGGCGCCCGGATGCGCATCGACAAGTACGAGCGGCAGAGCTAGCTCTACTTCTTTGCCACCGGCACGGGAATGCCCGGAATCTTCACGTTGACCGAGCCCAGGTGGTTGCGGCTCGTGAAGTAGAACGTCTTCCAGTCGTCGCCGCCGAAGGCGATATTCGTCGTGGCCGGAGCGCCGTGCACGATGCGGCCGAGCTTCTTGCCGCGCGGGTCCATGATCCAGATTCCGCCGGCGCCGCCGCAGTAGACGTTGCCTTCCACGTCGACCTTCATGCCGTCGGGCACGCCGGGCTCGTCGCCGCCGAGGTCAGCGAAGACGCGGTCGGTCTGTTTCGCGAGCGTGCCGTTCGGGAGCAGATCGAACGCCCGGATGTGCTTCCGGCGGGTGTCGTTGATGTAGAGCACGCTCTCGTCCGGCGAGAACGCAAGCCCGTTCGGCAGCACGAAATCGTCGACGAGCAGGGTGTAGGTGCCGAGATCGGGCGTGAGCCGGTAGACGCCGGAGAAGGTGAGGTCCCACTGCTCGGGGGCGAGGGGACTGGTCCACGGATCGGTGAAGTAGATGCAGCCGTCGGACTTGACCACCACGTCGTTGGGACGGTTGAGCCGCTGTCCCTTGAAGCTGTTCGCGAGCACCGTGAGGCTGCCATCGAGCTCAAGGCGCGTGACCCGCCGGGTGTCGTGCTCGCAGGCGATCAGCCGACCCTGCAGATCGCGCGTCAGCCCATTCGCGCGGTTCGTCGGCTCGAGGAATACCGACACGCCCTGGCCGGGCACGTACTTCATCCGCCGGTTGTTGTGGATGTCGCTGAAGAGGAGGTAGCGCCCTTCCTTCCACCAGAGCGGGCCTTCGGCGGGCCCCTGGGGGCCGCCGAATCCATCGGCCAGCGCGTGGATGGGCTCGGACGTGGCGATGATCTTTTCCAACTCCGGGGCGAATTGTTCGATCTTCGTGGCCATGATGGCTCCTTGGGCACGTGGCGCCTGCGACCCCGCGGTGCCCAGCTTGCGGTATCAGTTCGTCGACTCTTGCCGGGTTCTGCGACCGGCGCCTATTCTCCTATCAACTATGGCGCTCGAGATCAATGACGACGTGCGCCAGCCCAGACTGCTGGATCGCGTGCGCGAGGCCAACCGACTGCGGCACGGCAGTCGAAGCACCGAGAAGTCCTATATCGGATGGATCCGCCGCTTCATCCTGTTTCACGGCAAGCGGCATCCGGCCGAGATGGGCGCGCCCGAGGTCGCGCGGTTTCTCAGCTCGCTCGCGGTCGAGGGGCAGGTGGCCGCGTCGACCCAGAACCAGGCGCTGAGCGCGCTGCTGTTTCTCTACCGCTACGTCCTGCACCAGGACTTGCCCTGGCTCGACGACGTCGTTCGAGCCAGGCGACCAAAACACCTGCCGGTCGTCTCGACCCGCGACGAAGTGCGCACAGTCATCTCCAGGCTGGACGGCACGGCACGGCTCGGCTCATGGCCACGCTTCTCTATGGCTCCGGGCTGCGCCTGCTCGAGTGCGCACGCCTGAGAGTGCAAGACGTTGACTTCGCGATGAATCAGATTATTGTCCGTGACGGCAAGGGCGCCAAGGATCGCGTGACAGTGCTGCCAGCCGTGGCCAAGGAGGCTTTGACCCGGCATTTGCTCAAGATGAAGCGACAGCATGAAGCTGATCTGATGTTCGGCGCCGGCTGGGTCGAGCTGCCGTGGGCCCTGGCTCGTAAATACCCGAACGCGGGACGGGAATGGTCGTGGCAGTGGGCGTTTCCGGCTACCCGGTTCTACTTCGACTGGGCGACGGGCCAGCGTCGGCGACATCATTTGCACGAATCCGTCCTGCAGCGCGCCGTGTTCGACGCAGTTCGGCGGGCGGGGCTCAGCAAACGCGCCACGCCGCATACGCTGCGGCACTCCTTCGCCACTCACTTGCTCGAAGACGGACGCGACATTCGCACCGTCCAGGAACTCCTGGGCCACAACGACGTCAGTACCACGATGATCTATACCCACGTCCTCAACCGCGGGCCCTCGGCCGTGACGAGCCCCGCGGATCGTGTTCTGGATCTGTGACGACGCTGGCCCTGGGGCGCCTTGGCGAGCTATGCCGGTCCGGGTATCTCGGTGTACTACTGGTGGGAGACGGACGAAATCCGCGTCAGACTGAAGATGATTCGTCCTTCGTCCGGGACGTGCCGCCGCGATATGCTGCGAGATATGCTGCGAGGCAGGGATACGCAGTTCTGTGGAATTAGAAGTTACCCTCGACAAACATCCGAGGGGCTGTCGGCGCTGGACAGAGCAAGCGCGCAGCCGGTTGCGTCGGCCGGCGAGGCGCGGTCCCCCAAATGCGGCTGAGCGCCGAAGCCAAGGTGTCTCACTTGGAGCGTGGCGTGGCGGCTGCGGGCCCCGGGATGGCGATTGTGGGTCTTGGCGAGAGTGCAGCGGGCACGAGTGGCGGTTTGCGGGTTCACAACCGCATGCATGCGACGGCGGGTCCACTCGTCGTGACCGCGAGTGCGGTTCGCCGCCGCGCCTGATACGGTCGTTAGGCGGCGAAGGGTGCCGTCTTCATCGTTCATATGCCGGAAGATCGAATGAGCCACCGCGCGCCCTGGGAGTGTACGTTCGCAAAGGAGCAGCGCAGCCGCTGCCTTCCCGGCAAGAGACCGCGCACGGACCACAAGTATTTCGAGGTCCTGTCCCTCTGCATCCTGCAGGCTGGCCTGAGCTGGGCCAGCGTGCGCAGGAGCTGGCCGCGCTACCGGAGCGCGTTCCTCGATTTCGAAATTGCGAAGCTCGCGCATGCAACTCCTGCTGCGCTGCTCCGCAGGCCGGGCGCGCTGAGGAACCGGAAGAAGGTCGCGGCCCTTGTTGCGAATGCGCAGGAGTTCGAGCGCATCCGCGCAGAGCATGGCACGTTCGCGCGCTATCTTCGCACGGTCAAATCGGATAAGGATGCGTGCACGATTCTGCAGGAGCGCTTCAGGCACGTGGGTCCGTACACTGCGGAGTTCTACCTGCACAGCGTGGGGCGGTCCGTATACGGTTCCTGAACGTCGCCGCCTAACAAACGCATGCAGCCGACCCACTAGCCAGTCATCAAATTTGCATACGCAAATTTGTCGCCTGTCTGGCGGGCGGCTGATGCGTGGCGTTAGGCGGCAGGCTTTCGAGGAGGTGGGTCGTCGATGCCATCGATCTCTGAGCTAGGTGAAGTTCCCCCGCCGGTCGAGGCGATTTCTTGGGATCGTCGCGAATTCCCCAGCCCTGACGCTGAATGGCGACTGGTCTTCCACGGGCCATTCGAGTGGCACATGGGCGCAACCGGCTGGGAACTGGCCCTCTCCCGGAACGGAAAAGCTGACCGAGAGGCTGAGACTCGGCTGTCAGAGATCGGGAAGGGCAAAGGGTTCCGATGCCCGCCCGATACGGTGCCCTGGAGTCACCTCGGTGACACCCTAGCCTTGATTACGTGGGAAGACCCAGCCGTCCTCCTTTTCGAAGTCGCAAAGACATCTGTTCGTCGGGTCTTAAGCCCAGGTTTCCCGTTTTCGGTCAAATGGGCTTCCGACCGGGACCTGCTCTTGCTGCCTTACGATGACCGCGGTGAGTTGATAGGGCCGAACGGGGCGGTCCTCGTGAAAACCAATTGGACCCTAGCCGAGTATGAGCATCCCCACGTCTTCTGGACAGAGCCTGCGGAGCACTTCTTGCTCGTGAGTCGCCCATCCCGGCGCTCAATGACACGGCTAACCCTCTTTTCAAGCGTGGATGGGCGAGAAGAGACATCCTTCGCGATTGACCCAGCCGATCTCCTCAAATACGACCATAAGAGGTACGAGGCGGTCCATCGGGATAGGTATAGCCTCGTCATCAATTCGTCAACGCGATCGGTGGGCTCCCTGCTTGACGTCTGGCACTCCACGCGGTTTGACGCCAAGACTGGCGTTATGCGGCTCGCGACCTACAGGCCCGTCGGAGAGCCGTACTTGGATAAGAACGAGCTCTTGTGCCAAGTAGAAGAGGTGTGGTGTGCGATTCAAATCGCCGCCTAACCCGCGGCTGCAGCCGACGCGCTGACGCGCGCGGCTGATCCCGATGTTATCCCGATTGTGTTGTGACCTGTAGCTGCGGTGAAACCGTCATGCGGATGGTAGTCTCTCCGCGTGACGTACGAGTGGGATCCGGTCAAGGCTGCGGCAAACGCCAAGAAGCACCGCGTCACGTTCGAGGAGGTCGCATCGGTGTTCTTCGACCCGTCGGCGCTTACGTTCTGGGATCCCGATCACTCAGAGGAGGAAGATCGCGAGATCACAATAGGCCGTTCCGCACGGCGGCGCGTACTCTTCGTGGCACACGCTGCGCGCGAGGGGCGTGTCGAATCATTAGCGCGCGGCGGGCGCGGCGCCGGGAGCAGAGACAATATGAGGAACCCAATGGCGAAACGACGCAGTGACGATCTCCGCCCCGAGTATGATCTCGCCACCTTGAAGGGCGGCGTCCGGGGCAAGTACTACAAGCAGGCAACCGCAGGGACGAACTTGGTCCTGCTGGAGCCGGACGTGGCGCGTGCGTTTCCCGACAGCAGTTCGGTGAACCGAGCCCTCCGGTTGCTCCATGAGGTCGCGACGAAGAGTTCCAAGGGCAAACCGTCCTCGGGGGCAAGACGTCGCGCAACGGGATAACTTCGGCATGCAGCCGACGGCCTTCGGCCGCGGCTGATACCAGCGTTAGACTTCATGACAACCGATGATGCCGAATCAGAAGGAAGAGGCAGAGCTCCTGCGTCACGGGCTACTGGCCGGGGTCCGCACCGTCGCGGACGCCGTCGCATGGGCGGACCAAGTCATCGCGGCGGACCCGAAACCCGACATCGCCGTGATCGAGGTTGCCATCAGTGGCCTGCGTCACATCGCCGATGTCATCGCGTTGCTGCGCGATGTGCCCGGAGAGTGCGATCCTATCGTAGTGATCCGTCGCTTCATGGCGGACCTGCGAAGCGCCTTGGCCGCGAATCCAGCCCGGGGACCCGAGGTCGCCCGCTGGCTGTACCAGTTAGCTACGAGCGGCGACCTTCCTGAAGAACACTTTGGTCAGGAGGCATACGCCTTGGAAGACTGGTTCGCCTTGGCGAGTTCGGGAACGTATGGCACGTACGCTGACGCACTACGCCATCTCGAAGCCTATCTGGAGCGACACGCGTGGCGGCATTGAGGTCTAACAGGCCGTTGGGCGACCAGAGGGGACTGAAACTGCATCGTTGGAAGGCGCTCGTCGTCTTCGACCTCGACGGAACTCTGCTACGCGGGCCGACCGTATGTGAGGTGTTGGCGGAGTCGCTTGGTCGGCTAGAGCGCATGCGGCAGCTCGAGCGGTTTGCGAGCGACCAGGAACTGCGAACGGCACGTGAGGAGATGGCGCGCTGGTATCTGCCGGTGGGGCTCGCGCGCCTTCGTGAGTTTCTCGACGGCGCACGCCTCGCTCCAGGTACCACGAACGGTCTTGCGCTCCTCAGGGCCCATGGCGTGGCGGTAGGCATTGCTTCCATCACGTGGAGCTTCGCTGTTGAACACTTCGCACGATTGCTGGATGTAGAGCATTGGGAGGGCACCGTACTGGAAGAGTCGGGGGAGATCCGTCATGTCTGGCCCGAAGACAAGGCGCCCTGGGTCCGACGACTCGCTCAGCGGCTCGAGGTGCCCTGGGAAAGAACAGCCGCAGTGGGTGATTCAACGGGCGATCAACAGATGCTTGGAGCAGTTGGCTTCCCGGTGTTTGTCGGTCGCGAACTTCCTTCTGTCCAGCAGGGCTGGCTTCACTATCCCGCTGCAGACATCGAGGCGATGGCCAGGCATCTTGTAGCTGTCTGGAAGCTGTC
>Ga0209058_1001282_pt1 | contig 21447 bp, 19 predicted proteins | sample GraSoiAngelo_147_FD_185904 | JGI IMG/M metagenome (GOLD analysis project Ga0209058, IMG submission 185904) | Grasslands soil microbial communities from the Angelo Coastal Reserve, California, USA - 14_1009_05_40cm (SPAdes) (version 2) | ecosystem: Environmental > Terrestrial > Soil > Grasslands ... | reverse complement strand
GCGACAGGCGGTAATACTGCTTGGGCGGAATCTCCCGGAAATCGTCCTGCTCGATGTACAGCACGCGCGAGAACGGCACTTTCCGCGTGCCTGCGGTCGGATCTTCAGGATTGTTCACTGCGTCCATTTCTTCGACTTGATTCTCCGGGTAATTGTCGATAACAACCTTCAATGGGCGCAGCACTGCCATGACCCGCGGCGCGCGCTTGTTCAGGTCTTCGCGAACGAAATGTTCGAGCATCGCGAGTTCGATCACGCCGTTGGTTTTGGATACGCCGATCGAATTGCAAAAGTTGCGAATCGCCTCAGGCGTATATCCGCGCCGACGGATACCAACCAGCGTCGGCATGCGAGGGTCGTCCCAGCCGGTCACATGTCCTTCCTGCACCAACTGCAGTAGTTTTCGCTTGCTCAGTAACGTATAGGTCAGATTCAGGCGGTCGAACTCAATCTGCTGCGACGGAAAAATCTCCAATTGCTGAATGAACCAGTTATAGAGCGGCCGATGGTCTTCGAACTCGAGCGTACACATGGAGTGCGTAACTTTTTCGAGCGAATCAGACTGCCCGTGCGCATAGTCGTACATCGGGTAGATGCACCACTTGTCGCCCGTCCGATGATGCTCGGCGTGCAGGATGCGGTACATCACGGGATCGCGCATGTTCAAATTTGGCGAAGCCATATCAATCTTCGCCCGCAGAACTCGCGAGCCATCAGGGAACTCGCCCGCCCGCATGCGCTCGAAGAGATTCATGTTCTCTTCTACCGAGCGGTTGCGGTAAGGGCTATCTTTGCCGGGCTGGGTGAGCGTGCCGCGGTACTCGCGAATCCCATCCGCGCTTAGATCATCCACATACGCTTTTCCGGCTTTTACGAGCTGCACGGCCCATTCATACAACTGCTGGAAATAGTCGGAGGCGTAGAACAGTCCATCCCAGTGAAAGCCGAGCCACTTCACATCTTCCATGATCGAGTCGACGTACTCGGTCTCTTCTTTTTGCGGATTCGTGTCGTCGAAACGCAGGTTAGTGTGTCCGCCAAATTCGTCAGCCAGACCGAAGTCCAGGCAGATTGCCTTGGCGTGTCCAATGTGCAGATATCCGTTTGGCTCAGGAGGGAAACGTGTTTGCACCCGGCCGCCATACTTATTCGTCTTCAAATCTTCGATAATGATGTCGCGAATGAAGTTCGAAGCACGCGTTTCAGGTACGGTCACGCCACCATCGACCACGGAATTCGACTTCTCTATTACTCTCTTATCGCTAGCCATTGAGCTTTAAGAATATCAAGGAGCAGGTTTTCAGGATATTCGGCCCACGGGGTTTGGGCGTCGGCTCCGTCGCTGCGGCGGTTTCGACTAGACGAGGTCATTGCTGAAGGGCTTGCACGGACCTTCTCTAGCGCCATCTCAAGCTGTATCCCAACTCAGCCAGAATCTGGTTCTCGAACTCATATTTGAGAATGCTGGAGAAATTGTCGCTCTGGAACTCCCAGGAAGCGGCATACTTCGTGATCTGCCGTGGATACAGTGAATAGGCGGCTGCGAACCGCACATTGCAGGGCGCAGGACATGCGATGAGCCCGGTAGGATCGGGCCTCTGCACGCCCGTCACGCCAAACAGCACAGTCGAGGCGACGTCCGGCTGGGCTGCTACTAATAGTTGATGCGGCATTGCGCTTAGGGCCCTAGGGTCGCCCGGATGAATATCCGCCGGCGCGTCGTAAAGAGACTGCTGCAGTGGGTTGAGATCTACTTCCTGCGCCAGCTCCTGCTGCGCCGTTTTCCAGATCGCCCACAATTCCGCATCCGAGTGCTGCGTCTTGTTTATAAAGCCAGTCGGAAGTCCGCTGGGAAAGCCTCCAGCGCAACCAGCCAGCCAGAGACAGGCCAGAACTACTAGCAGCCGTCGCCGTCTGGCGCTCCTCAATCTCATGATTGAGATATCGGCAGGAGTGCCTGATTTCTGCACCTACTCAGGCCCGGCGAATCGTTTGTCATCCTCCCGACATCTAACTCAAGCGAGTTAGTCGTTATAACAAGGAGTTTTTATGATCACGATTCGCCGCAGCGACGAACGGGGTGAAGGCGACCACGGCTGGCTAAACACCCGCCACAGTTTTTCATTCGATCAGTATTACGATCCGCACTACATGGGATTCCGCTCCCTTCGAGTCATCAACGAAGATTGGGTGCAGCCCGGCCATGGTTTTCCCACGCATCCTCATCGCGATATGGAGATCATCACCTATCTGCTTGAAGGCTCTCTCGAACACAAGGACAGCATGGGAAACGGCTCGATAATTCGTCCCGGTGATGGACAGCGTATGAGCGCGGGCACCGGGGTTCGCCACAGTGAGGCGAATCCCTCCAAGTCTGATCCGGCCCATCTGCTCCAGATTTGGATTCTGCCCGAGCACCGCGGCATCGAGCCTGGCTATGAGCAGAAGGAGTTTCCTGCAGAAGAGAAGCGGGGCAAGCTGCGATTGATCGCCAGCCCGGATGGAAAAGACGACTCGGTCACCATCCATCAAGATGCCAAGCTTTACGTCTCTCTGCTTAAGCCTGGGGAGCACGTGCAGCATGAACTACCGAATGATCGCTACGGCTGGCTGCAAGTTGCTAAGGGCACGGTCGAACTGAACGGCAAGCCCTTACAACAGGGCGATGGTGCCGCGATCAGCGAAGAGCTTAAAGTCGAAATCAACGGCAAGGAAGACTCAGAAATTTTGCTTTTTGATCTGGCGTGACATCGCTCACACTTGGGACGGCGGCTCGCAGGCTCCTACCTCTGTGCCGTTGCTGCGGTACTTTTTTCGTGGTACCGTCCTCTGCACTGTGATGCACGCACTATTCCAGCGGAAGCGCGCGGCCGTTTCGGTACCTACTCAGCTGCTGCAATCGAACATCCCCGTAATCGACGGAGCCGAACTTGCCGCTCTGTATTACAGCCAACGGCAGGGCGGCGACTTTCATGATTTCTTTCGCATCAGTCCGAGCCGGATCATCTTCGGTTTGCTGGATGTTGCCGGCCGCGTTGACCAGGCGCGCAGCGTGATTTCTGCGGCCCAACAGGTCTTCCGCACTCTGTCCTCCGAACTTTTCGCAGTCGAGGAGGTTAATGAGGCGGAAGCGATGACTCAAATCGCGGTCCACCTGAATCGTTCCATTCTTGGGGCGGAAGTGGCCGTTCATGCCTGTCCCGCCTTCGCCGCCTGCTACAACGAAGCGGTCGGAACGATTTGCTACTTCAACGCCGGCCACACGCCTGGATTACTGCGGGATGGAAATGGCATCACCGAGTTGCCAGCCACCGGCCTGCCACTGGGGCTGTTTTCTCATGCTACGCATGATGCTCCAACCGTCGCGTTACCGTCCGATGCCGCCTTGCTGCTGATCTCGCGAGGAGTAGTTGAAGGAAAGTGCAATAACGAGGAATTCGGACTGGAGCGCGCCAAACAGATCCTCTTAGCTCCGGGCAGAAGCGCGCAAGAGGTCTGCGCAGCTATTCTCGATCAGGTGCAGCAATTCATGTGTGCGCGGCCCATTCATAATGACGTAAGCGCGCTCGCTCTGGTACGGGCTGCCGCGGCCAAGGTCGCCACTGCAAGCTAGGGCCAGGCTTAACCGTCATAACGACTTGGGGATGCGCCTGCACATCTACCTCCGCTTTCTTCTTGATTTCCGGGCAACAGCCGGCTGCTCCTGATGCGCTGGGACGAGTTCATCCGCTGTCACAAAAATCGGCTCGATATCCGTCGGAATTCCTTGCAAATTATCCAGCGCGCTCCGCAGCACAGGCCTCACGACGCCGAGTTCGTCCTGCAATTTCTTAGCGCCAGCATAGTCGCCTTCGGCTTCGATCGTGAGCAGATCATGATCAAGCTCGCGCACCCCCTGCTTGAACTTCTCCACATTCACCGCAAATGTTCCATCCGGATTTTGGGTAAACGCGTCTTTATCCAGCAGATAATTGAACTGAATCGCCATTCCCTTGCCATGGGCATCGGTAAGACCGAATCGCAGGCTGCGGAACATTGAAGCCAAATAGGTCGTGTAGAGCTGTCGCTGCGCCGCTTCATCTGACGGCAACACTCTGGTGAGACCCATCTCTTTGGCATGTTCCATCATGTAGTCGAGCGCAAACAGTCCAGTGACGTCAGCCTTCGCCTCCTCGATCCCACTGTAGAGTTCCTTCAGTTCCTCGCGTGGCGTTGTGTCGCGCCCCTGCACTTTGATCTGATGCGGCCCCAGCCCATGCATCAGCTCGTGCGCCACGATGTGGGTAAAGAACGATTCGAAGTTAACATCCACCATCGCATGCTTCGAAAGTGTCCTCCGCGCAATCGGGAGCAGAACGGTACGGAACTTCGCTTCCTGAATGTTGCGCAGCATCACGCGTTTGCTTCCCTTTTGCTGCACTACCCGATCATCGTTCGGCAGATTGTAGGCAGCCGTGGCGACTCCGTGATCGCCATCGCCCGAACTGAAAATCTCGTCTACTACCACCGTCGGTGCGGCCGCTCCCAGCTTGGGATTGCGGTACTGTGGATCGATCGGCAAATTGTTTTCGATCTCCTGCAAATGATTAGCAAGCACGGAGAATTTCTTGGTTTCGGCATCGTCACGAAGGTTGATGAATGCCTCAAAGGCTGCCTTATAGTTGAACAGTTCGTCGTTATAGACTTCGTACGGTCCAATAGTGACATCCGGCGGCGCGTCCAGATCCATCCAAGCGATATCGCTGTCGTAGTAATCGTTGGAGAGGAATGCATCGGCGCGTGAGCTAAGGAATTTCTTCAGCGATGCATTCTCCGTGAGGTCAGCCGCCTCTTTCAGCAGCCCCGCAGCGCGCGTGAGATCATCCTTGTACTCCTGGTTGTAGGGGATCGCTGTGAGTTCGCGCTGCGCCGAAGAACCATTCCCCGAGTTCCAGCGGATGACCGTGAAGAAGCCTTTGGCGGCCGCCTGCTGCTCGGGCGTCAGCGATGCCAGCCAGCTCTCAAATTGTTGTTTTGTCATATCCACCGGATAGAAATTCGCCCCTTCCGGTTTCCTCGCCGGAACACCAGGCACAAATGCCTTGAATTCGTCCAGCGCCGACCAGGGGCCTTTGTTGATCCAGAAATAATGCAGCCGCGCCTTGCCCAGCGCTGAACTATCCTTTTGCAGACGCGCGTACAGCGCGGTGTCGCCACTCCAATATTGCTTCATGAAGATGTCATTCAAAATCCGCGCCGCCTCAATGATTTTTGCCAGCGCCTGCCGGTCCCCGGCAGAGAGCCTCGAGATGTCAACCCGCAACTGCGTCGGCGCAAAGCGGGTAGTCATCTTTTCGAGCTCTGCCTGCCCTGGCGCCGCTGCTCGGCTTTTCCGCGCCTTAGACCTTTGTGCTGTAACCGGAATGCTCACGAGTACCCCTATAAGTACGACAACAAAGTATCCGCACAATCTCATCCGATCCACCCCCAATTGTAGGATTTCATCCCCAAGCTGAATAAAAATCGAATCATAACAGGACCGCTTGCGTAGGGGCGGACGCCTCGTCCGCCCTGGGATTGATCCGTGGCCACGCCAACCACCGCCCATCACACCGCTTCAAGAGTTACAATCTATGCAAGTTATCCTTTTGGAATTTTGACTCTAAACCTATGCGAAAACTCATCCCCTGCTTCCTTCTTCTGTGCCTCGCGATCCTGCCCACTTCGGCAGACACGGTCATCGAGGAGATTATCGCCCGCGTCAACAACCAGATCGTCACGCGCACGGAGTTCCAGCGCAGCAAGGAGCAGTTGCGCCAGGAAGCGCAGCAACAGGATCCTACTCACGCCGACAAGATTGTCGCTGAAAAGGATAAAGACGTGTTGCGCGACCTGATCGATCAGCAACTTTTGATCGAGAAAGGCAAGGATCTGGGCATCACCGGCGACACCGAACTCGTTAAGAAGCTCGACGAGATGCGCAAAGAGATGAACCTGGACACAATGGAGGATCTGGAAAAGGCCGCGACCGGCCAGGGAGTCTCATTTGAGGATTTCAAGCAGAACATGCGCAACCAGATCATCACCCAGCAGGTGATTGGCAAGGAAGTCGGATCAAAGATGTCCATCAGCAAAGAAGAAGAACAGCAATTTTATGATCAGCACAAAAGCGACATGGAGCAGCCGGAACGGATTAAGTTAAGCGAAATTCTTGTTTCTACAGAGAAAAAGAACGCCAACGATACCTCCACTGAAGAGCAGCGGATTGCCGCAGCGCAGACCAAAGCCGACGACCTGCTCGCACAGATTCGCAAAGGCGCCAAGTTTGAGGACATTGCCAAGAAATATTCTGACGGCCCCAGCGCCGCTCAAGGCGGCGATCTCGGATACTTCAATCGCGGCGCGCTGGCCAAAGAACTTGAAGATAAGACTTTTGCCATGAAAGCCGGCGATGTTTCCGACGTCATCCGCACCAAGCAGGGTTTCGTAATTCTGAAAGTGGCCGAGCACCAACAGGCCGGCATACCTCCGTTCAGCCAGATCGAACCACGCGTGCAGGATGCCATCTACATGCAGAAGCTGCAACCAGCCCTGCGCGCCTATCTGACCAAGCTGCGCGAGGAAGCCTTTATCGACATCAAGCCTGGCTACGTCGATACCGGCGCCAGTGCCAACCAGACCAAGCCAATTGAAACCGCCGCCAAAGCTCCGAATGCGAAGGAACTCAAAAAAAAGAAGAAAAAGTTGGGCGTGATCTAGTTTAAGCTGGGCGTGGTCACGCTAACCGGCGGATCAATCACGGGTAGACCCCTGTGATCCTCTGTGCCCTCTGTGGTTGAATAGCACCGCCAAACTGTCATGAAAGATTTCTTCATCTGCGATTGCGCCCAGCACGAAAACAAAGTAATCATCTCCAGCTTCGTTGTCGTCTCCAAGCAGGTAAAGCCCAAGAAAACGGGAGAGCCCTATCTCGCGCTGACGCTCGGCGATCGCAGCGGGCACGTCGAAGCCAAAATGTGGGATAACGTCGAAGATGCCATTGACGTTTTCGATCAAGATGACTTCATCAAGATCAAGGGCCTGCTTAATAAATACAAGAATCGCTTCCAGATAACCATTCACAAAGTCCGCCTGCTGGGCGATTCAGAAGTCGATTTCGCGGATTATCTTCCAAAAACCACCAAGGACATCGGCGAACTCTGGAAGACGCTTACAGGCTTTGTGGCAACTTTCCAGAACCAACATCTCAGGGCGCTGATCGAGCTATTCATGGCCGATCCCGAAATCGCCGAGGCCTACCGCAATGCCCCTGCTGCCAAGAGTCTGCATCATGCTTACATCGGCGGACTCCTCGACCACGTTGTCTCTCTCTTCCGCTCCTGTGATGTCGTCTGCCGCAATTATCCCCAAGTCAACCGCGACCTGCTGCTCACCGGGGCCTTTCTGCACGATATTGGAAAAATTCACGAGCTTGCGTATCACCGCTCTTTTTCTTACACCACGCGCGGCCAATTGCTCGGGCACATGATCATTGAGCTGGAAATGCTGCAAGCCAAGCTTGCCCAGCTTCCTGATTTCCCTGATGACCTCAAGACATTAGTTGAGCACCTGATCATCAGCCATCACGGTCAGTACGAATTCGGTTCTCCCAAGCTACCAATGTTTCCCGAGGCGCTCATGCTGCATTACCTCGACGACCTCGACTCCAAAATGGAAGCCATGCGAGCCCAGTTCGAACGCGACGCGGAGTCCGATGGCGGCTGGACTGGATATAACTCTTCCTTGGGCCGTCCACTATTGAATGCAGCGAGGTTCTTGGAAAAGAAATCCGCAGACTCGACCGCAACAGGCACCACGTCCGAGGCTCCCAACCAGACCGCCACTCCAACGCTGCAAGATCTGGAGGCGTCCGAGAGAAAACCAGAAGCTGCCGCCGCCGCAGCCGGTCCCGAGACAACCTCGGGAAACGACAACAGCGCCTGATTAGGAACCCACGCGCACTTCTTACAGATTGCGCCCTCCTCTGCTTTCTGATAAACCTTCCCAAACGGAGGAAATCATGCGCTCGCGTTTGGTGACACTCACCCTGATTCTCTATTTGTCATTTGCCTTGACCGGCTGCAATAAATCGCCGGAATCTGCTTCGAATACAACCGGCGATAACGCCGCCCCCGAGAACGCAGAGAAGAACGCAAAAACAAAACCTGAGCCGGCGAAGTCTGTGGTTATCCCAGCCGGCACGATAATCACGGTGCGACTGGGGCAGTCCGTAGGATCGAAGATCAGCGAGCCCGGGCAAAGCTTCTCCGCAACTGTAGCCACTCCTGTCGAGGTTGCGGGCAAAACCGTTATTCCCTCTGGCGCAACCGCGACCGGAACCGTCGTTGACGCGAAACCACTCGGTCGCTTCAAGGGCGGCGCCTCGCTGCAACTGAAGCTCACCTCGATCAACATAAATGGCAAAGATGAGCCTGTGGAAACTTCCTCGCTCGTCCGCACCGAAAAAGGGAAAGGAAAACGCACGGCAGTGATAACGGGAGGCGGCGCAGGCGTGGGTGCGCTGATCGGCGGTCTGGCCGGCGGCGGCAAGGGTGCAGCTATCGGCGCAATCGCAGGCGCAGGGGCGGGAGGCGCCGGATCAGCCTTCACCGGCAACAAAAACATCGTGCTGCCCGCCGAGTCCGCACTCAGCTTCAAGCTGGAGCAGTCGTTAGAAATTAAGTGATCACGTCACTCGCGGGAGGGCGCGACTCTGAAAGCTGCAGGTCATGTTTATTTTCGAATTTCTGCTGGAACTGTTTGGCGAGTTCTTGCTCGAATTCTCATGCCACTTAATCTGCCGTTGCATCCAAGAATTTCTGCAACGGACGCATGGTGTGATTTAGGTTCGCCAGCATAGCCCATCGGCGCCAGCTGCTTCTTTGCCTCGCGCTCGTTTCGACCCCGCCCTTGTAGTATTAGACTAGTCAGTTTCCAATCTGCGTTCTTCCGCGTTGATCCGCGGCGGTGAATCTCCGAGGTTAGCGTATGATCACAGCAACGACCCGCACCAATCCTCTTTCTTACCTCACCGATCAGTTGAATGATCTTAAGGCCAAAGGCACCCATTTCCGGCTGCGCGTGCTCGAAGACGAGCAAGCATCTATCTGCACGTTCGACGGCAAAAAAGTCATCAACCTCGCTTCGAACAATTATCTGGGCCTGACCACGCATCCCAAGCTGCGCGAGGCGGCACTTGAGGCAACACGCAAATACGGCGTCGGATCAGGAGCAGTGCGCACCATCGCGGGCACGATGAAAATTCATATGGAGCTGGAAGAGAAGATCGCGCGTTTCAAGAACGTCGAGGCGTGCGTGGTGTTTCAGTCTGGATTCGCCGCCAACGCTGGCACGGTCTCAGCCGTGTTAGGCAAAGATGATTTCATCATCTCCGACCAGCTCAATCACGCGTCGATCATCGACGGTGCGCGCCTGTCGCGCGCTAAGATTCTCGTTTTCGAGCACAAAGATATCGCGCAGGCCGAGGAAAAACTTGCCAGCGTCAAAAACGAGCCCGGCAAAAAGCTGCTGATCAGTGACGGCGTGTTCTCCATGGACGGCGACATCGGCCCACTGCCCGCTCTATGCGATCTGGCCGAAAAATATGGCGCAATCATGATGGTAGATGACGCCCACGCCTCCGGCGTCCTTGGCCGCAACGGACGCGGCACCATTGACCACTTCAAAGTTCACGGCCGCGTAGATATTCAGGTAGGAACTTTATCCAAGGCGATCGGCGCGCTAGGAGGATATGTCTGCGGCTCACGCGACCTCATCGATTTTCTATATCATCGCGCCCGGCCATTTCTTTTTTCGACTTCGCATCCGCCCTCAGTCGCGGCCACCTGCATTGCCGCTTTCGAAGTTCTAGAAAACGAGCCCGAGCGCATTGAAAAACTCTGGGAGAACACGCGTTTCTGGAAAAAAGAACTCGGCCTGCTGGGATTCGACATCGGCGGCCGCACCACTCCCGCCAGTGAAACTCCGATCACGCCCATCATCATCGGCGATGGCAAGCTGACCATGGATTTTTCTCGGGAATTATTCAAAGAAGGCGTGATGGGGACGGGTATTGTGTTCCCCACCGTCCCCGAAGGCAAAGCCCGCATCCGGACGATCATGACGGCGACGCACACGAAAGATGAGTTGCAGCAGGCGCTAGAGGTGCTGAAGCGGGTGGGGAAGAGGATGGGGATCGTGTCGTAATGAGAGCTAGGGTTCCAGTCTGAGCTCAATGGAAAAACAGCGACATAGGATCTGAACGATATTGGTTGCCTTTTGTATCTTCCACAATGAAGCGTACTTCGATGGCCTCAGACTTTCGGAGATCCTCGGGAGCGGGACTTCCGCCTTTTGCGAGGAAATGGCCGCGAAAGACTTCGCCGGGGCCAAGCTTGCCGTTCCGATAACCACGGTGGTTCAGAAATCATCGTCCTTCCAAGGCAATGCCAGGTCATCGTACGCAATGACGATATTGGGCTCGCGGGGGGTCGTTCGTGATAGCTAGCTCAGGGGAGTCGTTCATGATAGCTATCTCTAATAGTCTCGGGAATAGAAAAAGTAGTCAGTCCATTGGGAAAACTTGCGACTCTGTCAGAGAAGGAATCACCGACTTGGCGAACGGATAGTACCACTTGTTATCTCGAAACCATGAGAACACGGCCCAATCAGAGCTGCCAAAGGCACGGAAAAATCCTTGAGACTGTAACGCTCACGCCCGGCTCCATCGCAGAGGCTCGATCTCGAATCGCTAGTTTTTTGGCAGCGTGCTAGGCTTGAAGTGCTGTCTGTAGCGCCTGGGGATCTCGGGCATATGCTTGCGCGGTTTCGGGGTCTATCATACCCGAGCGGACCAGCTTCTCGATCTCTCCGTCAAAATGCTGCATACCATCGGCTGCGCCGTTTTTTACGGCCTCAAGTAGCGAGCGTCCTGAGCGGTCATCGCACTCGATGTACTGCGCGGTGCGCGGATTCGCTTTGAATATCTCGATAATGGCTGTGCGCTCACCATTACGACGGGGGATGAGCTGCTGCGAGATGACGTAACGCAGGGTTTTGGCCAAGCGTCCGCGGATTGAGCTTTGTTCGGCGGTTGAAAATGCGCTCACGATGCGCTCGACGGTGTTGGCAATATCGAGGCTATTCAGGGTAGAAAGGATTAGGTGCCCGGTTTCCGCCGCCTCCAGCACCATTTCCATGGTTTCGCGGTCGCGCAACTCACCGACAAAAATCACCTTCGGCGCCTGCCGGAGCGCGGCGCGCAGGGCAAGAGCGAAGCTCGGCGTATCGCTGTGCAATTCTCGCTGATGGATGGTAGCGGACTTGTGGTTGTGCAGGAACTCGATGGGATCTTCGATGGTGATGATGTGGCAGGTCTGCTGCTCGTTAATTTTATCGAGCAGAGTCGCCAGAGTGGATGACTTGCCCGATCCGCGGGCGCCCGTCACCAGCACGATGCCATCGCGAAGATTGGCAATCTCTCCTAACTGTGGCGGCAGACCTAAAGAAGCGAAGCTGGGCAGAGTGGTGGGAATGACGCGCATCACCACGGCACAACTTCCGCGCTGAATAAAAACGTTGACTCGGAAGCGGGCGACTCCCGGCAGGCCAAAGGAAATATCGCACGAGCCCTGTTCCCGCAGCATGGTAATTGCCTGCTTGTTGTTTCCAATTAAGTCAGAGGCGATGCGGCGAGTATCGTCGGCGGTGAGTGAGCGTAGGCCGGAAGCATCTACTGAAACTAATTGCCCGTGAATTTCTACCTGGGGCGGGCGGCCAGGCGAGAAGATGAGGTCACTCACCTGGCTATTGACGCGCAACATGGCAACCAGCAGAGCATGCGTGCCCGCCTGCGCCGCGCCGGATGTGCCGTCCAGCTTGACGCCGTCTAGCTTGACATGGATCGGTGCTGTGCCAGGTGTTGCCACTCAATGCCTCGGGGGGAGGACTGCGCGATGGGGAAGGCTGTTCGGGTGCGTGTTGCCAGTTCTTCGTGAAAGATCACTGTAGCGGAAAGGAAGCTTCGGTTCCACGAAGAACGACATGGGCATGGACCTTCGTAATGTCTTGTGAAGGGGGGACCGGGAATCGTGTGATGGGGCTAATAGGACGCCTGGCCGACAGCGAGAGGGCAGCGAAGACAAAGGGCGGCCTCGCGGGCCGCCCAGAAAATTCGGATACATCACTCCGGAATTTATTTCTTTGAGGGTTTCTTCTTCCCGTAGCTCGTTTCGACGGTTGCGCCGATCGATTGCAGCAGCCCCTTTGCTGCCTCCGCGAACGGGCCATTCGGCTGCAATTCCAAATATTTGTTCAAAGCTTCTTCGGTGCCAGGAGCAGGTATGACCTTGCCGTTCTTATCGGTGGTTTCTTTGGCGATCAGGTTCACGCCTTTCTGGTAGTACGCCTCAGCTTTATTGGGGTCGGCGGCAATGGCTTTATCAAAAGAAGCAATCGCTTGGTCGGCTTTGCCGGCGTTGGTGAGTACCGCGCCTTGGTTGTAATAGAACTGGGCAGCCCCGGCCGGATACAACTGCGCAGCTTGATCGTAGGCCTTTACGGCTTCCTCGACCTTGCCGATTTTGGACTCGGCCTGTGCCAGGTTGTTGTAGTAAGAGGCAAGGGCCCTGAGGTCGTCTGGTTTTTTCTGGGGCTCGGCATCGACCGCTTTCTGTTTGATGTCAACTGCTTTCTGATAATCGCTCACGGCCTCGGTGTACCGCCTCGTTTTCTCAGCCGGGTCGGTCTGCTTCGGAGCTGAACCGACGTAGGCATCGCCGAGCCGCGCCCAGAGCAGATCGCGCGAGGCATCCACCTGCGTGGCCTGGTTCAGAGTGTTGATGGCAGAATCGAAATCCTGCGCTTGTATGGACTGGTTGGCAGCCTGGAGTTTTTCATTCAAGGACTTAACCGTGGTCACTTCCTTGGCCTGTTTCTCCTGTGCCTCCTGCATCTGCTTCAGTTGTTCCTGGCTAATGCCCTTTTGCTTGGCAGCCTCGGTCTGCGACTGCTTCTCATCGAAATCGAGGGTGTTCTCATCTACTTTCACGCCGTAGCCATTGACCGAGTCCAGTTGCTTGCCATCCTGCAGCAGCGTGACTTTATATTTTCCCGGCTCGATTCCCAGAGAAAAATACTCGCCCTTCTTGTTGGTCTTCAGCGTGTACTTACGGCCGTTGTCGGTGTTGTACCACTCGACTGTCGCCCCGGCGATGGGATTGCCCTGCATATCCTTGGCGACCCCTTTGACTGTGCCCGTGGCCTGGGCGAAGGCGGCCGGAATGCACAGGGCCGCCAGCATAGCGATCATTACCAGCACCACAGAATGCTTCTTCATGTTTGGCCTCCAAAACGAGTATCGATTGCCGATCTTCGATTGACGATTCGGTTCAAAAAGCTTTCTAAAACGACTTGAACAGGCAATTGAAAATCGGCAATTCTCAAATTCTGCTTGCCGTCTCGACGTACGGAATAGGATCCGAAGCACCCGCTTGCTCAAAAGCGCGGAGCCGCAGCACACAACTGTCGCATACACCGCAAGCGGCATCTTCCCGGCTATAACAAGACCACGTTAAATCGAAGGGCGCGCCTAATTCAAGGCCGAGCCGCACAATCTGCGCTTTGCGCATAGCGATCAGAGGGGCCACGACCTCAATGTTGCCCTCTTTTGTGCCGGCTTTAATAACTTGATTGAATGCATGATAGTACGCTGGACGGCAGTCAGGGTAGCCGGAGCTGTCCTGCTCCACTGCTCCTATATAGATTTTTTCTGCTCCGATGACTTCAGCCCAGCTCACCGCGACGGCCAGAAAATGCGCATTGCGGAAGGGAACGTACGTGACCGGGATCTCGCGCCCAATCTCGTGCGAGTCTGGAACGGCGATTTCGGGATCAGTTAGCGCCGATCCGCCGATTGCACGCAGAGCCTCGTTACGAACAACCAGGCGATCACGAATATGCAAACGGTCACAGATTGCCGGAAACGCGCGCCGCTCGCGCTCTTCCGTACGCTGGCCGTAACTGACGTGCAGAGCGGCAGCCCCTTCGTGGTCGCGCGCAGCCAGCGCCGCACAGACGCAGGAGTCCATGCCACCGCTCAGCAGGACAACAGCTTGTGGGCTAGAGTGACGCATTTTAATTTTCGATTGCCGAGTGGCGACAAATGAAAATTGCCAATCCTCACACTCCCTTCATCGCCGGATCCCAGACGAACTTGTGAATCTGTAGGTTCAATCGCGCGGGAACGTCGTCAGCCAGCATCCACTCCGAAAGCTCCCGCGGATCGAGCAGACAGTGGGAGCTATCTCGTCCGCCGCTCGCTTCTTTACTGAATGCGGGAGAAAACAAAATTGCATTTACGCGCGCTGCGAGGCTATGGCAGCAGACAAATTCGCGCGCAAATTCGTAATCCGTCCGGTCGCTTAGCACAAACTTGATTTCGTCATGAGCGTGTAATGTCTCCAAATTTTCGAGCTGGAAAGTATCGGGCTCGCCCGAGTTGGGGCATTTCACGTCAACAATTTTGATTACACCCGAGGGAACACGCTCTAGTGGCCGCTCCCCGCTAGTTTCCAGCAGGACCTTGTAGCCGGCATCCAGAAGACGCTGCATCAGTGGGATGACCTCGCGCTCCTGGAGCATCGGTTCGCCACCGGTGATTTCGACCAGTCCGCCGCTGGCACTGAGCTGTTCAACCTCACGGCAGACCTGCTCGATGGTCATCTTGCGGCCGCCATAAAAACTGTATTCACTGTCGCACCACGAGCAACGCAGGTTGCAGCCGGTCAGGCGAACGAAGACGCACGGCAGGCCCGCATGCGTTGACTCGCCCTGTATCGATTTGTAGATTTCAGTTATTTGCATGTACAAGTAGCGCTGGCGTCTCGCCGGCTTTGGCGGGTGGAACGCCCCGAGGGGACAGCCGCCTCACTACTCAGAGTACGTCGCCGTCGTCGTGTCGGTCTCGAACACAGTTACCGTTTTCACCCAGACTCTTCCGTTCGTCGAGGAACGCAAACTGCCGTTCGTTTCGTCGTAAAAATACTTGGCCAGATTTTCCGCTGAGGGATTCAGCTCCGTGAACGGTTGGATGTCATTAATCATCTGGTGATCAAGACGGTCGATGACGTGCTTCATCACATCGCGCAAGTCTTTGAAATCGAGCAGCAATCCTGCCCTGTCGAGTTCATTGCCGGCCAGCGTGACCCGAATCTTGTAATTGTGGCCGTGGGGATTCTCACATTTCCCGCGGTAATTGCGGAGGTAGTGCCCGGCGGCAAATGAGTCTTCGACAGTAACCTCGAACATGGAATCCCTTCAGCGGCCCGACGACGGGCACCTGGTCGCTATGCACAATCCATTATTTTACTCTGAGTGCATCAGCCCCGGTAAGCACGTTGTTCGCCTTGCCGCGTTGAAAGACAAGAAGTCCAGGGGCAGCGAATGTCTCACGACGGGTCAGCCTCGTCGAAGCAAACTATTGCGCTCCAAAGAACTGTGCCACTCTGCTTAGCTCAGTTGTCCGCCGATAAGCCGGCAAGCTTTCGACAAATACTCGCCCGTACGCTTTTTTCAGGATGCGGTTGTCGAGCAGCACCAGCAGGCCGCGATCGTGCAAAGAGCGAATAAGCCGTCCGAAACCCTGCTTTAAACTAATGACCGCTGCCGGCACCTGATATTGGAAAAATGCATTGCCACCTTCAGCATCAATTGATTTCACTCGTGCCGCAACCACCGGATCTGTTGGAACAGCGAACGGCAGGCGGTCAATGATCACGCAACTCAATTGCTCGCCTTGCACGTCCACTCCTTGCCAAAAAGATGAAGTTGCGAACAAAACGGCGTTTGGCGTGAGGCGAAATTCCTCGAGCAGCGCGGTTTTCGGAGCATCGCCTTGCAGGAGCATGGGGAATTCCAGCTCTCCGAGAAGGCGCTGGTAAATCTCGTTCATCTGCGCATAACTGGTGAAGAGAACGAAAGCCCGGCCGCGTGTGATCTCCAGGAGGCGGCGAATGCAATCGGCGGCTTTGGCGGCGAACTGCGGCGTACGCGGATCCGGAAGGTCAGGAGGAACGTAGAACATCGCCTGATTCGCGTAATCGAAGTGTGAGGCCAGCACTAGTTCACGGGTTTGCTCAAGGCCCAGACGGCGGCGCATGTAGTCGAAACCGCCGCCTACGGCGAGTGTGGCGGAGGTCAAGACAGCACACTCCAGTCTGTCGAACAAACAACTTTTCAGGATTGGCGCTACGTCGATCGGCGTGGCCTGAAGAAACACATTCGATTTGTCTCGGCCACCGCGTCTTCGCTCGATCCAGAAGACGGTGTTCCGGTCATCGGATTCCATGAGGAACCCGAGCTGCACCTGCAACTCCCCAGCGCGACGAACAAAGTTGAAGATCTCCTCCGGTTTGGACGACAGATTTTCCAACTCTGAGCCAATGCGTCCGAGCGAATGCTGCAGCGCCAGAAACTCCTCGCCATTTTCTTCCAGGAATTCGCGGCGATTTTCAAACGCGAAGCGTCCGTCGCCTTGCGGCAACAGCGCGAAGAAAAACATGGCGCGCTCTCGCAAACTCTTCAATGCTCCCGAAACGGATGCCGAGAGCAGGTGATTGCGCTGCAGCGAAGCCTCAACATCGCGGCACAGCTCTTCCACGCGGGCGTTGCTGACCGCGATCCCAAAGTAGCTGCTGGCGACATCTTCCAGTTCGTGGGCTTCGTCAAAAATTACCGTGCCCGCGTCGGGCAGGATGCCTGCATCATGCGCGTCTTCGGCTTGCTGCTTGATCGCCAGGTCCGCAAAAAATAAATGATGATTGACGATGATGATGTCGCTCTCCATCGCCCGGCGGTGCATTTCGGTGATAAAACATCGATCCCACGAGCTGCATTTCTGGCCGAGACAGGTGTCGGCGCGAGCGTCGAGCTTGTGCCAGAGCGCGCTCGCTTCAGGCAGCGATGCCAGCTCCGCCCGGTCGCCCGTCTGCGTGTTCTTCTCCCATGCAGCAATCGCGCGGTAGTGCTCGATTTCATCCAGGCCGCTGAGGACCGGCGTATCAGTAAGATCGTAGAGTTTTTTTCGGCAAAGATAATTGTTGCGGCCTTTCATGTAGCAGACGCTCAACTTGCCCTCGCCATTCGGAAAGAGCGCTTGCTCTAGAAAGGGAATGTCTTTGTAGAAGAGTTGCTCCTGCAGATTTTTCGTTCCAGTAGAAATAATGACCCGCTTGCCCGAGCGAATTACCGGCATCAGATAAGCCAGCGTCTTGCCAGTGCCAGTGCCGGCTTCGACAATCAGATGCCGCTTTTCCCCGAGCACCTGCTCTACGGCTTGCGCCATCTGAAGCTGGCCTCGGCGGAATTCGTATGCGGGGTGGGTGCGTGAGAGCACGCCTCCCGGAGAGAAAAACTGGTAGAGGGAAACATCTTTTTTCTGCGCTGAAGCGGAGGGCTGCGAAGTGGATGCCACAGAGTCTCTATAATATTCCACTGCACACGTAGGGACACCCGCCCTCGGCTGCCCAGCCGGTCGAACTGCTTGCATCACGGCGGACAGCCGAGGGTGGCTGTCTCTACGTGGGTATTGCTCGTCCATGACAGTCTCGCGTCCCCTCCTCGCCATCGTCGGCCGTCCGAACGTCGGCAAATCGACGCTGTTCAATCGAATTGTCGGCTCGCGGCGCGCTATCGTCGGCGACGAGTCCGGCATCACTCGTGACCGGCTTTATGGCGAAGGTGAGTGGAGAGGCCGGCAGCTACGCCTGGTTGATACCGGAGGGATCATCCCTGATGAAAAGGATTTCATTCCGGCGGAGGTTTTTCGTCAGGCGAGAGTTGCGCTTGGGGAAGCGGCGGCAATTGTCATGGTTGTGGATGGACGGACGGAACTCGCAGCGTCTGATCTGGAACTGGCGCGGCTGTTGCTCAAAACCGGCAAGCCACTGTTTCTGGCGATTAATAAGATTGATACGGAAAAGCAGCAGGCGCTTGCCAACGAATTTCACCGCCTGGGAATTCGTGAGCTGTTTCCAATCTCCGCAGAACATGGGCGTGGAGTCGATGAGTTGCTTGACGCTGTGCTCGAAGCGCTGCCTTCGGAAGACCGGATAACCACAGAGGGCACGGAGGACACGGGAGAAGAAAGCGCTTCAGAGATCAAAGTTGCCATCATCGGGCATCCGAATGTTGGCAAGTCCACATTGTTGAACCGGCTGACTGGCTCAGAGCGGGCGATTGTCTCGCCCGTTCCGGGCACAACGCGAGATGCGGTGGATGAAGTCGTCGAGCGCGATGGGCAGCGCTTTCGTTTCATCGATACTGCTGGCATTCGCCGCAAAGGCAAAACTCACCTGATGGCCGAAAAGCTTTCAGTGGTGATGGCACGTAAGCATCTGGAGGCCGCCGATATCGCTCTGCTGGTGATCGATGCGACAGAAGGTGTCAGCCAGCTTGACGCGGCAATCGCAGGCTACGCGCATGAGAGCGGTCGTTCAGTGATTATCGTTGTGAACAAGTGGGATCTTGTGATCAGCGGCCAGAAGCAGCCTGTTAGCCAGGCAAAGACAGCGCGAATTCAGGAAAGCAAGCGTCCCGCGGACCGCGCGGCGTACGAGCAACGCTTGCGCTACGGGCTCAAATTCCTGAGCTACGCACCGGTGCTGTTTATCTCTGCCACAAACGGAAAAGGGGCGGAGAAAATCCTTCCGATGCTCGAGAAAGTTGCCAGCGAACGCCGCAAACGAATCCCGACTGCAGAAATGAATCGCTTTCTAAAGCAGGTTGATTTCGACCGCGCTTCAGTACCCGCGTCGAAGCGAGTGAAAATCTATTACATGACCCAGGCGGCAGTTGCTCCGCCCACGTTCATTCTGTTTACCGATCGCAAGGTGAGGCTGCACTTTTCCTACCAGCGCTTTTTAGAAAATCAGATTCGCCGCGCATTCGGGTTCCTGGGGACACCGATCTGGATTAAAAATCGTGCGCGTGATTGAGATTGCCGTCACTGGTAAGCCTCCTCGCAGGCTGATGACGGAGGGATTCCCGGGGAAAAAGAAGGAAAGCTGGGACATGTTCGAGACCTCTACCAGAAGAGGTTCACCGAGCGCGAATCCGAGTGGAACCGACGACAGTCAGACGCCCGGCAAGCTCCATTTCCAGAAGAGCGGAGAGCCGTGCACGAACAAAGGATGAGACTGCTCGCCGTCCCGCCGTATCAGGTCGGAACAGCACCACGCCCGCATGTTCGTGAACCGGGTGCTGCAGCAGGCTGGCAATACCTTTGTCGAGAGTCAGCAGGACGCGACCCGCGGTTCGAGCAGCCTGCAGCACCGTTCGGTCTTTTGCCCCCGAGAGTCCCTCCTCAACGATGCTATCGGGGTCGTGCCCAAGCCGCCGGAGATCATCCGCGAGTTCCCGAGGCAGATTCTCATCGAGCTTAAATCTCATTTTCCCCGAATCGGGAGTAGACGTTCTTCGTGCGCTAATTCTGCTGCATAGGCCAGTGCAGCCTCGATGTGCTCCGGCTTAAGGGAAGGATAGCTGTTCAGAATCTCTTCTTTAGAGGATCCTTCGGCGAGGCTATCCAGAATCACGGTTACGGGAATTCGCGTTCCTGCGGCGCAGATTTCCCCGCCGCTGATATCCGGATTGCTTTCCAGGAATTCTTGCCAGGCGACCATGATTTTTATTGTATCGGCCTGCGCTTCGCCAACAAAATGGAATCTGAGCGTAAATGGAAGGCCGGGGCGTCTCGCCTGGCCTCCATCGCGGACTCTAGAGGATAACCCGATTGCGGAACCCAGCACCTACTCTCCCCCGGACTCGGGTTGTTCCGTGAGCAGTCCAATCCGCTCCACTCCCGCGTGGTGCGCGACATCAATTACGTCTGCCACATATTGAAAGTCAACATCAGCATCTCCCCGTACAAAGGCAACTTTCTCTGCCCGTTTCAAATAGATTTCCGCCAGCCGCGTCTCCAGGTCTTCCCATCGCACATTCTCTTGGTTGATCTTTAGCGCCGGCGGCTGACCATTAGTAGTCCACACGATCTGGATCACGATAGTGCGCGATTGCTGGCTCTGCTGTCTGTTTCTGATCGGGCTGCGGAATCTGCGCCTTCTCGACGTATTCCTTGTCCATCGCGACCACTACCATGAACACAATGATGAGAACTAGAAGAACATCGATCAGTGGAGTTACGTTGATTTCGGGACGAGACGGACCACCGCCTGCCATCGAGAATGCCATAAACCTTGCTCCTCTCGGGCACGCGTGTCTGAGAGGATTGGACACCCGCGCGATGCAATGGGTTCCCAGTTGATTTCTTGCACCGGGTTATTACTTGCGCGCATTCATGAAATCACTGCCGCCGATTACTCATGCACGTTCGCCCTTCTTGCTCGTCGTCCTTTGCTAAACTCTTTTGCTGTGCCTGCCTACGTTCGACTGGTGATACGACACGTCGTACTCTGGCTATTACCTGCCTCCGCCTTGCTGTTTGCTCAAGCTGGAAATCAGTCAGCCCTGCGCCTGGATACGGGTGAGCACATCTACAAGTCAGCTTGCGTAGCCTGCCACGGTCCTGATGGCAGAGGAACGCCGAAAACGATAGCCGGATTTGAGCCACCGGACTCGTTCCCGGACTTCACACGGTGCGATCAGACGACGCCGGAGCCCAACACCGCATGGGAGGACGTGATCATGCACGGCGGACCTTCCCGCGGATTCTCACAAATCATGCCCGCATTCGGGGATGCTCTGAATCTTGAGCAGATCAGTAAGGTGATCGAGTACATGCGAGGTTTCTGTCGCAATAAGCATTGGGCGCGTGGGGAGTTGAATCTGCCTAGGGCCCTCGTGACCGAGAAAGCATATCCGGAGGACGAAGTTGTAATTTCGAGCGCAGTCAATGCGCGGGGAGCGCCGGGCGTATCGAATGACGTTATTCACGAGCAGCGCTTCGGCGTGAAAAATCAGATTGAGGTCGACGTTCCTATCAACTTTCAAAATCAGAACCACGTCTGGTATGGAGGCGTTGGCGATACCGTGCTTGGGGTCAAGCGAGAAATGTTCGCGAGCCTGCGTTCCGGATCGATTTTGAGCCTGCAGGGAGAGGTCATCGTGCCGACCGGCAACAAGACCCATAGCTTGGGGACTGGCACGACGACATTCGAGACGTTTGCGGCTTTTGACCAGCTTTTTCCTACGAATACTTTTGTGCAATTTCAAATGGGCGCCGATTTACCTCGCCACACGGATATATCTCCTCAATCAGTGTTCTGGCGGAGTGCTTTGGGCCAAAGTTTCGCGGCGGATCATGGGCTGGGGCGATTATGGTCGCCGATGGTCGAGTTTTTAGCCGACCGAGAGCTCACCAGGGGAGCGAAGACAAATTGGGACCTGGTGCCGCAAATGCAAGTGACGATCAGC
>Ga0209058_1001276_pt1 | contig 21483 bp, 18 predicted proteins | sample GraSoiAngelo_147_FD_185904 | JGI IMG/M metagenome (GOLD analysis project Ga0209058, IMG submission 185904) | Grasslands soil microbial communities from the Angelo Coastal Reserve, California, USA - 14_1009_05_40cm (SPAdes) (version 2) | ecosystem: Environmental > Terrestrial > Soil > Grasslands ... | reverse complement strand
GTGAAGCAGATGACCGCAGAACGATCCCGTAGAGCAATGGTTCTCGAAGCAGACGGCAAACGAGAATCAACGGTCCTAGTCGCGGAAGGAGACAAGAACGCCGCCATCCTAAGAGCTGAGGGTGATAAGCAATCAGCGATACTCCGAGCCGAAGGTTTGAACCAGTCACTGACCACAGTGTTTAACGCTGCCAAGGGAATCGACGCGAAGACAATGGCGCTGCAATACCTCGACACGCTAAAGGCACTTGGCGCTACTCCGTCTACGAAATACATCTTTCCAATGGAGTTCACAAGCCTCCTCAGCAAAATGAGGGGCTTCATGCAAGAAAGCTCCGAGGACAAACCGTCCACCTAGACCGGACGGACCAGGACAGGGTCTAGGCGCAATGGTCAGCTAGGTTCATTAACCCTCAACTCTGATGCCCTAGCCATGGGCGAACCTGAGACACAGCGGCCTAGAAGAGTTCAGGCTCTGATCGTAATCGCCCTTCTGGTCGTCCTCGCTACTGCCACCGCCTACGCGGTGATGAGCGACGCCTCGGTGAGAGGGTTAACGGTGAGGATATCCAACCCAATCAGAACCTGTTCCATAGACTCTTTGACAGACGCTAGGATGGTCACCTTCTCCCTATCTGCTATCGTCTACAGCACTCACTCCCTTCGGACCTCCATTAGTCAAGTAAGGCTTCAACTAGCGGCTGACGGAGTGGCGGTCGGCACCGCGAACGAAACTGACAGAGCTTTCGACCCGGGACAGGGAACTAGTTATTCCACCCTCCTTTTCAAGGACCCAGTCTTGGACCCCTCCAACCTTCCCCCCTCGTCCAACCTGGTCCTCGCCATAACAGCCCAAGTCTCGGCGGGCTTCTACAGAATGAAAACTACAGCTTCAGACAGCCAAGTCGTCAGCTCGGGGACCGGCTGTTAGCCTCCTCGCCCTGACCTGCTTCTCCTTGAAACGGTCCTCAGGGAGCAAATGCCGTTAAGAAACGCGTCAAAAAGGCATATTTCAGTACCAAGCGGAACCCTTTTCTTCTCATCAAAACACCAGTTACCTATGCCGAAGACAGCAGGCATACCAAAGTCGTTAGTCGCCGACATCAACAAACTCAAGACACGCCTAGGATCGCTGGAGAAAGCCAACTCATCGCTACTCAAGGAATTCAAGAACACGATCAAAGAACACGCTGCAATGATAAAAAAGCAAGAGCAGACAATCGCCAGCCTCGGAAAGAAGTCAGCGAAGAGAGAAAAACGCAAACCAAGCGCGTACAACCTCTTCCTCAAGGACAAAATGTCTCAGGGTATGAGCATGGTCGAAGCGGTCAAAGCATGGAAAGAGAAAGAAGGCGGAATGTCGACCTCAAGCATGAGGCAGACATCGACCAGCCAAGACTGGCAACAACAAACACAACAGTACTAGTGCAAGAGAAGCTCAATCACGGCTCGCCTGACGAGAAATGCGGCGCACCCCAAACTTTTTTTTCGATAAGGAGAGACTTCAGACCGACTGTCATTTTCTAGACTAGCAACCCTCCGACTGCGCTTCCGAAGATAGTCTCGACCTTCAGGTCAGGTTAGGCGGTGACGCACATTTCCTAATGCGCACCGGGCCGAAAACAAAGCGGGATGGGTCTGAGACGAAAAAAGCATCGGGAACTAATCGTCTAACGGCTCGCTCGATAAGAGGCTGGTTGTTCAGGATAGCATGTTTACTCCAGGAGCTTCACAGCCTCGTCTCGAGGAATGGCGACGAGCGTCTCGGTGTGTAGCAGGTCTCCCCACCGCATCAGTGCTTTCAAAGCCGCCTTCTCACTAGGCGCCTCAATTGTCACAACCGCGTCATAACGTCCGATCGTCCAATAGGCGCTGACAACTTTTCCCCCTTCGTCTCTGAACTTGTTCCAGAGCCTGTCCGCCTGCTGAACCATATCCTTGGTCGGCTTGGTTCTCCACTTTGCTAGACTAACGAAAAATGGCATTTGCAACCACATTGCCCATCGACAGTATTTGAAACCTGTGTCTTGCCAAAAACCCTAGGCTTGAGGACTTCCCGCGGAAATGGGCCATGCTTGCTTGGCAGGGAAGATGTCGTATTGACGTGACTCGGCCTACCCCCCAAGAATTGCTTTGAAAGCGTTCAACGCGAGCGTCAAGCATCTTCGCGCCTTCACGAAGGTTCTTAGCCTAGTTCCGAGGCGATTTGGGAGGTATACGAGAGGAGGTGTTATCCAGGCCGATGAGTCGTAGTTCGTATGGTAGCCCCAGAACGATGCACAAAGTAACCTGTTCTGACTGTGGGAAGGAAACTGAAGTGCCGTTCCAGCCAACTGAGGGAAGACCAGTTTACTGTAGGGATTGCTACCAGAAACATAGAAGGTACTAGTAGTTTCTGCTAGTCCCGGGAGTCTTCAACGACTCCGATACGCAGTAATTATCATCCGCTTTTTAGGAACCCTACTCTTAAACGACGGTCAGCCTCATCGCAATCACTCTTCCAATCGCGTTGATCCAGCCTGACTGAGGAAATCGTTGTTGAGAAGCCTGACGAAATCCCCGGAGCCTGGCAATCATACTACGGCAGCCTCGCAGACCTCTTCCGCAGCAAAATGCGTCCGTCGAGTCGTTGGACGATTCTTGAAGCGGGCGCTGGGAAAGGACAGCTGACAATTCCCCTCCTCCGCCGTCTACCCGGCTCAACTAGCTACATTGCTGTCGACTCATCACGAGGGGCGTACCGCGACTGGCTTCCGCAGCTCACAAGGTTGTTGGATGCGACAAGACTTCGCGAGAGGGTCAGAGTCTTGAACGAAGATGTGAGAAGAATGCTGAGCGTGAAGAGTCAGAGCGTGAACGCGATAGTGTCTAACGAGCTTCTGTGCGACCTTCCGAGAGAAGCACAGCTAGCTAGAGCGTTTAGAGAGTTCAGCCGTGTATTGGTGCCCGGAGGAATTATGATTCATGGCGAGTGGTCGTCGGTACCCCGAAAAGACCAGAAGTCGTTTCAAGTCACTCACAACCCTTCTTGGAATCCAGACCAACTCTCTATTCAAGCAAGCAACGCAGGCTTCGTCGGGATAGAGTTCTGTTTCTTCGACACCACACTGAAATTCAAAGGAGAATCCGCTGAGAGAGAAGTAGAAAGCTGGGCGCCAGCGAAACACTTCCTACCCAAGAACAAACACATTTTGCGAAAACATGGAATGCGGTTACCTCCCGAACACATCATCTTCTGCCACAAACCACGGTAATAGGAAAGCGAACTGTTATAGAAGCCGTCGACAAAATACCCTCTCCCAGACACGAGGTTGAGAGACCCCCGTCATCGCTCTGGGATGGAAGAAAGCAAGAAAGCATCTCTTCTCCTTGAAGACGGGACGCTCTTTCAGGGCGCGGGGTTCGGTGCCGAGACAGAGGTCTCAGGCGAAGTCGTATTCAACACTTCAATGTACGGCTACCCCGAACTCCTAACAGATCCATCCTACTACGACCAAATAGTCGTAATGACCTATCCGATCATCGGCTCCTATGGAGTGCCGTCGCGATCACTCTCTGACAAGCACGGAATGCCACTTCATTTCGAATCTAACGCGATAAAGGTGAAAGGGTATGCAGTCCATTCTCTCTCCGCCCCGAGCCACTGGTCCAGCGAGCGAACAGTCCAAGACTGGCTTCAATCAGAAAACGTACCAGGAATATCTGGTATCGACACCCGAGCTCTTACACAGAGGCTCAGAACCAAAGGGACCATGCTTGGAACCCTGAGAGTCTCATCCGACAATTTCGACCCTGATATGGGAGAGCGCGACCTCAAGAAACTGCGAGATCCCAACCAGTACGACATTGTGAAAAACGTGAGTCCCCCTGAACCTGTGGTATACAATGGGGAAAACGGGGCGAGAATAGTCGTCATCGACTGTGGGGCAAAGTTTGGAATCGTGAGAGAGCTGCTCGCCAAGGGGGTGGGCGTGGTCAGAACCCCCTACGATTACAGCCTCGACAATATCCTCCAGTTCAATCCTCATGGCATCGTCATAAGCAATGGTCCTGGGGACCCAACAAAGTGCGAGAAGACCATCGAGACAACCCGCCAGCTAATCAACGACACGGACCTTCCGCTAATGGGAATCTGCCTAGGTAGCCAGATACTGGGACTAGCAGCGGGAGGCAGCACCTTCAAGCTGAAGTTCGGCCACCGAGCGGTAAACCATCCATGTCTGGACCTGAAAACCGGACGATGTTACATAACAACCCAGAACCACGGTTATACTATCGAAGAGAAATCAATCACAGATACCGACTTCGAAGTCAGCTTCAAAAACGTCAACGACAAGACCGTAGAAGGAATCCGTCACAAGACGAAGAAAATCATAGGCGTCCAGTGGCATCCTGAAAGCTCACCCGGTCCACACGACACACAGTTTCTCTTCGCAGAGTTCCTCGGAGATGCGGCTAGAAGTTGAGACAAGCCAGCATCAAGAGCGTTCTGATAGTCGGAAGCGGCGCGATCAAGATAGGCGAGGCCGGCGAATTCGACTATTCAACTTCCCAAGCCATCAAGGCCTTGAAGGAGGAAGGAGTCAAAACCATAGTTGTCAACCCAAATGTCGCCACAGTCCACACTGACGAAAAGTTCGCCGATAGAGTATACTTCGCGCCCATCAAGGCCGACTACTTGGAAGAGATTATCGAAAAGGAGAAACCTGACGGAATCCTCCTAGGATTTGGCGGGCAGACCGCTCTAAACTGCGGCGTTGAACTATCAGAACGCGGGACGCTCGAAAAGTACCACGTTGCAGTTCTCGGAACAACCATCCGAAGCATCGAGACCGCCGACAACCGAGAACTGTTCAAGAAAACCATGCTAGAGAACGGGGTCCCGGTTCCGAAGAGCCTGAAAGCCACAAACGTTCAGGAAGCCCTTCAGGCAGCGAGACACATCGGCTTCCCGGTAATCGTCCGCGTCGCGTACACCCTCGGAGGCCAGGGCTCAGGGGTTGCCCACAACGAGCGAGAACTCGCCGAGATATCGCTAAAGGGTCTATCCGTCAGCAGAATTCACCAGGTCCTCGTCGAAGAGTACCTGGAGAAGTGGAAAGAGATTGAGTACGAGGTCATGAGGGACTCTGCGGACAATTGCACAATTGTCTGCAACATGGAAAATCTCGATCCCATGGGAGTCCACACGGGTGACAGCATCGTAGTCGCCCCATCACAAACCCTGACCAACAGAGAGTACAACCTTCTGCGCGAGACTGGTCAGAAGGTTATCCGTGCCCTAGGAATAGTTGGCGAATGCAACATCCAGTTCGCCGTCAACCCTCACGGGGAGGATTTCCGAGTAATAGAGGTCAATTCTCGACTCTCCCGAAGCTCGGCGCTCGCATCGAAAGCAACCGGCTACCCAATAGCGTACATCGCAGCTAAGCTCTCTCTGGGTTATATGCTCCCGGAGCTGACAAATCGAATAACCGGGGTCACCACGGCCTGTTTCGAACCCTCCCTAGACTATGTCGTCGTGAAGATTCCGCGGTGGGACTTTCAGAAGTTCCGAAGAGTCAGCCGTGGAATCGGGACCCAGATGAAATCGGTAGGGGAAGTGATGGCTATTGGCAGATGTTTCGAAGAGGCAGTTCAGAAGGCGGTTCGAATGCTTGAAATTGGGAGAGAGCTAACGGATGTCAACGACCTCGGTCAGGGGCTCAGGATTAGACGCGAGATGGGCTCTCCGACTGACCAGAGGCTGTTCTATGTGGTAAAAGCGCTGAAGGCCAAGGCGAACGTGGAAGAAATCTCTAGGCTAAGCGGAATAGACCCCTGGTTTCTCGACAAGCTGCAGAACATAATCACCTTCGAGAATCATCTGCGACGAAGCAAGCCTGGAGCCCGACAGCTACGGCGAGCGAAGGAGCTCGGGTTCTCGGACAAAAGAATCGGAGCGCTGATCGGCAAGACTGAACTCGATGTCAGGCGACTCAGAAAGCGCTTCGGAATAATCCCTTGCATCAAACAGATTGACTCACTCTCCGCTGAATGGCCTGCCTCAACCAACTATCTCTACCTCACCTACGGCGGGAGCAGCGACGACGTAACCTACCTTGAGAGGAACAGGGTCCTAGTACTCGGCTCCGGATGCTATAGGATAGGATCCAGCGTCGAGTTCGACTGGTGCTGTGTCAACATGGCTCTGGCCCTCAAAAAGATGTTCCAAGAAGTGGTCATGGTGAACTGCAACCCGGAAACAGTCTCCACTGACTTCGACGTTCCCGACAAGCTCTACTTTGAAGAGCTCACCTTCGAGCGCGTTCTGGACATAGTTGATAAGGAGAAGCCTTCGGGAGTCGTCGTGAGTGTCGGCGGGCAGACCCCCAACAACCTCGCGGTCAGCCTAGCACCCCACGTCAAGATTCTCGGCACCTCTCCGGCCAACATCGACATGGCCGAGGACAGGTCGAAATTTAGCCATCTACTAGACCAGCTCGGCATAGCTCAGCCCAAATGGAGCAAAGTGGAATCTCTTGAAGGCGCGAAAAAATTCGCCAAATCAATTGGCTACCCGGTTCTCATAAGACCCTCATACGTCCTATCTGGCGCAGCGATGAATGTGGCGTTTGACGAGCCTGGACTGCTGAACTACATTAGGCGAGCTTCGAAAATATCGAAGAAGAATCCGGTTGTAATTTCAAAGTTCGTGACCAGAGCACGGGAGGTCGAGGTTGATGGTGTCAGTGATGGAAGGAATGTATTCATCGGGGCGTTGATGGAACACGTTGAGAATGCCGGCGTTCATTCTGGCGACGCGACCATGAGCATCCCGGCCCTAACCCTCAACCGGCCTCTGAAAGACAAGCTGGTGGACGCTACCCGGAAAATCGCGAGAGGTCTCAAGATACACGGTCCTTTCAACATTCAGTTTATCGTCAAGAATGAGCAGGTATTGGTAATCGAGTGCAATCTTAGAGCATCCCGGAGCATGCCCTTCGTCTCCAAGACGATCGGCCGAAACCTGATGGACTTAGCCGCCAGAGCCATAACAAACGGCAAAGTCGAGGAGGGCGAAGGCGTCCCCCGAGGATACGCGGTAAAGGCTCCACAGTTCTCATTCACCCGCCTCGACAAGGCCGACCCTATCACAGGCGTTGAAATGGTGTCAACGGGAGAGGTTGCCTGCTTCGGCGAGAGCTTCGAGGACGCGTTTATCAAAGCCATGGTGGCCAGTAACTTCTATGTACCACAGCCAGGCGATTCCGTCCTAATCACAATGGGAGAAACACGCAAGGAGATAACTCCCTACGCAGGCATGCTAGTGCGAAACGGGTACAACATCTTCGCCACCCAGCACACAGGAGAGGAATTCTTGAGGAACGGCGTTAACTGTGCAATCTTGCACAAGGTTAGCGAGAAACGAAAACCAAACATCCTCGACTACATCACCAGCAAGGAGATAAAACTCGTAATCAACATTCCAAGTCATCAAGGCGAGCCAAATTCACGGAGAATTCTAAAGGACGAATACCTAATTCGTAGGAAGGCAACCGAGTTCGGAATACCCGTAGTAACAAACCTCCAACTGGCGAAAGCACTGATCAAGGCTCTACTGAGGAAAGAAAACGGCAGGCGAGCCACGGTAAACGTGAAGGCACTTGCACAATCAACCGGTCAATTGCCCGAAGCCAAAGCAGCTAAGGAGCTCAACACGGCACCATTGCAGCTGCGGTAGCCAGTCCGCCGCGGTAGACTATAGTTCAGCCGAATTCGCCCATAATAGTCCCTGAATCGCAATCTGTACGCGACCACTGAAGGTCGCCCTGACGGCTTGAAGGAAAATGCTAACGATCCCACCCTCTCGAAATCCTAGATTCGCCCATATCACGCCCTTTGCGCCCCGAAAACAGCCCACTCTCCGTGCGAGACAGGAAACGACTTCTGAAAAACGATCGGGTACGGACGCGGCCATTCGAGATGTGAAACCCGGTTCGAGTTGGCAAGGGCGGCTTCTGGGCTACGCCTATATACATCATAGCCCAAAAACTGCTCTGCAACTGAGCACAATGCCCGACTCGCCCATCATCATGACCCTTGACAAACCGCACTTCCAGGTAAAACTCCACCACGACCGGCTCCAGGTCGACCTCAAAGAAGGCGTCAGAGCAGAACTCGAAAAACTGGCTGAAGCCAGGCCCATCCTCCGCGATTCTCTCGGATGGATTTTCCAGACCATCATACCCCTCGACGTCAAGCTCTGGGAAATAGAAAAGGTCCAGGCAGACAGCACTGGAAAAATGAGCATCAAAATCCCACACCGCCGCGACCTACACATACCCCTCGAACCGGCAGAGTCAAGACAGCTCACCGAGAAGCTTGAACAATTGATCCCTCTCGAGAAGGAGCGAGAGTTTCAGCGCCAGAAGAGCTACGAGGCAGCGATGAAGCAGAGGGAAGCCTCCGAGGCCGAAGCCCTGCGTCTGACCAGAAGACCCGCCTGACCTCGCACGCTACGACGTACAATTCATCGATAGTTAGCACGTCTTTCCAGACATAGTCATGAGCTAAACAAGTCCTGGTCTTAAATCCGCACAGAAAATGAGAAACACGGGAAATGTCAGAGGAATTCGAGGAGCGTTTCATAAAGCCGATCATCAACGCATCCTATCCAGGCACGCTCGCAGGACTGGGACTCGCAGCGCTTTCGGTCACCGGAGCGAGAAGCCTAATTCTCACACTCAGCCTCGCATCCGGTGCCCTCCTCTTTCTCCTCTCGGCCTTCTTCCTCTTCTTTTACACGGTCTATCCAACCAGGAGGCGTTACTGGACTGGGTCAGCCCTCTCCTTTCTCATGGGACTCGTAGCCTCTATTGTCTCGGTGATAATCCTCGTCATAGTCAGTTTCTAGGACCCGCATCCCGACGTTTCAGTCTACTCAGGGCTGTAAGCAGAAGGAAACACTGAAGTCGAAGAGCCATACTCGATCCTGTCTCATATGCCTCACCTAACCGTGGTAATGGTCGAGCCCGGGTATGATGAAACCATCGGGTTCGTCGCACGAGCGATGAAAAACTTCGACCTAGCAAACCTCCGACTCGTCAACCCAATCGCCCGAATCGAAGGTAGAGCGAAAATGCGAGCAGGCCACGCACAAGAGGTTTTGGAGAACGCAGAGAGGTTTCGATCGCTTTCGGAAGCTGTTGCGGATCAAGATCTGACAGTAGGAACAACATCCCAGAGAGCCCGCTCCCAATACCGAGTCCTACGACGACCAGCGAGCCCGAGGGACCTAGCGGAACAACTCAAGAAAGCCAGCGGGTCTGTTGCCCTGGTTTTTGGGAGGGAGGGAACAGGTCTCACCAATCAAGAACTAGCACTCTGCGACATGACCGTTACTATCCCCTCATCTCCAAATTACCCCACACTCAACCTTTCACACGCAGCAGCAATCATCTTCTGCGAACTGTTCAATACACTCGAAAACGACTCATCCGACGAACTCGCACCACAATCTGTCAAAACGATCATGGTGAACTTTCTAGAAAAATCAGCACGGCTGGCAGGAATCAATGCAGAGGAGACAAGCCTGGCTCTACGGGCCTTCAAGAACATGCTTGGCAGGTCAGCATTAAGGGTGCGAGAGGCAAGCCTCCTCGCGGGCGTTCTTCGGAACATTACGATTGCACTATCCGACGCTCGGCTCACATCTCGACCCGACCAACGCGCTGAAAATCTCCTGGTTCCGCAGAACTTGGTTCGGCACCTTCCTCAGGTTTGACAGGGCACACGAGAATGCAGCCGACTAGACAGCGTCTTCCTACGATGCCTGATATGCTCGCTGCAAAGGATAGAATCAGGGGAGTGGCGAGCAAAACTCCTCTAGTCGAGTCGCCTGTCCTGTCGAGACGCCTTGACTGCCGAATCTATCTAAAGCTTGAGTGCTTCCAGCCTATACGGGTTTTCAAGATTCGAGGAGCCTACAACAAGATCTCTCAAGTGCCGGAGAGAGAGGTGGTTGCAGTCTCCTCGGGAAACCATGGAATGGCCGTGGCATACAGCTCTCGACTGCTAGGAAAGCATTCGATAATAATAGTTCCTGAAACGATCGTCCCCGAAAAACTAAGCGTCATCGAAGAGTTCGGTGGGCGAGCGGTCAGGTTTGGAAAGAGTCACAAGGAGAGAGAGGAGAAAGTTCGGGAAATCGTGAGCGAGACTGGGGCCGTTTTTGTCCACCCATTTAACGACCCGGATGTTATTGCAGGAAACGGGACTTGTGGACTGGAGATTGTAGAACAGCTACCAGATGTTGATTCAGTGATTGTCCCTGTGGGAGGAGGTGGCTTGATCTCAGGGATAGCTCTGGCGGCCAAGTCTACCCGACCACCAGTTCGCGTCTTTGGTGTGGAACCGGTTGGCGCGGGGAAGATGACCGCGGCTCTCGAAGCTGGGAAGCCCGTTGACATCAGTGCTCCTAGGTCTTTAGCGGACGGGCTTATTCCGTCCAGCGTCGGGGATCTCACTCTTGAGGCGTGTAAGCTATACGTTGACCAAGTCTTAACGGCGTCAGAAGAGAATATCCTCTTGGCGACGAAGCTCCTAATTCACGACGCGCACATATTTCCAGAACCTTCAGGTGCGGCCTCTCTAGCTGCCCTTCTCGGAGGTCAGCGGCTAAGAGGTCTCGGTAAGAAAGTCGTCTTGGTCATTTCAGGGGGAAACATATCACTCGACCTTCTCAAGAGGACTCTACTGTAACCATCGCCACCCCGTGAGTAGGAAGAAAGCCGCATATGGACATGTGCGCACGAAAGTGATAAAAGCTAACCCTAGGCAACTGTAGTTGCTTTGAGGCTTCCTGAGACAATGAGGATCTCTCTGAGAGAGATTCTTGCTCTCGTCCTTCTGGGACTCACATTGGGCGGTCTGTCACCCTATGCAATCCATTCCTCGACTGGGCAGAGCACGTTGCCTGTCGTAAGTGTCTTCAGCAATTCCTACAGTTCATCTAATGTCACGGACACGGCCCTAGTTCCAGGGACCGTAGTGACTTTTGAGGTTAACGTGGCTGATGCGCCGTCGTTCAACGGGTACGAGTTTGTACTCTATTATGACTCATCATTCATTCAGGCCACAACGGTGGATGTTCGCACCGGAACCGTCTTCACCAACCCCTTCGTAGCTCTCCAGGACCTCGCCGTTCCCGGCATCATTCGGCTCTCAGTTGTGAACCTTGGAAGCTCGTTCGACGGCGCGTTTGGGAGCCTTGTCCATTTGGCTTTCCGGGTCGTCGACACTGGGGTCAGCCCCCTTGTGCTAGCTGCAGGAACTGCGAACCCTGCCAACGCTGCCGAAAGCGACACGCGGCTGGTACTGGGCTTGAACCCAATCGCCGTCTCCACCTCTGATGGTTATTTCAAAAACGTAGCAGGGAAACTCGGCCCGGTTGCAGCCTTTACCTTTCTGCCGGCTATGCCTCTAAAGGGAAGCACCGTATTTTTCAACGCTACGGACAGTTTCGACGCTGATTTCAATTCACTGCCCGACCGCGGCCTCAGCACTTACACTTGGGATTTCGGCGATGGTCAGGGGCAGGTTTCGATCTTCCCGTTCATCACTCACAGGTTCGGCCAGCCCCAAATGGGGGGCGCCGACTATTCGGGCAACTTTTCCATCAGACTGACTGTTAAGGATACTGACGAAGGCTTTGTTGGGATTAGAACACTCCTAGTCCCGATAAGTCCGACCGCCGGGTCGTCTGCAGGAGTGACCTTCAACACCGGTCCCACGCTTTCAACTCCCGCTGGTTCTTCGGTTGTAAGTTCAATTCTGATTTTCAGTGTCGGAGGGTTCATAGGAACGGTAGGTCTAACCTCTTCCTCTTTTCCCGTCCTGCCTAACGGCTTGTCAACGGCCCTCAACCCGACCAGCGTGAGTCTCGTTGTTGATGGAACAGCACACACAGTCCTCACGACTACCGCCAAGGTGGATACGCCTCCGGGCCGATATGTCGTAGTGATAAGAGCCTCCAGTGGAAGCGTCGCCGTGGGAGCAGGGATTCTCTTTGTCGAGGTCCAACCGCGAGAACCAATCTTCGGAAGCGCCAAGTTCGCGTGGACCCGGAAGATTTCCGTTTCATCCAACCCCCTAGAGACTTGGAGGGGACAGGTGGCTAACCCGAACCCAGTTACACCTCTGCAAGTTAGACTACACATCACCGGAACCATAGCTGGTGTCCCCATCTTCACCAGCGATTCCGCAACAATTCTGCTCAGCCCCGGAGGGTCTCAGTTTCTGACTGCCACCAGACTGTTCCCTTCATACCAGGCCGGTCTAACATTCGGGTTCACGGCTACCATCTTCTGGTCGTTCGTCCCCGGAACCTACCTAGTCAGCTCCTCTAGAGTGACGGGCACGATAATGGTTTCAAAGTAGCGGCTTCAATGAATTAATGGGCTAAATATGCCGCGAGGCGGCTCACCCGACGGTGTGAGCTGGTGGCTCTAGCCGAATGTGTCTCTCTTGACGCATGAGAAGCATCTATAAGTCGTCTCGGTCGCCCATTTTCCGTCATTGTCAAGAATCTGATGGTCTTGGATGTTGAGTTCGCTGTCGTCGAAGGTTTCTCCGCACCTGTCACAAATATGTGGCAACATGAGCCTCCCATGCGGTGGATTATGCGACACATAAACAATCGCTATATTGAACGTGCGAATCGTTATGTCGAGCCGCGCTTGACAGATACACTTTCCGGCAAGTCAATGGTCCAGAAGACCTTCGTCTATGTTGACAGCGTTGGAAAAGAGTGTCGGAAAGCACTCACCGTTGATTTCGGCCAGAGCCATAAAGGAGTCCGGTTCGACGCGGTCTCCCAGCTGCTTCGACAGGCAGTGTTGGACTGGTTTGCACGACGTGATAGGAACTTGAAGTTGGTTCACGAGTCCACGGACGACAGAAGGCTCGGCGAAGTTCGAATCGTGTTCCAGGGAGAGGCTGGGAAAGTTCATTTTAGAATCCGCTTTGATGCGTCCTTTACACTAGCAGGACAGTTGAGGGACTCGCAGTGCTTCCTGAAGGGAGTCAACGTCTCTGTCGACTCTCGAGACTTCTCGATCTAGAGCGAGAAGGAAACCTGCGGTTAGCCTTGAAGCCGGTTCGCGAGTTCTGTTAGATTTCGGACCTTCTTCGCTGTGCGGCGAAGAGCGCTTGGTACAGGTTTCTGTTTGTTCCTGTTGACCCAGATGGTTGAGATGGCGAGTTTCGTGGCTGGTTCAATGTCATGGTAGAGGCTTCCTGCGACGTGAAGCCACTGGTTTGTGCCGATGACTCTTCGAGCTGCCCTAAAATGGGCCGGTCTTGGCTTGTAGGACCTGACCTGTTCAGCGGTTATGATTATCTCGAATGGAACTGTGAAGTGGGTGAGGGTGGCGGCTAGGAGGTCGTTGTCCACGTTCGAGAGTATTCCTAGGGTGTAAGATTTGGCGAGCCTTTCGAGCGAGGGGTTTGTGTCTGGGAAGGGTTTCCATCTCGGGAGGGCTTCGGAGAGAATATCAGGGTCTGGATTGCTCCAGTCGATTTTCGGGCGATGGTTTTGACTGCTAGTGATTGGACTTCTCGGTATGACTTGTACGGCTTCTCTTTCTCCACGCGTCTCTCTTCCTCATCGTAGAGTGCAACGAGCTTCTTGGCGGACACGGTTTTCCGTTCAACACCTGTCAACGCCTCATGGAACGCTTCCCCGATGCCTGTCTCCCAGTCTATCAACGTGCCGTAGCAGTCGAAGGTGACCACATCGTAATCCGGCTCCTCGGCAACTGGCTTGACACGGTGGGCTTGAATCGTAGCTTCAACCGCTGGGCGGTGTGAACCAGTTCTGTGAGCGGGCGTTGTCTTGTTTTGGCTCAACGTTGGTCTCATTCGGGCGCGCGGGCGGGAAAATAGGAGCCCGACGGGGGCCATAAGGATTTCTTGACCAAAGAAAGATTCATCGTTTCTTTTGCAGTTTCACCTACCTGTCACTAGTCTTGTTATGGGCACGGTTTAGGATTCGCCTTTTGTGTCTCAAACGGCCGCGTCCGTACCCGGTCGATTTTTCAGGGCCCGTTTCCCTCTGGCGGGGAGAATGGGTGATTTCTCCTTGTCAGGGCGTGTTATACGCGAGTCCGGAATTCTGAGAAAGTGGAATCGTTAGCATGTTCGTTCAGACCGTCAAGGCGTCCGTTGATGGTCGCTGACAGATTGCGATTCAGGGCCTGTTATTGGGCGATTCACGTTTGCTAAGACGAGCGGATTGCTTTCACTGACTGGGGGAGTCCACCCTCTATCCCAAGTCTGGGAACCGGCCCTCATACAACACTGGTTTTCCCAGACCCGTAGATAGCCAACTGCTTCGCGTTGAGAACCAGGCCAGACCTGGATTCATCCTAGCTGGAGCTTCCTGGATATCTAGGGGTATTGAGGGATTCCCAAACAAGTGCAGAGCATAATAATGAAAGCATCTGCATACCCCCGAGAAGAGGTCTAGGCGTGATCCGGGAAACAACCATCGTACCAGTGAAGATAGGCGACGCGTTCACGATTAGCTTGTGCAGCGGCCAGCCATCTCGCCACGTCGGAAGTAGGTGCGACAGATGACTAACAGAAAGGCTATGGTTTTCCAGTGTCTCATCATTTTGTGTCTCGGCACCATCTTCCTGATTCCGTTTGAAAGTCAGGCGGACGTGAGCTTTACTTTTGCTTTTGCTGGGGATACAGGTCAATACGGTGCGAGTTTTGGCTCTGGTCAGAACGGAACGAGCAGTTTTGTCAATTCGGCCGCCAGCCTCCAAGCGCTCCCTCCTGGGCTCAGCTTCTTCGTGGACGATGGCGACATCAGTTACAATGGAACCTCCAGCAATTTCCCCCCGACAGGAAACGAAGTCTTATGGTGCAATTTCGTTAAGACCAACATCCAACCGAGCCTAGGCGCGAATTTCCCTTGGATTCAAGTGGTCGGGAACCACGAGGACGGGAATTCGACTTTCGCCAAGGATGGGTACATAGACGCGTTCACTTCACCCAACTGTCTCCCGAAGCCACCGGGTATAGGTTTCATCCCTTCGACAGTTGGATGTCCAGACGCGTCACTCTACTCGGGATGCTATGGACGAGAAGGATATTGGGATTTTCCACTCGACCGACCCATTGCTAGGTTTGTCATGATAGCTGGGGCAGAGAAGATCGGCAACGGCACCACTACGACGACCTATAGCTACTGTCCACTGGCGACGTGTAACAACATGAGCTTCGCCAAACGCTGGTCCTGGCTCAAAGGAGTCATCGAACAGGCCAAAGTCAACGGCGAATGGGTGATAATTTTCGACCACAAACCGTGTCTCTCGCCTGATCTCGCAACGTCCTGCGAAGGCAGCGGCACCTTTAACGGTCACAACCCGGGCGCTCAGAAATGGAACCTCTTCTTCTCAGAAGGAGTGGACCTAGTTATCAACGGCCATGCTCATGTACACGCTCGGTCAAAACAGCTCACTTGTTGGGGGACTGCTGAGCCTGTCACATCATCGGTAGTAGGAGTGGTTTATTCCCCCGATTGCGTGGCAGATGACGGGTCAGATAGTGTCTACTCGAGAGGAAGAGGAGTTGTAAATGTGATCGAGGGGGTCTTCAGCCAGCAGAATGGCCAAGTCAATTTCACCAGAGCGGATACGAACTATTTTGCCACCGCAATGTCAGCGAGACCGAGTCCCACAGTCGACCCTTCCGTCTGCTGCTGGATCAACGGGTCACCTGCAGACATGAACGCAGGCATTGGCTTTGGAAAAGTCACGGTCAGCGCGGGCCAGTTGTCCTACACGTGGCAAATGAGCTTGGAGTCTCGTTTCATAGGGGACCAGGCCCCAACGTTCTCCGACACGTTCGTGATCAGAAATGACCTTCCCGCAAAAACCTCGACACTGTACGACTCGATCGCAGGATTTCTTACAGGACACTGGATAAGCATAGCGGCGGTAGCGTTTGCTGCATGCGTTTCAATCATCGTCATGACACTCCGAATTGTCGGTGGCAGAGCTCGCAAATGGCCCGTGCTTGGATCTCCTGTAAGTTCCTCCCAAACACCACATCTTAATCCACCCTAGCTCGCACTGCCGCAATCGCAAGCGGCGCTGTTAGGCCGTTTTGGGTGGATTTCCATAACCGCCATCGTATCCTCGACGTTTCTGAGGCACAGCTCGGCCCGCACTGCAATTGCTCTCCATGAACTGTTTTGTTGGCTAGGCCTCCATCATTTAGAATGAGAAGCGCACAAGCCATCAACCGTTCATCGATTCCCAAGGGGCATGAGGGAGACCCAAAGCCCAGTCTTGAGCTTCCTTTGATTCTCCTCAAACATGAGGGGAGGTCAGACTTTGCCTAAATATCTGGGCCGCTAAGGCTTGACCTCCCATAGAGGAGAGAATTGTCTGTGGCTGATATCGTGGAAGAATTTCTCTCTAACTATCCTGACCAAGTACAGTCAATTATCAGAGAGTTGCGGGGCATTGTAAGAAAAGCGATGTCTAAGTCGCACGAGTCTCTTTACTATGACGCGATCAACTACTCGATTAGCGATTCTCCGCTCGACCGTATCTGCTACATATCGCCCGTGCGAGGACGTGCCACCCTTGGATTCTTGTTCGGGGCGAAACTCGACGATCGATATCACCTGCTCCAAGGTATCGGCAAGCGAGCTCGTCACATCAAGGTGAGGACTTTGGAAGAGGCAAGGAATCCCGCCCTCAAAGAGTTGGCGAAGGCAGCATGGGCCGACGGCGCGAACTCCGTCGCAAGGATGAAGCAGACGATTAGAGAGAGGAGAGCGGTGAGGAGACAACGCGCAGCTGTACGTAGCCGCTCCAGACGCGTCCCTCGGTCCCGACGCAAAAGAAGATGAGTCATGGAGCCGGGGGTGGGCGGAACGACCAAGATACGGAGCCCGCTATCCAAAGTGCTCTGGAGCTCGGTAGAGGTCGTCTCGCAACTTGTCAGGTTTAACAAGCAGGGAGAGCACGTGATCCTTCGTGCCGTGTTAGAGCTCAGCAAGGCAGTCGGAGATGTAGATAATGAACCAAGAGTTTGATTATCCACGTCCGAGAGGCAGACGCAAAGAGGTTTCGGACCCAGTCAAGCCTCGAAGGCCCGGAGTGGACTGAGCGGGAGGTCGACCCTGGACTGGGGCAAGTGGCTGCGAAGAGCGAAAAATCGGTCCCCCAGCATGTAAGGACGGGTAGACTGCCGATTTGAGTGGTGTGGCTTCGTCGAACACGACTGCGATTTCTAAGGTTGATTGGCTAGCTGCCGACCCATATTGTGCCGTAGGTCAAGGTGAAGCTTCCCGGCTGGACATCTTGGGTGATGAAAGGTTGAGAGTCAGAGTCGGTGCCCCATTGAAAGGTCAGCCAGAAAGTGAACGTCTGATTCGCGTCCCCTGGCTGGAAAAGCATGGAGACTGGTATAGTGGTCGTTTGTTGCGGGTCTATCGCTACTAGTGTGGAGCTTCCGCTTCGACGCGGTAGACATCCATCTGGACACGTGCTGTCGTAGTAGTAGACTGCTCCCAACGCTGTGGCGTTGACTTGCAGGTATAATGTTGGCCCGGTGTATACAGGGTTGGGGTTGAACAGTTGTACATAAAACTGATCCGTATTATTGTAGGCCTGCAATTCGAGATCGGAGGTATAATCGAACCCTATGAACTGTGGCCGTTGAGCCGGAGTCGTGAATGGATGAAGTGTTCGGAGAAGGTTTCCCATGGTGTCGTAGATGTATGTTGCCCCCGCACCAGATTCCACTCCCGAGGCGCCTATGACGATGCTGCCGGCTGCTTGGGATAGAGAATCGCCGAACCCGGAGATAGCGGGTGCCTGCATGGAGCTGAGAAGGTTGCCGTTAGTGTCAAAGACATAGACTGTTCCCGCACTCTGAACATCAGCAACTGTGGTACGTGCTCCAATCACGATTTGACCGTTCACGCTGGCCATGGACATTCCAAATTGATCGCCTGAAGCCGGGTTGGGCTCGTGGAATGTTGCGAGAAGGTTTCCATTGCTATCGAAGAGGTACGCAGCCCCCGCTTCCGAGATTCCGTTGAGAGTGGCTCCCGGAGCTCCGATGAGAATATCGTCGCCTACGCCTGTGACTGAGCCGCCGAAAAAGTCAGGAAAAGCTGGCATGGGCTCGTAAAACGTTCTGAGTAAGTTGCCTTGGGTATCGTAGAGATAGGCAGCGCCTACGGCGTACCAGGATCCCTGGCCGCCTGTGCCGGGTGCTCCAATTATGATGTTGCTTCCAAGAGCTGCGACCGATTCTCCGAATAGTTCGTCGTAGCCGGGAGAAGGATCCGTAAATGTCGTGAGTAAGCTGCCGCGACTATCGAAGAGGTAGGCGATGCCAGATGTGTCGCCCCTTTGACTATTGAAGGGCGCACTGATAATGAAATTATTATCCACCGCGGCCATGGCAGAGCCGAACGAGCCGATTCCTCTCGGGCTTGGGTCGTAGATTGGAGTGACCAAGTTGCCTGAAGTGTCGTAAAGGTAAGCTGCTCCTGCCTGGAATTTTCCGGCCCAGGTGGTAAAGGGTGCTCCGACGAGGATGCTGTTTCCGAAGCCGGTAACAGAGCCACCGAACCCTCCCCAGTCACTTTGACCATGCAGGGAGGTGAGAAGGTTGCCGTTATTATCGAAGAGATAAGCAGCGCCGTAGAATGGTGCAGAGTAATTGTCAGGAGCTCCGACCAGGACGTTGTCTCCGACTCCTGCAACTGTTCGGCCGAAGTAGGCGATGGGGTTGGAGTCTTGAGCGCGAACTGACCTCAGCTCAGGCAGCGTGAAAGCCGCCAGGACGGTTAACAGCGCGAATATGATAGGACGAGCAAATGCTCGAGGCCTAGAATTCACATGTTGAGGACGAGTGCTCTAGGGGAAAAAGCAGCACGTCCACGAACTAACAATTCTGACTGCAAACCAACACGTCTGAATTCCGACCTGTGAGGCGAGATTTCTAGATTTAAGGAAAGCCACGTTTGAGGATCAATAGACAGTGACAAGAGGTACTCGAAGAGCAGATACCCTCGTTCAGGCCGTTCCGAGCACAGTGTAAAGCCTACTAGTTAGGCCTCACTGGCGCGAGCTTGTACCAACTATGATTAGCTTGTGAGGTTTTGTAGACAGCCGGATTATATCGTAGTGTAAGCATATGGCCCTGCAGCGGTCCCCTCTTGCCCATACGACGGCGGTCGGGAGATGGGGCGTGGAAACAAAAAAGAAGAAACACCCGCTGGCGGCACTGCTTGTTTGCCTTTCGTTATCAACCATAGTCCTAGTTTTACACGCGCATAGTGCTCAAGCGACTGCCTCAGTAACGCCGGCTCTGGGTGGCTGGGGTGGTACGCGCCTCAAAGATACTCGCCAAAACGTGACCGGGCCGATTTCACTAGTGTTCCCAGGTGAGAGGGCGAGCAACTTCGAACAGATAGCCCTCAAACAAATTCAAACCGGCTATAACACAATCAGGGCCTCGTTCGCACCATACTGCTCTGTCAGATACGGTTTGAATGTCAACGCCTCGCCCCAGGATTTCATGGGTAACTACAGCGCAGCACAACTAGCAAGGGGCCTCAAGATTGCTGAATACCTTAACATGTGGATAGTGGTTGACTATCACGGATACACGGATTTTACGGACTCTACTCTTGTCGATTGTTGGCTGAATTTCTGGTTCGGTCCGAACAGCAATAGCGGTCTGACAGGTGTTGTCGGAGAATTCAGGGACAGCTATACTCGTATCGTTTGGGAACCCCTCAATGAGCCAGCCTCAGGGTCTTTTCCTGTTAGCTCCACCGTGTGGTGCCGGCAAAACCCTCTGCCGTGCGAGGTAAACAAGACAAGTTACGTATCGGCGCAATACCAGGCATGGCTTGATGATGCTCGTCAGTTGGGCGATACCCACTGGGTTGTGGTTCAGAACCTTTGTAGTTATGGATGCTCCAGAGACAGGTCTCACTGGTATCTCAACTATCCAAATGTGATGGACATTCAACATCGCGTCTTCGAGAGCCTGCACACTTACATGTACTATCCTGCTTTCGTCGAACACCTGGCCTATGATACCAACAGTGATGGGACATATGATTCTGGCGATATTCAGACAGTGGGGAGCATTGCTAGCCAAGCAGCTCTGGCAAGTGACCCGAAAGTCATGTTTGTCAACGGAACCAGTAGTCCAACGGAAACATGGGATTCCACTAAGGCGATTGTCTACGACGCGAACAACAACACTAGATATGATCCAGGTGACACACCTGCCACAGGAACAGTTCCTCCCATAGGGACACCTCTGAAGGTTGACCTAAAGATCAAGTTCACAGACAACAACAGCAACGGAGTCTGGAACGGGTGGAACAACGTAACAGCTGACAACGCAGCGCGCCAGGACTACCTGACCATGCTGAACGAGACGGCGCGCCAGGGATGGCCGATTCTGAACACTGAAGGAGGTACAACATGCAGCAGGGTCTGTCCATACGTTGTCTCGGGTCCGGCCGGCTATTCCTCGGTCAGCCTTCGGTATGTTCAAGACATTATTGACTATGGGGACAAGGGTGGCCTGAGGTTCGGCCGGTTGCTCTGGATTGCTGCTTCGTGGACGAGCACACCAAATGCGGGAGTCTACGGTGCACTCAACCCCGGTCAGTGGGGAACCCTAGTCGGTTACAAGAGCTTCGCGATTGTCCCTATCATTCGTGATGTAGCAGCAGACGCTATTCGTGCAACAGGGCGAATCATTTCGGAGGGGACCGCGGTACAGTTGAATGTTACCGTTCACAACTTGGGAGACGTACCCGGAACGACCACCGTCATGCTGTACGCCAACGATACGGCAATTGGGGACCAGGTTCTCGACGATATTCCCCCACAAGCAGTGGAAGAAATACCATTTACATGGTACACTAAAGGAGTGGGACCAGGCGTATACGTCCTAACGGCGGTCGCAGGTCAAGTCGCAGGAGAAACATATCTTTCGAACAATAATCAAACAATCATCGTTACTGTCGCGTCTGGGGGTGGCACAGGAACCACTGGGTCGGGCATGTCGCCTTCCGATCTGTTCCGGGGTTTGTTGTTGTCGTGGCTCTACTTCCTAATAGTAGCCTTAGTAGTCCTGGGAGGTGGGATCACAGTAGCCATCCGTCGCTTTTCTCTAAGGACGAGCGCCTTTCCGCGGGAAGCTCAAAGAGAGAAATAACGACCTCTTCTCATTTTCTGACCTCACCCTTTACAAGGCCGGATAAACCACACGTTCGCCGAGCTTGTTACAACTCCTTGTCGGCATACCACGTTGCTGTTTGCAACGTAGTGTTCAGAAAGTAGTCGGGTTTAGGGGTCTGTGGACTTACCGCTCCGGTCTCGCGGCAGACTTGATTCACTCGGTCGCATGTTGCTTGGAGGGGGAAGTTTGGAGCATA